>WNFM01009436.1_pt4 | contig 10470 bp, 7 predicted proteins | sample 5400271 | NCBI WGS metagenome assembly WNFM01 (sample SAMN13153352, study PRJNA577476) | soil metagenome | isolation source: 60 cm saprolite on Douglas fir-dominated hillslope | place: USA:California | collected 2013-09-17 | reverse complement strand
ACCACGCTCGCCGCTTTTGGCTTTGGCGGGGTGGAGGCGGCCTATGCGGAAGCGATTCGGCCGTTTAAACTCGCCAATACCACCGAGACCCGCAACACCTGCCCATACTGCTCCGTGGCATGTGGCATCATCATGTATTCCAAGGGCGACCTGAAGAAAGGCGAAAAGGCGGAGATCATCCATATCGAGGGTGACACCGACCACCCCACCAATCGCGGTACATTGTGCCCGAAAGGTGCTGCCCTGCTCGATTTCGTCAAGGCGGAAACCCGCCTGAGATATCCCATGCTTCGCAAGCCGGGTTCCGACAAGTTCGAGCAGATCAGCTGGGGCGATGCTTTCGATCGCATTGCCCGGGTTCTCAAGGACGATCGTGACAAGAACTTCATCGTCAAGAACAATGACGGCGTGACGGTCAATCGGTGGATCACCACCGGTTTTCTCGCCGCCTCGGCGACGACCAATGAAACGGCGTTCTGCACCTATAAGGTGGTGCGGAGTACCGGCATGGTGGTGTTCGACAACCAAGCGCGGGTTTGACACGGCCCCACGGTGTCCAGTTTGGGCCCAACTTTTGGCCGTGGCGCGATGACCAATTCGTGGACCGATATTCGGAACACGGATCTTGTCGTCATTATGGGTGGGAACGCCGCCGAAGCGCATCCTTGCGGATTCAAATGGGTCACCGAGGCGAAAGCCAACCGGGGCGCAAAATTGATTGTCGTCGATCCGCGCTTCACGCGCTCGGCGTCAGTGGCGGATTTCTACGCGCCGATCCGGCAAGGGACGGACATCGCCTTCCTGCTTGGGGTGATCAATTACTGTATCCAGAACGATAAGGTACAATGGGACTATGTGAAGGCGTTCACCAACGCCGCCTATCTTGTCCAAGATGGCTTCACCTATCAGGAGGGCCTGTTCTCGGGTTATGACGAGGGCAAGCGGCAATATGACCGCTCCAGCTGGGAATATGAAATCGGTTCCGATGGCTTTGCCGTGGTGGACGACACGCTGCAAAATCCGCGCTGCGTGTGGAACCTGCTCAAACAACACGTCTCGATCTATACGCCGGAACTGGTCGAGCGCATTTGCGGCACGCCGAAGGACAAGTTCCTCAAAGTGGCGCAGATGATCGCGGAATGCTCGTCGCCGACCAAGACGATGACGTCCATGTATGCGCTTGGTTGGACCCAGCATTCGAAGGGCTCGCAGAACATTCGCACCATGGCGATGGTCCAACTCATCCTGGGCAATATCGGCGTGCGCGGCGGCGGCATGAACGCGTTACGCGGTCACTCCAACATTCAAGGGCTGACCGATATCGGGCTCATGTCCAACCTGATTCCCGGTTATATGACGCTGGCGACCGACAAAGAGCCGGATTTCGCCACCTATATGTCGACCCGGGGTTTCAAGCCGCTGCGGCCGAACCAGATCAGCTACTGGCAAAATTACAAGAAGTTCATGGTGAGCTTCCTGAAGGCGATGTGGGGTCCGGCGGCGACGGCGGAGAACAATTTCGCCTTCGATTATTTGCCGAAGCTTGATGTGCCGTCCTATGACGTCCTGCGCGCGTTCGACCTGATGAACCAGGGCAAGATGACGGCCTATTTCTGCCAGGGCTTCAATGCCCTGCAGGCTTTCCCGAACAAGGCCAAAATCGCGTCGGCGCTGTCCAAGCTGAAACTGCTCGTCACCATGGACCCGCTGGATACCGAAACGGCCCGTTTCTGGGAGAATCATGGCATTTATAACAACGCTGATCCCGCGAAGATTCAGACCGAGGTCATCCAGCTTCCATCGACCTGCTTTGCCGAGGATGAGGGCGCGTTGGTGAATTCGGGCCGTTGGCTGCAATGGCACTGGGCCGGTGGCACCCCACCGGGTGATGCGAAGAGTGATGTCTGGATCATGGCGCAGATCTTCCTACGTCTGAAGGCGCTCTATCAAAAGGAAGGCGGGACCTTCCCCGATCCGATCCTCAATCTCACTTGGACCTATAAGAATGCGGACGAACCATCGCCCGAGGAACTTGCCAAGGAAATGAACGGCTATGCGGTAGCGGACGTTTTAGATCCGAACGATTCCAGCAAGAAAATTCTGGAACAAGGCAAGCAGCTCCCCGGTTTCGCGGCGTTGCGCGACGACGGCACCACGGCCTCCGGCAACTGGATCTTTTCCGGCTGCTTTACTGAAGCGGGCAATATGATGGCCCGGCGGGACAATGGCGACCCGGACGACACAGGCGCCTATCCCAAATGGACGTTCTCGTGGCCGGCCAATCGTCGCATTCTCTATAACCGCGCCTCATGCGACCTGGACGGCAAGCCTTGGGATCCCTCGCGCAAACTCATCGCCTGGGATGGCAGCAAATGGACGGGCTATGACGTGCCGGATATTCCACCCGCCTCGAAGCCGCGGGACGTCGGGCCGTTCATTATGAACGCCGAGGGCGTGTCGCGGTTGTTCGTCCGTGGCCTGATGCGCGATGGGCCGTTCCCGGTTCATTACGAGCCGTTCGAATCACCCGTGACGAATGCCGTTGCACCGAAGATACGCGGCAATCCGGCGGCTCGCGTCTTCAAGGATGACATGGCGCAATTCGCCGAACCGGCCTCGGCTGAGTTTCCCTACGCGGCGACCTCGTACCGACTGACCGAGCACTTCCACTACTGGACCAAGCATGTCTGGGTGAATGCCGTGCTGCAGCCGGAATTCTTCGTGGAGATATCCGAGGAACTGGCCAAGGAGAAGGGCATCGAGAAAGGCGGTTGGGTCCGGGTGTGGTCGAAACGCGGCGAGGTGAAAGCCAAGGCGGTCGTCACCAAGCGGATCAAACCGCTAATCTGCGACGGCAAAACGGTCCACGTCATTGGCATCCCCCTGCACTGGGGCTTCATGGGTGTCGCCAAAAAGGGTTTCGGCCCCAATGTGCTTGCCCCGTTCGTCGGCGATGCCAATATCGAGACGCCGGAATATAAGGCATTCCTGGTCAATATCGAGCCCACCGTCGGGCCAGTGGCATGAGGGGGGTGAGATAGATGTTTCCGCCGATCCCCAATCCCACCATCCAGCCGGTTCCGCCGAAGTTCGGGGAACACGACTTGATCCGTCGCTCGGCTTCCAGCATAACGCCACCGGCCCAACGGCAGACCCAGATCGCCAAACTGATCGATGTCTCGAAATGCATTGGTTGCAAGGCCTGCCAGGCAGCCTGCCTCGAGTGGAACGACAAACGCGAAGAGGTCGGTGTGAATACCGGTGTCTATGACAACCCGCATGACCTGACACCGAACATGTTCACGTTGATGCGCTTCACCGAATGGGTGAACCCGGAGACCGAGAATCTCGAATGGCTGATCCGCAAGGATGGCTGCATGCATTGCGAGGACCCCGGCTGCCTGAAGGCATGCCCGGCACCCGGCGCCATCGTGCAGTATTCCAACGGCATCGTCGACTTTGTCCACGAGAACTGCATCGGTTGCGGTTATTGCGTGAAAGGCTGCCCGTTCAACATTCCCCGCATCTCCCAAGTCGACCACAGGGCCTATAAGTGCACTTTGTGTTCGGACCGGGTCGCGGTCGGCCAAGGTCCTGCTTGTGCCAAAGCCTGTCCGACCCAGGCCATCGTCTTTGGCACGAAGGATGAGATGAAGGGATGGGCGGATTTTCGCATCAAGGATCTGAAGTCCCGTGGCTATGCGAATGCCGGTCTCTATGATCCGCCCGGCGTCGGCGGCACGCATGTGATGTACGTGCTGCATCACGCGGATAAGCCGGAGATCTATGCCGACCTGCCGAAAGATCCCAAGATCAGCCCGCTCGTCGAGGTTTGGAAGGGCTTCACCAAGATGGCCGGCTTTGCGGCCATCGGATTTGCTGCGACCTTTGGTCTTGTCCATCACCTCGTCATGGGACCAAATCGGGTAACCGATGAGGACGAGACGAACGCCGAGAAGCTCACAGGGAGTAACCGGCCATGACGGCTTATGATGTCGAGCCGGGTGACAAGGTACATAAAGGCCCCCCGGTGACGGTCGATCGCTATACCGCCAGCGCCAGAGTCAACCATTGGATCACCGCCATCAGCCTGATCCTGTTGGCGTTGTCCGGGCTGTCGATGTTTCATCCTGGTCTGTTCTTCTTGACGGCGCTGTTCGGTGGTGGACAGTGGACGCGCACCATCCATCCGTGGATTGGCGTGGTGCTGTTCTTTTCCTTCGCCGGGCTGTTTCTACGATTTTGGCGCGCCAATCTTTGGAAGCGCGAGGACGGTACCTGGCTTGCTCGCATCCGCGATGTACTGGCCAGCCACGAAGAGAACCTGCCCGAAGTCGGCAAGTACAATGCCGGCCAGAAATTCGTCTTCTGGTCCATGTCGTGCCTGATCATCATCTTGATCGCCAGCGGCTTTGCGATCTGGGATCAGTATTTCTACGATTATACCTCGATCCCGCAGAAGCGCTTGGCGGTGCTGGTGCATGCCATCGCCGCCATCGTCATCATCTGCGTATGGATCATCCACGTCTATGCGGCCATTTGGGTCCGTGGTACCATCAGCGCCATGACCCGCGGTCGGGTGACGGGTGGATGGGCCTGGCGCCACCATCGCAAGTGGCTGCGGGAATTGGTCACGGGCAAACGCGATGGCCCGTCCAAGGGGAGCCCCGCGGAATAGGCGGGACGTTCCCTGACTATCTGGAGTATGGCCGATAAGGCGGCTGCCCTCCTGGCACAGGAACTGGCGAGCCATCTGCCTTCCGGCGGTTAACAGGCATAATAGAAGCGAATGGCCGTGGGGTTCGTGAGGAAAATGATGTCCAGCACTCCCGGCGCCCCTGGCGCAGTTCAGCCCGATCCCAGCGCGATCGGCGGCATTCAACAGCCGCCCTTCGTGCACCTCCCCGATCCCGCGTCGCTGTTCGAGATCCGTGCCCAGCGTTTCAGGATGTTGGCCGAAGCAAATGCGCTGAAGCCCTATCTGTTGTTTCTGTCTGACCTCGTTCATGTGCAGCATGCGATCCAGGCTGAATTGCCGGAGCCGATTCTGCCGGCGTCCGCCGATATCGAGCGGGCGCGCGCGTTCGAGATGCCACCCCTCAATCGAAGCGGCTTTGTCGCGGATGCTGTCTTCGAGATGACATTGGAGCGATTGCTCGCCGATGTGCGGAACATCGACATGCCGCGGGCTGCTACCGCCGCGCTAGAGAGTGTAAGGCAGGTTGGCATGGGCGCACGGAATGACATGACACGCAATGTGCTCGCGGACGCCATTCCGATGGAAGCGCTCGCCGAACACGTCTTTGTCGCTATCGCTTTGCAGGTCCATTTCACCCGTCTGGCAACACGGCTCGAGGCCAAGCGGCTCGTCCCGGTCGGCGATGGCGTATGTCCGTGTTGCGGCGGACCACCAGTCTTGAGCCTGATCGTCGGCTGGCCCACTGCCCACGGGGCGCGTTATTGCGCCTGTTCGCTCTGCGGCACGCTGTGGAACTATGTTCGCATCCGCTGCACGCAATGCGGTTCGACCAAGGGCATCGCCTATCAGGAATTCGACGGCGGCGCCGGCACGGTGAAGGCGGAGACCTGCGATAGTTGCCATGCTTATGCGAAGGTCCTGTACCAAGACAAGGAGCCGTCGCTCGAACCGGTCGCGGATGACGTCGCCTCTTTGGGCCTCGACCTCCTGATGCGGGAGGGACCTTATCGGCGCGGCGCGTTCAACCTCTTCGTGCTTGGCTATTGAGGTGAGGATCATGACCGCTTTTTCCACCGTCTTGCGCCAATTGCCGTCGGTCGATCAGGTGCTCAAGACCGAGACATCCCTCGCTACAATCGTACGCTATGGCCGGCCGGCGACCGTCGAGGCGGTTCGCGATGTGCTTGACGAGGTGCGTGCCGCAATTCAGGCCGGTGATCATGTGATCATCACCGCGGGGTATCTGGCGGCTATTACCCAGACGCGCCTCGACGTCGCGTCGCTTTCCAGTTTGCGGCCGGTGTTCAACCTCACCGGCACCGTGCTGCACACCAATCTTGGTCGGGCCATCCTGGCGGAGGAAGCGATCGCGGCGGCACTCCAAGCCATGCGCCATGCGGTCGCCCTGGAATACGATCTTGAAACCGGCAAGCGCGGCGAGCGTGACGACCATGTGCGTGAATTGATTTGTGACCTCACCGGCGCAGAGGATGCAACAATCGTCAATAACAATGCTGCCGCCGTCCTTCTGGTGTTGAATACTCTGTCGCTGGGCAAGGACGCCATCGTCTCGCGCGGCGAATTGATTGAGATCGGCGGCGCCTTCCGGATGCCGGAGATCATGGTGCGCGCCGGCGCCCGCCTGGTTGAGGTCGGCACGACAAACCGCACGCATCGGAAGGACTATCTCGCTGCCCTTAGCCCGGAGACCGGGTTGATCTTGAAGGTGCATACCTCCAACTACCGCATCGAGGGCTTTACGGCGGAGGTTTCGCCGCGCGACCTTGCAGCACTCGCCCATGAACGTAGGGTACCGCTGTTTCACGATCTCGGCTCGGGTACCCTTATCGATCTCGCCCGCTATGACCTTGCCCATGAGCCGACGGTGCGCGAGGCCATGCAAGAGGGCGCCGATATCGTCACCTTTTCCGGTGACAAGCTGTTCGGTGGACCACAGACCGGCTTCATCCTCGGCCGCCGGGATCTGATTGCCGCGATCAACCGGAATCCCATGAAGCGGGCGCTGCGCATCGACAAGATCCGCTTGGCGGCATTGGAGGCGACGCTGAAGCTCTATCGCGATCCGGATCGGCTCGCCAATCGGTTGCCGACCTTGCGTCTGGTTGCCCGTCAGCTACCCGAATTGGAAGCGCAGGCGGCGCGGCTGATGGCTGTTCTCGTCGATCGTCTCGGCCCCGCCTTTACCATCGAACGTGTCGCTTGCAAGAGCCAGATCGGCTCCGGTGCCTTGCCGCTGGAGACCATCCCGAGCATCGGCCTCGCATTGCGATCACGCGACTTATCAAGCCATGGTCTTGCCACGCTGACAGACGCGTTGCGCCACTTACCTGTACCGGTTATCGGGCGGATCGCCGACGGTGCGCTGATGCTCGATCTGCGTTGCCTGGAAGACGAAGCAGGCTTCCTTGCATCCCTGGAGTCTCTGAAACTGCCTGCCGGGAATCTATCAGATGGGCTGGCTTAAGCGCTTCACCCGCCATATGCCAGAGCTAACGCCCGATGAGCAGATGGCAGCGGCACGCGCCGCCGCGCAACGTCATGATTACGACACCGCGCTTGCCCTCTGGGAGCCCCTTGCCCGAGACGGTGTTGCCCGGGCGCAGAACAATATCGGCGCCTGCTTTGCCGAGGGGCTTGGCGTTGCCCCAAATGCCGAACTGGCATATCGCTGGCTGAGCCTTGCTGCCGAGGCCGGAGATCCGGTCGGGCAGCGCAACCTTGCTGCGCTCTATTTCAAGGGCGAGGGCGTTGCGCAGGATTACGACTGCGCGGCGCGGCTCTATCGCGCCGCTGCCGAACAGGGTGATGGTCCGGCGCAGGATATGCTGAGCTGGATGCTGCTTGAGGGCGAGGTGGTGGCAACGGATCCTGCCGAAGCACGCCGCTGGGCGCTTGCCGCGGCGGCACAGGGCATTGCCGCGTCGATGACACGCCTCGGCATGCTGTACCACAATGCGTTGACCGTGGAACGTGATGCTGGGGAAGCCGTCCGCTCGTGGCGGCGCGGCGCCGAACGGGGCGACCCGGACGGTCAGGCCATGTTGGGCGCCGCCTACCATCTCGGTTCAGGGATTTCCCGCGACCCGCTCACCGCTTATGTCTGGCTCTTGCGGGCGCGAGCCGGCGGCAGCTCGCTGGCGGCGACTTACCTTGCGGCGGTACGGGCCAGCCTGTCTCCAGAGCAGATCGCGGACGCCGAATGCCGGGCCGCCGCGCCCTTGCCGGAACCGCAGCCATGATCATCGGCACGGCCGGGCATATCGATCACGGCAAGACCGCGCTGGTGCGGGCGCTGACCGGTGTCGATACAGACCGGCTGAAGGAGGAAAAGGCGCGGGGCATCTCGATCGATCTCGGATTTGCCTATCTGGCGGTGGGCGACGGCGAGATGCTGGGTTTCGTCGATGTGCCCGGCCACGAGCGCTTCGTTCACACCATGCTGGCCGGGGCGGGCGGCATCGATTTCGTACTGCTAGCGGTCGCCGCCGATGACGGTGTGATGCCCCAGACCCGCGAGCATCTGGCGATCGTCGATCTGCTTGGCGTTGCCCATGGCGCGATTGTGCTGACCAAGACGGATCTGGTGGACGCGACGCGCTGCCGCGCGGTTGCCGCCGAGGTCACGCTCGCATTGCAGGGGACCTACCTCCAAGGCGCACCGATCCTGCCTGTCTCCACCGTCACCGGCGAAGGCGTCGACGACTTGCGGACGCATCTGATCGACACATCTCGCGACATCGCCGGGCGGGCGGCATCGGGCCGCTTTCGCCTGGCTGTGGATCGCTGCTTCACCCTGACCGGTGCCGGCACGGTGGTGACCGGTACGGTTCTTTCGGGGCAGGTGGCTGTCGGTGATCGCGTCATTGTCAGTCCGTCAGGCCTGCCGGCCCGGGTGCGGTCCATCCGCGCCCAGGACAGGCCGGCCGAAATCGGCCAGGCTGGCGATCGTTGCGGGATCAATCTGGCGGGCGAGGATATCACCAAGGATGCCGTCTCACGCGGCGATGTGGTGCTCGATCCGACGCTGCACGCGCCGGCCGACCACATCGATGCGACGCTGCGCGTGCTTGCCGCCGAGCCGAAGACGGTGGGCCAATGGTTTCCCGTGCGCCTGCATCATGCCGCCCGGGACGTGGGAGCTCGTATCGTCCTGCTCGGCGATCCCATCACTCCAGGTACGTCGGATAAGGTGCAGCTGGTTCTGGAGGAGCCGATTGCTGCAGCCGTCGGCGACCGCTATGTGGTACGCGATACCTCCGCCCGGCGGACCATCGGCGGCGGCAAATTCCTTGACTTGCGAGGCCCCAGCCGCAAGCGCCGGGCGCCGGAACGGCTTGCTCAACTCGATGCGCAGGCACTGACAGATTCTGCGGCGGCCGTGGCGGCGCTGCTGGAGATCCCGCCTTTCTATCTGAACCTGACCGCCTTCGTCCGTGATCGGGCCCTGGCGGCTGCGGAGGTGACAGTACTTGCCGACCGGCTCGGCCTCATCCGCCTCGCGGTCGGCGAAATGGTCCTTGCGGTCTCTGCCCCGCATTGGACATCATTCAGGCAGGTGCTTCTGGCGACATTGGACGCCTTCCATGCGGATAATCCGGATCTGCCGGGCCTCGGCCGTGAGCGGTTGCGCCTTCAGCTTCAGCCGCGCCTGCCGGCGGCGGCGTTCGCCGTTGCCCTGCTTTCCCTGGCCCGCGCAGGTGAGGTGGCACTTGACGGTGCTTGGGTGCGGCTTGCCGGCTTCGAGGTGCGGCTGACACCGCTGGAAGAAGTTCTGTGGGCACAAGTACATCCCTTGCTGACCGATGCCGGGCGTTTCCGTCCGCCGCGGGTGAGGGACATTGCCGACATCCTGGACATCGCCGAGCCGGATGTGCGGCACCTGCTCAAACTGATGGGCCGCCTGGGCCGGGTCGATGAGGTGGCGCACGATCATTTCTTTGCGCGCGGCACGGTGGCGGAGATGGTGAACATTGTTTGCGACCTGTCGCGACAGGCCAAGGACACCCAGTTTACGGCCGCCCAGTTCCGCGACCGAGTGGAGAATGGGCGCAAAGTCGCCATCCAGATTCTCGAATTTTTCGACCGTCACGGCGTTACATTGCGCCGCGGGGACATGCGGCGGGTCAATAAGCACAGGCTGGACCTTTTCCGCGATCCTGCGGAAGATGGCCAGGCAAAGGTGGCGGCGGTTGATCCACCGGCACGAGGAAGAGAAGTGTCCCTGGTGGGGCGTCCGGACTTCAAATCCGGGAAGGGCCGCGAGCCGGTCCTTGGTGGGTTCGACTCCCACTCTCTTCCGCCAGTCTCTGGAGAGAACGGATGAGCAGCCTTGCCGCATATCTGTCCTCGCTTCGTCTTGATGCCGAAGCGGCCGATATCGCCGAGAGCGTCTTTCGCCGGGAGGCGGCGGAACACTCGGCCATGCTTGCAGCGATACGTGCGACTGCCTATCGCAGGGTCAATTTCATCCAGGCCATCGCCGAGCTGGTGAGTACCCTGGAAAGCGAGGAGATAGCAGTGACTACCGCCCAGGCCCATCTGCGGATCCAGCTGGGTTGGACAACGGATAGCGAGGCGCGTGACGAAGTGCTCTCGCGATTTGCGCCAGTGGCACAGGCGCTTTTCGGCGCCGCACAGAATGAGCAAGACGCACTGCTGGAAGATCCGGGTACCGCTCTCGCTACCTTTGAAACATGGTACGGCGAGAAACGGGGGAGTTCATTCTGGCAGTTGTTCGAACACTACATGCC
>WNFM01191202.1_pt1 | contig 10472 bp, 10 predicted proteins | sample 5400271 | NCBI WGS metagenome assembly WNFM01 (sample SAMN13153352, study PRJNA577476) | soil metagenome | isolation source: 60 cm saprolite on Douglas fir-dominated hillslope | place: USA:California | collected 2013-09-17 | reverse complement strand
GATCATGAAGCGCATCGTCGAGTCGCCCCTGGGCAGGATCCTGCAGGCGATCCGCGAGAACGAGGTGCGCGCCGAGGCCGTGGGCTACAACGTGGCGCGCTTCAAGCTCGCCGCCTTCGTTATCGGCGGCGCCTTCTCCGGCCTGGCGGGCGTGCTCTACGCGATGCTCTTCGGCATCGTGCCGCTGGAGGCGATCGGCTTCGTCACCTCGGGCAACGCCGTCTTCGCCACGCTGATCGGCGGCTCGGGCTCGCTCTACGGGCCGATCATCGGCTCGTTCGTCTTTATCTGGCTGTCCGAGTCTGTCAGCACTTTGTGGGCGCGCTGGCCGCTCCTGCTCGGCGTGGCGTTCGTGATCGTGGTGCTCTTCCTGCGCGGCGGCATCGTCGAAGCCTGGGCGCGGTTCTGGTCATGGCAATCCTCGAAACAAAAAACCTGAGCAAGGCGTTCGGCGCCCTGACCGCCGTCGACGGCGTGAGCCTCGGCATCGAGGTCGGCACGCTGCACTCGATCATCGGCCCGAACGGCGCGGGAAAGACCACGCTCTTCAATCTTCTCACCGGGACCTACCGCCCGAGCGCCGGCCGCATTCTCTTCGACGGGCGCGACATCACCGGCACGCCCGCGCACCGCGTCGCGCATCTCGGCCTCGCACGCTCGTTCCAGCGCACCAACGTCTTTCCCGCCTTCTCCCTCCTCGACAACGTCTGGGTCGCGGCCTTCGCCTGCGGCCCGTCGTGGAAGGGGCTCATGTGGCGGCGCGCCGACCGCTACCCCGAGGTCAGGGCGCGGGCGCTCGCTGCGCTCGCCGACGTCGGGCTCGCGGACAAGGCCGACCGGCCGGTGCGCGAGATATCGCACGGCGAGCAGCGCCAGCTCGAGCTCGCCATCGCGCTCGCCGCGGCGCCGCGCGTGCTGCTGCTCGACGAGCCTGCGGCGGGCCTCTCGCCCGAGGAGACGCGCAAGCTCGTGGCGCTGGTGCGCGCGCTCAAAGGGCGCTACACCATCGTGCTGATCGAGCACAAGATCGACATTATCATGAGCGTGTCCGATCGGATTTCGGTCATGCACTTCGGCAGCCTGATCGCGGAAGGGACGCCGGCCGAGATCCAGCGCAATCCTGAAGTGCGGCGCGCGTACTTGGGCGGAGTAGCGGCATGATCCTAGAAATAAGGAACATCGATACCTTCTACGGTCTGGGTCATGTTCTTCACGGTTTGTCCCTCGACCTGGCCGAAGGCGAGGTCGTGGCGCTCCTCGGCCGCAACGGCGCCGGAAAGACGACCACCTTGCGGTCCATCACCGGGCTCACGCCGCCGCGAGCGGGCGAGATCCGCTACAAGGGCCGGAGCATCGCCGGACTCGCGCCCCACGGGATCTCGCGGATGGGCATCGCGCTCGTCCCGGAGACGCGCGGCATCTTCTCCTACCTCACCGCTCGCGAGAACCTCGCCATCGCCCAGCGCCGCGACTCGCGCTGGCAGATGGACGCCGTGCTCGAGCGCTTCCCCGCCCTGCGCGGACGCCTGGAGAGCAAAGGCCGCCTCCTCTCCGGCGGCGAGCAGGAAATGCTCGCCATCGCCCGCGCCCTGATGACCGGTCCGGAGCTGTTGCTCCTCGACGAGCCCTCGCAGGGCCTCGCCCCGCTGGTGGTGAACGCGGTGATGGACACCATACGGGAGCTGAAGAGCCAGCGCGTCAGCATGCTGCTGGTCGAGCAGAACGTCGAGATGGCCCTGCAGCTCGCCGACCGCGTCTACGTCATCGACCACGGCACGGTGGTGTTCGAAGGCCCACCGGACGTTCTCCGGGCGGACCGAGGGACCACCGCGACCTACCTGGGGGTTGGCGGCTAGTGGCGGAACAGTGGATTCCTGCCGTAACATTTCGCTGCGATAACCGAGGGGCCGCGACCCCAATCGTTCTTTGAGAGGAGGTTCCGTGATTCGCTTTGCCCGCAGGCTCGCGCTCGTTCTATTGCTATCCTTCGCCGGCTCCACAGCCGCGCTCGACTATCCGACACGCGCGGTGAAATGGGTCGTGCCCTATCCGCCCGGCGGGACGACGGACGTTCTGGCCCGCATCGTGTCGCAATGGCTGTCCGAGAAAATGGGGCACGCGTTCCTCATCGAGAACAAGGCGGGCGCCGGCAACAATATCGGCGTGGAATATGTCGTGCATGCGGCCCCCGATGGCTACACGATGCTCCTCGTCAATCCTGCGAACGGAATCAACGCGACTCTCTACAAGAACCTGCCCTTCGATTTCATCCGGGACATCGCGCCGGTCGCCGGGCTCGTGAGGACGCCGAACGTGATGGAGGTCACCAATTCCTTCCCGGCCAGGACCGTGCCCGAATTCATCGCCTACTGCAAGGCGAACCCCGGGAAGATCAACATGGCGTCTTCCAGCAGCGGCACGTCGGTGCACCTGTCGGGCGAGCTGTTCAAGTCCATGACGGGCTGCGACATGCTCCACGTGCCGTTCAAGGGCGCCGGTCCGGCGCTTGCCGAGCTCATCGCCGGCAATGTCCATGTGATCTTCGACAACCTGCCCTCCTCCATCGGTCATATCAAGGGCGGGCGCATCCGCGCGCTCGCGGTTACGTCGGCGGAACGCGAGCCGTCCTTGCCCGGCTTGCCGACCGTCGCCGAGACCGTGCCCGGCTACGAGGCCACCGCGTGGTTCGGCATCGGGATGCCCAAGGGGACGCCGGCGGAGATCATCGAGAAAGTCAATGCCGAGACGAACCGGGCCCTTGCCGATCCCAAAATGCTGGCGCGCCTCGCCGAGCTGGGGGGCAAACCCATCGTGGGCACGCCGCAGGACTTCGGCAAGGTCATCGCCGCCGAGACGGCGAAGTGGGCGAAGGTCGTCGTCTCCTCGGGCGCCAAGGTGGAATGATCCGCACCCGGCCGGTCAGCGGCCCGGGTTCCCGCCGGAGCGTGTAGCGGTCTTTTCCGCGATCACGCTCCGGATCCGCGGAAGCGCGGCGCGCGCCGCATCCTCGCCGGCCGCAATCGCCTGGGCGCGCGCGGCGAGATCGGTCGCCCGCACCTTGGCCAGATTCGGCCGGATGACGACGTCGGCAAGCTTGCTCTCCTCCTGCGCGAGCGCATGCTCCATGACCACGAACGCGTGGCCCAGCATCGCCGCGGTGCTGTCCAGTCCCTTCTGTTCGTCAGGCTGCCTGGAGACGTCCACGGCGATGACGAGGTCGGCGCCCGATTCGCGCGCGAACCTCACCGGCACCGGGCTCACGAGCCCGCCGTCGACGTACTCGATGCCGTGTATGGTGGTGGGCTGGAAAACCACTGGCACGCTGCACGAGGCGCGCACTGCCATGCCGGTGTCGCCGCGCGTGAAGGCGACGAGCCTGCCGGTGGCGAGCTCGGTGGCGACCGCGACGAAAGGAATGTCGAGCTGCTCGATCAGGCGCCCGTTCAGGGCCTTGTCGATGTAGGTTTGAAGCCGGTTGCCCTCGATGAAGCCGCGGTGCGGAAATACGAAGTCGACCAGCTCCTCGCGCTGCACGGCGAGCGCCGTCTCCACCAGCTCGTCGTTGCGTATGCCGCCGGCGTAGAACGCTCCCACCAGGCTGCCCGCGCTCGTGCCGACCACGAGATCGGCGCGGATGCCGGCGTCGTCGAGCACCTTCAGGACCCCGGCGTGGGCGAAGCCGCGCGCGCCGCCGCCGCCGAGAACGAACGCGATCAGCGGCCGGTCGGCCTTGCGCGCGAGCACCAGCGCCCCGGCGCTCGGCGGATGCTCGGGCGCGGGCGGCAAGCTCGCGCAGCCGGCAATCCCCAGCGAGAGAGCGAGGACGAAGGCCGCTGCGGGGCGGAGGAGCGTTCCAGAGCGGGCCATCGGAAGATTGTCTCAGCAAGTGCGGAGGATGGGAATCCGTTCCCATTTGCGCCAATTCATGTACGCCTCCGCACAGACAGGCCAAATCTGCCTGACGGAACATTACTCAATGCTGGGGAGTACGCCTCAAACTCGCACGCTCATCCGCCCTTGGAAAGGTGCGGCGGCGAGACCGCATTGGCCAAAGCGCTCGGGGTTACCATCGAAGCCGTCTCCGGCTGGCTTGCCGGGGATGATGTCCCGCCTAACATCTTCCTCTCGGCCCTGGACATCGTCGCCATGGGATCGCTCGGCTCTGCGAATCTCGACAGCTAGCTGAATTCGTAGCGACCGAGACGGCGAAATGGGGAAAGCTGATTCGGCAAGTCGGGATCCGCGCCGATTAGGCGACCGCCGCGCTAGCCGCTGTTGCGCAGCGCCGCGGCGATGCCGTTGATCGAGAGATGGATCGCGCGCAGCGTGCGTTCGTCCGTGTCCCCCGCCCGATAGCGGCGCAGGAGCGCGAGCTGGATGTGGTTGAGCGCATCCAGGTACGCGAAGCGGTTGCGGATGGAGCGCGCGAGCGTCGGGTTGTCGGCGAGGAACTCGCTCTCGCCCGTGATCGCGAAAAGCCGGTCGCGCGCCGCGCGCCATTCGGCCTCGATGCGCGGGAACACGGCTTCGCGCGCTCGCGCATCGGCCAGCTCGGCATAGCGCGCGGCGAGCCCGAGGTCGGTCTTCGCGAGCACCATGTCGAGATTGGAGAGCAGGGCCCTGAAAAACGGCCAGCTCGCGTGCATCTCCTGCAGCTCCTGCAGCGCGCCGCGCTTTTGCTCCAGCCACTGCGACACCGCGGCGCCGAAGCCGTACCAGCCCGGCAGCATGACGCGGCACTGGCTCCAGCTGAATACCCAGGGAATGGCGCGCAGGTCCTCGAGCCGATCTGAGGCTTTTCGCGACGCCGGGCGGCTGCCGATGTTGAGGCGCGCGATCTCCGAGAACGGCGTGGCGGTGCGGAAGAATTCCATAAAGCCCGGGGTATCCCGGACGAGCGCCCGATACGCGGCAAGAGCGAGCTGCGACAGCTCTTCCATGATTTCCGCGCGGCGGCCGCGGCCGTCCTCGGGACCGGCGACGAGGCTCGCCTCCAGGGTCGCCGCGGCCAGGATCTCGAGGTTGTGCCGCCCGTTCTCGGGATCGGCGTACTTGCTCGCGATCACCTCGCCCTGCTCGGTGAGCCGCAGCGCGCCGTCGACGCTGCCCGGCGGCTGCGAGAGCACCGCTTCGTAGCTCGGGCCGCCGCCGCGCCCGACCGTGCCGCCCCGGCCGTGGAACAGCCGCAGCCGCACCCCGTGCGCGCGGCAAACGCGCATAAGATCGCCAGTCGCCTTGTACAGGGTCCAGCTCGAGGACAGATAGCCGCCGTCCTTGTTGCTGTCCGAGTAGCCAAGCATCACTTCCTGCTCGTCATCCCGCGCGCGTACCCAACCACGGTATACGGGGTTCTCAAAGGCGCTCTCCATGATCGCGCCGCAGCGCTCCAGGTCGCCGATCGATTCGAACAGCGGGATCACGTCCAGATCCAGGCCATCGGGACGCGCGAGCCCCGCCTCGCGCAGGAGCGCGCCGACTTCGAGAAGATCGGACAGCGACTCGCAATGCGAGATCACGTACTTCGACACCGCCGCCTTGCCCAGGCGTTTCTGCCCCCGGGCCGCCGCGGCGACGACGTCGAGCTCGCGTTCGACCTGCGCCGAGTAAGCGAGGTACGGCGAGCGCAGCGGGCGCGGACCCGCGAGCTCGCGCGCGAGGAGCGCCACGCGCCCGGCTTCGCTCAGGCTTTCGTACGCGGGCTCGACACCCGCGCGCGCAACGAGCTCGGCGACCGCGGCTGCGTGTTCGTCGGAGCTCTGGCGCAGGTCGATGGGCGCGAGGTGAAAGCCGAAGACGCTGACTTTCCTTCGCAGCGCGCGCAGGCGCCCTTCGGCGAGCAATCCGGCCCCCTGCTCTTCCAGCCCTTGCGCGATCAGGTCGAGTTCGGAGGCGAGCTCGGCCGCCGTCTCGTAGGGCGGCCGCTCGGCGATCGGCGCGGGCACCGCATCGAGCCCTGCGAGCGCCTTCGCCGTGGCGGCTAGCCGGCTGTAGATGCCCGACACGACGCGCCGGTACGGCTCGTCGCGCCGGTGCGCGGATTCGTCGCCCGAGCGCTCCGCCTGCTCCAGCACCTCGCGCGGCACGGGCTTCAGCCGCGAGGACAAGGCGAGCTCCCTGCCGAGTAGGTTCGCTTCCTCGAGATAGTGAGCGAGGATAAGCCGCGCCTGTTCCGAAGTGGCCATCGCCAGCGTCTCCGCGCCGACGTTCGGATTGCCGTCGCGGTCGCCGCCGACCCAGGTGCCCACGGTGAGAAAGGGCGGCAGCCAGGGTGCGCGCGGCAGCCCGAGCCGCACGCGCAGGGCTTCTTCCAGGTCCGCGTACAGGCGCGCGATCCCCGGAATGAAAGTGAGGCGGAAATAGGCGAGCGAATTGGCGATCTCGTCCGCCACGGTGAGCTTCGAGAGGCGCAGCATCGCCGTCAGCCACAGCCTCAGAACCTCCGCGTGCAGGGCGCGATCGCGCCCGGGGGAAGGAGTCAGCGCGACGAGGCGCGCGATCTCGCGCTCGCATTCGAGGATGCTCTGGCGCTGCACCTCGGTGGGATGCGCGGTCAGCACCGGGCTGACCCGTGCGCCCTCGAACCATCCGAGCAGCGACGCGCCCGACGCCTTCTCCGCGCGCTCCAGCGCATACGCGAAGCTCCCCGGCCGCCGCGGCGAGCGGCCTTCCGCGTGCGCGCGGCGCCTGCGGTTCTGGTGCGCGTCCTCGGCGATGTTGAGCAGGTGCGAGAAATAGCTGAACGCCCGCACCACGTGCAGCGTCTCCTCGATCGTCAGCGCGTCGAGCCGCGACTCCAGGTCCGCCTTCACCGCCTTAGCTTCACCGGCGAGCGCCGGGTCGGACAAGCTGCGCCTGAAGCGCACCGCGGTCTGGCGGATGGTCTCGATGCGCTCGCGGGTTCCGGGGCCGACCTGCTCGCTGATCACGTCGCCGAGAAGGCGGCCGAGCAGGCGCCGATCCTCGCGCAGCACCTGCTCTTTCTCTTCACCGGGCTCGCGTGCGTCCGCGTCCATGCCCGGAAACTATACAGTGCGGCGGCCGGGATGCGGGGCTGCAGGCGACGCGGTTTGCTGTTTTCCTTCCGGCTTATCGGCTACGATGCCGGTGATATGACCCGCGTCGCCCATACCGTTCTCGACTCCGAAACCGGATACGCCTGCGTCATTCGCGCGGGGCGCCACCAGCTCACGGCGGACGAATCGACTGCGCACGGCGGAACGGACACGGGACCGGCTCCCTACCAGCTGCTGCTCTCGGGCCTGGCCGCATGCACGGCGATCACGCTGCGCATGGTCGCCGCGCGCAAAGGATGGGAGCTCGGCTCGATTCACGTCGACGTCGAGTTGCACAAGGACGAGGGCGCCGACCGCATCGTCCGGACCATCACGCTGACCGCCCCGCTGAACGACGAGCAGAAAGCGGCGCTCGCCGACATCGCCGAGAAGACCCCCGTCACGAAGACGATCAAGGCCGGCGCGAAGATAGAGACGAAATTTCTGTAAGCAAGCCGAAGACAGGCTCAGGCCGGATCGCGAAATCCCACGTTCCAGTGCGAGCCGTCGCAGAAAGGCTTGTTCTTCGACGCACCGCAGCGGCATAGCGTGTAGTGTTCCGTGGACGCGCCCTGCCCGAACTTCACGCCCATAAGCTCGATGCCGCCGGTGACCGCGTACGGCCCGTTGTCGGTCACGGTCACCATGGGCGGGCGCTCCGGCGCGCCGGCCTCGACGCCCTCGATCGCGTAACTGAGCGCCCCGGACGGACACTTCCTGATCGTCGCGATGATCTCCTCCGCCTCCGCACCGTCCGCGGTTATCCACGGCTCGTCGTGCTGGCGGAACACGGACTCGAGCTCGTCGGTGCAGAACCCCGCGTGCGCGCACAGCGCGCGGTTGTCGAGAACGGTGATGCGCTTGCCGGCATAGCTCTTGCGCTCGTCCTTGCCCGGATCCGCGGTATTGCGGTCGCTGAAACCGATCGCGGTGTGCGTTCCGTCGCAGAAGGGCTTGTTCTTCGAGCCCCCGCACCGGCACAGCGCGACGCCGCGCACCGTGGCGCAGGCCTCGCCCGAAGCGCGGCGCATGTTCGGCACCGGCTTGGCCTCCATGTCGTTCAACAGGTAATAGGGCCCGTTCGGGAGGCAGGCGATCTTCGGTTTGGAGTCCGCCATTGCATTGCCCGCCGCGCTACATCGGCGGCACCTGGCCGTGAAGGCCGACGTTGACGCGCGCGGCGGTGAGGCTGCCGTCGGGCTGGCGCTGCGCATTCACGAAGACCTGGGCCCCGGGCTTGAGCTCGCTGCGATCGGCGGGCGTGAAGGACACGATCACCGCTTTTTCGGGAACCAGCACCTTCTTCTCGCCGCCCTTGTACTGCACCGTGAGGACGCGGTCCTTGCCCATGCTCGTGACGTTGGCCACGTTCGCGTTGGTCATCTTGCTGGTGGGCCTCAGGTCCCAGTCGTAGTGCCCCTCGCCGGTGCCGCGCATGTTCTCCGGGAAAATGTGCACCTCGAGCGCGACCAGCGCCCCGTCGCGCTCGCCGAGCGTCGTGGTGCCGATGAATTTTCCGCTGGCGACGTCGGCGAGGCTCGCCTTGGCGATACCCATGACCACGAAATTGTCAGCGAGCGTGACGTCCATGCTCTGGCCGGTGTTGGTTTTGACGGTCAGGTGCGTGCGGTCGATCCTCTCCACCGTGCCGCGGAGCCTTACCGGCGGATTGGCGGGAGCCTGCGCGATGGCGGCGGCGGATACGGCGGTGATCAGCAGTGCGGCAACGATGCGAATCATGGGTTCTCCTTCGAGGTGAAACGACACAGCGCAAACGCGAGAAGCGCGCTACTTATTCCCTTTATGCTCCTTACAGGGGATTGTCCGGATAGTTCAGCGTGCGCCACATGTGGGCGACCGGGCTGCCGTCGAAGCCCAGGCCCTCCTTCGGCTGCTTGAAGTGGCGGCCGATGATGTCCATGAAGGGATCGATGGCCACCTTCACGCCGGGCTCGAACGCATACAGGTCGTGCACGGTGATCATGCGCGCCTCCATGTACCACTTGTGCTTGCGCGCGGACTCGTAGCTCGTCTTGATGTAGGGCGCGGGCACGTAGTCCTTGCCGAAGATGCGCACGTAGAGCTCCGGATACTCGTAGCCGACCGAGGGATCCGGATAGAAGCGCAGCGCCTGGTGATGGCGGATCGCCCAGCTCACCTTCTCGGAAACGTAGGGCTCCATCATCTGCGCGCCCCACCAGCCGTGGTCGGGCTTCATCAGATTGAGGACGAAGTCGTGCAGCAGGCAGGCGAGCACGGTCTCCTCGGCCTCGCCTTTCCTGAGCGCGTCGTTCGCGCTCTGCAGGATGTGGTTGCCGATGCCCGGCGTTCCGCGAAGGCGGATGAAATCGACGAGCGTCGGGCGCTCGGGCATCGTCGCGAGCGCAGTCAGCTCCGGGCGCTGCCCGCTCGGGCTCGGGCCGCCGAACAAGGCCCCGGCGCCGCGCCGCACGACGAGAGGCTGCGCGGAAGGGGCCGCCGGCTTGTCGAGCTGCGCGATCATGTAGTGCTCGAGCGCGTCGGCGCGCGCCTCCGAAGACATCGCCTCGACGACGGCCGCCGAACCCAGCGTCGCCAGGAATGCTCTGCGATCGATGTGCATGGCTCCTCCTTCTCGCGGAAACGCTATCTAGGGGTTCCGGCCCCGGACTTGCTTCGGCTGCTTTTCGCCGCCGGTCCGCTGCCAGTCGGCGCGGCGAAAGCGCGTGCGGCGCGCCGAGCCCTCGGCGTTTTGCAGGGCGTACTCTGCAAGGTGCGACTCCAGCGCGAGGCGCAGCGCCCCGGGCAGTCCGCCCGCGGCGCGCTCGAAGCGCGCGATGATCGGATCGGCCTCGAGCGGGTCGCCGGAGGCGAGCCCTGCGCCGATGAACTCTCCGCGGGAGGCGTCGCCGTCGTGGAAGTAGCCCCGGCCGCGGATCCACGCCAGCGCACGCTCGTCCGAACCGATGCCGTAGCACAGCTCGAACGCGGCCAGTTCGCCGCCCGTCTCGCGCACGAACAGATCGAAGTAGTCGTCGTGGTACCAGCGCCTCTGGCTCGAGTCGTCGTCCTGCAATACGCCGGGGATCTCTCGCAACACCGCAATGCTCCCTGTCTTCGTCTGCCTAGCGAGTTATTCAGACTCTTCCTCGCGGTCGCGCATCAATTCGAATCCGAAAATGCGGCTTCCCGCGTTGACGTTGACCCCGTCCCTATTCGTAAACAAACCTCCGCTCTCCGCGCCGACACCCCAATAGACCATGTTGCCAACGACTTGGGGTCCGCCTTCGATAGCGCCCGATTGCATCACGGAGCCGTCGGCGAGCTTGATCTGGTTATGAAACTCGAAGAGCTTCCTTCCAGACTCGGCATCCAGGGCGAGCATGGTTCCCTTGCCGTCCTGGTAGCCGATGAACACGACGCCGTTGCCGACGGTGAGCG
>WNFM01191151.1_pt2 | contig 10472 bp, 11 predicted proteins | sample 5400271 | NCBI WGS metagenome assembly WNFM01 (sample SAMN13153352, study PRJNA577476) | soil metagenome | isolation source: 60 cm saprolite on Douglas fir-dominated hillslope | place: USA:California | collected 2013-09-17 | reverse complement strand
CTTCCTCGAGTACACCGACGCCCTCAAGTACGTGGCTGAGCACTCGCAGGGCAAGGTGATCTTCATGGACTCGGGCGCGGGCGCCAGCACGCGCGCCGTGCAGGGCATCCTGGGCATGAACGCGGAAGCGGCGGCGCCGCCGTCCGCCCCGAAGGTGTAAGCGCCGCGACAAGAAAACGCGGAGGCCGACGGCGTTCGATCCCCGCAGCGCCGCGCCATCCCTGGGCCCTGTCGGGCCGGGCCTCTGCTAGGATGCGTCATATGAAGTCGACGGTGACCCGGCGCGAGCTGCTCGAGACGATGGGCACAGTGGCGGCCATGTCGGTCGTTGCGGGACCGTTTGCCGGAGCTTTCGGCGACGGGTTCGCGGTGTCGCCGCAGGCGCTGCCGCTCACCGCCATCGCCGGCGTCGATCGCGTCGTGATGAACCACGGCAGGACGTACCTGAACGGGTGGGCCGGCTACGGCGATCCGCCCAGACGCGGCCGTGGCGGCCGAGGCGCTGCCGCCGCGCCGCCACCCGAGAATCCGGGCCCGGCGCCGGCGGCGCTGTGGAGCAAGGTCTCGGGCCCCGGCGACGTCACGTTCGCGGATCCAAAAGCCGCGGTGACGACGGCGACGTTTTCCGTGCCGGGCGCCTACGTCCTGCAGGTCACCGCCGACAACGGGACGACGAAGGCGTCGTCGAACCTTGCGGTCCAGGTCGAGCTGCCGCCGCCGGCGGCGCAGCTGACGCCGGTCGTCACCAAGCGCCACACCGTGACGAGCCCGTTCTGGGCATCCCGCACGAAGGCGCTGATCGTGTCCTGGATTCCGCACTGCGTCGACCAGATCAACCGGAACGATCTGACGCAGGGCCCCGGCGGTATCGACAACTTCCTCGAGGCGGCGAAAGCGCTCAAGGGCGAGCCGCACGGCGCGCACAAGGGCTACGTGTTCTCGAACGCGTGGGTGCACCAGACCGTCGAGGCGATGAGCCTCGCGTTGATGGTCGATCCGCAGGGCGACAAGGAGATCATCAAGGCGCAGGAGGGGATGAAGGCCACCCTCGACGACTGGATCCCGAAGATCCTCGCCGCGCAGCATCCGGACGGCTACCTGCAGACCGCGTTCACGCTGCGCGACGCGAACCGGTGGCCTGATCGCTGGACGCCGCAGGGGCGTGGCAACCACGAGGGCTACACCGCCGGCTACTTCATCGAGTCCGCCATCAACCACTACTCGATGACGGATCACACGGACGCCCGGCTCTACGAGGCCGCGAAGAAGCTCGCCGACTGCTGGGCCGATCACATCGGCCCCGCGCCGAAGCAGGACTGGTTCGACGGCCATCAGGAGATGGAGCAGGCGCTCGTGCGCTTCGGGCGCTTCGTGAATGAAGTGGAAGGAAGGGGACGCGGCGATCGATACATCTCCCTCGCGAAGTTCCTGCTCGACTGCCGAAAGAACGGCACCGAATATGATCAGAGCCACCTCCCCGTCGTCCAGCAGTACGAGGCGGTGGGCCATGCGGTCCGCGCCGTCTATACGTATTCGGGGATGGCGGACGTCGCGGTCGAGACGCACGACGCCGACTATCAGAGCGCCGTCAAATCGCTCTGGGACAACATCGTCCACCGGAAGTACTACCTAACGGGAGGCGTCGGCAGCGGCGAGACGTCCGAGGGCTTCGGGCCGAACTACTCCCTGCGGAACAACTCGTACTGCGAAGCGTGCTCGAGCTGCGGCGAAATCTTCTTCCAGTGGAAGATGCACCTCGCCTATCACGAGGCCAAGTACGCGAGCCTTTACGAGCAGACGATGTACAACGCGCTCTTCGGCGCGCTTGACCTCGAGGGCAAGAACTTCTTCTACACGAATCCGCTCGACGCCAACGCGCAGCGCACGCCGTGGCACGTCTGCCCGTGCTGCGTCGGCAACATCGCGCGCACGCTGCTGATGCTGCCCACGTGGATGTACTCGAAGGGACTGGACGGGATTTATGTGAATCTGTTCGCGGGCAGCACGGTCAGGGTCGAGAACGTGGCCGGCACCGATGTGGAGATGGTGCAGGCGACCGACTATCCGTGGAACGGGAAGATCGCGATCACCGTCAACCCGGCCGCGCCACGGAGCTTCGCGGTGAGGATCCGCGTGCCCGATCGCGACGTCAGCAGCCTCTACACGGCGTCGCCCGCCGCGGGCGGGCTCACGCGCATCGCCGTGAACGGCACGGCCGTCAAGCCCGAGATGACCAACGGGTACGCCTCGATCTCGCGCGCCTGGACGAAGGGGGACCGGATCGAGCTCACGCTCCCCATGCCGGTGCAGCGCGTCCGCGCGAGCGACAAGATCGCCGCGGTCAAGGGGAAGGTCGCGCTGCGCGTCGGACCGCTCCTCTACAACATCGAGCAGGTCGACCAGGACATTACCGGCGCGCTCGACCCCTCAGCCCCTCTGACGACGGAGTGGCGCGGCGATCTGCTGGGCGGCGTCACGGTCATCAAGGGCCGGTTCGCGAACGGCGCGCCGATGACGGCGATCCCCAATTTTGCGCGGTACAACCGCAACCCGCCCGCGCCGCCCTACGTGCCGCCGCCGCCCACGCCGCGTCCGGCCCCCGGGACGGCCGCCGCGCCGCCGCCGCCCAGGCCGGCGCCGCCGCCCGCGACCTCCCTCGTCTGGATGACTGAGGGGTAGCGCGAAGGAGATCGTTCTCGACTGCCGATCGGTGATTGGCGATCGACGATTGGAAATCGCCGATGAGTCTGTCCTCATTCTGTCCCTCGTCGCGCGCGCGGCTGACCGATCGCGATCTCGATCGCTTCGTCGGCGACACGCTCTTCGACCGTCTGGCCCGCGCCGTGTGCCACGCGGGATGTCTTCCACGCAAGGAGCTGTACGAGGCGTGGGAGGTGGCGCGCAGGGCCCGGCGCCTCTTCCGCGGCGGACGCGTCGTCGATCTCGGCGCCGGCCATGGCCTGCTCGCCCAGGTCATGCTGCTGCTCGACGGCACCTCTCCATCAGCCCTGGCTGTCGACAAGACGCTCCCGGCGTCGTCCACGCGCCTGCGCGACGCGCTGGTCGCGGCGTGGCCCCGCCTGGCGGGACGCGTCAGCTTCGTCGAGCGCGCGCTGGACGCGGTGGAGATCCTGCCGGACGATGTCGTGGTGTCGAGTCACGCGTGCGGCGCGCTGAGCGACGTGGTCCTCGATCGGGCGGTCGCCGCGCGGGCGCGGGTTGCGGTCCTGCCGTGCTGCCACGATGCAGCGGTGAACGATGCCGGCGCGTTGACGGGCTGGGTGGATGCCGCCCTGGCGATTGACATCCGCCGGGCCCAGTGGCTGCAGCAGCGCGGCTACCGCGTCTGGACGCAGGCGATCGCCGCAGACATCACGCCGAAGAACCGCTTGCTCATGGGTGCTCCTTGAGGTGAGCCAGTCGGCGTGTCCTTTGCGCATATAGCAACAGACTGCTATGAGCGCCGCAAGATCGTTCGCGACGTCCCTCGCCGTTCTCGCCGCGTCCGCGCAACTCGCGGCGTGCGCGGGTCCCCTCGTCCGGCCCACGCTGTCGCCTTCGAAGCCGAAGCAGGACGCGCTGCTGGTCCTGCCTGGATTCGGTTACGGTCGGGCCGAAGGGAAAGCGTTCCGCTCGCTCTCGGCTTCGACGGCTGGCGAAGGCGTGGATCTGTACGTGGCCCCCTTCGTCACGCGATCCGGTCTCGTGACGAGCCGCGCGAAGCTGGCACGATTCATTCGCGAGAACCGCCTGGATCGGTACGAGCGGCTGCACGTGTTTGCCTTCCTGGCGGGCGCGTGGACGTTCAATCCTCTGGTTGAACGGCAGGACCTGCCGAACCTCGCGACCGTCGTCTACGATCGCAGCCCGTTCCAGGAGCGCGCCCCCAGAATCGCCGCGGCCAAACTGCCCTTGCTCGCCTGGATGCGGTACGGATCGACCGTGTTCGACGTCGCCAGGGAGCCTTACCCGGCGCTCAGCGCGCCTGACGTCAAGGTCGCGTTGATGGTCGAGACGACGCCGACGTCTTTCATCAGGCGATACGACGAGGCGGCACGGCAGTACGGGCCCTTCGTGTTCGCCTGCGACAGTTTCCTTCAGCGGTACGACGACTGTCTGTATCTCCCGATGAGCCATAACGAGCTGTATGCGCGCTTCGCGGAGGTGTGGCCGGAGCTTCTGGCGTTCATCCGAACCGGCCATTTCGATGACGCGGCGAATCGGATGCCCCCGGTTGACGACCCGCTGGCGCGCCGGCGACGGCAGTGAGTCACGTCAGGATCACGATGGCACCGCGAGCGACCGCTACGGCGCGCCGCCTCCTGGCCACCAGAAAGGCCCGCTGGGCCAGGATCCTCGCCCGCCGGCTCGGACGGGCCGGCGTTCGACCCAATTCCGTATCCATCGCCGGTGTGGTCTTCGCCCTTGCCGCGTGCGGCGCGTTCTGTCTCGTGCCGGATGTCACTTCGGGCATGCGCACGGCGGCGCTGCTCGTGGCGGCGGCCTGCATTCAGCTTCGCCTGCTGTGCAACATGCTCGACGGCCTGCTCGCCGTGGAGGAGGGATTCAAGACCAAGACCGGCGACATCTACAACGACCTTCCCGATCGCCTGGCCGACGTTCTAATCCTGGTTGGCGCCGGGTACTCGATTCGGTACCTCGCCGGTGGCCCGGCGCTGGGCTGGGCCGCGGCCGTGACGGCGGTCTTCACGGCCTACGTCCGTCTGCTGGGCGGCTCGCTCGGTGTGACGCAACATTTCATCGGTCCTATGGCGAAGCAGCATCGCATGTTCACGCTGACGGTCGCCACGCTGCTCTCGGCCGTCGAGCCGATCCTTGGCATGCCGCCGCGGGCCATGCGCATCGCCCTGGTGGCGATCGCGGCGGGATCGATCGCGACCGCCTGCCGGCGCACCATGCGCATCATGCGCGAGGTGGAGGCGCAATGATCGCAACGATGCTCGCCGTCGTGTCACGCCTGATCAGCGGCACCACGGTCGAGTGGCGTTGCGATCCGCGGCCAATGAGCCAGCGAATCTACTTCGGCAATCATTCGAGCCACCTGGACTTCATCCTCATCTGGTCGGTCCTTCCGGCGGCCCTGCGCCGGTCGGTGCGGCCCGTCGCGGGAACGGACTACTGGGAGAAAGGCCCGGTCCGGCGCTACCTGGCCGGGCGGGCGTTCCACGCCGTGCTGATCGAGCGTTCGAGCACGGGCTCGAGCAGGTGCCCGACCGCGGCGCGCGCGTCAATCCAGCGCATGGCCGACGAGATGGGAGACCGGCATTCGCTGATCGTGTTCCCCGAGGGGACACGGGGTCTGAACGGCGAGCTCGGCAAGTTCAAGAGCGGGCTGTACCACCTCTCCAGACTGCGGCCGGACGCCGAGTTGATTCCCGTCTATCTCGAAAACCTGAACCGGATCCTCCCGAAGGGCGAGATGCTGCCGGTCCCCATGCTGAGTCGTGTCGTGTTCGGCCCGCCGCTCGCCACGCCCGTCGACGAAGACAAGCCCGAATTCCTCGCGCGCGCGCAAGACGCGCTGACTCACCTGAAAGCGATCCAGTGAGTCTCCCGATTGACCCGGCCCTGCGTCATCTTTTGAGCGGCGTCCTGGGGCTTCTTGTCCTGGCGTCGGCGATCGGCTGGGTGCTGAGCCGGCGCGTCGCCGGCGAGACGAACCGGGCCACAGTGGACAACATCAACGCCCGCATCCGCGCGTGGTGGGTGATGGCGGTGGTCTTCGCGGTTTCGGTCACGGCAGGCGCCCTCGGGTCCATCCTCCTCTTTACCCTCATCTCGTTCCTCGCGCTCCGCGAGTTCGTCACGCTCGCGCCAAACGGTCCGGGCGATCACCGGGCGCTCTTCTGGTGTTTTTTCGTCGCGACGCCGCTCGAGTACTTTCTCATCTGGCGGGGATGGTACGGCCTGTTCAGCATCCTGATCCCGGTCTACGTCTCGATCTTCGTGGCCATCCGTACCGCGCTCGCCGGCGACACCGAGCGGTTTCTCGAGCGCGTCGCGACCACTCAGTGGGGCCTGATGATCTGCGTGTATTTCGTGAGCTACGTTCCCGCGCTGCTCATGCTGCGGATCCCGGGGTACGAACACCACAACGCCGCCCTGATCTTCTTTCTCGTGCTCGTCGTGCAACTGAGCGACGTCCTGCAGTACGTGTGGGGCACGTCCATCGGAAAGCGCCGCGTCGCGCCGTCGATCAGCCCGAACAAGACCTGGGCGGGCCTCGTCGGCGGCATCGCGTCCGCGACCGCCATCGGCGCCGCGATCTGGTGGGCGACGCCGTTCGGGCCCGCCCAGGCCGCGGTGATGGCGTTCGTGGTGACCGTCATGGGATTCTCGGGCGGCCTCATCATGTCGGCGATCAAGCGGGACCGCGGCGTCAAGGACTTTGGATCGCTGATCGAGGGGCACGGCGGCGTGCTGGACCGCATCGATTCCCTGTGCTTTGCCGCGCCGGTCTTCTTTCACCTGACGAGGTTCTTTTTCACGCCGTGAGCTGCGAACGGGCGGCTGACGAGCGGGAACGGGTTGCGGTCAGGGCATCAAGGGTCCCCTCCGCGCCGAAGCCTGATCCCAATCGGCCCCGGGCGCGGTATCATGGCCTGCACACATGCTGAGCCGGGCGGTCTTTTCCCTGTTATTTTCGGCGGCGCTGTCCGTGCAGAGCCCCCAGACCGCCCCGGGCCTGCAGACCCTGGAGGTCGTGCCCCTGCCGCGCGATGGCGAAGTGCTGGTCTCGTTCAAGCTGAATGAGACGCTCACGGATGAGGTCCGGACCGCCATCCAGAGCGGCCTCACGATCAAGTTCCTCTATAAGGTCGACTTGCGGCGCAGCTCCACCCTTTGGGTCGATCGCACGCTCGCGTCGGCGTCGGTGGGCGCGACGCTCCGCTACGACACCCTGACGCGCGAGTATCACGTGGCCCGCTCGATCGACGGCCGGACGGAGAAGGCCGACGTCACCGGACGTGAAGACGTCGCCTGGAGCTGGCTGACGGCCGACTTCACGCGCCTCTCGCTGTTCCGCGGCGTGCCGCTCGAGGCCAACGCGGAGTACTACCTGAAGGTACGCGCGAATACGTCCCCGCGCAACGCGTCGTTCATCTGGCCCTGGACGGGGGATGACGCGGTCGGGCTCGCCAAGTTCACGTTCATGAAGTAGCGCCATGCCCCCCCATCTGCGGACGCGATTCGCGGTGCTGGCGGCCATTCTTCTGCTCTCGATGCCGGGCGCGTCCGGCCAGCAACAGCAGCCGGCGCTCTTCACGCCGGCCGGCTCGATTCCCGTCCTCGAAAGCTATCTCGAGGCCCTTCGGCAGCAGAGCGGCATCCCGGGCCTGTCCGCCGCGATCGTGCGCGATGGGGTGATCGGCTGGGAAAAGGGATACGGGTTCCAGAACGTGGCGACGCGCCTGCGCGCCACGCCGGACACACCGTACCTCGTCGGCGACATGAGCGGCACGCTCGCGGCCGTGCTGCTCCTGCAGTGCGTCGAGCAGCGCCGCCTCGGGCTCGACGAGCCGTTCAAGACCTACGGCCTCGAGACGCCCGAGCATGACGCGACGCTCCGCCGGATCCTCAGCCACGCGCCGCCCGACCCCGCGAAGGAGTCGTTCGTCTACAGCCCCGAGCGCTATGCGCAGCTCACGCCGCTCATGGAATGGTGCGCGCCGCAGCCGTATCGCAAGAGCGTGGCCCATCGCATCCTCGACAGGCTGGCGATGAAGGACTCGGTGCCAGGCACCGACCTGCAGGATCCCGACCTCGCGCTGCCTGAAGGCCTGTTCGATCCCGAGGATCTCGACCGCTACCGGCAGGTGCTCGCGAAGCTCGCCGTGCCCTACAAGGTCGACAGCAAAGGTCGGGCCGAGCGCAACGATCTGCCCGGGATGCCGATCGACGCGGCGGGCGGCCTCGTGTCGACGGTCCGCGATCTCGCGTGGCTCGACGCCGGGATCGACTCGGGCGTGCTGCTGGCCGACGAGACCCGCGCGGCGGCATGGAGCCCCGCAGCCGGGCCGGGTGGCGTCCCGTCGCCGATGGGTCTCGGCTGGTTCGTCCAGTCCTACAAAGGCGAGCGGATCGTCTGGCACTTCGGCTACGTGCCGAACAGCTATTCGTCGCTCATCGTGAAAGTGCCGTCGCGCGGCCTGACGTTCATCCTTCTCGCGAACAGCGACGGCCTGAGCGCTCCCTTCCAGCTGCAGACCGGGGACCTGACGCGGTCGCCCTTCGCGACCCTGTTCCTGCGCCTTGCCATCTAGCCCCGGCTTCCGCCCGCTCAGCGTTCTCATCTGCAGCCTGTGCACGCTCGCCGCGTCGCGGACGGCGGCGGCGGAGTGGCACATCACGCCGATGCTCGGCGTCACGTTCGCGGGCCGCACCACGCTCGTCGATCTCCAGCACGCCGCGGACAAACGGCACGTGGACTTCGGCGGCGCGGTGACGCTGCTCGGGGCCGGCGTGCTGGGCGCCGAAGCGATCGGCGCGTTGACGCCTGGCTTCTTCCAAACCGATCAGAGCCGTCTCGCGGAGACACCGCCGCCCGCGCTCAAGAGCAGCCGGACCCTGGCCCTCATGGGGAACGCCGTGTTCACCACGCCGCGGCGGTGGACGGAGTACGGCCTGCGTCCGTTCGTGTCGGGAGGGTTCGGCGTGCTCCGCGCATCGCAGACGCAGGCTGTGGAGGCCCTGCCCGTGCATGCCGCCATGGCGGGCTTCGACATCGGCGGCGGCGCCATCGGATTTCTCTCGCAGCGCACCGGCGTGCGCTTCGACCTGCGGTACTACGGCAGCCTCCATGGCACGGACCAGGGTCCGATCGCCCTCGGCCTCGTGCGGCTGCACTACATGACGGCGTCCGTGGGGCTCGTCCTGCGCCGCTAGCAGGTTGCTGAAAAAGTGACAACCTGAAAATGCTGCCTTCTGCCTTTTACCTTCTGCCTTGATACTGACGGGTTTTTCATCAGCCTGCCAGTGAACCGTCGTGTCTGGCTGTCACGACGATCTCAGGCGGAGCGCGCGGAGGTGCTGAGAACGCGGGGCTCGGTTCGTATCTCACACACAAATTCGCTGCGTCTGCATGCTCCGCGGCCTCCGCGTGAGATCGTCCGTGACAAGCGGTCACGTATCACGAGCAACGCCGACAAAAATCGTGTGACGCGGGCCGCCTTTTTTCAGGCGGCCCCGCACACGCTCCACCTCGACGCGGAATCCGGCGTACCGCAGGCGCTGCTCGAACCTTCGGTCGTCCCGCGCCGACCAGACCGCGAGAACCCCGCCGTCTCTGAGCGCCGCGCGAGCCGCGGCGAGCCCCGCGTCGTTGTAGAGCCCGGCGTTCCCCGACGTGGCGAACGCGGCGGGGCCGTTGTCCACGTCGAGCAGGATGGCGTCGAACGCGGTGACGCTCGACCGGAGCGTGACCGCGACGTCTCCCGGTTCGACACGCACGCGACGATCCGTCAGGGGGTGCCCCGCCAGCGGTCCGAGCGGGCCGCGATTCCATTCCACGACCGCGGGCAGCAGCTCCGCGACGATGACGGCGGCGTCCCGGGGCAGGAGATCGAGCGTCGCGCGCAGCGTGAACCCCATGCCGAGCCCGCCGATCAGGACGCGCGGCGCCTCGCGGCCGCGGATCCGGGCGCACGCGAACGTGGCCAGCGCCTCTTCCGAGCCGTGCATGCGGCTCGACATCAGGCTCTTGCCGTTGGCCAGAATGACGTATTCGCCGCTGCGCAGGGTCAGCGCCAGCTCGGCGCCGTCCGGCGCGCGGGTCCGGCCGAGGAGCTCCCAGGGCTTCACGAACGCGATTCCGCCACAGGCACTATCCTAAGGCCATGCGCGTGGCGATCGTCGGGGGGCCGGGCATCGGGAAGAGCACGCTCGTCAGGCAGCTCGGCGACCTGTATCACAACGGGTCGTACGGAGAAGGCGAGAAAGGCGTGTGGGATCCGCGCGTGCTCGAGGACATCGAGGCGGAACGCAACCCCGTGGGCGTCACCGCGTACTTCGGCGCCCTCTACGACGCCAACTACCGGGACGCGGCGGAGAACGATCGGCCGGGCAAGGTGATCTTCTTCGAAGGCGCGCGCATCACGCTCGAAGCGCACATCGCCGAGTACCCCGAGCCGTACCACGCCGCGCTCCGGAACGTCCTGGCGATCGGGAATCGCTGGAACCCGGATCGGATCATCGTGCTGACGTCGAGCACCGACACCATCGACAAACACATCAGGCTCAGGAACCGGCCGCACGAAGCCGCCGACAACATGGTGCGCCGCTTCCGTCTGATCGACGCCGAATTCCGGCGTCTTGCGCCCAAGTATCCGACCGCGGTCGTGGTCAACCGCGACGGCAAGGAATTCCACGACCGCGGCGGCCTCACCTACATCATCAAGGCCGCCGGCCTTCCGCCGTTCACCGAGATTCCGTACAACCGTGATTAGTGTCTG
>WNFM01191102.1_pt2 | contig 10472 bp, 14 predicted proteins | sample 5400271 | NCBI WGS metagenome assembly WNFM01 (sample SAMN13153352, study PRJNA577476) | soil metagenome | isolation source: 60 cm saprolite on Douglas fir-dominated hillslope | place: USA:California | collected 2013-09-17 | reverse complement strand
TTTAGGTCAATTCCTGTGATAACCTCTGTTGCGGTTGTTGTTTCGCCAAAGCCTGAGTTAATTGGTTTTTGTTCCGTTGCCATGCTGGAAGGTGATTATTTCACTCTTTAAAAAAGTCCATCGCGATTTTGTTAATCAGGTCCGGTTTTTCCGCAAATACCTCGTGCCCGGTGTTAGGCAAAACACAAAATTCACTGCCTTTTATAAGGCTGTGCATCTCCAGGCCGTGTTCAGTTATAATGTCGTCCCGGTCACCGAGTACGATCATCACCGGGATAGGTATCCGGCCATAAATTGATTTCGAAAAATACTCGTCCGCATACCACATCTTGTTCAAATCATTTACTAACCTTCTCCAATCTCTTGGCAGAATTCTTACGTATTCTTCGATTGCCTCCTTGTTATGCTTTGCCCATTCGTCAATTGGCAATGGTTCCGGTGAGTAATTCGGCGGAATAGCGGGTTTTAATCCGTTGTTTGCTCCTACGGCGATAACTTTTCTAACCTTGTCTGGTCTTTTCTCGGCCAAAAGAATTCCCACAATTCCTCCGTCACTCCAACCCATAACATAAGCGCTATCCAGTTTCAGCGAATCAATCAGCCCGGACATGCAGTCGGTAAGTATCTGGTAGCTCATGCTGTCCAGTTGTTCAGACTTACCCTGTCCTGGTGTGTCGGGAGCAATAATTCTGAAATGTTCTGAAAGGGTAGGAATACATTTCTCAAAGTCCTTTATACTTCTACTGATTCCCCCTCCGGAAAGCAATAACAGCGGTACCCCCTGTCCGTATTCTTCATAGTAAATTTTTCGTCCCGAAATAGTGATGCGTTTTCCTTCATTTGAAGGGTGCTCTATTTTCGTTCTCTCCGTATGGCAACTTGTCCAAAGAAGTGAGGCTGCAATAAAAGCGAGTCCGAGTACTATTTTCATGATTCTATTGTGGTGAGATTTTTTGTCGAAATGCTTGTGCACAACGCCTTGGTCATACGGCGTTTGCCTTACTCGATAAAAGTAAACAAAAGTAGGCAAATGAGGTATCGCTTTGTTGGCGCATGGGGCGGGCTTGGTAAATGCGGAACGAATGCGAAGCCGGACTACTCCGCACGTCCCATTATACTGATCGTTGAACGAAGGTAATTCTTTAATAAACACCCTCATCAGCCAATGACCTATACACCATGTTGGCGGCAGTATTTACCCGACCCTACGTTTCAATTCTTCAACCGAAATTATCCCAATCCGTGACAATGCCCTTGAATAGTATGGTTCACATTTTTGTCCAACCCTTTTTGTCCTGTTGTTTGTCAGAAATTGGCGAACGTTCTCTTTATCCGCGAATAAATGTATTCTCTTGAATGCAGCCATCTTAACTCCGATGTCGGGGTCGTTTAGTATGGCGTATTGGATCGTCCTTAATTTTGTATTATCAGCTTTGTCGCCCCATTCGACGATCTTCCGAAGTCGATTATCTCCGTCCAATTGATATAGTTGCTCAATTTCACGCTTGCCAAGACTATTGCCTTCACCGATTTGTTCCTTTTTATCCTTTCTGAATGCCCAGTTAAATAGTCCCATAGTTCAAGGTAAATATTACCGCCAACGACTATGTATGCGGCGTGGTAGAGTAGCAGGGATTGGTAAATGACGGAAGGAGTGCCAAGCCCGACTGCCGCGCTCTGTCCCACGAAGCAATACGTGAAACGAAGATAACTATTTTGCCTTTCAATTTCCTTTCGGGTGTTCCCGGCAATTGTTCCACCTTGCTTGGCAATCACTTTGCTTTCATCAAGAGTCTTTGGGTTTTTTTCCTTTGAAATCTTCGCGGTTGTTGCTTCTGCCAGCATGTTCAACACCAATTACAAATTGGTCATGTAATAATGTCCGTGAGGATAGCAAAGTCCATCCCTCTATTAACTCAATGCTTTTCCCATTCGTCCGTTAGTTAGCGGCTTGAATTTTACACCTTTTTCCATCTGCAGACGTCATTTCAACCAGGGTACAAATTGTACCCTGGTTGGCGAACAGTACCGGGTCGCGACTTCTCAGTTTCTTAATGTACTGCTTTATGCCTGCACTGTCTGTTGAGGCCTCTACCGCGTCCTGAACGGAGAAATGCCATTGTTCTCCTTTTGTGTCCAGTTTTCGGTGAGGTAGTCAATAATGTTTCTTAAATCGGCAAGAGCTCTTTCAGACCAGACCAGCTTATAACCACTTTTCATACAGCTTCCTGGCCTCTTTGTGCGGCGTGACTCGTCCGGCCTTTATGTCGGCAAGTCCTTTGTCAATCGCGGTTTTCTCCTCGTTGGTTATTTCATCCCACCAGTCAAGCTTCTTTGGATTGTCCCTCAGCATTTTTAGCCTCTCAATCGATGTGTCGTCTTTGATTCTTCTCACCCATTTGATGATCTCAAGTTTTTCTTTCTCCAGATTCATATCAGCAATTTTTGTCCTCATTCATAGGTCAATTTACGGAATCTTCTCCTAATTAGGCCATGCAACTGCCTCCTATTGCTTAGCGCCCTCTGACAGCGTACTACGCCGCGGTGCGTTGATGCTTTTCAATTAATTCCAGTTCTCGAAATTTGAGTTGTCCTTCTTCCTCAATGTCAAAATCGTCCTGAAGTCCAAGCCAAAATTTGGCAGAGTTCCCAAAATACTTGGATAGCCTCAGGGCCGTGTCCGCGGTTATTCTTCTATTCCCCTTTACAATTTCAGATACTCTCGTCTGTGGAATCCCAATGTCCTTTGACAGCCGATAGGCGGTTAGTCCCAGGGGAACTAAGAACTCCTCCTGCAGGATTTCTCCTGGGTGAATGTTTCTAAGTTTCTTCATTTTTTTCCATTTAATGATAATCAACAATCTCAACGTCAGAAGCATTTCCATTGTTCCATTTGAACACTATTCTCCACTGTCCGTTAATCCTAATGGAATAATACTCCCTCAACACCCCCTTCAATTTTTCCAATCTGTTTGACGGAGGAACCTGCAGATCAGAAGTATTTTGAGAGTTGTTTAACATTCTCAGTTTTCGCCTAGCCATTTCCTGGAGGTCAGTCGAGAAACCCTTTACCCGCTCGCCTTCCCAGATTTTTTTGGTCTCTTTTGATCCAAAAGAAATTATCATAGTACCGTCAGGCGTTACTTACGTCAAAGGTAAGTATTTTCCTGAACTTTTTTTGTGTCACCCGATCAAATCCAGGATTCTGCCATTCATAAGCCGAATGGGTCCTTTTAATTTCGGATTCTCCTTCTTCATTTCCTCAGCGGCTGCGAAGTTGGTTTCAAACCTTTGTTCCAACGTGCTGATGTCCGATGTCACCCAGAAATCTCCTTCGTCTAGAACCACGAAAGTCCCGAAGCAGGGTTCAATATCCCTCAACAACTGGATCACCTCAACGTGGGTTGAAATGCCTGCATACTGAGTTTTGCAGAACTGTTGAATATAAAGGTCATCGTCAAATTCGAGGACAAAAGGATCACAATTCTCATCAGCGTGAAACTGAATTCCCCTGACGGGGCCTTCATATTCGCTTTGTTTCCCGTCTTTAACTCTGAACAGCTGTTTCTTTTCGCTGTCCAGATTGATCACCTCGCAGCCCTTTTCGGCTGCAAACTCGCTTGCAGTCGAGATCACCTCATCAAGGCTTTCCTTATTTTTAAGTCGCCCGTAAAAATGAATTGTTACTCCCATAATTTTTTCTTGTTAATGATGATGGAAGATCGGGGAAATCAAACAAGAAATGGAATCTTCAGGTGTACGGTTTTCCTGACTAAATCGCGAATTTCAACCGCGGAGACGCAGGGGCGCAAAGTAGGCGCAAAGGAAAGGATTTGGCCAAATTTTTTTCATCTCTTACCTTTCCCGAGTCTAGTCGCAGGGAACTGATGCTCTTTGTCGGGCTTTTAAAAGATATTTATCTGTAAGCAAACCAAATTATCTTATTTGTATTCTCTGCGCCTGCTTTGCGCCTCTGCGTCTCTGCGGTTTAAAATTCTCCACGCAAAAGAAAAGGCTGCGATCGCAGCCTCTTCTAAATACCTAAGTATCTTATGTATTCCTCTAAAACTTCTTCCCCGGAAAATACGCCACCTCTCCCAACTCCTCCTCAATCCGGATCAACTGGTTGTACTTGGCCATCCTGTCCGAACGCGATGCCGATCCTGTCTTGATCTGTCCGCAATTCAGCGCTACCGCCAGATCGGCAATCGTATTGTCCTCCGTCTCCCCGGAACGGTGCGACATAATGCTCTTGTAGGAATTCCGCTTCGCGAGGTTCACCGCCGCAATCGTCTCGGTCAACGAACCAATCTGATTCACCTTCACCAGGATAGCATTCCCCACTCCCTTGTCAATACCCTCCTGCAAGCGCTCTACATTCGTAACGAAAAGATCGTCGCCCACCAACTGCACGGTCTCGCCTACGCTTTCGGTCAGCGCCTTCCAGCCGGTCCAGTCATCTTCCGCCAACCCATCCTCAATGGATATGATCGGATATTTCTTCGCCCACGCCGTCCAGTACGCCGCCATTTCCAGCGGCTTCAGCTTCTTGCCGGACGACTTCTTGAACGTATACAGCTTCGTCTTGCTGTCATAGAATTCGGACGCCGCCGGGTCCAACGCAATGAATACGTCCGAACCGGGCTTGTACCCCGCTTTCTCGATCGCCTTCAGCACCACTTCGATCCCTTCCTCGTTCGAACCCAGGTTCGGCGCAAAGCCTCCTTCGTCCCCGACATTGGTAGACATCCCCTTGTCATGCAGCACCTTTTTCAACGTATGGAAAATTTCCGCACCCATCCGCACTGCCTCCGAAAAAGTAGAGGCCCCCACGGGCATCACCATAAACTCCTGGAAATCGATGGAGTTATCAGCGTGACTGCCTCCATTCAGAATATTCATCATCGGCACGGGTAACGTGTTGGCACTTACTCCGCCGATGTACCGGTAGAGGGGTTGCCCTGCTTCCATGGCGGCCGCTTTAGCTACTGCCAGTGATACACCCAGGATCGCATTCGCTCCCAGCTTGCCTTTGTTGGGCGTTCCATCGAGTTGCATCATCACCCTGTCGATGAAGTTTTGCTCGAACACATCACATCCTACGATCTCCGATGCAATTTTTGTATTGACATTGGCGACGGCCTTCAATACGCCTTTGCCCATGTAAACGTTCTTGTCCCCGTCGCGAAGTTCAACGGCTTCGTGGGATCCGGTGGAAGCTCCCGAGGGCACGGCAGCACGGCCAAACGCTCCCGTTTCCGTATAAACATCTACTTCGATCGTTGGATTGCCGCGGCTGTCCAGAATCTGACGGGCATGAATGCTTTCTATTAAACTCATTTTGTTTATTTATAAGGTGATGATTATGAATTATGCATTGACAATGACGGACTGATCCTGCCTGATCATCTCTACAAACTGATCAAACAAATATCTGGAGTCATGTGGGCCGGGGGATGCTTCTGGATGGTACTGAACGGAGAAGGCCTTCTTATTCTTGAGGCGGAAGCCCATGATGGTGTTGTCATTGAGATGCAGGTGCGTTATTTCTGTATCCGGATTCTTTTCAATATCCTTTTCGCTCACGGCAAATCCATGGTTTTGTGACGTGATCTCCCCCAACCCGGAAAGCAAATTCTTCACGGGATGGTTCAACCCGCGATGTCCATGATGCATCTTGTAGGTAGAAATACCGCAGGCAAGGGCCAGCAGTTGATGACCAAGACAAATTCCAAACAAAGGCCTGTCGGCTGCCAAAATCTCTTTCACGGTCTGGATCGCATAATCCATGACCGAGGGATCTCCTGGGCCATTGGAAATAAAATAACCGTGCGGTCCAAAAGCCTCCATTTCCTGAAAAGTGGTCTTCGCAGGAAACACCTGAACATAACAACCCCGCGACGAAAGGTTTTTTAAGATGGAGGTCTTGATACCCACGTCCAGGGCCGCCACTTTGAAGGGGGCACCTGGCTCTCCGGCGAAATAAGGCTTTTTGGTACTGACCAGCGAGGCCAGCTCAAGGCCGTCCATAGAGGGCACCTTTTCCAGTTCTTTCTTCAGCTTATCAGGGGAAAGGACGGAGGAGATGATGGCATTCATGGCGCCTTTGCTCCGGATATGACGGACCAGCATGCGGGTGTCCACATCCGATATTCCTACAATGTTGTGCTTTTCCAGATATTGCTGAAGGCTGTCTACGGCAGTCTTGCGGCTGAATTCATGTGAGAATTCATTCACGACCAGGCCGCTGATCTTTGGGGCTCCTGACTCCTGTTCCTCTTTTACCGTTCCGTAGTTGCCAATATGCGCCGTAGTATTGACGATGATCTGGCCGTAATATGAGGGGTCGGTATAAATCTCCTGGTAGCCGGTCATCCCGGTGTTAAAACAAATCTCACCGCCGGTCGTGCCTGATTTTCCGATAGCCTTGCCTTCCACGAGGAAGCCGTCGGCGAGAAGGAGGTATGCTTTATCGCTCATCCGTAGGATTGGGTTGGACAAAAATAACCAGGATTATAAGGATTTTCAGGATTGCCAGGATTTTTAATCAAAAAGGGATTGAACTTTCGTCCAATCCCTCTTTCTATTTCTTGGAATCCTCACTTATTTCTTTTTTTCCTTTTTGGCAGGCGCTTTCTCCTTTTTGGGCTTTTCTTCTTTCTTCCCTTCTGCCTTACCTTCCGAACCCTCTGCTACGATGGTTGCATCTTCAGCGCCGTCGGCTTTCTTGCCACTTTTGCGGCCCCGGCGCGTTTTCCCTTTCTTCGCCTCCTTATTGGTCTTGTATAGGTCATTGAAGTCCACCAGTTCCATCAAACACATTTCTGCACTGTCGCCATGGCGGGTGTCTCCCAACTTGATAATGCGCGTATATCCGCCCGGACGTTCGGCAGTGCGGCCAGCCACTTCGCCAAACAAGGCCATGACGGACTCCTTGTTTTGCAAGTACGACATGACCGTCCTTCGCGAATGGGTAGAATCCGTCTTCGCCTTCGTAATCAAGGGCTCAACGTATTTCCTCAATGCCTTGGCTTTTGCCAGGGTGGTCGTGATCCTCTTCGCCAGGATCAGGGAGCTTGCCATATTGGACAGCAATGCCTCGCGATGCGGTGCCGTGCGGCCCAGATGGTTAAATTTCTTACCGTGTCTCATTTATTTTGATTCAAATCTTCCAATTTTTCAATCTTCCTCCAATTTATACTTCGAAAGATCCATGCCAAATGTCAGGTTCTTCTCAGCCACGAGCTGTTCCAGTTCTGCCAGGGACTTTTTACCAAAGTTCCGGAACTTCATCATATCCGAGATCTCCAATTGTACCAATTCGCCCAGGGTCTTCACGTCGGCCGCCTTCAAACAGTTGTAGGCGCGAACAGAAAGATCAAGGTCATGCAACGGCGTCTTCAACAGCTTGCGCATGTGAAGCATTTCCTCGTCCACCTGCTCCACTTCGCTGTCCTTGCCGGTTTCGAGTTCGATCGATTTATCGGAGAACAAGCGGAAATGCTGTATTAAAATATGAGCGGCGCCTTCCAGGGCCTTCTCCGGATGAATCGATCCATCCGTTTCAATATCCACCAACAATTTTTCGTAGTCGGTCTTTTGCTCAACCCGGGTATTTTCCACGCTGTACTTGACGTTTTTCACCGGTGTGAAAATCGCATCGATCGGAATGTATCCGAATACTTGCTCCGTGGGTTTGTTCTCTTCGGCCGGAAGGTACCCTCTTCCTTTCTCCACACTCAGTTCAATTTCAAAGTGGGCAGTCTCATCCAGATTACAAATGACATGGTCCGGATTGAGAATCTCGAACGCATTGGTCACTTTCGCAATGTCGCCGGCCTTGAATTGTTTTTGTTTTTTGATGGTGACGGTGACTTTGCTGTCAAAGTTATCCGCTACCCTGCGAAAGCGCACTTGCTTCAGGTTCAGGATAATTTCGGCAACATCTTCCACTACACCCTCGATGGTGGAGAATTCGTGCAGCACACCCGGGATCTTAATCCCGGTGATGGCATACCCTTCCAACGAAGACAACAGGATCCTCCTCAGCGCATTGCCGATCGTGACACCGTATCCTTTTTCCAGAGGTTTGAATGTGAAAAGACCATGGAAATCATCGGACTTCTCCATTACCACTTTCTCCGGCATTTGAAATGCTAATATTGACATAAGCAATTTTGATTTAAAGGTTAAGAAATTACTTGGAGTACAACTCGACGATCAACTGCTCATTGATGTTTTCCGGGATGTCCTCGCGGGGCGGCAAGGTGATGAACTTGCCTACCATTTCGTGACCATCCCACTCCAACCAATTGTATTTTTTTGCCGACTGCGTCGACAAGCTATTTGTGATCGCTTCCAGCGATTTAGATTTTTCTCTTACTTCTACCAGGTCTCCCGGCTTGAGAGAGAACGACGGGATATTGACGATATCTCCGTTGACCAGGATATGTTTGTGCGATACCAACTGACGCGCGGCACGGCGGGTCGGCGCTATGCCCAACCGGAACACGGCGTTGTCCAGGCGGGCCTCCAGCATTTGCAAAAGCACTTCACCGGTAACCCCTTTCTTACGGGTGGCCTTGTCAAAGGTGTGGGCAAATTGACGTTCCAAAACGCCATAGATATATTTTGCTTTCTGCTTCTCCGCTAACTGGATCGCATACTCCGATTGTTTGCGTTTTTTGCCTTTACCATGCATACCAGGTGCATAGTTCTTCTTCTGTAATGCCTTGTTGTCTCCCATGATAGGCTCGTTGAACCTTCTGGAAATCCTAACTTTGGGGCCGGTGTATCTTGCCATGACTTCGCTGTAACGCTGTTATATTCTAAACTCTTCTTTTCTTGGGAGGACGGCAACCGTTGTGAGGCAGCGGGGTCATGTCCTTGATCGTCGTAATTTCAATACCGGCCGCCTGGATCGTCCGGATGGCCGACTCGCGGCCTGAACCAGGTCCTTTAACGAAGACTTCTGCTTTGCGCAGGCCCAGCTCAAACGCTTTGCCGGCACATTCCTGCGCTGCTGTCAGAGCGGCATAAGGGGTGTTCTTTTTGGACCCCTTAAATCCCATCTTACCAGCCGATGCCCAGGAAATAACCTGACCCGTGTTATTGGTAATGGAGATAATGATGTTGTTGAAAGTAGCCTGGATATGAACCTGGCCTACCGCCTCCACATGCACGACGCGTTTTTTGCTTTTGTCTTTTTTCTTTTCAACCGGTGCTGCCATAAAAATGTTGTTCTATTCGTTATCGATTACCCTTTCACTGCCTTCTTCTTGTTGGCTACCGTCTTACGCTTCCCTTTACGGGTACGCGCGTTATTTTTGGTATGCTGACCACGGACCGGCAGTCCTTTGCGGTGACGCAGGCCGCGATAGCATCCAATGTCCATCAGCCGTTTAATGCCGAGCTGTATTTCCGACTTGAGGGAGCCTTCAATCCTGTGCTTTTCGGAAATAATCGTACGGATGGCGTTCGATTCTTCATCGGTCCAATCCTTTACTTTCTTATCCCAGCTCACCCCGGCTTCCGTCAGGATCTGTTGGGCCGACCTGCGGCCGATACCAAAAATATACGTGAGGCTTATTTCGCCTCTTTTCTGATCGGGAATATCAACACCTGCAATACGTGCCATAGTTATCCTTGTCTTTGTTTATACCTCGGGTTCTTTTTGTTGATCACATACAGCTTGCCCTTGCGTCGGATAATCTTGCAATCGGCGCTGCGTTTCTTGATCGATGCTCTTACTTTCATACCGTTCTATTTATATCTAAACGTTATCCTGCCTTTTGTTAAATCGTAAGGCGACATTTCCAATCTCACTTTATCGCCCGGCAGAATGCGGATGTAATTCATCCTCATTTTACCGGAAATATGGGCCAATACCTCGTGACCGTTTTCCAATTGAACCCGAAACATAGCGTTGGACAATGCTTCCTGAATGGTGCCATCTTGTTCTATCGACTTCTGTTTCGCCACTGATACGGATAGTTTTGTTCTATATATTCGTGTGTTGTCAAAATTTCTGTCCTATCCTTATAGATCGCTACCATGTGCTCAAAATGGGCGGAGGGCTTCTTGTCCTGTGTGCGGATCGTCCATCCGTCGGCCTCCTGAACTACACTCTTTGTTCCCATATTGATCATCGGTTCAATCGCGAATACCATCCCCGGCACAATCTTCACTCCCTTTCCCCGCTTTCCGTAATTCGGAACTTCCGGGTCTTCATGAAGGTCTTTTCCAACACCGTGTCCCACCAGTTCGCGAACCACCCCGTATCCAAATTTCTCCACGTAGGTCTGGATCGCAAAGCCAATGTCGCCGATCCGGTTCCCCGCTTTTGCCTGTTCAATGCCGGCGAAAAGCGATTCATACGTCCGGTCCAGCAAGTTCAGCACTTCGGCACTCGCCTCCGGTAAGGGATACGTGTACGCCGAATCGCTGTGAAAGCCTTTGTACAACACTCCACA
>WNFM01052057.1_pt1 | contig 10475 bp, 11 predicted proteins | sample 5400271 | NCBI WGS metagenome assembly WNFM01 (sample SAMN13153352, study PRJNA577476) | soil metagenome | isolation source: 60 cm saprolite on Douglas fir-dominated hillslope | place: USA:California | collected 2013-09-17 | reverse complement strand
ATGGCGATGCCGGCGAACACGCCGGCCACCGCATCGACCTGGAAGGCGCGCGCGGTGCCGATGCCATGGGCGGCGAGGCCGACCGCGAAGCCGCGGGCGCGGAAGTCGGTGATGCCGGTCCGGTTCATCAACGGCGTCACGATGATCGCGCCCATGATGCCCGTCAGCACCACCGAGACAGCCGTCAGCGACGGATCCGCATGCAGGGATTCGCTGATGCCCATCGCGACACCCGCGGTGACGGCGACCAGCGAGGAACTGACCGCATTCATGATCGGCATCCCCGTCGCCAGCATCAAAGCCGGCACGATCAGGAAGCCGCCGCCGATGCCGAAGAATCCGGACAGCGTACCGGTCGCAAGGCCGAGGCCGACGATGGCCGGCATGTTGGACATCGAGATCTTGACGTCGGGCAGCCCGATCCGTGACCGCGTCTTCAGCATCAGCATGGCAATCACCAGCATGATCAGCGCAAACAGCGCCAGCAGCTTCTGGCCCTCGACCATCTTGCCGAGGATCGAACCGCCGAAGGCGCCGACGATGCCGGCCGCGGCGAACACCAGCGCGCAGGACCAGATCACGGTGCCGCCGCGCGCATGGTTGGAGAGGTTGATCGCGGCATTGGCGGCGACCGCAATGGCGCTGGTACCGATCGCCCGACCACATAGACCATCAGCGGCACCGCCAGGATCGATCCGCCGCCCCCGACCAGGCCGAGGGAAAATCCGACCAGCATTCCCGATGCCAGTCCAAGCAGGCTTTGCGTTGTGGAGATGATCAACTTGGGAGACTCTCTTGCGCCGTCAGGGCAGCGCTTTGCTTCGCTTGCAACCGCTATAGAATAATTTTCTGCGGACTGCCATGGCTACAGCACAAACCTGCACTGCAACAGGGATCAGCGCACCAAAAGCGTCACCGCCAGCGGCACCAGCAGCGATGTCACCAGCGCATTCAGGCTCATGGCGATGCCGGCGAACACGCCGGCCACCGCGTCGACCTGGAACGCCTGAGCAGTCCCGATGCCATGGGCGGCGAGGCCGACGGCGAAGCCGCGGGCCCGGAAGTCCGTGATGCCGGTCCGGTTCATCAACGGCGTCACGATGATCGCGCCCATGATGCCGGTCAGCACCACCGCGACCGCCGCCAGCGACGGATCCGCATGCAGGGATTCGCTGATGCCCATCGCGACCCCGGCGGTGACCGATTTCGGCGCCAGCGACAGGATGACCCCGCGCGGCAGGTTAGCTGCTTCCGCCAGCACCACCACCGAAACGATCGCGGTGACCGAGCCTACCACCAGCGCCACCAGCATCGGCAGGATCGCCGCTGCCACGACTTTGCGGTTCTCATAGAGCGGCACCGCCAGCGCCACCGTGGCCGGGCCGAGCAGGAAATGCACGAACTGGGCACCGCCGAAATAGGTGGTGTAGGAGGTGCCGGTCGCGAGCAGGACAACGCCGATGATCCATATCGAATGCAGCACCGGATTGGCGAGCGGATGACGATGCGTTTTCAGCGAGACCGCGTCAGCCACCGCATAGGTCAGCAGCGTCACCGTCAGCCAGAGCAGCGGCGACTGCGATAGATACACCCACAGCGAGAACGGATTTTCGCTCATGGCTTTTCCCCTCCGCGCGTCATCAGGCGGCTGGCAACGAGGAAGGTCGCGACCGTGACCAGTAGCGTGATGACCACGGAGACCGCGAGAATCGCGAGAATGGCGACGCCGTGTTCGGCCAGCAGGTCGAGTTTTTGCACCACGCCGACACCGGCCGGAATGAACAGCAGCGACAGATGCGCCAGCAGCCCGCGGCTCGCACCCTCGACGCCGTCGCCCTGCAGCGGTCCGCGCGCCAGCATGGCGAAGCGATCGCGCGCCAGCAGCACCAGCAGCAGGATGATCAGTCCGACCACCGGTCCCGGCATCGGCAGCCCGAGCCCGCGGACCATGACTTCGCCAACCAATTGACAGAGCAGGATCAGGCTAAGGCTGGCAATCATGCGACCGTCCGCGTTGGGGCAACAGCCGCATCAGGTCGCCACAGCGGACGCTTGTCAACGTCAGGCTGGCACGCGAGCGCCGTCCGACGTAGGCGCCGCCTCGCGGCGCGGCAGCGCCATCATCGTGGCTGTCATGGTCGCGATCAGGGTTTCGACGCCGTCATGAAGCGCGTAGGCGCGGCCTTCGCACACCGTCAGCGTGCGTCCAGGCTTGACGACGGTGGCGCGGAAGGCGAAGCGCTCGCCGCGCGCCGGCGCCAGCAGGTTGGTCTTGAACTCCACGGTCAGGATATCGGAACCAGCAGGCATCAGCGTGAAGGCGGCGATGCCGCAGGCGCCGTCGAGCCCCGCGGTGATGATCCCGCCATGCACAAAGCCGTTCTGCTGGGTGAACTCGCGCGCGTATTCCATCGCGAGATCGACCTCACCCGGCTCCATTCGCGCGATCGAGATACCGAGCGTACGCATCGCGCGCTGCCGCTCGAAGGTGTCGGTCGCGACGCTGCGGAAGTCCGGATTCTTCGGCTGGAATGGCGGCATGCGCGGTCACGTCATCGATTCTGATACGGTAGCGTATCAGGCGGCATCCGGGTTAGCAATACGGTACCGTATCAAGAATCGACGAGGGCGAACCATGGCCGGCAGCAAAGCCGATGCGCGGACAGAGACGCGGACAGAAACCTGGATCGAGGCCGGCTTTGCCGAAATCGCCCGCTCCGGCGTCGAGGGCGTGCGGGTGGAGGTGCTGGCGAAGAACATCGGCGTCACCAAAGGCGGTTTCTACCGCCGCTTCCGTGACCGCGCGGCGCTGCTCGAGGCCATGCTGCAAAGCTGGCGCGAGGGGCGCATCGCCGCGATCGAAAAGCAGACCAGCCTCGACGGCGCCAACGCGCGCGAACGGCTGAAGGCGCTGATCGCGCTCTATTCGGAGCGCATGAATACCGAAGGCATGGGGATCGAACTCGCGATCCGGCAATGGGCGCGGTCCGACGGGTTGGCGGCCGCAGCGGTCGCCGGTGTCGACGCCGCCCGCCTGAAGAATGTCGGACAGCTCTATCGCGCCACCGGCCTGCCGGCTGAGGAAGCCGACGCGCAGGCGTTCCTGTTCTACTGCTTCATCTTCGGCCAGAGCCTGCTGTTTCTCGAACGCGGCCCGCGCAAGCGCGCGCAGCTGGTGGCGAAGTCCGCCGAGAAGCTGATCGAAGATTAATATCAAGCGCGGCCGAAAGGTTGATCCGGCCGCGCCTTGATGCGTTCGCGTGCGGCTTAAGCGGCGGGCTTCAGCTTCTTGTTGCACTCGCTGTAATAGCCGCCGCCCTTCTCGATCCACTTCATGCCGCCATTGCCGTTGGTGGTCTTGTTGGCGTTGTACTGGTCGACGCAGGTGTGCATGCGGCCCTTGCCGGCGGTTTCCTTGGCGTATTTCGGATCCACCGCGCTCGGAAACACTGCGGGTCCGGAGGGCGCAGCCGGAGCTGCGGCGGGTGCTGCTTCCTTCTTGGCTTCCTTCGGCGCGGGAGCAGGCGCCGGAGCGGCCGCGGGCGCCGCCGCCGGTGTCGCGGCGGCGTCCGCACCGCAATTGGCTTTGCGGAAGTCGTTCCACTTCTGGCCGGCGAGCGTGCCGGCGGTCTTGGCGGCCTGGTATTTCGCGCTGCATTCCTGCGTCGTCAGGGCCTGCACCGGGGACGTCGCCGCAAATGCAACAAAACCCGACACCGCAACCGCACACAATATTTTTGCTTGAATGGTCATCATTGGTCTCCTTGGGACAGTCATCTGCAGTTCCCATCCTAGCGCAACCGGAACTTGCGACAACGCGCCGGGTGATCCCCGGTTCAAAATATTGTGGCGGCGAAAATGCCGGATGAGGCGATCCATTCATTTGCGGTTCAGCATTGCGGCGCGACGGTTGCGGCCTTGTTTCCAACCGAGGTGCCCCCCATGACCAGGATTTCCGCTTTTGCCACCGCGACCGCCGTCGCTTCGCTGCTTCTGATGGGCGCCGCCTCGGCGCAGACCGCCGCACCCGCCAAGTCCGAGGCGCCGAAGGCGGCGCCCGCCGCCAAGGCGGAGAAGGCACCCGTGGTGCACAGCGCCGCCTCGGTCGAATGCTCGAAGGAAGCCGACGCCAAGGGGCTGCACGGCAAGGATCGCAAGAAATTCCGTTCCGAATGCAAGGCCAACGCCGCCAAGGGTGACAAGCCTGCCGCAAATTAACTGAGCTCCCCCTCCCCTTCGCCTGAAGGGAGAGCGTGAAGACTTTTCGCGACGCGGCATTGCTGCACCGCGTTCGCGCATTTGTCCCGCTCGATGGGATTTGCCATAAGGTGGCGTGAACCTGATCCCCGCCTCTGTCGCATCGGCCCTTCCCGACCGCGCCAATCTCCTCAAGACGCTCGAAACGCTCGGCATCGGCGCCGCGGGCGGTCTGCTGTTTTTGTGGGCAGGTCTGCCGGGCGGGCTGATTTCCGGCGCGATGACCACGGTCGGCATCGCCGCACTGGCCGGACGGCCGCTCGCCGTGCCGCCGCTTTTGACGCAGACCGTGCTGGTGCTGCTCGGGATATCCTTGGGCTCGCTGGTGTCGCGGCAACTGATCCAGCATGTCAGCTCCTATCCGCTGACCATTGGCCTTCTCGCGCTCGCGACCTTCTGCTCGTGGCCGGCAGCCCGGGCGCGCTGTCGCAGATCACCATCCTCGCCGTCGAGAAGGGCGCCGACGTCGCCGGCATCGCCGTGGTGCAGACCATGCGCGTGATCATTCTCACGGCGGCATTGCCGCTGCTGGTCGCGCTCAGTGGAATTTCGCCGCAGGCTGCGCCGACTTTCGGCATCGCGACCGCCTCGCCGCTCGAACTCGCCGCCCTGATCGCGGCTTCGGTCGCCGTCGCGTTGCTGCTGCGGCTGGCCAAATTTCCGGCGAGCTGGATGTTCGGCGCGATGATCGCCTCCAGCGTGCTGCATGGCACCTCGCTGATCGAGGGCGGCCTGCCGAATTGGATCCGCAACATAGCCCTGGTCGGTATCGGCGCCCTGATCGGATCGCGCTTCGCGCGGATGCGAATCTCGACCCTGCTCAAGCATGTCAATGCCGGGCTGGGTTCGTTTGCGATCGCGATCGTGATCTCGGCGATCTTCGTTACCATCATCGTGATGACCACCCATGTCCGCTTCGCCGATGTCGTGGTGGCGTTCGCCCCCGGCGCGATGGACGCGATGCTGGCGCTGGCGCTGACCCTGCACATCGATCCGATCTTCGTCGGCGCGCATCATCTTTCCCGTTTCGTGTTCGTCTCGATCACCACCCCCGGCATCGTCCATCTGTTCGGACGGCCGCAGGAAGATGTCGACGATTAGGGGGGCTTGCTCTGTCTCTGCTTGTAGCCCGGATGAGCGAAGCGAAATCCGGGGCAACTCCAGCACCGTCCGGATGTCGCTTCGCTCATCCGGGCTACGAAAATAAATACAGTTTCGCGTTCTCGCGGCGCGATGCGCCCGGAGTTTTGCAAGAAAACCTTGCCCTCGAAATCAGAGGGCGCAGGGAAGACCGGGTGCGCGCCGCACCCGCGGTCTCGCGCGCAAAACAGTGCATCAAACACGCGCACGAGCATACAGGTTTGGCGGAGGCATCCGGCCTTCCCTGCGCAATGGCTTTACGGCGTATACGAGTTCGCCCTGGTGACCGGCTTTCTTGCCACCATCGTCAGCTAAAGCTTTCGCCCTCACCCACTTGACGCCAGCACCGGGACGTCAGGCCCACACGACTTCACCGTACGCTCACGCCACGCTCGTCAGTCGCAGCCTTCGCGTCCACCGCTCCCTGCCCCTCGTTTGCGACGATGGCCTACGCCCCTCTGGTGGGACAGGATGGCGGGAGTTCTAGAAGTGATTTGCCCGACGGCGGAAGCAGAATATTTCTTCAATCGCGACTGGACCGCCCAAATCAGATTGAATCTCTTCAGGAAATATCATTTTTCGCGCACGGCTTTTTTCAAGCCCGCCTCGTCGAAACCAAGCCCCACGCCGCGATCGCGGCCATCAGCAGCGAGATCAGCACGTTGTAGCCGGCGAGCGAGAGGCCGAGAAAGCGCCACTGCACCTCGTCGCAACGGACCACTTTGACGGTGTCGAGCCGATCGAGCAGGCTGCCGGCGGCGCCGAAATTGCCGACCGGGCCGGTGCAATCGGTCGGGCCCTGCCAGAGTTTCCATTCGACGCCGGCGTGGTAGGTGCCGAGCCAGGCATTGGCGAGCGCGGCAAGCACCAGGATCGCCAGACCCGCCAGCAGCACCGGGCGCGGCGCATTCCTGGCGGCCACAAAGGCGACCAAGAGGCCGAGCGGGACCGCCAGATAATAGGCGTAGCGCTGTTCGAGGCAGAGCGGACAGGGCACGATGCCGAGCACCAACTGGAAGAACCAGGCGCCCGCCAGGGTCACGGCTGCGATCAGCGCGACCGCCAGCGCGGATGATAGCGCGGGATTGGCGGAAAGGCGCGGATGCGACGGATTTGCGGTGGCATAGGATGTCACGGGAATCTCCTGCAAATTGGTGGTATCCCGCGGACGCGGCACTGTCGAGGCAGGCAACAATCACATCCGCGCGGGTTGACCGGGGCAGACCTGCAGCTATATTCCGCCCGCTTCGCGACACCGGCCCTTTGGGCCGATGTCCGAACGCCCCTGTGGCGGAATTGGTAGACGCGCTCGACTCAAAATCGAGTTCCGCAAGGAGTGCTGGTTCGATTCCGGCCAGGGGCACCAGCCTTCGCTGCTGCGCAGCTTCGGCTCGGCAGGCCAGTTTACCACGCCGTAGCTCGCAGAGCGCAGGCGGGCCACGCTAGGCCGAAAGAGCGAAGCGTGCGTGTCCGGCGAAGCCTCTTGGCGAAGACGGATCCTGATCAGCAATCGGCATTCTCCTCCTGCGCTATCGCTTTTGCGATTTCCGTGTTCCAATGAAAACTGTATCGCGACTTGTCCTCTGCAAGGACAGCGCATTTGCATGACGGGATGGAAGCGATGGATCTGAAGGGCAAGGTTGCACTGGTGACGGGCGGCAATGGCGGGCTGGGACAGCGCATCTGCCACGCGCTCGCGAAGGAGGGCGCGCATATCGCCGTCATGTATGCGCGCAGCCGCGAGCAGGCGGAAGGCGTCGCGCGCGAGCTGGCGTCGCATTATCAGGTCAACGCGCACGCTTTCGCCTGCGACATCACCGACGACGCTGCCGTCCATCGGTTGATCGGCGAGGTAACGAAGGTCTTCGGCCGGATCGATATCCTGATCAATGATGCCGCCTACAATCTCTCGATCCCTTTCGGCGATCTCGACAGTCTCTCGATGGAGGTATGGGACAGGATCATGGCCACCAACCTGACGGGACCGATGCGCCTGACCAAGGCGGTGGCCCCTGTCTTGAAGGCCCAGGGACAAGGCCGCATCGTCAACATCGCCTCGGTCGCCGGCCTGAGCCCAACCGGCTCTTCCATTGCTTACGCCGTGTCGAAGGCGGGGCTCATTCATCTGACGCGCTGCATGGCGGTGGCACTTGCGCCCGAGACGCTCGTCAACTGCGTGGCACCGGGCCTGCTCGACGGCACGCGTGCGACCGCCAATCTCAAGCCCGAGCAGGTCGAGCGCTCCGCAGCGAGCTCGCTCCTGAAGAAGCCGGCCGACAAGGACGACTGCGCCGACATGGTGGTCACCATGTGCCGCACCGAGACCATGACCGGCCAGACGGTGGTCATCGACGCTGGACGAATCTTTCACTGAGATGACGGGCTTAACCGGGCCGATTCGTATTCGATTCCGGCCAGGGGCACCAAGAGGCTTTTCACCCGCAGATTAAGTGCCCTGTCACCGCAGCACCTCGCCAGTGCGATCCTTCAACATAAGCATCGTGATCAGGCTGATGGTGGCCGCTCCCATCAGGTAGAACGCCACGGAGATTGGCTGCCCCGTCGAGCCGATCAGTGCGGTAATGATCGCCGGCGTAAATCCGCCGAAGATCGCCACACCGAGGCTGTAGGTCAGGGAAATTCCAGTCGCACGAACAGCCGTCGGAAACAGCTCCGCCAATACCGCGGATGCCGGCGCCGTGTAGATCAACATGCAGACGGCAACGGCGATCTGCGTGGTGATCAGATGTTCGGTGGATGGCGCCGCAATCAGATACGAGAATGCGGGATAGGCAATGACCACAAGGCCGAGCGCCCCCACGATCATGACGCGCTTGCGCTGGAACCGGTCCGCCAGAATACCGACTACCGGGCAGAACAGAAGAACAGTGCCCACCACCAGCGGCCCAAGATAGGATTGGGAGAGCGAGACTTTCAGCTCCCGTACCGCAAATGTCGGGAAGTAATTGGTGATGTATTGGGCAACCGTCCACAGCATAACGACCAGCATGCCTGTCAGAACCGCGCGCCAATGGTCTCGCAACACGACAAGGATCGGCAGCTCCGTCGCGTGTTTGGAAGCCTTGAACAACGGAGCGTCCTCGAGCTCGCCGCGAATATACAGGCCAACGGGTGCGATCAACAGGCCGACCACAAATGCGAGGCGCCAGCCCCAATCAAGGATCGCGTCGGCCGGCAACAAAAGCGCGATGGTTGTCGCGACGAGGCCTGACAGCAACGTCGATCCGCCCTGCGATAATTGCTGGAATGAAGCATATAGACCGCGACGCGCAGGCGGCGCGTACTCAACCAGCGTCGACACTGCCCCGCCGATTTCGCCTCCGGCCGAAAAGCCCTGAATCAAGCGCGCCAGGAGAATAACGATAGGCGCCGCGATTCCGATGCGGTCGTAGCCGGGGCAGAGCGCGATGATGCCGGTGCCGAGCGCCATCAGCATGATCGTCAGGCTGAGCGCATCGCGCCGCCCGCGCCTATCGGCATAGCCGCCGAGAAAGGCCGCGCCGAAAGGACGCGCGATAAAGCCCAGGCCGAATGTCACCAGGCCCAACATCAAGGAGACGACTTCGTTCTCGGACGGAAAGAACGTCTTCGAGATCGGCACCGCGAACGCGGCATAGATCGTAAAGTCGTACCATTCGAGCATGTTGCCGACCGTTGCGGCAACAACTGCGCGACCGACCGATTGGCGTGGATTCGTCGTCGCTATTTCCGCAATTGCGCTCACCCCTACCCCCGATGTTGTCAGAGTTCTTCAGACGTCAGAATCATTCCACAGAGACCTGATGAGGACCGGGATCACACTTCGACTTCACAGGGATCATGAACACAAAACCTCGAGTGGTTTCGTGATCGATCGTCGTGCGAAACAAAATCGGATGCGGGATCCCGTCAAAGCCATCTGTTGTCCGCGTCGCCTTGCCCGTGCTCCGCCGGCGGCGCGGCAAAGAACTTGCACGTAAGTTCTTGTTATGCAATTATTTATTTAAGTTAGGAAATTCTATGCGAAAAATGAATAGTCGAAAGATGGCCTCCAGCGCTGCGGAAGGCATCAGCGTTCGTCCCTCGCTGCGCGAGATCGAGGCCCTGCGTGCCATGGTCGCGACGGGAAAAACGACGCAGGCAGCGCGCGATCTCGGCACCTCGCAACCTTCCGTTTCGCGCGCGATCGCAAGCCTCGAAGCACGGCTGGGTCAGCCGCTCTTCATGCGAAGAAACGGCCGTCTCGCGCCGACCGCGGAAGCGATCGCGTTCGAGGCCCGCGCGGCGGTGATCTTTGATCTGCTCGACCAGCTTGCGGCACCGCGGGCCGGCATCGATGCCGTGACCGCGATCCGCTTCGCTGTTCCGCCAACGCTGGCAAACCTGTTTCTTGCGCCGCTGCTCGCCCGCTTCATCGCGAGCGAGCCAAGGGTGAGGGTTCAGGTCGAGATCGGCAAATCAACCGACTGCCTCGCCGCGGTGGCGGAAGGCAGCGCCGACCTCGGACTTGTGGACCAGACGCCATCCCATGACGGCGTCAGGCTGGAGGTCTTCCGGCGGGCCCGGCCGCATGCGTTGTTGCCGAAACGCCATCGTCTGGCGAGCCGGCCGGAATTGGCGATCAGCGATCTCGTGGGCGAACGTATCCTTGCCCTCAGCCGACGCTTTTCGCTTCGCACCAAACTCGACGCCGCATTTGCAGCGCAGCGCGCCGAGCCCCTGATCGTCGCAGAAGCAACAACTTCGGTGTTTCTCGCCGAAATGGTGCGGGCAGGTCTTGGAATTGCCGTTCTAAATCCCTTCCCGCTCGAATTGCGTCCGGACAAAGCCCTGGTGTTTCGGCCACTGGACCTGAAGATGTCGCTGGAGACCGCCGTTGTCGTTCCGGCCAGAGGATCACTGGCGCCGGCGGCGCGCACGCTGGCCAATTTCATCCGAGCCGAGCAGCCGGCCAGCCCGTTTTCCAGTCCTGTCAAATGAAAAAGATCATGCCTGACCGCCCGGGCCGAGCGAATTCGCAGATTAACGATCGTCACCCACAACGATGCCTCGGCACCTGCCGTCGCACGATCGAACCG
>WNFM01301445.1_pt4 | contig 10477 bp, 13 predicted proteins | sample 5400271 | NCBI WGS metagenome assembly WNFM01 (sample SAMN13153352, study PRJNA577476) | soil metagenome | isolation source: 60 cm saprolite on Douglas fir-dominated hillslope | place: USA:California | collected 2013-09-17 | reverse complement strand
CGCGGCGACGCGACCGTCCCGGCCGAGGAGTGCCTCCGCGAACACGATGCCGCTTGAAGCTGCCATCCGGAAGTCGCCTTGACCGACCACGAGCCCGTAACAGTACTGCGACCGAGTGCGCCACTGGCTCATGGCTAGCCTCCTCCACGGCTGTACGCCGACCTGACCCCAGCGCCGCCGGGGGGCAGCTTCGAGATCAGCCGGACAGCGTTCAGCGTGCGCATCATCGCGCCGACGGAGCGTTCGGCCAGGCAGATGTAGGGGCTGACGGTGAGTCCGTCAGCCGTCGGCCCGAGCCAGCCTCCGTCCGGCTCGGCGAAGCCCAGCACCCGACGGGAGCCGGACGTGCTCCGGCAGAGTCACCTGCATGACCCGGTGATGACCCCGCCCGGTGAAACCCCGATGGGCGAAGGCGGCGGCGGCCGCACCTCCGGTGCCTTGAGTGGTCACCGTGAAGACTAGTTCGACCTCGTCGGCGTCTGGATTCTCCTCGAGGAGTTCGGCAGCCAGCAGGTTCGTGACTCCCGGCGCGATGCCGGCATTCATCACGACCGTGCCTTTCGCCTGCCCTGGCTCGCGACGCAAGGACCGGAGTGCCATTGCGGGTGCCAAAGGTGGCCATCGGTGCCGACCCAGAAGACATCCAGCCGGCCCGCACCCCATGAGGACACGGCCGTCCCACCGCTAACCCAAGTCAATGTGTTCCCGACATGAGACAGCCGATGAGCGCGCGTCCGACCCGCACCTGCCGATCTGGATGCTGCCTCCGCCGGAGACGTGCAAGTTCTTACTTGCGCGTCCCGCGGCCGCGCGGCCTCCTTCATCATCGCCGCCGCCTGCTGGTCCCTTCCGCCGACATCACCGGCAGCCGGAAGGCCTCGAGCCAGTAGCGCGCGTACGAGCGCATCGCCTGCCTGGACAGGGCCCGCAGCTGGCCGCCTGGCGCCTCGCTCCCGATCACCCGGCGCAGGTTACCCTGGAGCAGCTGCACCCCGTGGCCCTGGCGCCGCCACGCGAGGTCGGCGAAGAACCTGAAGGCCTTCTGCGCCCACGATTCGGGCAGGCGGCAGACAACCAGCCAGCCCAGGCCATACCCGGCATCGGTCAGCCTGTCCTTCAGCCCAGGCACCTGTCACCTCCTGAAGCGGAGCCCTGGTCGGCCCGTGCGCCTCCTCACGGCGCCTGGCAGCCGTTGCCTCGCTGTGCAGCATCCACAGGGCGACATCAAGCAGCCGAAGCACGCTGGCGGTTCTGGCTTGCCGCGGCCGGAGCACCTCGATGACATGCCGGAGCGACTCGTCCTGCAGGCAGTACCGCAGCGTCCGCCACGTCTGCCCTGCGGGCCCGTCCCTGGCGACGATGATCTCGTCCGTGACCGGGACGAGCCGTGGCCGCTTGCGGGCCAGGAGCTTGCTCGCCTGCGCCGGGCCCACCCCTCCGAGCCCCTCGTCAGCAGATCCCACAGCGGATCGATCGCTGGCAGCCTCTCGTCGCTGGCCTCCCACAGGTTCACTACCGAGCTGATCCCCACGAGCAGGGCAGTGGCCTGTCTCGCGTCCTCTCCGAGCAGCCGCCGGACCGCTGAGGGCGACCAGCGGCCGTCCAGGAGGGTCACCGCGAGCAGGTCATCACGGCTGATCTCGTTGCGCGGGTTGGCGCCCAGAGTGTCGAAGGTCGCGCCCGCGAAGCCGGGGCCTTGGTAAGAACTCTGCTACCCGGGGCCAAAAGGAGAGCCGCGCAGGAATTAGCGGTGCCGCTCGTTGAGCGGGGGTGCTTGGCCCGCTCACGCCTTCCCCTCGTCTGGCTGCGGGTGCTCGAATGCCCGGACGGACTGGTCACCGAGCGCGCGGACGCAGGCCCGGCACAGGCTCTCGTCAGGGAACACGGATACGAGCCGGCCGGGTGCGCCGGGCCAGGTGTGGTGCAGCCGGGTTCCGCACAGCATCAGCGGCGGCGGTCCGTGCCGTGGTTTTGTTCGTGAGAACTGACCGCACTTGCTCGTCAGCGGTGACCGCAGCCCTGTAGCGGGGAAGTTGCTGTTCGTGAGTTTTGACCGCACTCGGTGTCTTGCGGTGAGAGGAGGGGTGGGTTTCATAGTCGGGGAGCGTGCTGCTGCCGTCTTCGAAGGTCGGGCTGTACGCAGAGATCCGCCGGGATGCCCGCGCGGGGATGAGGGTTTCTGCGCGGACCCGCCATCCCCGTGACCGCGCAGGCAGAGGAGCCCTGGTGGCTCCTCTGCCTGCGCGGGTGTCGTCATGGGAGGCTGGCGGGCGTCCCCGGCCGTCCGGGAACGGGCCTCTCAGGTTTCCCGGCGGCCAGGGGCTGGCTGAGGTGCCGCTTGAAGAACTGCGCGGCCTCGTCGATGGCCTCGTCGGCTTCGTCCACTGCCCCGAAGTGGAGCTGGAAGACGTGCGTGCCTTCGCGGGCCACCTGCAGCGTCACCTCGACGTCGTCCCGGCCGGCGTTCGCGGCCAGCCGGACGGCGTCGTCCAGGAGCACCTCATGGGAGCCGGCCTGGATCGGCGGCGGGGGAAGGCCGACCAGCGTGGCGAAGACCGGGCCTGCCAGCGGGGCGGACCGGTCCCCGGCGGGCACGTAACGGCCGGCGTACCAGCCCATGGCGTCGTAGGTGAACAGGGGGTCAGCCCCGTCCTTGGTGCGCATGCTGGCGCCCGAGCGCGAGATGTCCGCCCACGGGGAGAAGACCGCGGCGGCGGCGGGCTGCGGCAAGCCCCGCTCGCGGGCGGCGAGCAGGGGTGCCACGGCGAGCCCGCCCCCCGCCGAGTCACCCGCGACGAGGACCCGGCGCGGGCTGGCACCAGATTCGAGTAGCCCGGTGTAGGCGGCAAGGCCGTCCTCCACGGCGGCTGGGTCCGGGTGCTCCGGAGCGAGCCGGTAGTCCACGGACAGTGCCCGGCCCCCGGCGCGCCTGGCCAGCTCGGCCGCCAGGTGGGTGCCGGTCCGGGCGGATCCCGCGACGTACCCGCCGCCGTGGAAGAACAAGACGTTGGGCTCCGCCGCGTTGCCGGCGACGGTCAACTCGATGACGCCGACTCCGCCGAGGGTCACGTCGACCGCGGCTACGTCCGCCGGGTACGGGCGGATCGCGAACGCGTCGAACACCTTCCGGTGCTCTGCCGTGCTGTGGCTCAGGTTGAACGGCTCGGCGCGCAGGGCCGCGTCAATGGCGTCTCGCTGCTGCTTGCTCATGTCTCATCCTCCTAGGGCTCAGGGGATCAGGACGGTCTTGCCGGGCAGCCGCCCAGCGACGGCTTCGTCGTGGACGGCGGCCAGGTCGGTCAGCGGCCGCCGCCCGGCCACGTCGATCTTCAGCTCTCCGGCGTCGGCGCGGGCTACCAGCTCAGCGAGCTGGGCAGCGTCGCTGCGCGCGAAGACCTTCACCGTTCGCACCCCGCGCCCGGCGTCATCGAGGTCGGGGAAGGTGGTGCTGACGAAGGCTCCGCCGTCGGCGGCCAGGCCCGCCAGTTCCGCGGTCTCCCGCGGGTCGGTGCGCACCAGGTTCAGCACCACGTCGAACTGCTGCCCGGCCACCGCCTGCGGGAGCGGGGCGGCGGTGTAGTCGATGATCCGGTCCGCGCCGTAGGAGCGGATGCGGCCGGCGCTGCGCGCGCTGGCGGTCGCGGTCACGGTGGCGCCGGCCTGCCTGGCGAGCTGGACGGCGTACCCGCCGACAGCGCCGCCCGCTCCGTTGACCAGGATGCTCTGCCCAGCCTTCAGGCTGGCGTGCTCGAACAGCGACTGCCAGGCCGTCGTGCCGGCCGAGGGCAGTGCCGCGGCGTCGGCCAGCTCGACTGCGCGGGGGGCGGCGGCCAGCGCCTCGGCGGGCGCGGCGGCGTACTCGGCGGCCGCGCCGGGCGCGGTCACCGGCAAAAACGCCACCACCGGGTCGCCGGCGCTCCAGCCGCTCACGCCCTCGCCGGCCTCGGTGATGACGCCGGCCACGTCGTAGTTCGGGATGTGCGGGAAGGCGACCGGGTACACCTGCTGCACGAAGCCGGCGCGGATCGCGACGTCCAGCGGGTTGAACGCGGTGCCGGCCACCTTCAGCACCACCTGCCCGGGACCCGCTACCGGACGTTCCGCCTCCTCGTAGACCAGGACGCCGCTGTCGCCGTAAGAGTGGTAACGCACTGCCTTCATGATCTCTCCTCAGATCCTGTGCTTCGAAGTTGAAGCACAGGGCCACTATAGCCTGCTTCGACTTCGAAGCAATATTCCTCAGGCAGGTGATGCTCGTCACAATGCTTGGAATTCGAAACAGGTACGATGGTGCGATGACCGATCCCGGCACCGGCACCGGCGACGTCCCGGCGCTCGATGCCGCCCAGCTGGACGCCTACTTCGCGCTCATGGAAGCCGTCAGCCTGCTCCAGCACAACGTCGAACAGCAGCTACGCGCCGAGGGCGACCTCAGCTACGTGCAATTCCAGCTCCTGGCCCGGCTTGCCGCCGCCCGCGGGCAGCTGACCATGACCGAGCTGGCCGACGGCGTCGTCTACAGCCGCAGCGGCCTGACCTACCAGGCCGGCCTGCTGGAGAAGGCCGGCCTCATCACCCGCGGCCCTAGCCCCGACGACGACCGCGCCACCCTGGTCACCATCACCGGCACCGGCCTGGCCCTCCTCGGCCAGGTCATGCCCGGCCACATCCACGTCGTCCGCCGCCTGCTGTTCCAACCCCTGTCCGACGGCGATGTCGGCCACCTCGGCGACATCATGACCCGCGTCCGTGACCACATGCGCGCCCAGCCACCCCGCTCCGCCGCCCCCCGCAAACGGCGCCCCGCCCCCGCCCGCCCAGCTCCGGCCGCATAAGGGGTTCGAGGAGCATCCGAACGAAGAGTCACGCTAACCGCTGAGCGGACCTTCACGATCAAGCGGGCCCGGGCAAGGGTGTGACTGCCAGGCGGCGAAGACGCTGCAACCAGCGCGTCTCGGCTAGTGCGCTGACCAGACACGTTCACCGGCTCTGCTGACACGTCCCGTTTGCTCTCAGACTCGATCTTGTGGTGATAGGTCGAGTGCCGGGAGGCATGATGGCTGAGCCGGTACGGACGGGCGCGGGGGCTTAGTGATGAGGAGGGTCGCCGCTTGCGGCGTGATGAGGTGGGTGCCGCTTGCGGCAGATTGCGCGGCCGGGTAAGCACGGGTCGGTCCAGGGTGCGCCTGGCCACGATCATCATGGCGTCTTCGTCGGGACCCTGCTGTCGGCGATCGCCCGGCTGGCGGTCGGCCGATGAGGACGCCGTCCGTGAGGTGATCCATTTGTTCGACCAGAACGGCCTGGCGGCGCTGGACCCTCGGTGGGCGGCCGGCCGTCCCCGGGGACGCCCCTAACCAAAGCCGCGGCCACGTGACCAGCCCGGCAGACGTCCATGGACAGCGCTCGAACTAGATCACGCTGTCGTCCACGGTGAAGATCATGCTGTGGGCCGGGGCGAGCTCCTGCAGGCGTGCCGCGTCGGCGGCGGTGGCCCGGCCCTCGGGCGAGGCGAACGCGGCGCGCAGCTCGTCCGTCGTGTCCCATTCCAGCTCGGCGACCAGGTAATACGGCGCGCCGCGGACGGCCGCGGCGTCACGGCCGATCGCGTACCGGCGCAGCCCCGGCAGCCGGAGCCCGAGCGGAATGTGGACCTCGCGGTAGTGCCGGTCGAACGCCTCGGGGCCGGTCGGCGTCTCGTACAGGGCGAGGAAGTGAGCGGTCATCGTGCTGCCCTCCCGTACCGCGCGAGCACGGCGGCGCCGGCCCGCTCGGCCGACAGGCACTCCAGGTACGCGGGCGCGCCGCCGGCGGGAAACAGCCGCTCACCGGTGCCGAGGATCGTGGGGAAGGTCAGCAGCCGGTACTCATCGATCAGGTCCCCGGCCATCAGCGCGTGCACCACGCTCAGGCTGCCGGTGATGATCACATCGCGCCGCTCGCGCTTGACGGCATCGACGGTGTCGCCGTCGATGACTGTCGAGTTCGCCCACGCCGACGCGTCGGTCAGCGTGCGGGAGGCGACCAGCTTCGGCACGGCGTTCATCCGCGCGGCGAACGGGTCGTCGCGTTCCGGCCACAGCCGCGAGAACAGCTGCCAGGTCGTGCGCCCCAGCAGCATGACCCCGTCGTCAAGGGTGCTCCCGAGCCGGAACTTGTCCCCGGCGACCGTCTCGGGGCCGTGCCGGAACGCCCAGCCGCCGGCCGGCGTGCCCCCGGACCCGTCCGGGTCGGACACGATCCCGTCCAGGGTGATGAACTGAATGACGATGACGCTCACGATGGGTCTCCCTTCGGTCGATGCTCACCGGTACATACCGGCGGCACCGGCCCGGCTCATCGCGGCTGGCGAGACTCTCCGAAGGAAATCTGCGTGGGCAGGTCAAACGCCTCGAACACGCGCGGATCGGCGAACACGACGTTGCGCGCGACCCGGCCGCCGGTGACCGTGAAGACCTGGAGCGTGTGCAGCCGGTGCCCGCCGCCGGGCTCCGGCGCGTACGCGGCGAGCGCGGGCTGGCCGTTGGCGGTGAGGTGCCTTATGCCCCAGCCCGTTCCGCGCGTCTCGAACACGCGGCGCATGAACAGGCCGTAGTCGCGGCTGCCCCGGTACCACAGCGGCACCGGCGGCATCTCCAGGACCGCCTCATCGGTGAGAAGCCGGACGAGCGCGGGGACGTCGGCTGCCTCGAACGCCCGCACGTACCGTCCGATCACCGCGCGCACCCCGGGATCGTCCGGTTCGGTGACCTCGCCCGCATCGCCCGCATCCGCGAGGGCAGCGCGGGCCCGCTGCAGGGCGCTGTTGACGGCGGTGACCGTGGTCCCGAGCTGCACGGCGACCTCGGTGGCGCTGAACTCCAATACCTCGCGGAGCACGAGCACGGCCCGCTGCCGCGGCGGCAGCAGCTGCATCGCCGCCACCAGCGCGAGCCGCATGTCCGCCCGCATCTCCGTGTCGTATCGCGCATCGGGAAACGGCTGCAGCCAGGGGATGTCGAACGCCGGCGTCAGGGGCGCCCCGGGATCGTCGCCCGGCGCGCCCAGCCCGGACGGCAACGGCCGCCGCGCGCGCCCCTCCAGCGCGGTAAGGCAGACGTTGGCCGCGATCCGGTACAACCAGGTCCGTACGGACGCCCGCGTGCGGTCGTACCGGTCGCGGGCCTTCCACGCCCGCAGCATCGTCTCCTGCACCAGGTCTTCGGCCTCGTGGAACGAGCCCAGCATCCGGTAGCAGTACGCCACCAGCTCACCCCGGTACGGCTCGAACTCCACGAGCCCATCATGGCGTACGCGCCGGCTCGCATGGCCCGCGGCGAGGTTCCGCAGGGCGATCCCGGCTCGGGGACTGTGGGCAGCGACCAAACCTGTGGCGTGACGACGGCCACGCAGCGCTACTTTCCCCCGGCCGCGCGAACCCGAGCGGCGGCCCAAGGAACATTGCCAAAGCCGACAGTCACCAACCCGGCGAGTGTCAGTGGTCACCTCCCCTGGACTCGAGCGCCGTCCATGAACGTTTGCCGGGTTTGATCATGCTGCTTTGGGTTTAGGCCGGCCCCAGCGTTGCTGACGCTCGCTGCGGATGCGGGCGCGCTCACGGCGCTGCGCGGCCAGGACGTCGGGGTGGCGGGCGTTGGCGTTGCGCCAGGCCGGGTAGTCCTGCAGGCGGCGGGCCAGCACGGTGTGACTGGGTGGTCCGAGCCGCCCATGACGAAGGCGCGCAACGGCCCGAATTGCGCCTCGATCGGGTTGGCCCACGACGCGTTCGTCGGCGTGAAGCACAGCCGTATCTCGTTCTTCTTGGCCCAGGCGCGGATGGCGGGGTCTTGTTGGCGGACAGGTTGTCGGCGATCACGTAGATGGGCGCGCCGTCGGGCCGGGCCGCCCTGATGGACTTCAGCGCGGACAAGGTGTGGTCGCCGCCCTTGCGCAGCCGGGTGATACCCCACAGCTGGTCATCGCCGAGGGAGTAGCAGCCGTGGAAATAGCGGATGCCGTGCGTGCGGTGATAGGTCGCCGGCAGCCGGGCGGGTTTCTTCTTCAGTGCCCAGCAGGTGCCGTGGCACGGCCGGATCGATAACGGCCCGAACTGGTCAAAGGCGAAGCACCGGTCCGGAAACGTGCTGGTCACGTGCTCGATCCGGTCCAGCTTGGCGTCCTTGTCCGGGTCGGCGGACTCCTTCCAGGTCCGGGTCCGCTCGAAGGAGACCTGCCGGGCGTGCAGGATCTGCCGCAGCCGCTCCCGGCCGGTCGTTACCGGCCGGGCGGGGTTCCCGGCCAGGTAGCCGGCCAGCTTGCGCAGGCTCCAGTGCGTGAACGGCAAGCCCAGCTTCTCCGGGCGCGTGCTGGCCGTTGCGATGATGAACTCCGTGTCCTCATCGCTGATCAGGCGGGGACGGCCGCCCGCCCACCGAGAGTCCAGCGCGGCCAGCGCCTTCTCGTTGAACGCGTGGACCACATCGCGGACCGTATCCTCGTCCGCGGCCACCGGCCGCGCGATCGCCACCACCGCCGTCCCTGACGCCGACGCCATGATGATCATCGCCCGTCGGACCCGGGTTGAGCCGTGCTTACCGCGGCGCACGATCTGCTGCCGCACCGGTCCCTCCTGATCAGTCAGCCGCCGCGCCAGCCGCTGTTCTGCTATTCGCCACTCCCGCGCTCGACCCCGCACTCACGGGATCGAGTCTGGACCCAGCGCGAGACCCCCAGCGGCGTGACACCTAACCCGGTGAATGTTCGTGCTCAGCGCACTAGGCGTCCTGCTCCCCAGCGTGACCCCAGCCCCGGAGGGGCTGTGTAGCGGCCAGATGATCTGTGTGTCGCCGCATGAGTCACCGCGGCCTGACTCGTGAGGCAGGCGGCCGTCGAGGGTGATGCCGGAGGCGCGTCGCGTCAGCGCTGGCTTGCCGGGACCTGCCCGGGCTCGGGTGCTTCATGGGTGTGCTGTGGGTGGTCGTCTCGGGGTAGCAGGCCTGGTCCGGGCCGTACCTTGATGTCGGCTGGGCGTATCTCCTCTTGGCAGGCGGCGCAGCGGATCTGCTGATGGATCTCGCTGCCGCAGGCGGCGTGCTCGTAGATGATCGGCGGCCCGTTCGGCGCGGCGTGCTGGTCGCCCCAGGCGGTGAGGGCGACGATCACGGGCGCAAGATCGCGGCCCTTGCCGGTGAGCAGGTACTCGTAGTGCTCTGGATGCTCTGAGTACCGCCGCCGCTCCATCAGGCCGGCGGCGACGAAGCTGTCGAGCCGGGTCGTGAGGATGTTGGGCGCCACGCCGAGGCTTCGCTGGAAGTCGCCGAAGCGGCTGCACCCGGCGAACAGGGCGTCGCGGATGATCAGCAGGCTCCAGCGTTCGCCCACCAGCTCCAGGGTCCGCGCCGCCGAGCAGTTCTGGGTGTCGTACGTCCGGCCGAGCATGATCTCAGCCTACCACGCGTACTTGCATCATGAAACTACCTCTGTTACGGTGCTTGCATGACGCAAGTGCCGTAGCAGGCGGGGTCTCACCCACTGAAGGAGCCCACATGACATCGCGAGAACTTTCCGGAACGACGGCAGTGGTCACCGGCGCAAGCCGCGGGTTTGGCCGCGGCATCGCCATCGCCTTGTCCCAGGCGGGCGTGCAGGTCGTCGGGGTAGCCCGCGACCGCGCCCGGCTAGAGGAACTGCGCGAACAGCTCGGGGAGGCTTTCACCCCCGTCGTGGCCGACGCGGCCGACCCGGTGGCCGCCGGCCAGCTGCTCGATAAGCACCGCCCGCGGACCCTGGTGCTCAACGCCGGAGCGGCCCCGCTGGCGCGGCCGGTTCAGCAGCAGACCTGGCAGACGTTCAGCCGCAACTGGGAGGTCGACGTGCAGCACGTCTTCGGGTGGGTCCGCGAGGCGCTGCTGCGTCCGCTGGAGCCGGGCAGCGTGGTCATCGCGATGTCCAGCGGAGCCGCGCTGCGCGGCTCTCCGCTCAGCGGCGGCTATGCCGGAGCAAAGGCCACCATCCGGTTCATCGCCGCCTACGCCGCCGCCGAGTCCGAGCGGGAGAAGCTCGGCATCAGGTTCACCTCGGTGCTCCCGCAGCTAACCCCTGCCACCGACCTGGGGGCCCCGTTCGCCGCCGCCTACGCCGCCCGGCAGGGCGTCGACATCGCCACCTACCTCAAGGGCCTCGGCCCGGCGCTCACCCCGGAACAAGCAGGCAAGGCCGTCGTCGACCTGGCCTCCGGCCCGGGCCGCGACCAGGACGCGTACCTGCTCACCGCCGCCGGCCTCAGCCCGGTGCAGCACTGAACGGAGAATCTTACATGTCCCAGATGTCTGCCGCCCCGGCCGTGAGCCGGAGCATGAAAGAAGTCCGTCGCTGGCGCGCGTTCGCGGTGCTGGCTGTCTCGTTCTTCATGACGATCGTGGACCTGACGATCGTCAACGTGGCGCTGCCGACCATCGGCCGCAAGCTGCACATGGCGGAGTCAGACCTGCAGTGGGTC
>WNFM01284381.1_pt1 | contig 10477 bp, 11 predicted proteins | sample 5400271 | NCBI WGS metagenome assembly WNFM01 (sample SAMN13153352, study PRJNA577476) | soil metagenome | isolation source: 60 cm saprolite on Douglas fir-dominated hillslope | place: USA:California | collected 2013-09-17 | reverse complement strand
GCGGGCGGGCTTCAGCATCGATTGGTCGACGACAAACAAGACCGCCTATCTCGATGCGCTCACGAATGAACTGGAACGTCCAGGAAAGGGCATTCTGGACAATTATCTCAATCCTTTCGTCAGCAGCGCCGTCGCCTATGAAAAGCTTGCCGTGGAGATCGCGGAGGCACCGGGTCTCGACGGCAGCGCAGAGCCTCAGGCCAACGAAGTTCTCGGCAACAGCAATGAGCCTGCCGTCAAAGCGCAATACGAAGAGATGTTGCACAAGCGCGCGCGGGAATAGGCACCGCGCGCTCCTCAAAAAACGAACAGGACGTGCACCTGTTCGAGCGGCTGGCGTTTCTCTCTCGAAGAGAGGTGTGAGGCGCCCATTGCGTCAGCGATCGGTCCAAAGCGAAGCGATCATCGATATGACGGCAAGCAGGATGATAACGGCGCCGTAGAGATAAGCGGCGGTCGAAAGCCCGATCAGCGGGACCGATATCCCAGCTGCGACGGCGGGCAGGCTGAACGCCAAGTAGGATTGGAGGTAGAACGCGGAAAGCAGCCCGGCGCGCTGATGGGGTCCGGCCGTGGGCAGCAACGCGCGCAGTGTTCCCGAGAAGGTTGACCCGAATCCCGCTCCGGCGATCACAGTCCCGGCCAGCAATGCTGAGACCTGCTGCTGCCAGATTCCGAACATCGATACCGCCACTCCCAACGACAACGTACTGGTGCCTGTCAGAATAAGACGTCGCGCCGGCCAATCCCGAAAAGTCGCCACCACGACCGCCGCCGTTAACATCAGCGCCGAGACTACGACACCGCCGACCCAAGGCGAGGCTACGCCCATCGCCGTCGCCACCACTGTGGGCATCAGCGAGAGGTAGAGGCCGCCGAGCGCCCAGGACGCCACGTTGGCCGGTGTGAGCCTGACAAGGACAGACCTCGACTGCGTTGGCACGCTGACATGCGGGCGCAGCGACGCCAGGGCTCCGGTCTTTCGCGTCGTACTTTCGGGCATCCACCAGAGCAGCGCGATCATCAACGTCGTCAGACCAAGAAGAACCTGGTAAACCCTGTGCAGCGGGTCGGGCGCGAACGCAATCAACGCTGCCCCTCCAAGCGAACCAGCCGTCATACCCAGAAATGCGGTGACGCTATTGAGCAGAGGACCGCGTGCGCGGTTGGTATCAAGGATCGCCGCGCCCAACGCTGTTGTGCCGACACCGACGCAAAGTCCCTGGACCGCCCGCGCCAGAATCAACTGTCCGACGTCCCGCGCCTCGGCGAAAAGGATCATCGCTGCGGCGTTCAGCAGTAGCGCCACCAGGATCACCGGCCGGCGTCCCACGTAATCGGACAATCCGCCGACCGTCAGCAAGGCGGCGAGCAGGCTAGCGACGTAAACCGCAAACACGATCGTGACCACGAACGGCGTGAGATGCATCGACTCCTGATAAAGCCGATAAAGCGGCGTCACCGCGCTGCTGCTCGCCGCGATGAGCATCGCCCCTGCGAAACTGAACAGCGTCATGGCGCCCGGAGCCAGGGAGCCCGTCCAGCCTTGGGGTTTGCTGGGGGGCGCTTGGGCGGAAGCGTCGCACTGGGGATTTGCGGGGCAGGCTTGCATGAGAGCTCCTAAAGCTAATATATAGCCTTAGCTACAGGGCCCTCGTTCTTAAAGCAAATTATTTGCGTTAAGATCGAACCTTCGTTTTGGCATGGCAAGGTTGCATGGAGCAGGAGCGTGGCCGTCAAAGAACGCGTGCGCGTCGGAGGACGGAGCGCTCGAATCCAACGCGCGGTGCATGAGGCGGTGAAACGCCTCAGCGCCGGCACCCATCGCGATGAACTCACGGTGCCGCAGATAGCGGCCGAGGCCGGGGTGACACCGTCGACGATCTACCGGCGCTGGGGCGACCTTGGGTCGCTGCTGGCGGATGTTGCCGTCGCGCGGCTCCGGCCGATCTCGGATCCCGAAGACACCGGCGCAACGGCGTCGGATCTGCGGGCGTTCATCGAGCAATTTATGGAAGAGATGTCATCGGCCGTCGGCCGGGCGCTGATCAGGGATGTGTTTTCCCCTTCGGGGGAAACCTACCCGATCCAGTGCGGAGGCTTTACCCGCGAACACCTCACGACCATCGCCGAGCGGGCGAAGGCACGCGACGAAACGCCGTTCGATGTCGATGAGGTCATCGACCATGTCGTGGCGCCGATCATCTATCACATCCTGTTCGGCGATCGAGAACCAACGCTGGACTACTGCCATGCCCTGTTGGACCGGGTTCAATCGCTGCCTGCCAAGCGAGCGCGACCCGCGCAAGCTGATCCCGCCGCTACACGGCGCGCTCCTGAAAAGCGAACAGGAAGTGCATCTGTTCGAGCGCCTCGCGCTCTTCAGCCGAACAGAGATGTGCGGCGCTGACGAGCTTCCGGGCACAGCTTGCTTGGGCCCGCTTGCCGCTCACGTCTGCAGCGCGCGTCATGCTAGCGGCGAGGCCGCAGTAGGCATGCCGATGGTGGAGGTCGCCTCAAAGAACTGCTCCGGCGCATTCTTCGGCGGCCAGATTCCCTGAGCAACGGAGTCGGCCCGGATCGCCGCTCGCGCGTCGAGGCTGGCATAGGGCCAGATGTGGGTGATGCGCGGCGCCCCATCCAGCGCATACATGTTGATTATAAGCGGCGAGAGTTTCGTGCGCTCGGGCAGCGCGGCCTCCCAGGCCGCAATCGTCGGCGGCAAGCCGCCGGGCTTTAGGCGATAGGTGCGGAATTCGTAGACCTTGCCGTATTTTCCCGGCACGACCGGCGGCAGAAATGGAAACGGTGCATAGCTGTCCATCTCCAGGCCGGTCAGCACCTCGGCGGCTCCGAACGGATTTGAGCTGAACAGCGCCCGCTTTCGTTCGGCTGCCAATTCCGTGGCATCGGCGAATCCGCGCAGCACGAACATGCGGCCAAGCGCGCCGATATCCGTGGTCCAGCAACCAAGAAGCTGGCCCTTGGCCTCTGTCCCGGTCACGTAGGCCTCGGCACCAACCGTTGCCTTGCGGGCATTCAGGGGATGGAAGGAGAGGGTTGCAAATTCGTAAAGCATGAACGGTCCTCGTTCGCGATGCGCTGTAATGATCCTGCTACGTCGCAGCGCCGCGGCCGCGGATCAAATCCGACGCCTTGTCGGCGATCATCAAGGTCGACGCGTTGAGATTCGCCGAGATCATCCGTGGCATGATGGAAGCATCGACCACGCGCAAACCCTGCAGCCCATGCACGCGAAGCCGATCGTCGACCACGGCCCAGGTGCTCTCGGGCGGACCCATGCGGCAGGTGCAGCCGGGATGGAACGTCGTGGTGCCGCGCTGCGTTGCGGCGGCCAAGAATTCGTCGTCGGTCTGGACGCCCGGTCCGGGGAAATCCTCGTACGCGTAATAGGGCGCAAGCGGCGCCGAGGCGAGCAGCCGCCGCGCCAGCTTCATGCCGGCGACGATGACGCGGCGGTCGAGTTCGGCGACCAGGTAGTTGGTTTGGATGATCGGCGGCGTGAACGGATCGGCCGATCGGGCGCGGACATAGCCGCGGCTTTCCGGCCGCTGCTGCCAGGAGGCGACCGTCATGCCGGGCTGATCCTCGAGCTGCCCCTGCACGCCCTCCTTGTAGCTTGCGGGCGTGAACGTCAGTTGCAGATCCGAGCTCTCGGTGGTCTCGCCGGAATGCCAGAAGCAATAGACCATGGTCGGCGACAGCGACAGCAACCCGCGCCGCGTCGTGGCCCATTTGATCGCCTCCAGCGCCAGGCTCAGCCCGCGGCGGCGTTCGTTGATGGTCCTGATGTTCTTGACGCGGGCGACCGAGCGCGGCGCATAATGGTCCTGCAATCCCTCGCCGACGCCGGGCAGCGCGTGCCGCACCTCGATGCCGAGCGAGCGCAGCAGATCCGGCGATCCGACCCCTGATAATTGCAGCAGTTGCGGCGAATTGTAGGTGCCGCCGGAGAGGATCACTTCCTTGTTGGCGCGCACCTCCAGCGGCGTGCCGCCCTTGCCGCCCTTGACGTAGCGCACGCCGACCGCGCGCTTGCCCTCGAAGATGATTTGGGTCGCGTGCGCATGCGTGTGCACATGGACATTGGGCCGCTTCATCGCCGGATTTAGAAACGCGGTCGCAGCACTGACGCGCAGACCGTTTTTGATGGTGCGCTGGGCGTAGGATACGCCCTCCTGGATCGCGCCGTTGTAATCGGGGTTTCTGGGAATGCCGAGCGAGATCGCTCCCGCCATGAACGCCTCGCACAGCGGATCCTTCCAGTCCATGGTGGTGACCGTCAGATTGCCCTCGCGCCCGCGAAAAGTGTCCTCGCCCTCGCCGATGCGCCGCTCCAGCCGCTTGAAATACGGCAGCACATCCGAATAGCCCCAGCCGCGATTGCCGAACTGCGCCCAGGTGTCGAAATCCTGGCGCTGGCCGCGGTTATAGATGTGACCATTGATCGATGAGGAGCCGCCGAGCGTCTTGCCGCGCGGCGCGTAGATGCGCCGGCCGCCGGTCCATGGCCCCGGCTCCTGCTGGTAGGCCCAGTTGATGCTCCTCATGTGAAAGGTCTTGATGAAACCCGCCGGCAGGTGGATGTAGGGATGCCAGTCGCGGGGCCCGGCTTCGAGCACGCAGACGCTAGTGGCGCCATCTTCGCTCAGCCGGTTCGCCAGCACGCATCCGGCGGAGCCCGCCCCCACAATCACATAGTCGAATGTATCCATCGGTCCCGGCGGTACGCTACCGCGCCTTCTCGTTCAACTGATAATTCAAGTGCACCTTCACCGTCGGCCATTCGCTGGCAATGATGCTGTAGACCACGGTGTCGCGCAGCGTTCCGTTCGATGCAAGCTGATGGCTGCGCAGGATGCCGTCGAGCTTTGCACCCAGCCGCTCGATGGCGCGCCGGCTCTGGTGATTGAAAAAATGCGTGCGGAACTCGACCGCGATGCAGTCGAGTTTTTCGAACGCGTAAGACAGCAGCAGTAATTTGCACTGCGTGTTGATCGCGCTGCGCTGCACGCGCTTGGCATACCAGGTCGAGCCGATCTCGACGCGCCGGTTCGGCGCATCGACGTTCATGTAGGTGGTCATGCCGGCGATTTTGCCATCGGCATCGAAAACCGTCCATGGCAGCATGGAGCCCGCCGCCTGCAGGCCAAGCCGGCGATCGATCTCCTTGCGCATGTCTTCGGCCTTTGGAACGGACGTGTACCAGAGCTTCCACAGCTCGCCATCCTTCACCGCTTCGATCAGCCCGTCGATATGATCGGGCGACAACGGCTCAACGCGCGCATGCGGACCGCTTAGCGTCACCGGTTCAAGCCAGGGCATTTTGCACTCCGCTCCTTAAGTCGTCATTGCGAGGAGCCACCGGGTCGCGCGAATGCGCGCCCGATGACAGGCTCCGCGACGAAGCAATCCAGCTTCCTTTGCGGCGTCATGGATTGCTTCGTGGAGCCTGTCATCGGGCGGCGCTCTGCGCCGACCCGTTGGCTCGCAATGACGAAAAATGCCGGTCATCACTTGTTCAAAAAATTCAGCGGCAGGCCGGGCCGCGCCCAATCCATCGCGATCAGTTCGCCCTTGCCCGACAGTGTGATGTAGGCGGTCTTCAGCTCGGGCCCGCCGAAGGCGATGTTGGTGGTGACGCGGTCGCCGGTCGACACCTGTTCGACGATCTCACCATCCGGCGCAATCACCGAAATGCAGCCGGAGATCAAAGTCGCGACGCAGACATTGCCGGAAGCCTCCACCGCCAGCGAATCGAACATCTGGTAGCCTCCAAGCCCCGCGATCGGCTTGCCGCGTTCGCCGCGATAGATCACGTCGCGCGGCTTGACCTCGCCGGGGGCGGCGAGATCGAAAGCCCACAACCGCGCCGTCGGCGTCTCCGCGACATAGACCGTGTTCTCATCCGGCGACAATCCGATGCCGTTGGCCGGCAGCATGCCGAACACGCCTTCGACGATTTCCTTCATCCCCGGCTTGATATAGTAGAACGCGCCGACATCCATGTCGCGGGCGCGGCGCTTGCCCAAATCAGTGAACCAGAGCCCGCCATGCCGGTCGAACACCAGATCGTTCGGCCCCTTCAAGGGATGCGCGCCGCATTTGTCGAACAGGGTTTCGACCTTGCCGGTTGAGAGATCGACGCGCTGGATCGAGCCGCCGATATATTCGTGGGGCTCGGGCGCGCCCGGCATCATGGTGCCGCGCGAAGGAACCCAGCTAAAGCCGCCATTGTTGCAGATATAGCATTTGCCGTCGGGTCCGATCGCCGCGCCATTGGGGCCGCCAGGAATTTCGGCGACCACCTGTTTGCGTCCGTCCGGCCAGACCCGGGTCAGCCGCCGGCCGCGGATTTCCACCAGCACCACCGATCCATCCGGCATCACCACCGGCCCCTCGGGGAATTCGAGATCGGTGGCGAGAACGCGGACATTGGGCATGGAATCCTCCCGGCTTTTCTTTAAGCGCAGGCGGATTCCAAGCTCACTTCCGCACGCGCAACGATTTCGTTGCGCAATGTTATGGCAAAGTCGATATCCCTTGCAAAGTGATCATCTTGACGGGCACCCATATTTCGAGGCCGCCATTGCCGGTGAGCGGATCGAATTTCTCGTCGTAACGCTCGAAGTTGGGCGCATCGGCCGCTTTTAGCCCCGAAGCCGGCAGCCATTGATTCCAGATCGTGTTGATGGTCCGGCGAATGGTCGAAATGTGCTCGCGATGGGTGAAGACCGCGTATTTCTGTTCGGGAATGCGAACGCTCGCAAATTCGCGCGGCAGGTCGGAGAAGTCGGACACTTCGACGCCTGCGATATAGTCGAAATTTCCGGCGTCGTCGCCATTGCAACAGACGCCGTAAGCGACCTTCCCGATCCGGCTCGGAATATTCTCCACCGATTGATTAAAGCGCTGCCACTGGCCGGGAATCCCGGCGCCGTTGTCGTGATTATAGCGCTCGCTGATACCCGCGATGAGCAACGGCTTGGTAGTCTCAAAACGCGGCGCTTGCAGATTGTCTATGACGGTCGAGTCCATCTGGATCGGCTCCTGAAGCTTGATGTGGTCGATGCGCGTTGAGCTGCGGACCGCTTCGGGGGTGACCCCGAAATGGTCGCGGAACGCGCGGGTGAATGCTTCGTGAGAGCCGTAGTCCGCATCCAGCGCCAGTGTGAGGATATCGGGCGCGCCGCCAGCGAGCGCGCGCGCCGCCTCGGAAAGGCGGCGGGCGCGCACATAGCGCATCACCGACAGCCCGGTCGCGGCGGCGAACGCCCGCACCATGTGGAAGCGCGAGATGCCCGCGACGCCTGCGATCTCGTCGAGGGTCAACTCGTCAGCGAGATGGCTTTCGATAAACCAGAGCGCCTTCTGGGCTGGATTCATGGACGACAAGCCTTCACTTCGAAGCGCCGGCATTTTTACCGTGTCGCCCGTGCCTCATTTGACAGTCCTTGCTCTCGTCAGCGACTTCACGGAACTGGGAACCGGGCACAAGAGACCATTGGCGCCTTCCGCTCCACGGAAAATAGCAGCGAAGCCGTTGCTGGCAACATAACCCCGATCGTGCATAGTGAAGGCGCATTCAGTCCGACGGCTCAACGAGCTGCCCCACAAAGAGGCTGCCTGAGCTTCGGCCGCGACGTCAGGGAGGACGATGATGCACCACCGTGTCTTGAGCCACGCCAAATCCTTAAGCCTTGTCGGACTTGTTGCAGTCGCGCTCGCCAGCAGCGCCCATGCGCAGAAGCGATACGATCCGGGCGCGACTGACACCGAGATCAAGATCGGCAACATCATGCCCTATTCCGGACCGGCGTCGGCCTATGCGACGATCGGCAAGACCGAAGCCGCCTATTTCAACAAGCTTCAATTCCGAAGGCGGGATCAACGGCCGCAAGATCAATTTCATCAGCTATGACGACGCCTACAGCCCGCCGAAGGCGGTGGAACAGGCGCGCAAGCTGGTTGAGTCCGACGAGGTGCTCTTGATCTTCAATCCGCTGGGTACGCCGAGCAACAGCGCGATCCAGAAGTACATGAATGCGAAAAAGGTGCCGCAGGTCTTTGTTTCGAGCGGTGCCGCCAAGTGGAACGATCCGAAGAACTTTCCATGGACCATCGGCTGGCAGCCAAGCTACCAGGTCGAGGCCCGCATCTATGCCGCCTACATCCTGAAGAATTATCCCGGCAAGACCATCGGCATTCTCTATCAGAACGACGATTTTGGAAAAGATTACGTAATCGGAATGCACGAGGGACTCGGCGACCAGGCCAGCAAGCTGATCGTCGTCGAAAGCTCATATGAAACAACCGCGCCGACGGTGGATTCGCAGGTCGTGCAGATCAAGGGTGCGAACCCAGATATCTTCATCAACGTCTCGACGCCGAAATTCGCCGCGCAGGCGATCAAGAAAATCGGAGAGCTGGCCTGGCACCCGGTGCAGTTCCTCACCAACGTGTCGGCTTCGGTCGGCGGCGTGATGAAGCCGGCTGGCTATGAAAACGACCAGGACATTCTCAGCGCGGCGTATCTGAAGGACCCCAAGGATCCGCAATGGAATAAGGATCCCGCCATGAACGAATAGCGGGCGTTCATGACGAAGTGGTATCCCGAAGGCGATCAGGAGGACGCGGCGACCACATTCGGTTACGGCGTGGCGAAGGGATTGGAGCAGGTCTTGAGACAGTGCGGCGACGACCTCACCCGCGAAAACGTCATGAGGCAGGCGGCCAACCTGAACTTCGAGATCGGCGTGTATCTGCCCGGAACCAGGATCAAGACCAGCCCGACCGATTTCGCGCCGCTCGAGCAGCTGCAGATGATGCGCTTCACGGGCGAGAGCTGGGAGTTGTTCGGACCGGTGATGTCTGGGGAAAAGAGCTAGGTTCCATTCCAAAAAATTCGAGGCGATCTGGCGCATTCCGCGCCTCGCGGAATGCGGCATTTTCATTTTTGGCATATGTGAAGGAATTCACAGGCCGTCGGTCAATAGCTGGACAAGTCCGGCGCGGGAACCCTAGACTGCCGTATGATCGGCAACAGCCGACGACATCAGGGAGGTCGAATATGACGCGGACCCGCGGCATCGTACTGGCGTGTATCCTGCTCGGCCTCTCATTCGGTATCGATCCTGCTGCGGCGCAGAAGAAATACGATCCCGGCGCCAGCGACAGCGAGATCAGAATAGGCAACATCATGCCCTACAGCGGGCCGCTGTCAGCCTACGCGCTGATCGGGCGGACCCAGGACGCCTTTTTCAGGAAGCTCAACGCCGAGGGCGGTATCAACGGGCGAAAGATCAACTTCATTTCCTACGACGACAGCTTCAGCCCGGCGAAGACGGTGGAACAGGCGCGTAAGCTCGTGGAAAGCGATGAAGTGCTGCTTATCTTCCAGAGCCTCGGCACGCCAACCAACAACGCCATTCAAAAATACCTGAATGACAAGAAGGTGCCGCAGCTCTTCGTCGCCACCGGCGCCACCAAATTCGGCGATCCAAAGAACTTCCCTTGGACGATGGGTTGGCAACCCACCTACCAGACCGAGGGCCGGATCTACGCAAAATACATTCTGCAGAACCTGCCCCAAGGCAAAATCGGAATCCTCTACCAAAACGACGATTCGGGCCGCGACTATCTCAAGGGTCTCAAGGACGGCCTCGGCGCCGAGGCGGCAGCGCGCATGATCGTCGGCGAAATCCCCTACGAGCCCACCGACCCGACGGTTGAACGTCAAATCGTCACGTTGAAGACCCTTGGCGCCGACATCTTTTTTAACGAAGCCTCGCCGAAATTCGCTGCACAGGCGATCCGGAAGGCGGCCGAGATCGGCTGGAAGCCCACTTTGTTCCTTGCCAGCATCTCAAATTCCGTGGGCTCGGTGCTGAAGCCTGCCGGATTGGAGAACTCGAAGGGAATTCTGTCTACCAACTACCTGAAGGACCCCACTGACCCAACCTGGAAGGACGATCCCGCCATCAAGGAGTGGGCCGCTTTCATGGACAAGTATTTCCCGGAAGGCGACAAGACCAGCACCTTCAGTGTCTACGGCTATTTGACGGCGCAGACCATGGTTCAAGTCCTCAAGCAATGCGGCGACGAACTGACGCGCGAGAACGTCATGAGACAGGCGGCCAACCTCAGGGATTTCGAACTCGGATTGTTGCTGCCGGGCATCAGGATCAACACCAGCCCAACCGACTACTACCCGGTCGAGCAGATGCAGATGTCGCGATTCAACGGCGAACACGGCGAGTTGTTCGGCTCCGCGATCGGAGGAGAGATCGGGACCCAATAGCCGCGCAGCCGGACAACTGGTTTCTCATTTCCCGCCATCCTTGACTGGCGGGACGCCATCCTTGACTGGCGGCACGCTATCCTTGGCGGGCGGTGCGTCGGCCTTTTTCTTCAAATCCTCGGCCACTTTCTTCTGCGCGGCCTGCAAATCGTCGAC
>WNFM01230130.1_pt1 | contig 10478 bp, 12 predicted proteins | sample 5400271 | NCBI WGS metagenome assembly WNFM01 (sample SAMN13153352, study PRJNA577476) | soil metagenome | isolation source: 60 cm saprolite on Douglas fir-dominated hillslope | place: USA:California | collected 2013-09-17 | reverse complement strand
TACCGGGGTTGCCGTGGCGCGGTTTGGCGCGTAGCCGTTGACCACCAGATACTCCAGTTTTTCAGCATCGATTGGCACGAAGCCAAGCGCCTGCGCCCGCCCACGCAGCGTCGAGATATTTTCCTTGAAGGCAATCTCAGCGTTAGAATCTTCGTTGGCACGCTGCAAATAATCTCGCGTGCTTTGCAGATTAAAGAATTCCTGACCTGTGGTGGCTGTCGTCGTGGCCTGAGCAAGATAGAGGGCACTGATGATCACCGCTACGACCATCACTAGAGCCACGATTGCGGCGGTCTGGGCTGGCTTGCGCAGCGGTAACTGCCGCACTGCCTGTTGCGTTGAGTCGGGTCTTTTTTCACTCATAAGACTATTATACCCGGTTCAGTACAGGCTTTCACGCGCCGGAAGCCTTCAGCCAGTTCTCCACGGCGCGGCGCATCGTTTCTGTAAGGTTCGGGAGTTCCGGCAGGATGTCCGCAAAGCGCCGCCATGAATGTACCGGACAGCCATAGACATTTGGTCCGGTAAAGCCAAGATCAAGTACGGCTACGAGTGTTTTTACCTCAAGGCCAAGACCCTTAACCCGTTTAGCGAGGGTTTCCTCAGCTTTGCCATCAGTAAGCACATCGGTGAGCAGAATTGTTGGCACTTTCACATCGTAGGCACCATCCATTATCGCCGCGTCGGGAGGGGCGGGATAGACCAGTGGCATTTCGGTGAGCAAACTCACGGCGGTTCCAAGCGGAACCACGCCGGACATTGAAAGAATATGTGTGCAACTTGGATCGGCTATCTTGACCAGCGGCGCTATCTCTGCCGCAAGGGCCTTCAAGATTGCTGGATACGATGGTATATAACGCAAATTGATGGCTATCGGGGCAAAGGTTCCTGGCTCATTGTGCGCCTCAAAACGCCCGAATTGGATCGCGCCAACTTCCACAAAGGACGTTATTAAATCAGTCATTTCTGGTCTGCTGGAACTGTTCGGCGGCGGCACGGATCGCTTCTCGAAAGTCGCTGCCCTGCGAGGCATAGGCGACACTGCTATTGCCACGAATCAGCAAATTAAGGTCTTGTTCGTTGCTATCCGGGGGATAGAGATCAAATTCGAGCGTATCGGGACGGTAGACGCCGATTTGACCGGGAAAGTTTTGAATCAGTGTTCTATCATCTGTTTCTGTCAGGTTGCTATGAACATACACAAATGCGCCGCGAAGTTCAGATTGTAGATATGCCTCTACCATCCCACTGGACCAGGTAACAAGCGTTACCGCGTCCGCGCCAAACCCGTCCTCGAAGGCCGCCCTGACATACTCGGCGTTAGCAAAGGGTCCGTGTAGAATTTTGATCGCGCCCGCCGGAACATAAGCGATGGTCCGTTCGAGCGCAACTGCTCCTGCTCCACCGAGCGCCAGATACGCACCAAGATGGAATACATAGGCGCAAGCCAGATCGGCCGTGGCGTCAATCACCGCCTTGCCGAAGGGCAAAAACGGATCGTCATACCGCTGAATCTCATAGGGCAGCCTGTTGATCGCAGGGGCAAGGGCCACAGCCAATGTGGACTGCGCGCGGTCCTGCGCCGCCTTTACCCGCTCATAAAAACGCATTAGCGGACTGCTGGACTGGTGAGCATGTGCCAGCCCATCGAAAGCGCCCAACCGCTAGCCCACTCTGGACCATCAACCAGCGAACCGCCATAGCCGTAGGTGCGGCTGCGCATTTCGGCACTCGTAGCGACGGCTATGGCGGTCCCGCGTTCTTCGGAAAGGGTGACAATCGCAAGAGTTACACCCGGTTGTTGGAGCGCTTCTTCCGCCCATTGTTCAGCAGTCAACTTAAAGTGCGAAGGCTCCGTCAATTCAGGCGGGATAACGGTTTTGTTCCGATAAAGTGTCTTATCAAGCGCGACCAGCAGGGAAACCCCGTCAGGAAGACTTTCGATGCGCTTTTGAAGCAGGTTATCAGTGCCAAGCTCTATAATGGCCACTTTGGCGCCACTTCGTGTCGCTGCATTTACAAACGCTGCTTCCAGCGATTCTTTATCCACGCCGAAGATAAAGCTGCCTAACCGCTGGCGGATTTCGGCTTCCAACTTGGCGATCATGGTATCAGCTTCGGCTTCTGTGGCGGCCCGCGCTGCGCTTCGAATATCAGTTTGCCCGGAATGCGCCGCCAATCCGACCGTCGGATTCGTCAATTTTTCAAGATCGCCTACTTTTTCATCGACGAGACTTTCGCCAATTCCAGCGGTGCGGATGACACGATTCTTGATTACACCCGCCGCGCCCACTTTCCCTTGCAAATAGGGCATCATGGCGTGATCCATGAGGTATTTCATTTCGCGCGGGACCCCCGGCAAGCTGATAATCGCTTTCGCGCGATCCGGTCCAACCTCGACGATGAAAGCGGGTGCGGTTCCGACTGGATTTTCCACGATAATCGCTCCGGCAGGGGTCATGGCCTGGACGCGATTATTCTCGCTCATGCGGCTGTTAAAGCGGATGAACTTGGCGGCGATGTCGTCCAACAGATGCTGATGAAATTCAAGTGGCTGTTCGACTGCATCAGCCACTGCCTGTCGCGTCATGTCATCAACAGTAGGACCTAGGCCGCCTGTTGTAATGACAAAATCGACGCGATCCAATGCCAGTTTAATCACGTCGGTAATCAGTTGTTCGTTATCGCCTACTGTGGTCTTGAATAGCACCTTGATCCCGATGCTGCGAAGCTGGGTCGTCAGGTAGATTGAATTGGTATCGATAATTTCACTGTCGCCGGAAAGAAGTTCTTCGCCAATCGTGATAATCTCGGCGCGCAGGGCTATTGAAGGGTCGCTCAAAGCTTAAGTCCTCGAAAGGTGAGCAGACGCAGACCATTTAACACCACGATAAGGGTACTGCCTTCGTGACCGACTACACCAAACGGCAGCTTGAGGTTGAAGCCAAGTGCGCTTACCACCAACACGCAAATCACCGCCAACGAAAAGGCGATATTTTGCCAGACAATGCGGCGCGCGCGCCGACTTAGCTGCATGGCGTACGCAATATTGCTGAGATTATCCGCCATCAGCACCACATCGGCAGTTTCAAGGGCAACGTCGGTGCCTGCGGCCCCCATCGCAATGCCGATGGTGGCGGTGGCAAGCGCCGGGGCATCATTGACACCATCGCCAATCATCGCTACTGGCCCGTAGTTTGACTCAAGGTCTTTGATAGCTTTAACCTTTTCGTCCGGGAGCAGCCCCGCATGGACCTCATCTGCTCCAACTCGCTGCGCGATGCCGTTGGCTACCCGCTCGTTGTCGCCTGTCAGAATGGCAACCCGCTCGATGCCAGATTTGCGCAACGCTTTGATAATTTCGGTAGCATTCGGACGCAGTTCATCGGCCACGGCGACCACCCCGAGCCAACCACTTTCAGCACGCCCATCGTACACAATCAGGACCGTCTTGCCTTCTGATTCAAGGCGTGTACGTTCCGTGAGCAAATCGGCAGGGACCGTCAGGTTAGCAGTGTTCATCAACCGCTCAGTGCCCACCAATAGTTGTGCGTTGCCAATGCCTGCGCGTACTCCCTGTCCGGGGATGGCCTCAAACGTGTCCAAGCTCATGCCATCGTTATAGCCATGTTCGGTCGCGTAGTTCACCACGGCCCGCGCAATGGGATGTTCGGAGCGCGCTTCGACGAGCGCCGCCGCTGCCAGCAAGGCGTGTTCCTTGTTGTTGCCATAAGCGAGCGCATCGGTCACGGCTGGCTTCCCGGTGGTAATCGTGCCCGTCTTGTCGAATGCCGCGACCTTGATGGTCGCCATTTGCTCCAGGTGAACGCCGCCTTTGAACAGAATTCCGCGTCGGGCTGCGTTGGCAATCGCTGACAAGATCGAAGCGGGCGTAGAAATAATCAGGGCGCACGGAGAAGCCACGGTCATGAGCACCATCGCACGGTAAAAATTGCTGTTGAAGTCCACACCACCCAACAATGGCGGCAACACGATAAAGGCAGCCACTGTGAAGACCACAATAAAGGCGTATATCTGCTCGAATTCATCAATGAAGCGTTGGGTATGGGCGCGGCGGCCCTGAGCATCCTCGACCATGCGGATAATACGGGCCAAGGTCGTATCATCGGCGCGGCGCGTTACCTTCACATCAAGGCTGCCGTTCTGGTTGACGGTACCAGCGAACACGCTGTCCCCTTTCGTTTTGCTGACTGGCATCGACTCGCCGGTAATCGGTGCCTGATCGACCGTGCTTTCGCCGTCAATCACTTCGCCGTCAATGGGTAGCCGTTCGCCGGGTCGGATGACGATCACCTGGTTTGGCTCCAGTTGATCAACGCCCACAACCACGAGTTCAGACCCGTGCCGCAAGGTCGCCTCGTTCGGGCGCAGTTTTAGCAAAGCCCGGATCGCGTTGCGGCTGCGATCCATCGCATAGTTTTGCAGCACATTACTCAGCGAAAATAAGAATAGCAAAATCGCGCCTTCGCGCCATTGATTCACGCTGGCAGCGCCAATCGCAGCCAGAACCATGAGGAGATCAACGTTCAATTTCCGCTCGCGCAGGCTTTCGATGCTGGCCTTGAGGCCGAAGATGCCCCCCGCTACGTAAGAGATAATATTTATCGTCAGGATCAACCAGTCCGGCCCATTTAAACGTTCCGTCACCAGACTGGCAGCGATAGCGATGGCTGTCACGACCACGAGAATGGCTTCAAGCCGACCCCGGTTTAGCAAGGCGCGAAGTTCATTATTCGCGGGTTGGCGCTCTGCAGGGCTGGTAGATTCTGATGGTTTTATAGATTGCACAAGGCTATGTTCGGTCATTGTTTGTTCGCTTTGACGGTACGTCAAAATTTGCATTCGATCGTTTCAGCAGTATGATTGCCTATTGCGCTATAGTGTACCACCGGGACAGTAACCACAGCAGCATTCATTACAATCGGCAATCCGAAAAGGTACGAGAATTATCCGTTATGCCAGCCGCGCCCGCTAGCCTTACGATTGACCTTGCTCTGTGCGAGCAAATCATTGACCACGCCAGACGGGGTTATCCTTACGAAGTGTGCGGCCTAGTTGGTGGCCGCGACTGGCAAGCCGAACTAGTAACCTCTGTTCCGAATGCCTCACTGACGCCACACAATACCTATGAAATGGAGCGGCAGGCGATGGTCGATGCGATTATTGCCTTTCAGCGACAGGGCCGCGAAGTCGTAGCGATTTACCATTCACACCCTGACGGCGATGCGGTGCCTTCGGAACTTGATATTGCACAGGCAACCTGGTCGGACGCGATTTACCTTATTGTGGGACTGAACGAGGCGGAGGAGCCTGACTTCCGCGCCTGGACAATCCGCAACGGGCAGGCGGAACAGGCTACGTTGATTGCTCCCGACGAGTAGGTGTACTTGGTGAAGAACCCAAAAATCCGCATACCATTTCCCGGCAAACCATCATGAAAAGACCAAGTAAACGCACTATGTTCTTCATTGCAGTTCCCCTCGGGCTGTTAGCACTCCTTGGGATTTTGATATTTGCGTCAGCCAAAGCCTACGATATTCTGTCGCTGCCGAAGGAACACTATCCGCCGACGACACCAACGGGGCAATTCGAAGACGTCATGTTCCCGTCGCGCGGCCTCAACTACAAGGTTCACGCCTTCTACATGCCGGGTCAAGCGGGCGCACCGGCCTTGATAAATGTGCATGGTTGGCGCAGTAGCCGCCATAGTAAGCCTGATATGGACCGTGCTATCGCCCTACGCGATTTGGGTTACAACGTCCTGTCGATTGATCTTCAAGACAATGGCGGTGACACGGTTGAAGATGGACGGCTCAGCATGGGCTACAAGGAGCGCTACGATGTGTTGGGCGCTTTCGATTACCTGCTGGCGCGCGGTTTCACGTCAAATAAAATTGGCATCGTGAGCATATCGATGGGCGCTTCAACCAGTTTGATGGCAGCGGGCGGTGATCCTCGTATCAAAGCGATCTGGGCCGACAGTGGTTATGCGCGCGCGGATTCCGTGGTGGCAGAACAGGCCCAGGCATTCGGCGTTCCGGGGTTTATCGTCCCAACCGGAATGTTATGGGGAGTGCTGCTGACTGGTGACCGCGTGTGGGAAGTGACGCCTATCAATTTTGCCGACAGCTTTGCAGCCAACAAGCAAGCGGTGTATATCGTCCACGATGAATTTGACAAGCTGGTGCTATATCATCACGGCGTGGATATGAATGCCGCCTTCCAGAAAGCGGGCGTTGATGTCACCTTCTGGGGTCTAACCGACCCGGATTTGGGCCACGCCGAAGCGGAAACGAAATATCACGATGAATACTATAGGCGCCTGGACGCATTCTTCAAAAAGCACCTGGACTGGTCTTAAGCGCCCATTTGGTACTAGCTATCGAGGAAATGAGAGGTAAACAGCTAATGTACCAAGAAACGATCAGTAATTGTTAACGTATTCCAACCGTCTTACTTGTCTCTAACCATCATCGGCTATACTTAAGGCATTACGACGCGAGTGGTGTACATTAGGTCCCCTATGTAGGAGTTCAGTAGATGCCTAAGCAGAAAACGCGAGAAATTAGCATTCCAGGGTTAGCGAATTTAACGGTGAAGGAAGTTCCTTTCGACATTGTTAAAGAAGGCTGGGACGAATACAAATTGCAAGACGGAACGTTGGTCCGTGTTAAGAATATCGTGCTTAAAATGTTCCTACAGGTCGATAGTGAGGGACAGGTAGTTTATACCAACGATGGTGACCCTTCCGTTATTGTTGTAGGGAATCAGGTGGTTGTTTCAGTTGCCGCAGAGGATTAGTTATGCCTACATTTACATTGTCAAACCAGTCGGATTCTATAACAAGCAATAATCTCCCTAAGAGAGTAGCAACTTCCTCTGGGGTTTCTTTCGACATTTATGATTCCGAGTACATTAGGCCAATAGCCCACTTATATGACCATAGGGCTAAATCTGAGAGATGGTTGATCTTAAATGAAGATGGGCGTAGTTGGACTGAAGTTGATCCTGATCAGTTATGGTTCTGGACAAAAGAATGGCAAGCAGGTGAACAGGAAGCTGATGAAGAACGTCAACAAGGTTTAACCCAACGATTCAAGAATGTAGATGATCTACTATCTTTTCTTGACGAATAAGGGCTAACGCCCAATGAAGGTCGAATTAGAACTCGGACCGAGGTTCAAGAAAGACTTCAAAAACCTTGATAAGAAGGTACAAGAAAGAGTGTTGAAAGCTCTAGATGATTTTTCGCACGACCAAAATCATCCATCATTCCGCCTAAAACCAATGAAAGGACAAAAGAAAAAGGTCAAAATCTGGGAAGCTCACATTTCTCTGCGATATGTTTTTACTTTCGAGTGGCTTGATGACGAGCATACTGCCGCCTATTTACGCAGAGTTGGAAAACATGATATTTACGGCAACCCTTGAAGCCGCTATGAAGTTCAACTACCGCATTAGGTTTTCTGAGGCTTTATCCCCCATGTTCGTTTTCGAGAATAGCGTTGTATGTCTTGATGTAGGCCGCAATCATACCATCGAGATTTTGGTCAGAATTCGGCCCAACGTGAGCAAAACCTGCTTCAATGACCATATTCCACGCAATTGCCATACGCGTAACCGTCGGAGATTCGGTACTGGGAAGTTCTTGCGTCATGAAACTTTCCTTATACAAATCATACTGAATGCTCGCATCCTAGCACATCCGTTTGGGTACGTCAAGTATACAATCCCCTAGCGTTTAACCGCTGGTTTTGATGCCAAACGGTTGTGACGAGCCGGGCCACACCAGTATGTTGAGCGGTGTGCCAAAGCCGAAGTTCGCATCCCAGATTTTTTTGTAGGTGCCGTCACGGGCCATGTCCTGTAACGTTATATCGATCAGCACACGAAAGTCCGCGTCATTGCGCGGCACGGCAAAGGCGATTTGCTTGCCGCCGCCGTACTCGGTGTCGGTAATCTGCGCAAACTTCGGGAAGGCTTGCAGAATCGGATAGAGGCGAAGGCTATCGCCAAAAACAATATTGACGGTATGGTCATTGGTCAGGCGATCAATGGCCTCTTGATCGGTATCGAGTTTGACGGGGATGATGCTATCGACAACGATGTTCGCCTGTCCCGCGTATTTTTTGGCGATGTCTATCGCGCCGGGGTCGTCGGCAAAGTAGCCAATCTGCCGCCGCGTTGCCAGAAGATCGCCAAAGCTGCGCACCGCCGTGCTGCCAAATGGGATCATCATGCGGTAACTGTGCTCACCATAAATGCCCGCGTAATCGATTCGGTCCGGGCGATCCAGCGTGCCCCAGTGCGGTTCAAGGCCCACCGCTAGATCGGCGGCACCGCTGGCAAGCATGTCCTCGGCCTTCCCATACGAATCGGGCACCAGTTGAACCTGCACACCCCAACGCCGGGTTAACTCATTGATCAAAGCCTGGTTGAAAGCGTCCAGAAGCGGCTGCTTACCGTTGGCATCAGGCGGCGCTCCCAGCCCCGCCACGCGAAGCGGTTGCCCTGCTTTAAGCTTCGCCAGTACAGGCTGGGCGGGCATATTAATATCAGTGGGGAAGTCGGCAATGGCCCGCTTGTCGTCATCCAGCCCGGTCCAGACTCGCAACAACGGCCGATCTGTCGCAGGCAATAGCCCCTTGGGGAAATTCGCGTCATAGATTGGATCAAGGCGTTTCCCCTCGACCAACCGCTGCAAGGTCCGGTTGACGAGCGAACGCAGGTTGCCATCAAAGCGGCGCATGGCGATTGCACACGGTTCGCTTTGGAAAATGCCATCCAGCAGTTTGACGTTCTGCATAACGCCGTTGCCCGCCTGCTGGTCCAGCTCCCAGCGGTCTCCGATCACGGCGGTCACTTGTTTCGCGGCGAGTGCGTTCAGGGCACTGCCCACGCCGTCGAGCATCGGGTAGCGGGTCACGGTCGCTGTCAAGCCGTTGGCTTGCATCCAGCTATTGAAGGTTTGTTCAGCGCGGCTGCCCTGCACCACGCCGACGGTCTGCCCTGCAAGGTCCGTGATACTTTTGCCGCCGAAATCGTTGCCCGTCAAGGCCACTTCTTTATTGATGAAATACGGATCGCTGTAATCCACTTGGGCCTGATCATCCCGCGAGAGCAGCACTTCGCCCATCAGCAAATCAATTTGACCGCTAAGGAGCAGGTCGCGCCCGTTCTGGCGAGTAACCTGTTTGGGTTCGAGTGTGACGCCCCAGTCATCAGCAATGGCCTGCGCCAGGTCCGGCTCAAAACCATCTACCGTCCCAATATCGGTGAGGGTTGAGAAACGTCCGATGTTATATAGAAAGCCCACGACGAGTTTGTTATTTGTTTTAATATGGGCTAACGCGGATTGTGTCAGCGGTGGCATCGCTGTGGCTGCGGGCGGCGGCGGTACGAGCGTTGGCGGAACGAGCGTCACCAATGGGATCGGCGTGCGTTGATCCTGAGCACTGACGACACCTGCCGCGCCAAACGAGAATAGCCAAGCTGAAAACAGGCCAGTAATGACCAGCAAAACTGTAATGATTAATCCGCGAAGCGCGGGAGATATATTCTTAGGAAGACTCTTGAACATGATCGCTATTCCTATACAGGGCATTTTCCGCAATATACTGTTCAACCGCGTCGGGTACGAGATAGCGGATAGAAAGATTTGCGTGCAGCCGTTCGCGTAATAACGTTCCCGAAATGCCGATCTCAGGGGCGTTCACGAGGACGCTCCGGGCGGCAAGTCCTGGCACTTTGGCGTCGAGGACCGCTAGATCAACCTGCACGTCGGGTCGCTGCACGATAGCGAGATGTGCCTGCGCAATAATTCCGGCGGGGTTGTGCCATGTCGGAAAATCACGCAGGGCATCGCTGCCGAGTAAAAAATAGAGTTGATGCGCCGGGAAGTGATCTTTCAGGATGTGCAGCGTATCTACCGTGTAATGTGGGCCAGGGCGCGCTATATCCGCGTCCGAAAGGGCAAAGCGCGGATTGCCCACGATGGCCCGTTTTAACATGGCAAGGCGCTGTGTTGCGGGGGTGAGGCTCATTCCCTGTTTGTGCGGCGGGTCAGCGGCAAGGACAAACAGGACTTGTTCCAGCCCCAATACATCGCAAACAGCTTCTGCCAGAATCAAGTGACCGAGGTGGGGTGGGTCAAAGGTGCCGCCAAAAACGCCTACCGCTGGTACAAGCGAATTAGATTGCGTGGAACGATCAGCCATAGGCTATTCGCCCCACTCCAATTCATATTCGCCGACATGGACGGTGTTCCCAACCTCGATCCCAGCCTGTTCAAGCGCTTCTGTGATGCCGAGCGCTGCCAGAATTCGCTGGAAGCGTGCTGATGATTCATCAATATCCCAGTAGGTCATCGCGGCGGCGCGCTCAATGCGCTCACCCGATACGCGGTACGAGCCATCGTCTTCCCGCCCGATCTCAAAGGCCATATCTTCGTCGTTGAG
>WNFM01190957.1_pt6 | contig 10478 bp, 11 predicted proteins | sample 5400271 | NCBI WGS metagenome assembly WNFM01 (sample SAMN13153352, study PRJNA577476) | soil metagenome | isolation source: 60 cm saprolite on Douglas fir-dominated hillslope | place: USA:California | collected 2013-09-17 | reverse complement strand
TTCTCGCCGCAGGATTTCACCGCCTCGCTGGTATTGCAGGCCGATCCGGCACTGCGCTTCAAGCCGACCACGCGGGTCGAAAACGCCTGCGCCACCGGTTCGGCTGCCGTGCATCAGGGCATCCGGGCGATTGCAGCCGGAGCCGCCAAGATCGTGCTGGTGGTCGGCGTCGAGCAGATGACGCGGACACCCGCGGCCGAGATCGGGCGCAACCTCTTGAAGGCGTCCTATCTGCCTGAAGACGGCGACACCGTCGGCGGTTTCGCCGGCGTGTTCGGCAAGATCGCGCAGAGCTATTTTCAGAAGTACGGCGACCAGTCCGATGCGCTGGCGATGATCGCTGCCAAGAACCACAAGAACGGCGTCGCCAACCCCTATGCGCAGATGCGCAAGGATTTTGGCTACGAGTTCTGCCGCGCCGAAAGCGAGAAGAACCCGTTCGTCGCGGGTCCCTTGAAGCGCACCGATTGCTCGCTGGTGTCGGATGGTGCTGCGGCGCTGGTGCTGACGGATTCGGAAACCGCCAAGACGATGGGCAAGGCGGTGAACATCCGCGCTACCGCGCATGCGCAGGATTTCCTGCCGATGTCCAAGCGCGACATTCTGCAGTTCGAAGGCTGCACGGTCGCCTGGCAGCGCGCGCTGGCGCAGGCCGGCGTGACACTGTCCGATCTCTCCTTCGTCGAAACCCACGACTGCTTCACGGTCGCTGAACTAATCGAGTATGAAGCGATGGGCCTGACGCCACGCGGGCAGGGCGCGCGCGCCATCAAGGAAGGCTGGACCCAGAAGGACGGCAAGCTGCCGATCAATCCGTCCGGCGGGTTGAAGGCCAAGGGCCATCCGATCGGCGCCACTGGCGTGTCCATGCACGTGATGAGCGCGATGCAGCTCGTCGGCCAGGCGCCCGAGGGCATGCAGCTCAAGAACCCCAAGCTCGCCGGCATCTTCAACATGGGCGGCGCGGCGGTGGCGAATTACGTCTCTGTGCTGGAACCTTCGAAGTAATCGACGGGTTGGGATGGGCAGGCGCGGCTTGTGCCGTGCCCATCTTGCGGCCTGGCACGTTCCTGGAGGACGCATCATGAGCAACGAGGGCTCGCTGTCACTGCCCGAACTCAACGACCGAATTGCCATCCTTCAGGACAACATCAGGCAGCTTGTCGAACAGGCCGCCGGCGCTTCGGGCGAACGCAGCGAAGAGCGCATCGCCGATCGCCTCAGCGCCCAGAATGAAGAGCTCGAAAGGCTGATCAAAGAGCGCGACAGCAGGTCGAAGAAGTAGATTGTTGCTGTCGTCCCTGCGAACGCAGGGACCCATAACCACCGTCGAATGTAATTGGAAAAGGTCGTCAGATCGTGTGCTAAGGATATGGGCTGCGGCGTATGGGTCCCTGCGCCCGTGCGCAATTGCGCACTAGGCAGGGACGACATCGAGTATGACTAGCTCGACGCATACGCCCATACGCGGGGCGCCCTTGATCTTCCCGAAAACCTCCCGTTACTAGACCGGAACGACAATATCCGGGAGCTAAAACGGCCATGGGACCGCTAAGGGGCGTCAAGGTCATCGACATGACGACCGTGCTGATGGGGCCCTATGCCACCCAGATGCTCGGCGATTACGGCGCCGACGTCATCAAGGTGGAATCGCTCGATGGCGACGTGACGCGGCAGATCGGGCCGACCCGCCATCCCGGCATGGGACCGGTCTTTCTCAACACCAACCGCAGCAAGCGATCCATCTGTCTCGACCTGAAGAAGCCGGCCGGGCGCGACGCCGTGCTGCGGCTGATCAAAACCGCCGACGTGCTGGTCTACAATGTGCGCCCGCAGGCGATGGCGCGGCTGCAGCTCGGCTACGACCTGGTGTCCAAAATCAACCCGCGGCTGATCTATGCCGGCGTGTTCGGATTTGGCCAGGATGGACCCTATGCGGCAAAACCCGCTTATGACGACCTGATCCAGGGCGCCACCGCGCTGCCGGCACTGATGGCGCAGACCTCTGACGGCGTACCACGCTATGTTCCCAATGCGCTGGTTGACCGCATCGTCGGCCTCACGGCGGTTGGCGCGATCTGCGCCAGCCTGGTCGATCGCGACCGCACCGGGCGCGGCCAGCGCGTCGACATCCCGATGTTCGAGACCATGGCCGGTTTCGTGATGGGCGACCATATGGGCGGGCTGACCTATGAGCCGCCGCTCGACAAGGGCGGTTATGCGCGGCATCTGTCGCCGGACCGGCGGCCCTACAAGACTTCCGACGGCTACATCTGCGTGATCGTCTACAACGACAAGCAGTGGCAGAATTTCTTCGCGGCGACCGGGCGTGAGGATCTCAGGACCAATCCGAAATTCGCAACCTTTGCCGGCCGCGCCGTCAATATCGACGTCGTCTATGCGGAACTCGCGCGCATTCTCGAAACCAGGACCACCGCCGAGTGGAGCGCTATCCTGGAGAAGGCCGACGTGCCCGTTATGCCGATGCACGATCTCGAAAGCCTGCTGCAAGACCCGCACATCGTCGCGACCGATTTCTTTCCCGTGATCGATCATCCGACCGAAGGCCGCATTCGCAACATGAGGCCCTCGGCGCAGTTTTCGGAAACGCCGGTGGAGACCAACAGGCTGGCGCCGCGGCTGAGCGAGAACAGCGCGGAAATCTTGCATGAGGCTGGCTTCACGGACGAGGAAATCTCCGCGCTGGTGCGCGACGGCGTCACCAAAGCGATATCAAACACATAGGACAAGTCAGATGGATTTCGCGCTCTCGGCCAACCAGGAATCGATCCGCGATGCGGTCGGCAAAATCTGTTCGCGCTTTGACGATGCCTATTGGCTGAAGAAGGACAAGGAGGGCGGCTATCCCGCCGACTTCCACCGCGCGCTGGCGGATGCCGGCTGGCTCGGCATCTGCATCCCCGAGGAATATGGCGGTTCGGGCCTCGGCATCACCGACGCCGCGATCATGATGCGAACGATCGCCGAATCCGGCGCCGGCATGTCGGGGGCATCCGCCGTGCACATGAACGTGTTCGGGCTCAATCCGGTGGTGGTGTTCGGCACCAAGGAGCAGTGCACGCGGATGCTGCCGCCGATCATCGATGGCCGCGACAAATCCTGCTTCGCCGTGACCGAGCCCAATACCGGGCTCAACACCACGCAGTTGAAGACCCGCGCGGTGCGCAAGGGCGACAAGTATATCGTCAACGGCCAGAAAGTGTGGATCTCCACCGCCCAGGTCGCCAACAAGATTTTGCTGCTGGCGCGCACCACGCCGCTGGAAGAAGTCAAAACTCCGACGCAGGGGCTGAGCCTCTTCTATACCGACTTCGACAAGAAGCGCGTCGCCGTGCACGAGATCGAAAAGATGGGCCGCAAACCCGTCGACTCCAATGAACTGTTCTTCGAGAACTTTGAGATCCCGGTCGAGGATCGCCTCGGCGAGGAGGGCCGCGGTTTCGAATACATCCTGCACGGCATGAATCCGGAACGCATCCTGATCGCGGCCGAAGCCGTCGGCCTTGGCCAGATCGCGCTCTCCAAGGCTTCCGCCTATGCAAAAAGCCGCATCGTGTTCAACCGCCCGATCGGCATGAACCAGGCCATCCAGCATCCGCTGGCGAAGAACTGGATGGAGCTCGAAGCCGCCTGGTTGATGGTGCTCTCGGCCGGCTGGCAATACGACAACGGTATGCCCTGCGGACCGGCGGCCAATGCCGCGAAATATCTCGCCGCCGAAGCCGGCTTTCACGCCTGCGAGCAGGCCATCATGACCCATGGCGGTTTTGGTTACGCCAAGGAATATCACGTCGAGCGGTACTTGCGGGAATCCCTGATCCCGCGCATCGCCCCGATCAGCCCGCAGCTCATTCTCAGCTTCATTGCCGAGCGGGTGCTGGGCCAGCCGAAGTCGTACTAAACAGACGTCATTCCGGGATGCGCGAAGCGCAGACCCGGAATCTCGAGGTTCCGGGTTCGTCGCTTCGCGCCGCCCCGGAACGACGAAGTAGGAAGTAGGACCATGAGCTTCATCACCGGCGTCGGGCTGACGTCCTACGGCAAACACGAAGGCTCGTCCTCGCTCGATCTCATGAGCAAGGCGGCCGAGCTTGCGATATCAGATGCCGGGCTGAAACGATCCGAGATCGACGGCATTTTGTGCGGCTATTCGACGGTGTCGCCGCACATCATGCTGGCCACCGTGTTCGCCGAGCATTTTGGTATTCAGCCGTCCTACGCGCACGCGGTGCAGGTCGGCGGCGCCACCGGACTTGCGATGACAATGCTGGCGCATCATCTGGTCGAAGCCGGGGTGGTGAAGCATGTGCTGGTGGTCGGCGGCGAGAACCGCCTCACCGGTCAGAGCCGCGACGCCTCGATCCAGGCGCTGGCGCAGGTCGGTCACCCCGACTACGAGGTGACGCTGGGGCCGACCATCCCAGCCTATTACGGCCTGGTCGCGTCCCGCTACATGCACGAATACGGCGTGACGCAAGAAGACCTCGCCGAGTTCGCGGTGCTGATGCGGTCTCACGCCTTGACCCATCCGGGCGCGCAATTCCACGAGGCGATCACGGTCGCTGACGTGATGGCCTCAAAGCCGGTGGCGATGCCGCTCAAGCTATTGGATTGCTGCCCGGTGTCGGATGGCGGTGCGGCGTTCGTGATCAGCCGCGAGCGAACCGGCACGGCCGGCGTTCAGGTGCGCGGCTGTGCGCAGGCGCACACGCACCAGCATGTTACCGCGGCGCCGGCCCTGAGCGAACTCGGCGCCGAGATCGCGATCGCCAAGGCCAAGGCGGCCGCCGGTCTTGCGATCTCCGATGCGAGGTACGCCGCGGTCTATGACAGTTTTACCATAACGCTGGCGATGCTGCTGGAAGACCTCGGTCTGGCCGAACGCGGTGAGGCCGCAGCAAAGGTACGATCAGGCCATTTCGGGCGCGACGGCGCGATGCCCCTCAACACCCATGGCGGTCTCCTGAGCTACGGCCATTGCGGCGTCGGCGGCGCGATGGCGCATCTGGTCGAGACCCATTTGCAGATGACCGATCGAGCCGGCAACCGCCAGGTCCGCGACGCCTCGATCGCGCTGCTGCATGGCGACGGCGGCGTGCTGTCGTCCCATGTCACCATGTTCCTGGAGCGGGTGCGATGAGCGAGCGACTTGCTGACTGGACCAAGGGCGTGGATGCCATCGTCTATCAGTGCTGCGGCGCATGCGGGAAGGCGCAGTATTTCCACCGCAGCTTCTGTGCCGCCTGCGGCGCGCCGGAGCCGGCCGAGAAACACGCCAGCGGGGCAGGGACGGTCTATGCGACCTCGCTGGTGTGCCGTGCCGCGACGCCGGAAACCCGGGCGCACGTTCCGTACAACATTGTGCTGATCGATACCGCGGAGGGCTTTCGAATGATGGCACATGGCGACAACGACCTCGCCATCGGCGACGAAGTCACCGTCCGATATCAGCTGTTTGCAGGCAGACTGGTGCCCTACTTCGCGAAGGTGAAGTAGAAGGCAACGCAGCGATCCAGAGCTACGCGGAACAAAAGGTCTGGATTGCTTCGTCGCGTTTGGACTCGCGACAACTGATACTACCGCACGTAGAAGACGAAGCTGGCGATGACGAGCATTGCCGTCACCGCCAGCGTCTGCGCGAGCGCCTCCGAGGCCGCCCTTTTGGTGGCTTCCTTCATGTCCAACTCCCTAGACCTGGGCATGGCTCATCGATGCGCGAAACACGCGCACACGGCGGCCAGTGATTTTTACTCGGAACACCCCGCGACGAGTATCCGCTTTTGATTGAGTCCCCACTCAGCGAATATCGACCGTGTCAAAATCGACCAGCAATACGGCGGCAATTTGGCCCGCGCGTAGCCGGTTTGTGCACGCGGGAAGGAGATTTCTAGAAGTAGAGTCTCTGGTGTTTAAAGCTTGCGCGCCCGCTTCAGGCCATCGAGTTGCGCCGGGATCGCGGCCGGATCCGTCACCGGATACGAACAGAACGTCGCGGTGCAGGCAAACGCCGCGGGCCCATCGGGGAAATCCGGATAGTCGACGTCGATATTGGCGAGCTTGCCCTCGCGCTTGTCCCACCATTCCGCGCGCTTGTTGACGAGGGGATAGGCGAGCGCCGCCCTGAATAAAGCGGCGGAGCGAGGATCGTCTTTCGCGCCCACGATGGTGATATGGACGGGTTCGTTGCGCAGTTCGTCCTCGGCCAGCAGCACGTCGGGCAGGAAGCCGAAGGCGTCGAGGATCGGCGGTGACGTCAGATAGCCCATACCGGCCTCGGCGATCTCGCGGTATTTGACCTCGCCGGTATAGGACGACAACAAGCTGAACATCCGCACCGCCGTGACATTGTCCTCGCGCTGCTTGATCGGTTTGCTCAGTTGACTGGCGTCGGGAGATGCCGACGCGACAAAGCCGCCGGTGGCGGGATCGATGAACGTTTTGGCGATGAAGTCGGCGACAGCCTGCGCCTGCACCAGCCATTCACGCTCGCCGGTGGAGCGGTGCAGCGCCAGCAGCGCCTTTGCCATCTCGACATTGTCGGCGAGATAAGGCCCGCCTTTGTCCTGCTCGGCATGCCGGAAGCCTCCATCAGGCATGGTGCGATTGGCCAGCGCCCAACGCGCGCCGCTGACCGCGAGATCGCGCGCTTCGGTGACGCCGGTTGCGTCGTAATAGGCGAGCAGGCCCGAGACTGCTTGTGCGGTCTCCCGCGCATATTGCCGCCGGTCGACACCCGGCTCGCCCTCGCTCATGCCGAACGAGGCATAGAAGCCGCCGCCGGGCGCAGCCATGGTGCTCTTGAGAAAGCCGAAGATGCGATCGGCGGCTTGCCGATAGGTTGGATCGCCGTACATGGTCGATGCGCGGGCGAAGGCGGAAAGTCCGGCCTCCTGCGCGAACATCGGAAACTCCCGCGCCGGTTCCGACCAGTCCGGCTTCAGGTTGACCTGGTTCATTGCGCCGGTGGCCTTGTCGACCATGGTCGAGGCCATCAGGATCAGCGCGCGCTTGATCCGCGCCTCGTTCTTTGTATCGCCCTGGCGGGCGCGCTGCAGCGCCCATGTCAGCATCGGACCGTCGACGAATTTGGATTTACTCCAGCCGCCGTTTTGTTCGTCCCAGGCCTGATCAATGAAACCGAGGATTTCGCCGCGCTGTGTTTCCGTCAAACCAGTGGCCAGCGTGCGCTCGCGCTCGGCCCCGCCGGCGTCGGGATAGACCACGGGTGAGGGGTCCTCGATCGTGGCGGTCAGGATCGGGTTGAAGAACTGCGGCGAATAATAGCCGCGCAGCTTGACGATCTCGGTGCCGTCAGGCGCGAAGATGATGGTGGCGGGCCAGCCCCAGCGTTCGTAGCGCTGCGAGATATCCGGCCGGCTGTCCTGGTCGACATAGACAGGGATGAACTTGTCCTTGAGAATCCCGCGCGTTTCGGCATTGGACCAGGTCTCCTGGTTCATGACGTGACACCAGCGGCACCACCACGACTGCAGCGACATGATCACGAATTTCTTCTCGCGCGCGGCCCTGACAAAGGTCGCGTCGTTCCATTCGCTCCAGAAGCCATCGGCGTTGTCGATCGGTGCCGCGCGGGCGGCCGTCGCGAACGACAAAGCGAGGATCAGTGCGAGGATACGAATCATGGCTTGCCCCAAATGGTCGCGACACGGAATATTGGCAGGTTGCGCTACCGGCTGAAACACACGGGGCCGTGACTTATTCTACCCTCGCTCTGACGGAACCGGGAGGTTGATCCGCACCCGATGCCAAGGCATGATCCAGCCGTCAAAAATCAAAAAACCCGAAAACACCCAAGGTGAAGAATGGCCCGTATCGACTACAGCGACCCCGCGAAAGCCAGCGACCGCACCCGCGAAATTCTCGGCAAGAACCGCAATGCCAACATCTTCCGGATGATGGCGCATTCGCCGAGCTATTTTGAGCAATATTGCCGGTTGGGCGGGGCGATCCGCAACAAGGGCGAACTGGATCCGATCGTGCGCGAGCTTGCGATCACCCGCACCGGCATCCTGTGCGAAGCGCCGTACGAGATCGTCGCCCACAAGCGGATCGGCAAGAATGTCGGCGTCACCGACGAGCAGAACGAGGCGCTGGAGAACTGGCAGTCGGCAAAATGCTTCAACGAGGTGCAGCGCGCCGCGCTCGCCTTCGCCGACGAGATCGTCAAGCTGCCCAAGCCAACGGACGCGACCTTCAACGCGATCGCGTCCAAGCTGACCCCGGGCGCGCTGGTCGAGCTGCAGCTCTCGGTCGGCTTCTACGTCATGACCTCGAAATTCCTGGAAACGTTTGCGATCGACATGCAGCCGGTGACGGAAGTGATTTCTTAGACGGTCAGTGGTTAGGTGAGGCGATGACCAACGAGGACATCGAAGCGTCGGTGCATGCAGCCATCGTGCGGCTGCACGCGGCGATGGCTGACGTCGCGAACGGTGACGTCTCCGCTATCAAGACGCTCTATTCGCACAGCGCCGACGCCACCAGCTTCTACGGCTGGGGTGGCTACGAGAAGGGATGGCAGGCGGTTTCGCAGCGCTGGGACTGGGCCGGTGCCCAGTTCAAGGGCGGAATTGTCCGTTACGAGAACGTCTCCACGGTCATCACACCGGAACTGTTCTATGTGACCGATATCGAAACCTTCCAGAACCAGCGCGTCGCCGATACCGCAGACATCACCGGCTGGTCCAACCGGGTGACGCATATTTTTCGCCGCGAGGCCGGCGAATGGCGTCTGCTTCACCGCCACGGCAACCGGCTGGAATCGCAATACCAGCCGTCGACCAGACTTTCGAAGTGAATGAGCGCCTAAGCGCCGGTGACTCGGGAGCTACGTGGCGTCATGAGCAACGGGTGGGAAAGTTCGGCGCAGGCATGGATTGATTCCATGGGCGATCGCGGCGACTGGGCGCGGGAGCACGTGCTCGATCCGGCCATGCTCGGCCGCGTCAGTGACGACCGGTTTTCCAACGCGCTCGATGTCGGCTGCGGCGAGGGGCGCTTCTGCCGAATGCTGAAGTCCGCCGGCGTGAGCGCAGTCGGGATCGACCCCACCCTGCAACTGCTCGAGACCGCGCGGCGGCGAGACCCTTCCGGCGATTATCGATCCGGCCGCGCCGAGCGGCTCGAATTCGATGCGGCGAGTTTCGATCTGGTGGTCAGCTATCTCACGCTGCTCGATATCGTCGATTTCAGGACCGCGATCGGGGAAATGACGAGGGTGTTGAAACCGGGCGGCTCGCTGCTGATCGCGAATCTCAACGGTTTCGCCTCGGCCGGCGCCGCGCAGGGCTGGGTGAAGGACGCAGACGGCCGGCCGCTGCATTTCCCGGTCGACAATTATCTCGAAGAAGCTTCGTTCTGGTTCGAATGGGCGGGGATACGCATTGATAACTGGCACCGGCCGCTGGCGGCTTACATGGAGGCTTTCCTGAAGTGCGGCCTGCAACTCACGTTTTTTTCGGAACCTGATTCGGTATCCGGCGACCAGCAGCACCGAGAGCGTTTTCGGCGCGTGCCATGGTTTGTCGTGATGGAATGGCGGCGTCCCGCGGTTGCCTAGACTTAGCGTCCCGGCCCGTATCGCCGCAGCGCTTCCAGTGTCAGTCCCTTGCCGACCGCACCAAAGATGTCGCCTTCGACGATGCGGGCTGACGGTACCGCCTTGGTGATCGCCTTGCGGACGTGGGCGAGCTTGACCGAGCCGCCGGTTAGGAATACGGCGTCGATGTCGCCGGCGGCAAGACGCGCCTGGGTCAGGCAGTTCTTGATGCGGGCCGCGATGCGGTCGGCCAGTTGCTTGGTATGGCTGACAAGATCAGGACGGCCGATGGCAGCACCCAGTCCGGGCGCCACCCATTCCAACGGGATATCCGCCTGGCGCTTTTCGGACAATGCGATCTTGGCGTCCTCGACCTCCATCGCCAGCGTGTGGCCACGCTGTTCGTGGACGACTCGGATCAGCCGGTCGAGCAGTTCCGGCTCAGTGGCCTCGTGCCGGACCTGGCGGATGTCGGCGATCACGCGCGGCTCATACATGCGGTTGATATTCGACCAGGTGGCGAGGTCGTGGAAATAGCTCGAGGGCACGTCGAGCCCGGCACGCTTCATGGCGCTGCCGAAGCCGAACAGCGGCATGACCGCGCCGAGGCTGAGCTGGCGGTCAAAGTCCGTGCCGCCGATACGGACGCCGTCGTTGGCGAGAATGTCGGCGACGCGGTCCGCCTTGCCGTGGCGTTCGGGCCCTAGACGCACGATGGAAAAGTCTGACGTGCCGCCGCCGATGTCGGCGATCAGCGCGACTTCCTCCGAGCCGATCTGGCGCTCATATTCGAGTGCGGCCGCGATCGGCTCGAACTGGAACGTGACCTGATCGAAGCCGATGCCGCGGGCGATGACGCGCAGGGTTTCCTCCGCCTTGCGATCGGAGTCGGGCGCGT
>WNFM01066337.1_pt2 | contig 10478 bp, 13 predicted proteins | sample 5400271 | NCBI WGS metagenome assembly WNFM01 (sample SAMN13153352, study PRJNA577476) | soil metagenome | isolation source: 60 cm saprolite on Douglas fir-dominated hillslope | place: USA:California | collected 2013-09-17 | reverse complement strand
CTCTCAACAGGTCGCCATGGTGCTGACAACGCTCGCCGAGGGGCTGGACCTTTCCGCCGCAGAGCGGGTCTTCGGCTACCGACAAGCGACCGTCACCACCTGGTTGTCGCGTGCTGGCGAGCATGCTCAGACCTTGCACGAGCGTTTCTTTCGGACCCTGCATCTCCCATATCTCCAGTTGGATGAACTGCGGACACGGTTACGCTGCGCTAAAGAGGTGCTGTGGCTCTGGCTGGCCATCGACCCTCTCACGAAGATTCTTCCGGTGCTTGAGCTCGACCCCCGAACACAACACATGGCACATCAGCTCATCCATTCTCTACGACAGATCCTTGCTCCTGGCTGCCTGCCGCTTTTCACCAGTGATGGCTTGAATGTGTACTTTTATGCCCTCACGGCTCATTTTGGTCAGTGGCTCCAGGTGGGTCGCAGAGGGCGGAACGTGCGCCGGTGGCAGGTAGCGGCGGGGCTGATCTACGGTCAGGTGAAGAAAAGCTACCGGCGGCGTAAGCTCGTTCGCGTCACGCCCGTGATGCGCCTGGGAACAGAGGCCGCTCTCAAGGTCGCCTTGCAGGGACTTGGCCTCTCCGGACGGCTGAATACCGCTTTTATCGAACGCGTGAATTTGACCGTCCGCCATGGCGTGGCAGCGCTGGCACGACGTACCTGGGCCACGTCCCAACAGTCTCCACACCTCCGAGCGCATCTGGAGTGGTGGCGCGCCTACTATCATTTTGTGCGTCCTCACGCATCGCTGCTGGTGAAGCTCGTACAGCCGCGAGAACGAGGGGGCAAACGATTGGCGCAACGCTACCGACAACGGACGCCGGCGATGGCAGCCGGAAGAATCCATCGACGATGGACGGCATGCGAACTGCTCTCTTGCCCCTTGCCACCGGTTTTCGCTTGAGAGGCTCACAAGCCAGATGGGGTGCAGTATCATCCCGTGGGCAGGTCGAGGAACGTGCGAGCAGAGTCGTCGGATGGAGCCTCGCTCGGGGAAGAGAAGGCCTGAATGGACTGCCTCATCACCAAAAACCGGCGCCTCGCTCGGGGAAGAGAAGGCCTGAATGGACTGCCTCATCACCAAAAACCGGCCCCAAATGGGTTTGGAGAGGACTAGTCGATTTATCCACCATATCCAATGGGAGTACCGTCTGTTCTGCAACGTCATCTCTGGTTGCACCAAGTGGCGCTCTCGTCCTCGTGTTCGCGGGATTCGCCTGCGTCACCTGCTGGTCGCTGTCGAGAGCATAGCATGAACCATGCGAAAAAACTTCTCCGATCTTGCCGATTCCCCGCCCATGCTTGTGCCAAAAGTGTGGCACACCCCACGCGATGCGCAACGAGTTGATGAGCAAGGAGACGGGGATAAACAAATGAGGCAGCTTCAGAAGGAGATAGCCCGAGGAGGGAGTGCCAGGAGTCCGCCGCAGAGAGCAAAGAAGTTGCCCAACGGAACAGCTCACCAGCGCGCACCATCCACCCCACCGGATGATGTGCCGTAGCACGGACAGGGGTGTGGCAGACTCTGCCTTCCGGATGAAGGAGACACATTGCTTCTGTCTTCCGCCGGTTCCTCCTCACGGCTCGGCTATGCAATCTCGTTGCCCATCCCGTAGGCAGATCCCCTTCGGATGCGCAAAGGTTTGTGCTTTCGTCACCCAAACCGCCACAATGGCTGCTGCCAGATACAAGAAGGCGAGAATCAGAGCTGTTCCATCTGGAATCGATGGCAGAAGATCGATGGCAATGTTGTGTCCGGCGTGTGCAAGCATCACAAGCAAAAGGCTGCCGCGTGTGCTGTTGTAGATCCAACCGTAAAGGATCGCGGTCGAGATGAGCCGCACGTACGTTTGGACAACGTCTAGCGGCGTAAGATGTACGAGGCCGCCCGGTGCAAGCACTGGCCACAAATGCCACGTAGCCCACAGAACGCCAATCATTACACTCGCCCAAAACACGCTATACCGTTTTTGCAACAACGGCTGAGCGAACCCGCGCCAGCCAATCTCTTCCCCCAACGACCCGGCAATGAGCGGACCAATGATCGAACCGAGTTCAGGAAAAGCCACACCTGGGTGTGGCAAGGCACCACCCAGGGCCAGATCGATTCCGTTGGCCAGAAGCACCAGCACCAGCGGGCCAAGCAGAACCAGGGCATACCACTGCAGACCAAGGCGCCATTTCCCAAGTGGTCGCAGCAGCGAACGAACTCCACCTGCACCAGACAAGAAGCCTGCTGTACACAACGCGGCGAGTGACGGTGCGTACCCGATCAGAAGAATCGCAGGGGAGAAGGCTTTACTTTGGTCAACTCCAGTCAGCATGAGAGAGAGGACTCCAAGGCCAGTAAGGCCAAAGAGCATGACGATCCAGATGATCAAGCTACGGCTGATCGCGGAGATCTCTGGAGTGTTGTTTGGTTTGATCATGATCGTTGCGGCTTTCCTCCCACGCCCGAAGGAAGGTGCCGGAGCAATGCCGCTTCTCCTTTCGACTCAACAGGTTCCGGAATGGTCTGGACGTTGGAAGCAATTCCAGTCTACCTGCTCTATCCATCTGGGAAGAATATACCAAGAAGATGGAGACGAACTATGTCAAACCTGTTACGGAATTGTGTCAATGATAGGATCCTTTGTAGCCTCACTCCACAGATTCTCTCGCAGAGGCAGGCCATAGTGTGGCAAGCGGCCTTCCAACGCTCGAAAAGGGAGGGGCGGTAAGGATCAAGGTGAGAAGCTTGCTCGCGGGGGTCGCATTCAGGGAAGGTCCCAGCAGCTAACCAATTGCTGACCGTGCTGTGGTCAATTCCTACTCGCTCACCCACCGGATGCGCAATGAGAAGTCAGTTCACCAATGAACTGACTTGAGAGCGTCCTGCATTGCTCTTCTGTTTCCAGTAGGCTGAGGTATTTCGGACCCCTTCCCAGAAAAAAGCAAGAGCATTGACCGTCCTCTGGAGCCACTTCAGCCGAAGGGATAGCTCGTTGCGCATCCCGTGGGAAAGACCCACGGGATGCGCAACGAGCTATATAACTGAGCACCAATACAATCAAAACATTCGAGGGCTATTTTCTGCTGAGAGCGAGCACGCACACGTGGGAAAAGAGTGAGCAGCGGTGCTTGCTTGCAAGCACCGCTGCTCACTGCAGGGAAGTGTCCCCAAAGGACTCTAGCAAGATGCGGAGCGCAGAAGCCAGTTGTTCAAACGTTTGCTGGTCGAGGGGCTGGAGAATACGCTCCATGTTCGCGATATGAAGGCGAAAGATCCCGTCCAGGACTTCGCGTCCCTGTGGCGTGAGCCGGATGCGGACGGAACGGCGGTCATCAAGATCCCGCACCCGTTCAACCAGGCCTTTGACCTCCATGCGGTCGATGCGATTGGTGATGGCCCCGGAGGTCACTAGCGTCGCTTTGAATAAGGCTGAAGGCGTCAATTCGTACGGTTCGCCCGACCGTCGCAGCGTCGTGAGCACATCGAACTCAAACGGCTCCAGGCCATGCGCGGCGAGAAACTTCTTGTTCTCCCTTTCCAGGACGCGACAGAGCCGCGCGATCCGACCCAGGACCTGTATCGGCCAGAGGTCAACCTCAGGGCGCACCCTGCGCCATTGGGCGATGACCGCATCAATGGCATCAGCCATAAATTCCTCCCGGTAACGATAAAAAACTTAACGTTAAAACACTTGACATTAAGAGAATGAATGGTTATACTCTTAACGTTGGGATAGTAACACATCCCTCTCTGACTGTCAAGGAAAGGAAACATACCAAGATGACAATGATTGTACCGGGTTTTGATGGCGCCATTATCGTGCGGGAAGCCGACGCAGAGGTCCTTGGCCTGGCACCGCTTTCCACGCGCCTGCTGGCGGATAGTGATGCGACGGGGGGAGCGCTCAGCGTCATGCGCACGACCATGGGGGAAGGCGTCGAGGGGGCGAGGCCGCACACGCATAGCAAATCAGCCGAATTCTTCTACGTCCTGGATGGGGAACTGCAAATGCTTGCTGGTGAGCAGGTGCTCACTGCTAGCAAAGGAGATCTGGTGGTGGTCCCGCCCGATATGGCCCATGCCTTTGCAACCCCCATCGGTCATTCCGCCGATGTTCTGATCGTTCAGGCACCAGGACTGGAGCGCTTTGGCTACTTCCGGCTGATCGAACGTCTGATGCGTGGGGAGGCGACCTTGGAGGAAGTGCTGGCGACCCAAGATCTCTACGATAACCACTTTCTGGACAGCCCCGTCTGGCGAGCCTCACGAGGGAGTACGTGGGCAGTCGGCGAACCTCCGAGAGGGCCTGGGCAATGAACGAAAGGATAAACACATGTCTCTGACAGGTACCTGGAACTTGCGCATCTCAACCCCTATCGGTGTGCAATCCGCCGTCCTCGAACTCACCGAGAACGATGGGGTCGCTGCGGGGGTCGCGAAGACCAGCGCGGAAACGCTGCCACTGATCAACCCGGTGCTCCATGGCACCCAGCTCACCTGGCGGCTGGCGATCACCAAACCTGTACGTATGACCCCCACCTACGACGTGACCATCGATGGTGATACCCTGACCGGGACGGTAAAGGTCGGGATCTTGCCCCCTTCCAGTGTTACTGGCACGCGAGTCATTGAGCAATGAAAGCAGACCTCGCCTGTGATGGTTGACACATCCGGGCAGTGGAAATGGCGGGTGTTCGGCGATGCGAAACGGCTTCCAGAGCTAACTCTTCCCTCTGGAAAGTGGCATTGACTTCGTGACGATGTTCTTCGCTGGGATGCTTGGCGGCTGGCATCGAGTTCGTGCAGGGGATCAGGTGCTCACTGCCAGCACAGGTGCTCTGGTGATCGTCTCGCCCAATGTGACCCATGCTTTTACGACTCCCGCCACCTATTCCCCCGATTTCCTGATCGTCCTGACACCAGGGCCTCCTCGCTTCGGCTATTTCCGTCTGGCTGAGCGCGTCAGCCGTGGGGAGGCGATGCTAGAGGAACTGCTGGCCTCCCAGGATCTCTACGATAACCACTTCCTGGAGAGCCCCGTCTGGCGGGCTGCCCGAGAGCTGTTTCACCATCCTGAGGGAAGGAGGGGTGGTCAATGACCATTGCCCTGTGGATCGTTCAGGGGCTCTTGGCTGTGTCCTGCGTCTTTTCGGGTGTGACGAAAGCCTTTCGCCAGAGGGCGAAAGTTCACCAGCACTTTCCCTGGGCCAAGCACGTCCCTGCCGCTCTGGCGCGCTTTATTGGAGCCAGTGAACTGTTGGGAGGGATCGGGCTTGTTCTGCCCTCGGCGCTTGGGATATTCCCGTGGTTGACGGTCGCCGCTGCCGCCGGACTCGTGCTGCTCATGCTCTGTGCCGCGCTCTTCCACGCTTGGCGCCGGGAATATTCGTCAATCGGCGCGAATGCCGTCCTGCTAGGACTTTCGCTGCTCATCGTGATTGGCCGGTGGGCGTGGGTGTAAATCTTCCCGTTGCATAGGCCGTGTGCTCCCGGTCCTCCTGGTGGTCTGCTTCGCGCGTTGCTGCCGTTTTCCTCAAGCCTGGGGAACCTACTCACGGATCGAGCAAAGCAGCACCTGCTTGAACCAGGAGGATCGGGAGCACACGACCGCGGAAGGCCCATCATGGACAGACAAGGAGGATACGCTCGTCATATGATGCTTTCTTCAGTCACCATTCAGATTACTTCGGAATCTGTGCCCTCAACCCCGACCTTTCTGGGAGAAGTGACAGCCTTTGCTCAGGTTCTCTCTCATACGGGAATCCTCAAAGCCATCCAGGACCAAGTGCGTTTCGCCCGTCCCCGCTTTGGTCACTACGATCTGTTCGATTTTGTTGCCGTGTTGATCGGCTATGCCGTTTCGGGCGAACCCACCCTGCGTTCTTTTTACGAGCGGCTCGCTCCGTTTGCCGAGCCGTTCATGGCCCTGTTTGGTCGCCATCGGTTGCCCCATCGCTCGACGCTTTCTCGTTTTCTTGCTGCCCTAGATCAGACTCCAGTGGAAGCGCTCCGTACGCTCTTTCACAAGGATCTGCCTGCGCGCAAACCGTTTCCCTCCCCTGGTGGCGTGTTCGACCGGACAGGCGCGCAGTGGTTGGTGGTTGATGTGGACGGGACCCGACAAACCGCCCGACAACGAGCACTGCCGCAGATGCAAGCCTTGCCTCCTCCGCATCGTCGGTTTGACCAGGTGTGCGCGCCAGGCTATCAGGGACGGAAACGAGGAGAAGTCGTCCGCACCCGCACCGTCCTGCTTCAGGCGCATACGTATCAGTTTCTCGGCACGTTTGGCGGATCTGGCAATGGGGACTATCGTGGCGAACTGCGACGGGCCACCCAGGTGATCACCAGCTATGCCGCCACGCTTGGGCTTCTCCCAGCCTCCGTCCTCCTGCGTCTGGATGGCTTGTATGGTGGCGCGGCTCCCCTCATCGAGGTACTCACGGCTGGCCTTGGTGTGATTGCGAGAAGTCGTGCCTATCACTTGCTGGATCTAGAGGTGGTCCAGCGAGTACTGACGCGCGCTCCAGATCAGGTGAGCACGCATCCGGAAAGCGGAATGATGCGTGCCCTGTACGACTGCCCCGCCGTCCCCTTGACGCCAACCGGACCCGAGGTACGCCTGGTGGTGGCCGCGCATGGCACGTCTTCCTCCTCTCCCGCCGTGGGCGTCGAGCGGGGCGGTCTGGTCTACGAGCTGTTTGTCAGCACCCTTCCCTCACCTGCGTTTACGGCCTCGGATGTGCTTGACCTCTACCTGCATCGTGGGTCATTTGAAACGGTGCTCGCTGACGAAGACGACGAGCAGGACTCGGATCGCTGGTACTCGCATATCCCATGCGGCCAGGAGTTTGCCCAGATCCTGGCGCAATGGGTGTGGAATATCCGGCTGGAACTGGGACAACAACTCTCTGAAGCCTCGCCGCACACGACCGAATTTGCTCCAGCCCTTGAGGCTGAACCTGCCTCGAAAGAAGAGCCTGCACTTGCTGCCAAGCCTACGCCTTCGGTCATCTATGGCCCTCCCCAATGGGCGCGTTCCTCTTTTACTCATGGCTTTCCCGGCTCGGTGTTTACCCTGCAAGCCGACGGCACGCTCCGTTGCCCTGCCAACCATCCCCTGTATCCGCAAGAACGGCGCCCCGAGCGGGATGGTTCCCTGCGGGTGTTATATGCCGCGCGCATTGGCCATTGTCGCACCTGTCCCTTGCGGGCACAGTGTCAAGAGAGCAGCACCACCCTCAAACCGCGGCGGGTGAGCGCGGTGCTCTGGCCGCTCGCTTTCTCTCCCTCGCCTGTCTCTCCCTCACCTGAAGCCGTGCCCCAACCATGGCCTCTTGCTCCTCTGCTCTGGAAAGACTGGCCACGCTGTAGCATTCGGCGCGCCTGGCTCAAAGTGATCCGTAGCCAGACGGTGTGGTGGACGGAGAGCCCTGCCACCTCAGTGCCCCCGCCGGTCATTTCACCGCCTGAGGCTATCTCGACCCGTGCCCAGCGCGCGCATTGGCGTCTGTCCTGGGAGCAGCGTCTGGCACGCAATGCTCGTCCATCCACTGCTCCTTCCTTGACCGTCACGCTTCACGGGCTGCCAGCCACGTTTGCCTCCTCCTTTGGCTTTGATCTGCTTACCACTGCCTAACATCTGACTCCACGTCCTCTGGCTTTCCTCAAAACGGTCTGACTAGTCGGCGCTTCTGTATCGATCTTGCTCAATGATGAGCCATCATCTCTGCCTCTTTCCCACGAGAGCGCACAGAGGAGGTCCTCTTCCCCATTTTGCCTGAGCTTATCTCGTTGCGCATCCCGTGGGAAAGACATGCCCAAGATCCAAGAGGAGTCTTGGGCATGATCGCGGAACCGACCGGAACCGACGGGCGTCGGATGATCTGCAAGACGCCCAGCGTGACAGGCAGACAGAAAAAGCCAGATTTACTTGCTCAAGAATCATTCTTCTCCTGTTGATCATCGCATTTTTTGTAACAAACGTATCAAGTAGCCAGTTCACCTGGTACGTGGATGAAACTTACTCCAAGGTCCTTCGAAAACTGCACAACCTTAGTAGATGTACTCTTACAGATCCAGCGGCGGGTAATAGTTCTCGGCTCCAATCGTGCGGACATCGGAGAGCCAATCGCCGTCGTAGACATCGCTTGGACCCTGCTCTTGATCGACAAATGTCCAGGCTTGGCGCTTGTAGGTCCAGTTGTCGGGTTGCAGGCGATGTGCGGCGCGGAACCAGGGTACAGCGGCATCGGCATGGCCCTCGCGGTGCAGGTATTGTCCTAGCTCGAAGCTTGCTGCGGCCTCTGCCACTTCGGGCGGCCGGGCGCTGCGGCCTCTGCCACTTCGGGCGGCCTGGCGTGCGAACGGCGCGTGACTTCGTCGGGGGCGAGCGCGTAGCGGCTGGCAGCGCCATTGGCAACCCAAGCGCGCAGTGCGGCAATGTATGCCTCCGGCTCGATGCGGATCTTTCTCACCTCAGCCCTGATCTCCCTGGCCCGTCGCTGTTGAGGAGACAACTCACCTTCAACAAGGTCCTGGCTTGCGGAGTCGTGGCGGCGCAAGGATGTGGGACGGCGTGGATAGGCCGGCTCTGGCGGGCGCACTATCATGCCCCGTTCGTCAATCCAGACGCCATTGGGAACGTTCACGACACCGAGCAGCTCATCCAGAATATGCGCTTGATCAATCAGTGCGGGATGGTCGGGACTGGCGGCTTCAATCCAGGGGCGTACGGCCTCAGTCCCGGCAGTGTCGAGAGCAACGGTGACGATTTCCAGGCCCTGGGGATGCAATTCGCTGCGTAAGGTCTGCCACACGGGCAGGTCAAAACGACAACCTCACCACGAAGCCCAAGCGACAAGGAGCACTTTCTGTCCGCGCAGCTCGCGCAGAGCAAACGGTGTGCCCTCCAGATCAGGCAAGGCGATATCGGGGAGAACCGCGCTGCTGAGCACGCGCCCGCCCGCTTCCGGCCCGAGGCACCACACATCATGCACCTCATCGTGCAGAAGCGGCATGCTGAGTCGCTCGGCCAGCACACGCGTATCCACCTGTGAAGTGCCGGTCTTCGTGGGCAAGGGCACACACAATCCGCCTTTGCACGCGCCCTCTGGCTTCATAACCCAGCCCGTGCGCCGCTCAAGCTCCTTCGTATCGACAAAAAGTGTCTTCAGTATCATTGAACTTTCTCCTACGTGGCTCTGACAATTCCTTCTATTCTAGCATAAAACAGGAAAACAAGATGAGCTTGCTCTGAAGGGTGGTGCATTGTGAATGGAGCGGCCTCCCACACCCATCAATTGAAAAATAGCATGAGAGCAGCATGAATCGTAGCAGTCATATGCACCAAGGGAAAGCGGAGGAGATTTGATATAATGTAGTAGCGATAGTCGTTAACAGCCAGCACAGCGGTGAGATCATTTCTGTAGGAAGAGGAGCCGAGGTGAGGCTTTTAGCTGAGAGATAGTGCAGAGAAAAAGATGTTCCCAGGACTCCTATTGGTCCTGGGAACGATCGAGGAACCAACCGGAACCGACGGGCTTCTGCGAGGTTGGGGCTTGTGGTGCCTGGTGGGAGGATCAAGGATCAAACCGAGCTTTCGCAAAATCTTCCAGATGGTGCATGGGGAGCGCGGCAGCCCTAGAGCGTGCAAGCCTGCATCCTGCTGCAGGAAATACTGGATGGTCCGTGCTCCAGGAACCCCCTTCACAGGCGGGGCGAGGCGCAGCCGGACGATGCGCTCCACCACGCGGGGATCGGGTGGAGGATGGGGGGTCTTGCGAGCACGAGAACGGGAATGCAAGACTGACAGATCATGAGCGGGTGCCTCTTGCAAGCGTTTCTTCCACTTTTTGACCCATCCGACAGACATCCCAAGTGCAGAGGCGTACTCCTTGGTCATCCATTCAGGGTGGGTACGCAGTAACCAGCGCAGCGTGGCGCGTTTCTCTATCCATTCTGCTTCCATACTCTCCCTCCTCAGACAGACGTTCAGTGCATCGCTCAATACTGCTTCTGAAGGGAGTGTAGCCTCTTGTTTCTTGAAAGGGAAGAGATTTCACTGCCTTTCTGCTTGACTACGATGTCAATACACCTATGAAGTCACGATGACGGAGAATCCATACACATCGCGCGTGACACGGTGAATGATTCTCCGTCATCGTGACCTGACAGGATCACCTCCATCGTACCCAAGCAGGCGAAGGGTGTTCTTCCAGAAGCAAGCGAGCAAGAAGGCATGGAGGCAGGGGAATGTAGCGACTGTGTCAGGAAATCACTCGTGAAGCACTTCAACCAATCATCCAGGCGTTCAGCAGGAGCAAAACGCCCAGATCCGGGGTACCAGCTGGATCGGGCCAGCGAGAACCGTCATGATGCTCCTGGTGGGATTACGCTGATGGCTCATCCCACAACGCCAACTGTCGCCAGCGACTAGCTCTCCCCTGGGGCCGACCACGTCGTTCTTCCACTCTCGCTT
>WNFM01309942.1_pt1 | contig 10479 bp, 9 predicted proteins | sample 5400271 | NCBI WGS metagenome assembly WNFM01 (sample SAMN13153352, study PRJNA577476) | soil metagenome | isolation source: 60 cm saprolite on Douglas fir-dominated hillslope | place: USA:California | collected 2013-09-17 | reverse complement strand
TCAGGTCGGTGAAAGTCCCACCGATATCGATTGCAACCAGCAACAGGTCCGCTCCTCGGGAGTGCCCAAACGGTATCATGGAGCGATGAACGACACCAAGCACCGTTGCCCCTGGTCCCTGGGCAGCGAGCAGTACCTCCGCTATCACGACGAGGAATGGGGAGTGCCGGTCCACGACGACAGGCGCCTCTTCGAGTTCCTGATCCTCGAAGGCGCGCAAGCGGGACTCTCTTGGTCGACGATCCTCAACAAGCGCGGCAATTATCGCAGGGCCTTCGCCCGGTTCGACCCTGCGAAGGTCGCGCGCTTCGGCGCACGCGACATGAGGAGATTGATGGCCGATGCCGGAATCGTGCGCAACCGCCTCAAGATCGAATCGGCGATCGGCAACGCGCGCGCGTTCCTCGAGGTCCGGCGGGAATTCGGCTCGTTCGACGCATATCTGTGGGGCTTCGTGAACGGGCGTCCGCAGCAAAACTTCCGGCGAGGCATGAAGCAGGTGCCGGCCCGCACGCCGCTGTCCGATGCGATCAGCAAGGATCTGAAGCTTCGCGGCTTCCGTTTCGTCGGCTCGACCATCGTCTATGCTTATATGCAGGCGGTCGGGATAGTCAATGATCACCTGGCCGCTTGTTTTCGGCGCGCGCAACTCGCGGGTCTCCCGAAACTCGGTTCTTCGGCTAAACTCCGGAGAGAGTGAATACCTTGGGGAGGTCGATGCTCCGACTCGCGGTTTTGGCCATGCTCGCCTGCATCCCCGGCATGAGCGCCCGTTCCCAGGAAGGCGATCCTGCCGGCACCGTGACCTTGGTCGCGGCGCCGCGGCTGGTCGACCCCGATTACCGGGGAGCAGTGCTGCTCGCCGTGCCCGTCGACAACAACCGGCACGTCGGAGTCATCATCAATCGCCCCACCGGACGTTCGCTCGCGAGCCTGTTCCCCGAGCACGCCCCCTCCAAGCTCGTGCGCGATCCGGTGTATTTCGGCGGGCCGATGCTCCGACAGGCGATTTTCGCGGTGGTCCACATCGACCACACGCCGGGTCCCGGGTCGATCCAGATCTTGAAAGAGCTGTTCCTCGCGACTCAAGGCGCGGTCGTCGATCACATCATCGAGGAGACTCCCAACGAGGCGCGCTACTACGTCGGCTACGTCGCCTGGCGGCCGGGTGAGCTGCGCCAGGAGGTCGACCGGGGATTGTGGTACGTGCTCGACGCCGATCCCGAGCTCGTCTTCCGCAAGGATCCTGCAAGACTCTGGGAAGAGCTCGTGCGGCGCGCGCGGGCGGTGACCGCATGGGCGCCCGGGCGACTGAGCATTGCCGCCTCCTTCCCCGGGGACTAGCGCCCGGAAGCTCGAGCCGGATGAAGCACTCCCGCCGCGCCGCGCTTCTCGCGCTCCTCGCCCTCGCGACGGCCGCTTTCGCGCAGGGCTCGTCCAAGGCGGTTTTCCTCATCGCCAGACCCGGGATGCCCGATCCGAATTTCCGGGAAACCGTGGTGCTGGTCGCCCAGGAGGAAAGCGCGGAAGCCACCGGCGTCGTCGTCAACCGGCCCACCAACCGCTCGCTCGCCGAAGTGTTGCCGGGTGAGCGCTTCAAGCCCTTCAAGGAGCCGATATTCTTCGGCGGACCGGTGGCGCCTCAAGGCTTGTTCGCCGTGTTCCAGGCCGACAGGTTTTCCGGCGCGGCCGTGCGCATGCTCCCGGGACTGTACCTCGCGGTCGTTCCGGACTCGATCGACGCGCTGCTCAACAACCCGCCGCCGAAGATCCGTTTCTTCTCGGGCTACTCGGGATGGGCGCCGGGCCAGCTCCAGGCAGAGCTCGACCGCGGCGACTGGCTGGTCGTCGATGCGGACGCCGAAACCGTTTTCCAGAAGGACACCTCCAGGCTCTGGCAGGACATGGTGAGGCGGGCGAGCGCGGTCCGCGCTGACGCTGCGGCACTGCGCTCCAAGCGCCCTACTTCTTCAAGCCGATGAGCTGCATGATGCGCGCGAGCTCCGCGTCTTCCCTCGCGATGAGACTGCCGAACTCCTCGGCGGGCATGAAGGCCGGACGCACGCCCAGCTTCTCGCAGGCCTGAACGAAATCGGGGCTCTCCGCGGTCCTTTTGACCGCCCCTTCGAGGATCGCGACGGCGGCTTTTGCGGTCCCCTTCGGAGCGGCGATGCCGCGCCAGGCTTCGAGCGAGACGTCGAGCCCTTGCTCGCGCGCCGTGGGCACATCGCCGAGCAAGGGATCGCGGGCCGAGGTGAGGGAGGCGAGCAGGCGCACCTGCCCCGATTTCACGTAGCCCGAGAGCGCCGCGGGAAGCTGCAGCACCGCGTCCACTTGTCCACCGAGCAGGCTCGGCACCACCTGCGCCGCGCCGAAAGGCACATCCACCGCCTCGACGCCGGCGGCCTTGAACAGCGCGACCGAGGAGATATGGGTGTGACTCCCGATCCCTGAGTTTCCGATGGTAATGCCCTTGGGCCGCGATTTCGCCTCGGCGACGAGCTGGGGTAGCGTTTTCCATTTCGAGTCGCCGCGCACCGCGATCACCGGCGACTCCACCAGAACCCGTGCCACCGCGTCGAACTCGTGGTAGTCGAACGGCAGCATTCCGGAGTGGAAGGTCGTCGAGATCGAGTTGGAATTCCAGACGATCGAGTATCCGTCGGGCTTCTGCGAGGCTACATATTTGTAGCCGATCGCACCCCCGGCGCCCGGGCGATTGACCACGAGCACCTTGGCGCCGCCGAGCTGCTTCGACATCCCGTCGGCGAGCAGGCGGGCGGTTACGTCTGCCGACGTCCCGGCGGGGAAGAGAACCGTGATCTCGATCGGAGCCTTCTGGGGAAACGACGTCTCCTGGGCCTGGACGGCCGCCGCGAGGAGCGCACCGACAATTGCCAACGCCGTTTTCATGCGTAGTCTCCTGGTCCTAATCCTTGGACAGCATTTCCGCGACCTCGACCCGGCGCCCCTCGCGCGCCGACACGATGCCTGCGCGGATCACGGCAAGCGAAGCTGTGGCCCCCTCCCCGCCCATCTCCGGCCTGCCCTGTCCGCGAACCGCATTGGCGAACTCCTCGAGCTCTTCGACGAAGGTGTCGTTCTTCGCGCACTGAACCGCGCTCGGCCTGCTGCTCCCGCGCTTGAGCACGCGCAGACCCTGGTGCATATCGTAATACGCGGTTGCCTCTTTTCCGTAGACGTTCATCAAATAATACTCGGAGGCCGAGGCGTAGCTCGCGTTGAGCGTCGAGAGCGCGCCGCTTTCGTGCTCGAGGACCATGCTCGCGACGTCGGGATTGTCCCCGGGCAGCACCAGCTGCGCGAACCTTCCGTTCACCGCTTTCACCGGGCCGAGCAGATATTCGAGCACGTCGGCGTAGTGAATGCCGATCTGCAGCATCACGCCACCCGGCATTCCCGCCGCCGTGTAGCGCCAGGAGCGGAGATCGATCTGGCCAAGGCGGTCGCGGCTGATGTTGGCTTCGGCGTTCACGAGCTTGCCGAAGACGCCCGCGTCGATTTGGCCGCGGATCCAGCGGAAATGGCTCTCGCGGCGCCGCTGGTATCCCAGGGCGAGCACGACCCCGGCCTTGCGGCAAGCTTCGGTGATGGCGCGCCCTTCGGAGACGCGATTGGCGATCGGTTTGTCGAGAAACACGTGCTTCGCCGCTGCTGCGGCGTCGCGAGTGGTTTCCAGATGCACATCGTTCGGCGTGGTGTTGACGATCGCCTCGATCGCGCGGTCCTTGAGGATATGTTCGTAGCTCGGCGCCGCAGTGCAGCCGTACTTCGCGGCGAACGCTCGGCGCTTGTCCTCCGAGCGCGTATAGCAGGCGACGATCTTCAGCTTCCTCGAGCGCTGCACGGCGTCGGCGAGCACGTCGGACCACCAGCCCATCCCTATGCAGGCGACCCGCAGCGGTTCGAGCGCCATCGCTCCTACTTCGAGCTCACGCCGATGGCTTCTACCGCCTCGCGAGCGATGCGCTCGTCCGTGGCCCAGTCGGCGCCGCTCACGCCTACGCCGCCGATGCACTCGCCTTCTACGATGACCGGGCAGCCTCCTTCCATCGCGGTCCAGCGCTCCGGTCCCGCCGCGAGCGCGAGTCCGAGCGCGTGGGCCACGTCGAGCGCCTGCCCCTGCGCGCCGTGCGAGGAGGTGGGCCGCTTGTTCGAGGCGGCGCAGACGGCCTTGGTGGTGGCCGAATGCAGGGAATGAAATCGGCCTCCGTCCATGCGCTCGAGCGCGATGAGATGGCCGCCCGCATCGGCGACCGCGACCGAAATGGCGACTCCGGCCTGCCTGGCCTTGGCGACCGCCGTGTCGGCTATTTTCTTGGCGCCGGCGTGAGTGAGGCGCTTGGAGTCGGCGACATACATCGAACCCGGATTCTAGCGCGTCGCCGCCTTCTGCGACGATCTTGCGCCGGAGTTCTCGAACTGCATCGCGCCGCCGCGGAATTCGACGCGGATCACGTCTTTCGCGGCGAATTTCCCCTCGAGAATCTGCTTCGCCAGCGGATTTTCGATGCTCTGCTGGATCGCGCGCTTGAGCGGCCGCGCGCCGTAGACCGGATCGAAGCCCGCCTTGGCGAGCTGCGCGAGAGCGCTGTCGGCGACTTCGAGCCCCATCTCCAGCTTCGCCAGCCGCTCCTCGAGGTAGCGCAGCTGGATCTTCGCGATGTTCCGGATGTGCTTCTCATCGAGCGCATGGAACACGACGATCTCGTCGATGCGGTTGACGAACTCGGGCCGGAACTGCGTTTTCACCTCCGCCATCACGGCGGTCTTGATGAGGCCGGGGTCGTCGCCCTGCATCTGCTGGATCATCTGCGAACCGAGATTGGAGGTCATCACGATCACCGTATTCTTGAAGTCCACGGTGCGGCCCTGGCCGTCGGTCATGCGGCCGTCGTCCAGAACCTGCAGCAGCACGTTGAACACGTCCGGGTGCGCCTTCTCGATCTCGTCGAGCAGGATCACGCTGTAGGGCTTCCTGCGCACCGTTTCGGTGAGATGCCCGCCCTCCTCGTAACCGACGTAGCCGGGCGGCGCGCCGATCAGGCGCGCGACCGAGTGCTTCTCCATGAATTCGGACATGTCGACGCGGATGAGATGGTCCTCCGAATCGAACAGGAAAGCCGCGAGCGCCTTGCACAGCTCGGTCTTGCCCACGCCCGTGGGGCCGAGGAAGAGGAAGGAGCCGTAGGGCTTGTTCGGGTCGGAGAGCCCCGCGCGCGAGCGGCGGATCGCGTCGGCGACGAGGTGCACCGCCTCGTCCTGGCCTACCACGCGCTCGTGGAGCCTCTCCTCCATCGCGAGCAGCTTGTCGCGCTCGCCCTGCATCATTTTCGAGACGGGAATGCCGGTCGCGCGCGAGACCACCTCCGCGATTTCCTCCGCGCCCACCTGGGTGCGCAGCAGCCTGGGCTTCGCTTGCGCCGAAGGCGTCTTCTCGGCCTTCTTCAACTGGGCTTCGAGCTGCGGCATGCGGCCGTACTGGAGCTCGGAGACTTTCTGCCAGTCGCCCTTGCGCTTCGCCGCCTCCATCTCGAGCTTGAGCTTCTCCATCTCTTCCTTGATGTGCTGCGAACCTTGCACCGCGGCTTTCTCCGCCTTCCAGACTTCCTCCAGGTCGGCGTATTCGCGCTCGAGTTTCTTTATTTCGCCCTCGATCAGAGTCAGGCGCTTCTGCGAGGCCTCGTCCTTCTCCTTCTTCACGGCCTCGCGCTCGATCTTGAGCTGGATCAGGCGCCGGTCGAGTCTGTCCATGGCTTCCGGTTTGGAGTCGATCTCCATCTTGATCCGCGCCGCAGCCTCGTCGATCAGGTCGATCGCCTTGTCCGGAAGAAAGCGGTCGGTGATGTAGCGGTGCGAGAGCTCCGCCGCGGCGACGATCGCCGGGTCGGTGATGTCCACGCCGTGATGCACCTCGTACTTTTCCTGCAGGCCGCGCAGGATGGCGATGGTCGCCTCGACCGAGGGCTCGTTCACCATCACCTTCTGGAAGCGGCGCTCGAGCGCCGCGTCCTTTTCGATGTGCTTGCGGTATTCGTCCAGGGTCGTCGCGCCGACGCAGTGCAGCTCGCCCCGCGCAAGCGCGGGCTTGAGCATGTTGCCGGCGTCGATCGCGCCTTCGGCCCTGCCGGCGCCCACCATGGTGTGCAGCTCGTCGATGAAGACGATGGTGCGGCCCTCGTCCTGCCCGAGCTCCTTCAGGACGGCCTTGAGCCGCTCCTCGAATTCGCCGCGGTACTTGGCGCCGGCGAGCAGCGCAGCCATGTCGAGCGAGAGCACGCGCTTGTTCTTGAGTGTTTCAGGCACTTCGCCGTTCACGATGCGTTGCGCCAGGCCCTCGACGATCGCGGTCTTGCCCACGCCGGGCTCGCCGATCAGCACCGGGTTGTTCTTGGTGCGCCGCTGCAGGATCTGGATCACGCGGCGGATCTCGTCGTCGCGCCCGATCACCGGGTCGAGCTTGCCCGAGCGGGCGCGCTCGGTGAGATCGAGCGTGTATTTCTTCAGCGCCTCGCGGCTCCCCTCGGCTTCCTGAGTCCCGACCGATTCGCCGCCGCGCACCGCCTTGATCGCCTGGTCGATCGCCTTCTTGCCGCCGCCGTTCTCCTTCAGCAGCCGGCCCGCCTCGCCCTTGTCCTCGGTGAGCGCAAGCAGAAACAGCTCCGAGGCGACGAACTGGTCCCCGCGCTTCTGCGCTTCCTTGTCCGTGAGATTGAGGAGCCCGTTCAGCTCGCGCGAGATCTGAACCTCGCCGCCATGACCCTCGACCTTGGGCAGGCGCGAGATCGCCTGCTTGGTCGCCTCCCGCAGCCGCGGGACATTGACGCCCGCGCGGGACAGAAGCGACGCGCTCGCTCCGTCGTCCTGGTCGAGCAAGGCCGCAAGCAGGTGCAGGGGCTCGATGAATTGCTGGTCCTGCCCGACGGCTATGCTTTGGGCGTCGCCGAGAGCCTGCTGAAACTTGGTGGTGAGCTTGTCCAGTCGCATAGAGATTCGATTACCCCGAAGCAAGTGGGGGATTTGTGCCGGTTTTCAAGGCCGAGCTGCCATTTTGCAACTTTCCCGCCTTTGAGTCTTGGCTTAGACTTGGCCGGTCTTAACGATGGCTACCGCCATGGCGATGAAGTTCGAGCTCCAGGAGCACCTGGGCAAATACCCGATCGTTCGACAGATCGGCAGCGGCGCCACCAGCCGCGTGTACCTCGCGCGCGACCCGTTCGCGGACCGCGAGGTCGCCATCAAGGTGTTCCTGTTCGACGAAAACATCAATCCGCAGACCGAGCGCATGATGCACAAGGCGTTCCTCGCCGAGGCCGCGCTCGCCGGCAAGCTCAGCCATCCGCACATCGTCGAGATCCTCGACGCGGTGGTCGAGCCCGAGCACAGCTACCTGGTCATGGAGTACGTGCCGGGCACGACGCTCGAGGCGCACTCGGATGTCACCAACCTGCTGCCCCTCAACAAGGTCGTCGAGATCATCTTCAAATGCATACGCGCGCTCGAGTATGCGTTCCAGCACGGGGTGATCCACCGCGATATCAAGCCGGGAAATATCCTGCTCTCGCAATCGGGCGACACGAAAGTCAGCGACTTCGGAGCCTCGTTTCAGCAGCGCCACGGCCAGGAGACGACCCAGATCACCGGCGTGGGCTCGCCCGCCTACATGTCTCCCGAACAGATCCGGATGGAGGACGTGACCCACCGGACCGATATCTATTCTCTGGGCGTGGTGATGTATCGTCTGCTCACCGGCCGGCTGCCTTACGAGGCCAACACCCAGGCGGGACTCGGCTATGCCATTCTCAACTCGGTCCCGGCCCGGCCGGTGACCTTGCGTCCCGACCTGTCGCCGCTGCTCGACCAGATCGTGATGAAGGCCATCGAGAAAGATCCTGCCGCCCGCCACAAGACCTGGCTCGATTTCGGCAAGGAGCTGAGCCAGGCCTTCACCACCCTGCGCCTTTCCGGCGCGTCGGCTTCCGATTCTCAGAAGTTCAACGAGCTGCGCGGCATGCCATTTTTCGAGGACTTCGACGACGTCGCCCTGTGGGAGGTCGTGCGGATCGGCAGCTGGAAGACCATGGACGAGGGAACCGTCATCATCCGGGAGGCCGACCAGGGCGACAGCTTCTACTTCCTGATCGCCGGCGAAGTGAGCGTGACGCTCCTTGGCAAGCGGCTCAACACCATCAAGCCGGGGGGCTGCTTCGGCGAGATTCTCTATTTCGCCGGCCGCATGGGCCGCCGAACGACCACGATCACGGCAGCGGGCGAGATCACGGTGATGGAGATCAAGGCCGATGCCCTGCGCGCCGCAACCGACGGTTGCCAAGTCGGATTCAACAAGGCGTTCATGCGCGTGCTGGTCGATCGCCTGACCCAGGCGAACCTGCGGCTCGCCGGCCGCGGCTGACCCAGAGGGAGGGAGGATGAATCTTCAGTTCATCATCGCCGTCGCGATCGGCGGTGCGATCGGCTCCGTCGCGCGATACGGGGTCGGCATCGGTTCGGGAAAGCTCTTCGGCCTGGCATTCCCCTGGGGAACCTTGATCATCAATATCGTCGGCTCGTTCCTGATCGGCGCCTTCGCGGAATCGTTCGCTCTCAGATGGGACGCGCCGCAAGCGGTACGGATGTTTCTTACGGTCGGTATTTGCGGGGGATTTACGACGTTTTCGACCTTTTCGCTGGATGCCTACGTGCTGATGGAGCGGGGGGAATGGTGGCAGGCGGCCGCCTACATGATCGGATCGGTGGTCCTGTCCATCGGAGGGCTGGTCGCGGGGCTGCATCTGACGCGCGCCGCCCTGTAGAAGGATCAGGCGGCGCTCGACTTCGGCGGCTCCCAGCGCTGCGCGGCCTCGTCGTCGGAGGCTCGCGCTTCGACCCAACGCGCTCCCTGCGGAGTTTCTTCCTTCTTCCAAAACGGCGCGCGGGTCTTGAGGTAGTCCATGATGAATTCGCAGGCGGCAAAGGCCTCGCCGCGATGGGCGCCGGTGACCACTGCCGACGCGGTGAACCACGAGCACTTCCATCACGTCCCAGCGGGCCTTCGCCTCGGCGACGATTTTCTCGAGCGCCTTCTCGGTCATGCCGGGATAGTGCTCCAGCGTCATCTTCGTCACCACGGTGCCGTCGTTCGCGTCGCCGCCGTTTCCGTCCCTACATACGCCGATGAAGCTCGCCACCGCACCAGTCTTGGGGTTGTCGCGCCGGAGCGCGGCGATCTCGACGCCCGCGTCGAAGTCCTTGGTCTGGATGCGCACCGGCACGGTCAGCCTCCGGTCACCGGCGGAAAAAACGCGACTTCGTCGCCCGGCTTCACGGACGTCGTCGGCTGCGCCATTTCCTGGTTGACGGCGACGCGCAGGGCCTTGCCCTGGGCCAGCGCCGTTTGCCAAGCGCCGCCGCGGGCCATGAGCAGCGTGCGCAAGCCCGCGACCGTGCGCAAGCCCGCGACCGTGGACACCGCAGGCGCGATTTCGAGATCTTCGCCGGGCTTGCCCAGCTGCTCGCGCAGGCTCGCCAAGTAGAGGACCTTGATTTTCATCGATACAGCTCCGAATACGGCATGAACTTCACCATGTCTCCGGCGCGGATCGGATGGTCGGCCGGATTGTCGACCAAGCCGTCCGCCCACGCGGTGGACATCAGCACCGCGGAGTCCTGCGTGGGATAAAGGTCGAGCCCTCCGCGCGCGTTCCATTTTACGCGCAGGAACTCGCGTCGGGGATCCGGCTCGGGCCACTCGAAATCGGCCCGCACGGGAATTACGTGGGGCTGCACGTCGGCGACACCCTGCGTCTTCAGCAGGAACGGCCGGACGAATATGAGGAAGGTCACAAAGCTCGACACCGGATTCCCGGGCAGCCCGATGAAATTCGCCTTGCCGACCCGCCCGAACGCGAGCGGCCGCCCCGGCTTCATGGCGATCTTCCACATCAGAAGCTCGCCTTCGGCTTCCACCGCGGGCCTGACGAAATCCGCCTCGCCCACCGAGACCCCGCCGCTCGTCACGATCACATCGCATTCGGCGGCGGCGCGCCGCAGCACTTCTCGCGTCGCGGCCAGCGAATCGGGAACGATCCCGTAGTCGCGAATCTCGCACCCGAAGATGCCTGCAAGTCCGTTCAGGGTAAAACGGTTGGAGTTGTAGATCCGCCCCGGCGGCAGGGGATCTCCCGGCATGACGAGCTCGTCGCCGGTAAAGAACAGCCCGAGGCGCACGCGCCGGCGGACGGGAAGCGATGCAATGCCGACGGAAGCGGCAAGCCCGGTGTCCTGGGGACGCAGGCGCAACCCCGCGGGAAGCACTTCGCCGCCCGTCGGAATATCGCTGCCCGTGAAGCGGACCCATTCTCCGGACCTGGGTATTTTCTTCACCACGACCACGTCGCCTTCGGCGACGCAGTGCTCCTGCATCACGATGGCGTCGGCACCCGCGGGGATCGGTGCGCC
>WNFM01297431.1_pt1 | contig 10480 bp, 10 predicted proteins | sample 5400271 | NCBI WGS metagenome assembly WNFM01 (sample SAMN13153352, study PRJNA577476) | soil metagenome | isolation source: 60 cm saprolite on Douglas fir-dominated hillslope | place: USA:California | collected 2013-09-17 | reverse complement strand
CAGGCTCAACCACTCGCCCTCTAACTGCGATGGTGTCATAATAGCCCCTCCTCGTGCATACAGGTTCCCTACGTAGCTTAGACTGGGCTACAGCATTTAATGAAATCGGTGAATATTTGCCTGATTCATTCTATGGGATATGGGGGGTGACGTCAAGGGGAGGGGAAGAGGCATCTTATTCCTCATCCTCCACTCTCGTATACAACTCACTTACCGGGACTTTCAAGACCTTAGCAATCTTCTCAAGTGTTACGAGGTTAACGGACGTGGTTTCGCTTCCCCACAGGGCGTTGATAGTCGCATAGTTCAGGTCAGCAAGCCTTGATAATTTTGTGCGAGTGATACCCTGCCTTGTGGCAATCTCGCGTATATGGAGCTGTAAGCGCATCAGGAGCACTCTCCCGGTCAGTGGTTTTCTCCTATTCTATCTTGACTAACAAGAGTTATGAGTGCTACTATTAACTAGTAGTACTCACTAGTAGTATATAGGTTCTAATGTTGGCGAGCAGGAAGTAGACCATGGATTCTAACCACAACGGCATATTTAAGGTGAACAATCTTCTACTGGACATCGACCGACCGCTGCCAATCGGTACGCATGTCACCTACATGAATGCAGCAAGGGAGGTCATCCAGGCCACCGTGGTGCAGGCGGGGTATGTATGCTTGGTGGTGTGGCACGATAATACGGTGAGCATCATATTGTACAGTGACCTGGTGAGCGTTGGGTGAGTAGGTGAGGTCGAGCGGCTGCGCCGCAATGTTGTGGCTGCGAGTCAAGAACCTGCTGGGAGCAGGTTAAAGAACGCCCACGCAACGAGTCGGGGGAGTGGTACGAGCAAGTGTGATGAAGTGTGAGTAACTGCGTGCAAGTTTGTCATGAAAAATGCACAGGGCAGCAGACACAATTGTAGCGATACGCCCATACCCCCTTTTTTCTATGCGGTATCACGAACTATGCGGTACGACATGACGTTTCATGCTTGAAAAGGATGAAGACATCTCCTGCGTGCCCTATAGCAGGATGGATTTAACTATACAGAGGGCATTTTATAACCCGAATTCCTCTTAGATATAAGCTAAACTGTCCAAGCAAACACAAACGTGGCAGCACCACTTTATTCAACAGCAAACGCCATGCGTAAAGCATCTGCCACTTCCTCAAGAGCCTGGTGGCTCTGTACAAAAAGCGCGAACATACGGAAGAAGCTGTGAATCATACCAGCATAGCGCGAAAGCTGTACGGGCACGCCTGCTTGCTGAAGACGCTGGGCATAGTGCTCAGCTTCGTCGCGTACAGGGTCGTATTCAGCGGTGATAATCAACGCGGGAGGCAGATTGCTGAGGTCAGTTGCACGCAAGGGTGCGGCATAGGGATGCATGCTGTCCTCTGGCCGTGCAAGATACTGGTCCCAGAACCAGATCATATCCTCGCGCGTCAAGCCATACCCTTCGCAGTAGGTTGTATAGGAAAACGTACCAGGCTCGTAGTAATCGGTTTCACCATAGATTAAGACCTGGTAGCAGAGCGCTGGTCCCTGGCGATCCCGCGCCATCAACGCAACCACTGCCGCGAGATTTCCTCCGGCGCTGTCTCCTCCCACCGCGATACGAGCAGGATCGGCCTTGATCTCGCGCGCATGCTCTGCGACCCACTGTATGGCGGCATAGCAATCTTCCGGGGCCGCCGGAAACGTATGCTCTGGGGCCAGACGATATCCCACCGAGACAACCAGGCAGCGCGCATGGTTAGCCAGAGCGCGACACACGGGATCATGTGCTTCAATACTCCCAAAAACCCAGCCGCCGCTGTGAAAATAGACCAGCGCGGGAAATGGTCCCTGCTCACCACCCACGGGCGTATAGATACGAACGGGCAGCCTGCCTGCGGGGCCGCGAATGAGACGATCCTCAATTGAGGCAACAGCTTCCGGTTCTCCTGCTTGTGCCAGCGCCGTTTGCTCTGAGTGGTGGCGTTGCTCCGCGAGCGAGTGCGCTGGTTCAGAACTGGCTTCTGCCCCTGTTTGCAGGAAACGGGCAACATGTGGATCCAGTGGCATCGAGCAAACTCCTTTCTTAAAACAATATTGAGAGTATTTTCTCACTTGACAGAGTAGGATAAGCTGATCTCCAAAGAGGTTCGTTCCCTCGTGAAGGAGATCAGCTGATGATGCCTGCATTCGTCAATGAAACGACACCGGTGCCCCCACCAGCATATCATCGTGCACAAGCCCGGCTCGGTCCAGCCTTACACATTGATGCCCTGACTCTGGTGAACATGTTGCATCTGCTCACCCTCTGTCGTCTCGCCGTCCGCCTGGCTCACCGCCGATGTCCTCCTCCCTTGCCAGCAGGCCCTGGGGGAGCGCCTCGGGTATACAGCGAGGAGTCGTTGTTGCTCATCGCACTCTTACGAGCGCTTTGGCGGCTCTCCTATGCGGATATGCGTGACTGGTTACGTTCGTGGCTCGCCTTAGCTCTGGCATGCGATTTGCCACTCGGCAAAGATGGCCGTCCCCGCATTCCAAGTCCATCGCAACAATGGAAACGTGGACAACAGGGTGGCGCACCGCTCCCCGAATCGCTTTTCGTTCTCAGTGTTCTGACCGCCATCCGTGCTCGGATTATTGGTGCCCGCGATCTCATCATTGATAGCGTTCCGATCCTGGCTTGGCGCCGCGCTGATCCAGACGCGGCTTTTGGGCATGCACCAGCGCAGCATCCTCGTCCGCTCTTACGCGGCTATCGCGTTCATACCCTGATTTGTCGAGGTTCAGGCTTGCCACTCTTTTTTCTTTTGTCTCCCGCCAACGTCCATGATGCTCCCTTCGCTCAGCCACTCTTAGCATGGGCAGTGCAGTTGTATCGCATCCGTCCTCAGCTAATCCGTTTAGATGCCGCCTACTGGGGGCTGAAGCTCATCACCTGGATTCATGCCATCCTGGGCGCAGTGGCAGTCATTCCCTGGAACCGGCACTCGCCAGAAAAACCGCTCCTGCTTGCCCCCCACCTGGAGGCATGCGAAGAGTTGGGCAAACGCAGTGCCATTGAACGTTTCTTTGGCCGCGTTTTTCTTTTCTTTCATCTGCAACGTCCTCCTCTCTCTGGTTGGTCCACTATGGTCCGTCAGGTTGCTCTGACGTACACAGCTACCGTCATTGTCGCTTTAGCTGCCCAGCAGGCAGGGCGACCTGATCTCATCCGCTCCCCCAAGCGCGTTTTAGCTCATACATGGGAGGGATTCGAGTTGTGAAATGCCCTCTATACAAACAATCAGTACTATTGATAGAGAGAAGCCCGGTTATTGCGCAGAAGGGATGGCAAGGTTGAGGAGTTTTTTCCTTCTGTCTCAAATAATAAAGTCTGCATTGAATTTCAAGCAGCATTCCACCCTGGCAATTATGATTTTGAGTGAGGGAAGCATAAAGCTAGCTGGATTGTAAGATGACCGAAAGAGGTAAGGTTTTCGTGAACAATATATGCTAGTGCCACCTCAAAGGGGCGGCACTGTTGCTCCGTCTACACCTGGTAGATGAGCTAATTTCTGATGGGAGTCATCGAGCCAAATACAAAAATTGTGTAAACTAACTCTGGACTAGAGGCTAGAAGAGCCTTGTCTCTCCTACCGGCTCAGACCACCCTCTACGATGATTCAGTTTCGTCAGCAGCAAAAGTCGACTTTTAGAAAATTTTACTTAGTTAACCCGGTATGCAAGTTATTTTGGGCTGGATGTTGGATGTCACATAGGGATAATCTGCTTCTTTACGCACCTGACAATTCAGTTACTAGACAGCAGAACTCATGAAAGTTCGTACTCATTGTGGAGGCTGCTCGCTGCATTGCTTCGCGCTGTCCATTAGTTCACTTGCCCCGCGCATACCCATGTCCTACTTTTCTTTGATCTAGATGCCTACATTATTGTGTTTTATAGTAATAAGGTTTATAATCAACCTATTCGCCTACACATGATTGATCTCGGATTTAATCAATATGCTCGTTCTCTTTGAAAGAGATCGATTCTTTATAGTAACTTCAAAGAGGAGGTAATAAAATGGATCCGGTAACCCTCATTGTCACTGCATTAACCGCTGGTGCAGCAGCTGGAAGTCAATCCGTCGTCACTGACGCCATCAAAGACGCATACGCTGGACTCAAAGCCCTTCTCAAGCGCAAGTTTGCAGGCAAAGCCAGTGCCGAGGTCGCATTGGCTGAATATGAAACCGACCCAGAGACCTGGCAAGCTCCCCTCAAAAAAGTCTTGATCCAAGAACATCTCGACCAGGATACAGAGATCCTGCAAGCTGCACAAGCCCTGCTCAACCAGCTTCAAGCGCAACCAGGTGGAAAGCATTACATACAAAGCATTGTTGGCAACTATAATGCCCAGGTTCAGGGAAGTGGAAGTGCATCAGTCAACATCAATCATACTAAGGAGCAGTGATGTCTCATGATCCAACAGCTAGTCAGAGCATAACAGGAAGTTACAATGCTCAAACTGATGGGAAGGGGGCTGCAAACGTTAATGTTCTGAATTTTAACCTTACCCCCGATCTACCCACTTTCAGTGATGCCATTTTGCGTCAGGCAACTGCTAATGCAACATCTGAAGAGAGAACCGATTCGTTTGGCGTTCCTGTGAATATGGTCCCTTATGAACGTAATGCTTTCTTTACTGGTCGTGAAAACGTACTGGCTAATCTTTATCAAAATTTGTTAGATGAGAATAGAGCCTCTTTGCCGCTACCGCAAGCAATCAGTGGATTGGGGGGGATAGGCAAGACTCAAATAGCGGTGGAGTACGCGTTTCGTAACCAAAATGCCTATGAACATATCTTGTGGATCAACGCCGATTCGTATGAAACCCTGGTGTCGAACTTTGTGAGTCTCACACAGCTATTCCACTTAATTGACAAGCAGGAAAGTGATGCTCAGCATATCATCCAAGCAATCAAGTACTGGTTACATAACCATCTTGGCTGGCTTCTCATCTTCGACAACGTCAATGATCTTTCCATAATAGGGGACTTTCTTCGCTTCGGGGGAAAGGGCCATATCTTAATGACGACAAATTCGCCAATCACAGGTACCGTCGCCCAATGTTTGGAGATAAAGGAAATGGATGATAAGGAAGGTGCTCTTTTTCTGCTATGCCGTGCAAAGATATTAGATCTTCAAGCGCCCTTGACTTCTGCTTCTACGGAAGATCGGCAGACGGCTTTTGAGATTGTTCGGAAAGTAGAAGGACTGCCTCTTGCGCTGGATCAAGCAGGGGCTTACATCGAAGAAACAAGGTGTAGTTTGGCTGATTACCTGCTCCTATTCGGAACACGACAAAACGAGCTCTTGAAGCGGCGAGGGAAATCAATCACGAATCATCCCGATTCTGTAACGACCACTTTGTCGCTCTCCTTTGAGAAGGTGCATCTAGCAAATCCTGCCGCTACAGCTATCATGCAGGTGTTTGCTTTCCTCAATTCCGACGCAATCCCAGAAGATATTCTTACTCAAGGTTTTTCTACTCTCGGTGGCACTCTGAAAAAGGTTGCAAAGGATCCGCTTCTCTTGAACGACGCAATCAGTACTTTACACACGTATTCTCTTGTACACCGCAATCCTGGTCATACATTTACTGTTCATCGGCTGGTTCAAGCAGTTGTTAGGCATAGTATGAGTCCAAGTAAACAGAAACTCTGGGTAAAACGAGTGATCAGCGCGATTAATCTCGCTTTCCCAGAGACGGATTATGCAAATTGGGAACGATGCCAACAATACATACCACATATCCAAGTCTGTGTTGAACTTTTAGATCAATGGGGGTTGGCTTTTGCAGAGGTGGCAGATTTGCTCACCAAAGTGGGACGATATCTTGATGAGAGTGTTCAATATCAGGAGGCTGAGATCTTCTACCAGCGTGCATTAGCTATCCGAGAGAAAACACAGGGGCCTGAGCATCCGGGCACTGCCACTACCCTGCACTTTCTAGCTCATCTTTACCAGGACCAGGGCAAGTATGAGCAAGCTGAAACTTTCCATCAACGTGAGCTTGCGATTCGCGAGAAAACATTTGGCCCTGAGCATCCCCAGACTGCTCATAGCCTTTACTGTATGGCAAAACTCTACCAGGTGCAAGGGAAGTATGAGCAAGCTGAAGCATTCTTCCAGCGTGCATTAACCATTCGTGAGAAAGCATTAGGCCCTGAGCATCCCAGTACTGCTTCAATTCTGCATAATCTAGCTCATCTTTACGAGGATCAGGGCAAGTACGAGCAAGCTGAGACCTGCTACCAACGTGCATTAGCCATTCGTGAGAAAGTGCTAGGCCCTGAGCATCCTGAGACTACATCTACGCTTAGTGGATATGCAGTCCTCTTACGAAAGGTGCAACGAATTCAGGAAGCTAGAGTATTCGAAAAACGTGTCAGAGCTACAAGAAAGAAAACTTCCGATTTAAGGGATAGTTAACGCCAGGTGCAAGTTTATTTTCACAATCTCCCGTCGGGAGAAGCGAAAATAAACAGTGAAACTTCCCACCATCCGACTCAAAATAACTTGCACATCGGGTTAGTTAAAAGGGACAGTCCTATTAACTCTGAGCAGGAGCGAGCCTCATTTTCAAAGTTTCACGGAACCCTTCAATATCTCGAATAGTCTCATCTCGCAGTGTCGATGCAGGAATGATTAGACGGATCAGCCGTGCAAAGCCGCTCAGCGCCTCGTACAACGCCTGGATCTCTTGTTGCGTGAGCCAGATGGGTGTCTCCTCTGCTTGCTGAGGAGAAGCCAGCAGTGCCGATAGCCGCTGCTGCACGCTTCGCAGTGCGCGTAGCTGCGTCTCCTGTTTGGGCGAGGGAGGAACAGCCTTGCGCAGGTACAAAAGATAAGCTGTCACCATAGTAAGCAGCACACATGCATCGTTTAGACCGATGTGCGCCTGTGGCACGTTGGCAACCTGGCCTCGTGTAGTCTTCATCACTCTGCCCTCGTTTCTAGCAGATCTGCTTCCTCTTCAACTTCGACGCCCCAGGTCTCGGTATTCATCAGCGCGAATGCCTCATCGTGTTTGCCCTCTGCGATGAGCTGGAGAATGCGCTCTGCCCCTAGCTCCATGCGTTTGGTGATGCTCTCGTGGGTGGCGACGATGGCAAATCCGGTTAATCCTCGTTGAGCCGCCTCCTCTTGCAGGGCGATTTGTTGCATTAACTGCGCAACTCTGCTTTTCTCTGTCTCCACTGCATCGCTACCTTTCTTGAAAATATTGACGTGACTACACCTGTAATGACTTACTGTAAAATAGGGCTTGTGCTTCTCGTCTGGCTCTCGACATGAACATAGCACAGAAAATGTTTATGTATATGCTGACTGTTCACCTTTCCACTCAGCAGTTGAATGTCTCAGCAACTGCGTAGTAAACACCAGTTTTTTCCTCTATACTTGAGAATATCGACACTACTTTTAAGTGGAGGAAACGATGACTAAGCCGGTCTATTGGGGTGAGGGAGGCGAGTATGGTCCCTTTAGCGTCCAGGAAGATGGGTGGCCCAACGCTGGGGAAGTGATGCGCGCCTATCGTCTCAAACTGGGCTTGAGTGCAGCAGAGGTGGCCAGACGCTACAGCGAGGCGCTCAAAAGCTTGAGCAAATGCAAGAAAGAAGGAGCACCAGTCAAGCCGGTCAGTGCAACCTGGATACTCAACATGGAAAACGAGAACCGCGTCCCAACCGATATCACCCGCCGCCGCCTGCTCGCTGATCTGTTACAGATTCCCCCCATGCTCTTCGGACTCGGCTCGTTTGCACAAGTGCTCTTCAAGCCGAAAGCAGAGACCAGTGCGCTCCCAATGGGACCGACCATTCTCAAGCAAGACCTTTCCCCCGACCTTCCCAGGTATGAAAGGGAGATCCGCACATTCTGGCTGCTCAACGAGACCAGTCACGCGCACGACGTCTTAAGTGATGTGCTTACGGCTATCAAGGAACTGGAAGCATTGGAAGAGCAAACTAGCGGAGATTTACAGCGACATGTGCGAGAACTGTTGTATAGCCATTATCGACTGGTAGGCAGGGTTCACCGGGACTTGCTAGACTTACCGGTAGCTTATCGCTATGCCAATCACGCGGTGCGTGTAACGAAAAACCTTGGTCGCAAGGATTTGATTGCTACCTCGCTGTTTGTTCGAGGATTCATTCGCCTGGTTTGGGGCTTGCATGGGGAGAAGGCAGCATTTGGGATGATTGAACCCAACCGGGAGAAACTTGTCGGGGCACTCAGCGACTTTGAGCAGGCGCTTCCCCTGGCACGTCCCCAGTTAAAAGGTCTGCTTCAGCTTGAGATGAGCCGAGTGCAAGCTGTCCTGAGAGGCTCCGCTACAGATATCACTATCGCTCTAAGAACGATGGATTTAGCAGGGAATTTGGTTGATTGTGAGGAAAGAAGCGCGGACCCCTATACGAACATTTTACTAGATGCGAGGGTAAAAGGGCTGGATGAGGAAGAGTATCTCTTGGGAAGGGCGATCACCTTCAATGCGGTAGGTCGCTCTGGCAAGGCGCTCGAGGAATTTGATGCGTTGGAGAGGTTGGGCGAGGGAAGGCGAAGAGGAAAAGATCAAACGCGGCATTATGCCTGGTTGGAGATTGTGCAGGCGCAGGCGTACCTGGGGACGAAAGAATACTACGTGGCAACAGACAAAGCGACCAAAGCATTTCTTGTGCTCAGAGATATCGACTCACTTGATAACATCGCCATCATCCAAGTCATTTATAACGATCTGGTCAAGAGTCCTTACCAGGGGCACGAAGAGGTCAAAGAGTTAGGCAATATGCTCACGCGCTATTATCAATCGCGAAGGAGGAAGGAGCGATGAATGTATCGTTTCGTCTCTGTACCGAGGCAGATCTTGATATTGCTGATGATATTCTGGTGGCTGCATACCAGTTCAAAGGTAGTCGAAAAAAGCTGCTACGCCACTACCTCTCATTACAGCCAGATGGCTGGTGGCTGGCCCTGGCAGATGGGAATCCCGTTGGATTCGGGGGTGCAGTGGATTATGGAGCTTTTAGCTCCGTTGGGATGCTCTCGGTGTATCCCTCGTGGCAACGCCGGGGTATTGGTGAGGCGCTCACGAAACAGATTCTCGCGTGGTGTGAGGAACGCGGCTGTCCCACAATGATTCTTGAAGCCGAAGAGGAAACGGTTTCCCTGTACGCGCGACTGGGATTCGTCGAAGAAGATACTACGCCCCAGATGTTTCTGGACGAACCGAGATTGGAGATGCAGGCATCTCCTGGCGTTGAGATTATGCAAGCAAAGGATATTCCCGAACTGGCAGCGTTTGATACTCCCTATTTTGGCGCTGAGCGTACTAAGGTGTTCATCTCCCATCTGAGAGAGAACCCTGGCCGCGCTTTCTTGACACGCAATGACATGGGGCAAATTACAGGATACCTCTTCGCCCAACCACGGATGCTGGGGCCTTGGGTTGCCAGCACGGCAAGCGAGGCCGAAAAGCTACTGGTACAGGCCCTTGCTCTGCCTTTTGAGAATGGTCCTAGCATTTCCATCCCAGCGATGAACGAAGAGGGCTTACAGTTACTCAGACGCTACCATTTCAGTCAACGGAGTATCGATCACTACATGCGCCGTGGCGCTCCTTTTCGAGGGCAACGTGCGATGATCTATGCGCAGACAAGCCCGGCTCTCGGGTAATTATTATAGCCGCACGTTCGTCGCCCTGGCTCGCCCCTGACATCAAGAGCAGACCTACCTGCCCACAATGCGAGTAGATCTCATAGATACATCTGCTACAACTGCGACAAGTGCGACAAACTCTTTCACTCATCCCTATTGATCGCCAGATTCATGAGCGGAAGTTAATCACCGAGAGGGACAAATCCAGAAGGCGAGTGATAACTGATCCTCCCACTCATCTTACCCCACCGCCTCCCCCACCATCGCCTCCACGATACTCTCCTCCTCCCCAAAATGCTCTGCCAACCTCTCAACAGCCCTCTTTTTCAAACTCTCCTTGACCTGGGGCGTTAATGCCTCGAGCAGGGCAGGATTCACAACGAAATACCGTTCATCCTCGCTCATATCTAATAAACCCTGGCGTTCAAAGCGCGGAAACGGACTCACTTTGAGCATCTGGCGCATTTGTGACAGCCTCGCATTAGGGTTATCGACAATAGCACGCTTAGACCTATAGCTTTTTTCGGCTGGTAGCCCTGCCTCCCTGCGCAACCTGTAAAACTCAGAGAAACAATAAGCAGCCTCCTCCAACAAAAACTGACCATGCTCATCAGAGCGACTCAGCATCACGAGCAGCAGTAACATTTGGTAGGCGTACTCGAGCTTGGTGTTCTCAGTAAACTCGAAGAGCGTTTCAAGTGCAACCTGTTGGGCCTCGGCTGGAATAGCGAACTCTAATTTTGCCTTCGGCTTAATGCCATAGGCATAGAGCCGCTTCTTATACTCCACCTC
>WNFM01275332.1_pt1 | contig 10481 bp, 4 predicted proteins | sample 5400271 | NCBI WGS metagenome assembly WNFM01 (sample SAMN13153352, study PRJNA577476) | soil metagenome | isolation source: 60 cm saprolite on Douglas fir-dominated hillslope | place: USA:California | collected 2013-09-17 | reverse complement strand
GGGAAGAAGGTTTATGAGCGAATCGGCGAAACGGCAAATGACACTCGGCATGATTGTAGGGAATCGCGGCTTCTTCCCGGATCACCTGGCTCGCTCCGGGCACCAGGAAATGCGGGCCGCGCTGGAGTCCGCGGGAGTGAAGGTGGTGGCGCTCACGGAAGGGGAATCAAAGTTTGGCGCCGTGGAAACGCGTCAGGAGGCGCGGCGCTGCGCCGACCTGTTCAAGCACCATCGCGAAGCCATCGACGGCATCGTGGTCACCCTCCCCAATTTCGGCGACGAGCGGGCCATCGCCGACACTCTTCGTATGGCTGGGCTCAGCGTGCCCGTTTTGGTGCAGGCCACGCCCGACACACCGAGCCACATGTCCATCCGCGATCGCCGCGACAGTTTTTGCGGCAAGATGTCGGCCTGCAACAATCTTTCGCAATACGGCATCCCCTATTCGCTGACGACTCTCCACACCGAGCTTCCGCAGTCGCAGGAGTTCCGCCGCGATGTGGAATGGTTCCTGAGCGTCTGCCGCGTCGTGAAGGGGCTGCGCCGCTTGCGCGTCGGCGCGATTGGCGCCCGCCCCACGGCCTTCAACACCGTGCGCTATAGCGAAAAAATCCTTGAAGCCAGCGGCATCTCTGTCGAGACCCTCGACCTCTCCGAAGTCCTCGGGCGCATCGCCCGCATGAAAGACGACGACCCCGTCGCTCAGCAAAAACTCCAATCTATCCGGAAGTATGTTTCCACGCAGAGCATTCCGGATGCCGCCCTCCTCAAAATGTCCAAGCTTGGCGCCGTCATCGATGGCTGGATGCGCGACACCGAAGTCGCCATCAGCGCCATTCAATGCTGGACCTCGCTCGAAGAATATTTCGGCGTCGTGCCCTGCACGGTGATGAGTATGATGAGCAACGAAGGCATGTCCAGCGCCTGCGAAGTCGATATCGCCGGCGTAGTCGGCATGCATGCGCTGCAACTGGCCTCTGAAACTCCCAGCGCTCTGCTCGACTGGAATAACAACTACGCGGACGATCCCGACAAGGCCGTTTGTTTTCATTGCAGCAATCTTCCCAAGCACTTTTTCCAGGATGTCCGCATGGATTTCCAGGAAATCATCGCCGGCACGGTCGGCAAGGAAAACACGTTTGGCACCTGTGTGGGAAGAGTGAAAGCGGGTCCGATGAGTTTTGCGCGCTTTTCGACGGACGATCGGGAAGGGAAGATCCGCGGCTACGTGGGCGAGGGCGCCTTCACCGACGATTCACTGGAAACTTTCGGCGGCGCCGGCGTAGTGCGCATCCCGCACTTGCAGAAACTTTTGCGCTATATCTGCGAGCGCGGCTTCGAGCATCACGTGGCGGCTAACTTTTCAACGGTTGCGTCGGCAGTCCACGAAGCCGCCACGCGCTACCTCGGTTGGGACATGTACTGGCACCGGTCCTGAGAAAGTTGGCTGACGCGGAAACCACGCTTTCCGCTATTCAATACCGAGCTGGTGCTGCATCTGCTCCAGCGTGACTCCCTTGGTTTCCGGGAACACCAACAGCACCACGAAGAATTGCACCACCATCATGGCGGAAAACAGCACGAACGGATACGCGCCGGAAGATTTTGCCAGTTGTGGAAACGTGTAGGCAATCAGGGCATTCATGATCCAGTGCGAAGAACTCCCCAGCGCCTGGCCCTTCGCGCGCACCCGCGTGGGAAAAATTTCGCTGATGTAGACCCAGATCACCGCTCCCTGTGAGATGGCAAAGAAGGCGATGTATCCAACCAACAGCCACAGCAGCAAGCTCCGGTGACTCTGAGTAAAGAACACCCAGGCCACGCCCGCCAAACACGCCGCCGTCCCCACCGATCCAATCAGCAGCAGTGTCTTCCGCCCCAGCTTGTCGATCACCGACATCGCCAGCAGCGTCGCAATTAAGTTCATGCTGCCGACAGCCACCGCTTGCAGATCCCCGGAAACCTTGCTGAATCCCGCCGCGGCAAAAATGTCATTCAAATAGTAGAGAATCGCATTGATGCCCGAGAGCTGGTTGAACATCCCGATGGTAATCGCCAGAAAAATCGGCAGCCGGTATTTCCACGTGAAGAGCGGCTCTGCCGTTTGCAGACGCTCCAAGTGAATCGAGTCGACGATCTCTTTCAGCTCGGCCTCAGGATTCTCCGCATCCATCAATTGCAGCACCGAGCGCGCTTCCGCAACGCGATTTTGCGTCACCAGCCACCGCGAGCTGGGAGGAATACCGAAGAGCATCGCGAGAAACAGAACTGCTGGAATTGCCGCGACGCCGAACTGCCAGCGCCACTCCGCCGTCCCAAGTCCCATCCGCGCGATGCAATAGTTGGAAAAATACGCCAGCAAAATCCCGAAGACGATATTGATCTGAAAGAGTCCCACTAGCCGTCCGCGGATTTTCGCCGGCGCCAGCTCGGCGATATAAACCGGACCCAGGACGGACGATCCGCCGATGCCAAGTCCTCCTAGAAACCGGGCGGCAAGAAGGATGTACCAGTTCCAGGCGAACGCACATCCCAACGCCGATAAAACATAAAAGACGGCAAGAATGCGGAGCGTCTCACGCCCGCCCCATTTCTGTCCGGGAATTCCGGCGGACATGGCGCCGATAATCGTGCCGATCAGCGCCATAGCGACCGTTAGGCCCAGGTTGCTGGGGCTCAATGAATAAACGGCCGTAAGCGAATGCGTCGTTCCCGCGATTACAGCTGTATCGAAACCAAACAGCAGTCCGCCGAGCGCACCGACGGCCGCGGCTTTTCTCAAAGGGGCGTACAGGGTGAGCTCCTTTCCGCCGCGCGATCGCGCCAGCCGGAATCTGGAGCTTTATATCACTTTCCGCCTCAGCCCACTGACAAAATCGCAGTGAGGGCCGCCTCTAATGTTGCAGTTTCCTGGCGTGTAAGGGCAAAGCCGCCCTACGCTTCAGAAGCTAAGCCGCAGCGACATTTGAATCTGCCGCGGACTTCCGATGGTCTTATTCACGATTCCCAGTCCACTGGCTGTCGGAGAGGAATATAGACTTGAACCGTAAACCGGGAAATCGTTGAAGAACAAGTTTTGCGAGACGTTGTCGATGGGGATGTCGAAACTCGCCGTATTCGTGAGATTAAACACGTCGAAACTGAACTTGAGCGCAGCCCTTTCAGTGATCTGCGTCGTCTTCACCAGCGAGATGTCCGTCCGCTTCTGCCAGGCCTGTCTGAAAATGTTTCGCTGCCCGGTGGTGAAGTTGGTTTCATAAGTGTCTCCGGCAGGAATCGCGCCTCCCAGATCACCCGGATTCAGCAGCGGCAGAGTGAAACAAGCAGCATTTAGTGCAGGCGCACCCGGTGCAGCCCCGCTGGCCCCGGTCAAAGCCTTCGAAGGCGTACAGGTACCAAGCGGCACGATCGGATTGGTGATGCCGTCCGAGGTGCCGTAGAAAATGCTGCCCACTGCTCCGGAGTAGTCGATCACGCTGTACGGCTGCCCGCTTTGGATAATCGCAAGGCCCGCAATGGCCCAGCCATCTGCAAACCTTCCCTTGAGCGAAGTTACTTCAAAAAACTTCGGAAGTTGGTACAGATAGGTGAAATTGAGGACGTGCTTGCGGTCGAAATCCGACAAGCCGTACCCACTCCGCAGATTAGTGGGATTATTTCCGTTATAGAAGAGGCCCATGCCGCTCTGCTCATCCGTGGAGTGCGAGAAAGTGTATGAGACGCCGACTTGCAGCCCGTGGCTCAAGCGTTTTTCAACATGCGCCTGCAACGCGTTGTAGGCCGAGATGCCGACCGCCGTGTATGACTCGGATTCCGAGGAGTAGCCGATGAAAGGAACGCGGAGGTCCACGTTGCCGCCCTCGTACGTGGCGACCATGGTGCTCCCATCGGGCAGGCCCATGAATCCGCAACCTGACGCGTTGCCGCTAGCATTACATGTGGGTGTATACGCGCAAGCAGCTGGGTTCAGCGTAGGATTGCAACCCACAGGCGCGAGGATATTGTAGCCATAGGTATAATTCTGCCCGTGGATGGCGTGGCTTGGCGAAGCGATTCCAGCCTGGTTGAACGGAATAGGAATGACTTCATGACGGCCCAGGTTGCCAACGTAGCCCACCTCGATCAATAGGTCATTTCGCGGCTGCCATTGAATATCAAGGATGTGATTGAAGGTGTAGGGAAGCTTATTTTTCCGATTGTAATCTGCAAAAGCAAATAGCTGTGAGCCGCTCTCGATGGCCGCCGCGTTGGGCAAGCTGATCGTAGCCGGATTGCCGGTAGGCGGACTCTGAAGTTTAGCGCCCCAAGGATTATTAAATGAACCACCATTCGGCTGAGTGGGATCACACGTTGGAATGAAATCCTCGTAAAAAGTCCCAATCGCCGTGCATACCTGGGAATTCACAAAGGGCGGAGACTGGTTGACCCCGAACGGCCCGCCGGGAATGACGCCCGCCGCGACACCAGGAGAAAGATACGTGAAGAGTTCGCCGCGATCGTAGTACATGCCCCAGCCTGCCCGAACTACAATTTTGTTGTGAAACATATTGGGGCTCCAGGCGATACCCAGGCGGGGAGCAAGACCCCACTGCCTGCCAGTCAACGTGGAGTTGCTGACGCCCTTCGTCGGGAACTGTTTATTGTTTCCGCCGATGATTAAGCCGTTGGAGACGATCGTGTCGGTCCCAGCGTCGTAGTTGTACAGCGAAGGTTCGAAATTGTATATACGCCCATATTTTTCCGTGAGGCCTCCGTGGTCATCAAAGCGCAGGCCCGCGGTGATGCTTAGATTGGGGCGCAGCTGGAATTTATCTTGCACGTAGGCGCCGCTGTCTTTGGAGCGATAGTAGCGATTAGCATCGCCCTGGAGAAACGCAGAAGTAACAAAGCCGTTGGGACTGTAAGAAGTCTCCAGGCCTTGTAGAAATTGCGAAAAGTCCGCGAACGCCGCGACGCCCTTGTTGGTACGCTCATCGCGGGTGTTGAGCTGCGTGTAAGCAAAGCTGCCGCCAAACGTAACGGTGTGCTTCCCATGCACCCAAATAGCATTTGCCGAGGGCATGAACCGGTTTTGGAACACGCCGGTGAAGGCCCCCTGCGAATTCGCGCCGCTGCCGATATTCATACCGGCGTTGGGGACAAAACCCGTGTTGTAGGGGGCCTCATTCCCGTAGTTATCCACAATCGATATGCCCGGGAAAAAGGTGGATCCGAAAGTGTTAATGGTGGAATCCGCCGTCGAGAGTCCGGTGAGTTTCTGAACGTAGGTGCTGAATTGTTGTGGCGTAAACGGCTGGTCGATGGTGCTATAGACCTTCTCGCGGATGAAGCCGAATACTTCCGCGACGCTGAAACTCGGAGTAATTGTCTGGGTGTTGGTGATGGAAGCGACTTGGCTGCCGGCATCCAGATGCTGTGTGAATCCCGGAGAACCGGAGTAGGCGAAGGGAGCGATGCTGGGGTCGTGCTGGTAATAGTATTTCAAGGCCAGGGTGTCTTTGGAGTTGACGTTCCAGTCCACGTCGCCGACCGCCTGATTTGCCAGAAAATAGGCTGTTCCAACCGTAAAAGAGTTTTCCGGGAAGTTGATGCTGATCGGGTTGACGGCTGGATTGGTGCTGGCCGAAGGAATCAAGTATTGCCCGTTCGGAAGTTTGTAATTGAGCAGGCCGTACGCGATGGGATTGATGTCTCCTGGTGCAACTCCCACCGTAGCGTTGGTTGTAGCGGCAGCGGGGAAGTTGCCATTCACTAGGGCGGCCAACGCGGCAGGGTCGTTGCGGATGCTATCCGTCAGTCCAGGAGGAACCGCCACGCGCGAACTGCCGATCTCTTGATCGGAATCATGAGTGTGCTGGAAGCTGACAAAAGCAAAAAGTTTGTTTTTGATGATTGGCGCGCCCAGGGTGCCGCCCGCGGTGTATCGATGAAGTTCTGGAACTTTGTCGCTTGCCGGGATGTTTGGGTCGGCATTGTAGAAAAACGGCGCCGCGTTCAGCGCATCCGTTCCACGGTGGACATAGGCGCTACCGTGGATATCGTTCGTTCCGGAAGCCGTGCTGATGTCAATGTGCGCGCCGCTGGTGGAACCCTGCTGCGCGTCATACATGGAAGTATTTACGCGAAATTCCTGGATAGTCTCCGGTGCGGGAGTCGGCAGCGCCTGGCCGATTGCGAGATAGGGTGAAGCGGTGCTCTGGATCGGTTCCGCAGTCGTGCTGGAAAGGCTGGCTGCGCCGCCGATGCCCGTATTGTTCACAATACGGGCGGAAGACACTGAGCTGGTACTTTTCCCATTGAACAAGTTGCTGGCGTCGACGCCGTTCATCATGAACGTGTTGCTGGTGTCGCGCTGGCCATTGGCCCAGATCGGCTGATTGCCTAATCCATTGTTCACGCCCGTTCCGCTGGAGAGTTCCGCGTTGACGCCGGGCGAGAGAATCGCGATCCCCGTAAAACTTCCCGTCGGCAGGGGAACGGACTCGATCTGATCTTTTTCAAGGATGTACCCGTTGGTGGTGTCCACCGCGTTCATCAGCGGGCTGGCTTCCACCGTCACCGTCGTGCCTACCTGTCCGACTTTCAGCGTCGCGTTGAGCGTCGCGGTGCGGTCCGCCTGCACCACAATCGAAGGAACTTTTTGTGTTTCGAATCCGTCGTGCGTGAATGTCAGCGTGTAGCTGCCGATCGGCAAGTTCACAAAATCGTAGATGCCCCCGCTGTTAGTGCTCTGCGTCCGGCTGAGCTTGGTCTGGTCGCTCACGAGGTTCACCGTGGTGTTCGGCAAAATTCCGCCGGAAGCATCGGTGACCGTGCCGGTGATTCCGCCTAAAGTTTGCTGTGCATGAACAGGGAAGGAGAGGACCAACTGAATACAACAGCAGAGAAAGGAAGTGCCGAAAAAGACGAATAATGTGTTTCTCTTGCTCTTAGCCATTCGCAACGGCCTCCTGAATTTGTCGAGATACACTCGGCCGATTAAATCCTCCCAGGACTCTCTCGGAACTGCGATGAGTAAGGCGATTTTCCTGGCCTCGCCAAGCCCTGTGGATAGCACCCAAAATGTTGGGAACAAACTATGCCAATTTCGTTTGTAACAGTAATGAAATATTTGATTCACACTAATTTGTTTTTCTCTTCCTGTGGAAAACGTAGCGGCTCGCAGGAGCCAATACGCGCTTAGCTCTCTGTCGGCGGCGCTTCTTCTCTGCGCCTTTGTAGGAAAAACCAAAGCATCCCCGCGCAAAGGTAGGCGAGGTAAATGAACGGCAGCTTGCCGTAAGGTCCTTCCGGAACCGGATAGAGATTACCGAACAGCGCCAGCAGCATGGCTGCGAACGCCAGCCACGGAATGATCTGCGCTCCGGGACGATACGCACCGTGATCCCGCAAATAGCGCGGAAGCGCCACGCACACCAATGCATACGCCACGATGAAGCCATAGGTGGCCAGCGAACCCATCCAGCCGTACACATCCAACCCGCTCGCGCCGCGAGCCGCCAAAACTGCTACCGGCGCGACCGCTGCGATACCCGTCACCATGATCGCTCGCCCAGGAGTCTCATGCCGCGCGTGTGTCGCGCGCAGCGACCCGTGCGCAAGCCCGTTGTGTGACATCAGCATCAGCACGCGCGCTGCCGCCGTGATGCACGCCAGTGTTCCAGCGAACATGCTTACCAGCACTCCGATATCGATCAACAATCCCAGAACCGGCACGCCGCCCACACTGGCGAGCACGCGCATTGGCGCTTCGCTTTTCCCCAGATCCTGCCCAACCGTGCGTAATCCCAGAACTTCGGTGTAAGCGCAAAGAATAAAAATGGCGCCCGCGAGAAGCGCGCTCTGAATCACTGCGCGAGGAATAGTTTTCAGCGGATTGCGCGCTTCCGCACCCAGCGTTGTCGCGCTTTCGAATCCCACGAAACTGAACAGCGCCAGCACCAACCCCAGCCGTAGCCCGCTCCCCGTCATGCCGCGCAAGCGAAGCTGCGTCCAATCCAGATGCAGGCCGTGCCGCACCAGAACGAGCACGACCACGGTCATAATCAGCGTTACCGAAACCGCTTCAATCCACAACATCAGCCGCGCCGAAATCTTCACGTCGCGCCACGCAATTGCAATCGATATCGCGGTAACCAGCAGCGCCAGGAAAACTCCGGAAGCCACGTGGCCAGTGGCATCGTGCAGCAACAAGTTCGCGTAGGGATAGAAACACTCGATCCCGTCGCGATATACGCAAGCAGCAGGCTCCAAGCCGCGGTCGCCCCCAGAGACGGTGGAAGAATCATCGACGCATACGTATAAAGCGAACCCGGCGAAGACGAGTACCGCGCGAACCGGCTGATGCACAACGCCACCAGGAGAATTGCCGCCGTCGCCAGCACATACGCAAGCCACGTGCCATTTCCCGCCAGCGCGCAAACCAATGGAATGGTTGCTGCCGGAGTCGTCGTCGGCGCAATGGTGGAAACCGACTGCGCCAGCGTCTCCATCGGCGAAAGCGCGTCCCGCCGCAATCCGTAACCGCCAGACTGCAAACCCGCTTGCGTAGGCGTCTCCGTCAAGGGCTATTCCTTTTTCCGGTTCAATTCGAATGAGAATAAAGGCGGCTACGATACAGGTCTCGTAGATTCCATGCAAGGTGAAACTGCAAGCAAAATGAAATCCAGTAGCTCTCGTGCTGGTCAAAAATCGTTCGATCGCACGGTGCGGTCAAAAAAACAGCCTTCACAATGCAGCTTCAAATTCGCGGAAACGCCGCTCCAACTCCCATTGCTGGCCAGCTTTTTCATTGGACCCCAGAAAATCCGCGCACCTTGAAGAATACTTGTCCGTACCCAGCGGACCCTCCGAGCAAACCGAAACCACATGCTTGAAATCATCCGGCGCGGTCCATAAACTCCCCCCGCGCAAAAAACTGTGCTCCAGGCTGGTGCGCACCATCCGCTTCAGATCCGCGTAGCGCAAATCATAAGTCTGCACCGCGCGCACGTATTCATGCGTGATGTCGATCCGCGAAACGCCCTCATCATCTGACGACAGCGCCACCGGCACTCCAAACAGCCGGTACAGCGGGAACGGGTGATCTTTTCCGCTCACCCCGAGGATCACATCGTTGCTCGTCAAACTGATTTCCACCATCACGTGTTTTGCCGCCATCTCTTTCATCAGCGCGTGCGGGTCATTCTCGTACATGATGTCGACACCATGTCCGATGCGCTCCGCCTGCGCCAGCTCCACCGCCATCCGAATATGGCAGCACAGCCCTTCGTATGGCACAAATCCCGGCGCAAGCTCTCCGGCGTGCAAGCTCACGTGCGTCTTCGGATACAGCGCGTGGAGGAATGCGACGATCCGCATGTGCACAGCGTAGTCAGTCATCGCCGTGTATCCGTCCTCCGGCATCACGTAATTGATTCCCACAAAGCGCGGATCCACCGCCGCCGCTTCGAAACACATCACCGTCTGCGCGAAAACAATCTGTTTCGGCAATCCGCGCAAAACCTGGCACAGATAGCGCACCTGCACACCGCAAGCCGCCTCCGCAACCTTCAGATCGCAATGCTCGCGCGCACGTCGCAGCGCTTCCGCCTGGTCCAGCGCCGCGCTTGCTGCCGCTATGTCTTCGTGAATTCCTCTCTCCAGCAATTCCTTGCGGAATTTTCCGAAATCCTCCTGCCACCCGATCTCCGTCGCCAGCTTCGCCGTGGTGGGAAACTCCGGCGTGTGCATCAACTCCAGATACTGCTCGTTCTGCGCCGCGGCTCGCGTCGCCACTTCGTCGATCCACTCGCCGAGATGCCGGTGAGCCGTCCCTCCAAATTTCGCAAACGCATCAAAAAAATGATCGTGCCCCGTCACCCCGGGTGAAGGCACGAATCCGCGCATGGAAAAAGCATCCACCAGCGCGTCAAATAGATGCTGATCCTTGTAAGCATTCGCCGCCGGCACTTTGCCTTCTCCGCAAGCGGGCTCCAATCCACCTTCCGAAGTACCTGCCGCCTTCACGAAAGCCAGCTTCGCCACATCCACGCACAAATGATCTTCAGCTGCGGCGCGAATCCAGGATTCTGCGTAAACCGCCCCGCTCAGATGATTGTGCAGGTCCCCGCCTTTCGGCATCCCCAGCAGAAAATGCCGAAGCTGCAGCGGATTCTGCCGCGCCGCCTGCAGATTGAGTTCTGCAAGTTGTTCAAGACTTCTCCGTGCCGTTGGCGCCGCGGCAGGCTTTTCTTGACCCAAAGCCGCTGATGCCATTACCAGCAGCAGAGCTAGAGCACGCGACAAACTAGACCAATGAAAAGTCTGTGAGGGATTCAATTCCGTAGTTTTCATGAACGTTTCCTCCAGCAATCCGCCTGGCGCAAGAATGCCTCGCGCAACAATCTAAATTCTGCGCTTGCCACCTGTGATATAGATTCTCATTCGCTTGCAGCACAGCATATCAGGCAGATCAAGTAGATCAAGTGTCCGGGGGATTT
>WNFM01315342.1_pt1 | contig 10484 bp, 12 predicted proteins | sample 5400271 | NCBI WGS metagenome assembly WNFM01 (sample SAMN13153352, study PRJNA577476) | soil metagenome | isolation source: 60 cm saprolite on Douglas fir-dominated hillslope | place: USA:California | collected 2013-09-17 | reverse complement strand
GGACAGGACGGCGAGCTGTGGATCGCCGGTCCGATGATCGTCCCAGGATACTGGCGCAACGACGACGCTAACGTCGGGTCGTTCGCCGGCGGCTTCTGGAAGTCGGGCGATATCGGATCGATCGATGGCGACGGCTATGTCCGCATCGCCGACCGGAAGAAGGACATGATCAGCCGCGGGGGTTACAAGATCTATCCCGCCGAGGTCGAGAACGTTCTTTGCGAAATGCCGACGGTGATCGAGGCAGCGGTCGTTGGGCGCCATGACGAGATCCTCGGCGAATCCGTCATTGCCTTCGTCAACGCTCGGCTACCCGCCTCCGGTGAACAAGAGGAAGCGCTGGCCGAGCCCGAGGTGCGTGCGTTCTGCGCCGACCGCATGGCCGACTACAAGGTGCCTTCGCGCGTCGTGGTCGGGTTCGAGCCGCTGCCGCGCAATGCGAACGGCAAGATCCAAAAGGATCAGTTGCGTATGCGCGCCGACCAGTTGCCGTCCTTGCGTTGAAACGTTAACCATGCCGATGAACCCAACCCTGCGCCAGCCTCTCCTCGTCGGCATCGGAGCGGTCATGCAGAGGGAGGAGGACGCAAGTCGAGCGCGTGAGCCGCTCGCACTGATGGAGGCTGCCGTGCGGCAAGCCGGATCGGACAGCGGCTGCGCGGCGTTGTTGACGCAGCTCGATCACATCGCGGTACCGAAAGGTCGCTGGCAATATGCCAATCCCGCCGGAGCGATCGGGCGCGCGATCGGCTCGCCGGATGCGGTCACCATACTGGCGACGGTGGGCGTCTTGCAGCAATCGTTGATCGGTGATTCCTGCCGCCGCATCGCGGAAGGAGAAATCGAAAGCGCGGTGGTGGTCGGGGGCGACGCCGGCTATCGCCTTCTCCGCGCTCGCCTGTCGGGCGTCGACTGTCGCGATAGCCAGCAAGATACCGTGCCAGACATCGAGCTGAAACCGCACGAGGAGCTACGGCATCCCGCCGAATTGCGAGCCGGCATGAAGATGCCGGTCGGCCTCTATGCCATCATGGAAAGCGCTTTCCGCGCAGCGAACGGCTTGTCGGTGGACGCGCATCGCGATCGCATCGCCGCCCTCTACAGCCGCTTCAGCGAAATCGCCGAAGCCAATCCGCACGCGTGGCGGCGCCGCGCCGTTTCGGCTCAAGAGATCCGCAACGCGTCGGACCGCAATCCGATGCAGGCATTTCCGTATACCAAGCTGCTCTGTTCGTCTTGGAACGTCGACCAGGCCGCGGCGCTGCTGTTCTGCTCGGTCGACAAGGCACGCGCGCTCGGCATCCCGGAGCACCGCTGGATTTATCCGGTCGCGAGCACCGAATCCAACCACATGGTGTCAGTATCTGCACGCGCCCAGCTGCAGCGCTGCCCGGGGGCCCGGATNNGCGGGGATAACAGCCGCAGAACTCGACCGCATCGAACTTTACAGTTGCTTCCCGTTGGCGGTCGAAACATACGCTGCCGAGCTCGGCATTGAAGCCGGCCGCGACCTGACCGTCACGGGCGGCATGCCATTCGCCGGCGGGCCTTACAACAACTATGTCCTTCAAGCGACCTGCCAGATGGCCGAGCAGCTTCGCGAGGACCGCGCGGGGCTACCGGAGCGGCGCGACGGCACGTCCGAAAACGCCGCCGTCCGACGCCCGCGCTTCGGGCTGGTATCGTCGGTCTCGGGCGTGATGACCAAGCAAGGCTTCGGCCTATGGTCGGACGAGTCGGCGTCAGGCGGTTTCGTGTTCGCCGATTGCAGTGACGCAGTCAAAGCCGTCACCAAAACAAGACCCGTCGTCGACAGTCACTTTGGGCAAGGCACCATCGTGGGGTACACGGTTTTGCATGAAGGCGCTGGACCGGTTCGCGCCGTCGTGCTCGCAGAGATCGAGGATGGCCGGCGGCGCGCGCTCGCCGTCACGCATAACGCGCAGGTTGCAGCGCAATTCGAGCGTGATGAGTGCTGTGGCGCAACTGTGCGGCTCGACGGCGACGGTGGGTTTTCGATCAGCGATTCGTGAGCCACCTGGAACAACGCCCCCGCTTGCAGTTTTCGCCCTTACGAGCTTGCGGCATCGTCGCTCCACGCCTCGTGCGCACTGTGGGACCGCGCCCGACCAGCACGAACTCACTCTCCCCTGGCATTCATCTTTCCACTCGGCCTAATGAACACTACTGGCACGACGCTGCCGTAAGCTATTTGTGGCGTCAGGTCCGCTTTGCAGCGTCGAGCGGTCATATGCCCCAAAGGATCCCACGGCAGAGTCGTGCCACAAGCCGACATCTAGGGTTGCATTTTAAGGCCGGCGATAGGCGCACATGCTGAGCAATACTCGCCCCCGCCGCTAGCGACATGGGCGGGGGCGAGGCTAGCCAGACAGGGCCACTCGCAGCCGGGAAAGCTGGGTTTTGTACGCGGCACGCGCGTTCAGCGCCGCTTCCATGTCGACGCGAACGAAACGCGCCAGGTTGTTGGGCTGCATCTGCGCGATGCGATCCATATCGGCGCTGATCACGGTGCCGATCATGGCATAGCCACCACCGGAAACGGCGTCGCGATGCAGGATGATCGGCTCGACGCCGCCAGGCACCTGGATCGAGCCATAGGGATATCCGGCGTCGACGATGTTCGAGGGATCGGAACCAGCGCCGAACGGTTGCCGGTGCTCGCGGAACGACAGCGCCCGCCCCTTGCGGAAGCGATAGCCGATGCGGTCGGCTTCCGGCGCCACCGTCCAAGTGTCCTCGAAGAAGGAGGCCGCGGATTCGTCCGTGAGCCGATGGAAGTAGAGCCCGGCAAGAACGCGGATCTCCAGCGACTTCGGATAGGCCGCGACGAGATCGGCGGGTGCGGCGCGCCCTGACATCGCCCGGCGCGAGCTTGCGGCCGGCGAAGCCGCCGAGAGCCCCCAGGCCGTAGGTGGACCGGCTGCCCAAGACCGCCGGCACATCGATGCCGCCGGCAACGGCGATGTAGAGGCGCGCGCCCAGTTTCATGTAGTCGAAGGAGAGCCGATCGCCCGCCTGTACCGCGAATGATTCGTTGCGCGGGCGCACTTGGCCATTGAGCTTCGGTGTCGCCTCGCCGCCGGCGACCGCGACGATCGCCGGCTTGCGGAAGAGGAGCTCCGGGCCGAGCAGGGCCGCCTCAAGGGTGGCCGCACCTTCATCATTGCCGACGAGCAGGTTCGCCATGCGCAAGGCGAACTGATCGAGCGCGCCCGACAGGGGGATGCCGAGATTGTAATAGCCCGGCCGGCCTGCGTCCTGGACGCTGGTGGCGAGGCCCGGCTTGATCACCTCAATGGCCATGGAGCACCTCCACCAGCTGCCGGCTGTAGCCGCTCGGGTCCTTGAGGAAGGATTTCAGCGAGAAAGTGACGGGATGCGTGGTCAGGTCGAAAGTTCCGGCCTCGACCGCCTTGACGTCGCGATCGTATTCCTCGCGCGAGATCGGCTTCCATTTGACGATGTCGCCCGGTCGGAAGAACACCATGAAATCCCTGAGGTAGGGAGCTTTTTGCGCCGGATCGTAGATCGGCACCGGCGTGATGCCGAACATCTGATAGCCGCCGGCCCCGCGCACGGAATAGATGCAGCCGAAGCAGCCGCCATGCCCGACGGTGAGCTTCGGCGTATCCGTGCGCGGCCGCAGATACTTCGGTACTTCGATCTGCTTGGCGCGCTCGACCATCTGGAACAGGAACGGCAATCCGGCGACGAACCCGACCATCGACACGAACCAGGGGGCGCCGGAATGGGCCGTGATGAAAGCATCTACGGATTTGTGGCCGTTGATGCGTGCGGCGTATTCGATGTCGGTGCTGCCCGGATCCTGGTGGCGCTCGCGGAAGCGCATCAAGGTCTCGCGCGTCCACGGATCGTTATAGAGCACGGGGATCTCGACGATGCGCGTCGGCAGCTCGAGGTCCGCCGTCCCGACCGCCGCTTCGATATCCTGCAGCGTTCGCAGCATCGCGTCCGGGCGGATGACGTCCGGATCGAAGCGGACCAGATAGGAGGCGTTCGCCGGACAGATCTCCGAGACGCCGGGGATGCGGCGCTTCTGCAGCTCGCCGCAGATCGCCATGCCCTTGAAGAAGGCCTCGAGTGACATCTCTTCGTCAAGCTCGACGAAGACATGCTCGTCGCCGCCAAAGGAATACCGGACAGCGCTCATACCTCCCTCCGCGTCTGCGCGCTCTTGCTGGGTGGCTGTATCTGCGCCATCAAGAATCTCTCGAGGAATCCTGTATCGAAACGCGCGTCGCGCACATCGTCCAACTCGACCAGCCGGCGGTGCAGGGTGGCCGTGGTGACGACCCCGCCGATCTCCAGCTCGCCCAGCACCCGCCGCAACCGCGCCAACGCCAGCGCACGATCCTCGGCGTGAACGATCAGTTTGGCAAGCAGCGAGTCGTAGTAAGGCGGCACCGCGCAGCCCGGATACAGCATGGTGTCGACGCGCACGCCGGGCCCGGTGGGAAAAGCGAGCGACGCGATGCGGCCGGGCGACGGGCGAAAGTTCCGATCGGGGTCCTCGGCGTTGATGCGGACCTCGATGGCGGCACCGCGCATCACTATGTCCCGCTGCGCCAAGCGCAGCGGCTTCCCTTGGGCGATCCCGATCATCTCGCGCACCAGGTCGATGCCGGTGATCATCTCGGTGACGGGATGCTCAACCTGGATCCGCGTGTTCATCTCGATGAAGAAGAATTGGCGAGCCTCTTCGTCATAAAGGTATTCAAGCGTCCCCGCACCGCGATAGGCGGCGCGTTCCGCCAGGCGCACGGCAGACGCGCAGAGCGCCGCTCGTGTCGCATCGTCGATCGCCGGCGAGGGAGCCTCTTCCCAGATCTTCTGGCGGCGGCGTTGCAGCGAACATTCGCGCTCGAACAGATGCACGACGCGTTCGCCGTCGCCCAAGATCTGTACCTCGATGTGCCGTGCCTTCCTCAGAAAGCGCTCCAGATAGAGCGCGCCGTTGCCGAACGCCGCCGCGGCTTCCGCCTGCGCCGTGCTGAAATGATTGTCCAGCGCGGCGGGATCGTCGACGACGCGGATACCGCGCCCGCCACCGCCGGCGCTGGCCTTGATCATCACGGGGTAGCCGATGTCGCGCGCGGCCGTCCGAGCCTTGTCCAAATCGGTCACTTCACCGTCGCTGCCGGGAACGACGGGAACGCCGGCCCGCATCGCCGCCGCGCGCGCGGCGGCCTTATCGCCCATCATGCGGATCGTCTCCGGCGCCGGCCCGACGAAAACCATGCCGGCGGCTTCCACCGCTTCGGCAAAGCGCGCATTCTCCGAGAGAAAACCGTAGCCGGGGTGTATCGCGCCCGCCCCGGTCTGGCGCGCCGCGGCGATGATCGCCTCCACGTTGAGGTAGCTCTTGCTTGCGTGGGGCGGGCCGATGGCGACCGCTTCATCCGCGCGCCGCGCGGCGAGGCTGTCCTTGTCGGCATCGCTGAAGATGGCAACCGTCTTCAAGCCAAGCTCGCGCGCCGCCTGGATGACGCGGACGGCGATCTCGCCGCGATTGGCCACCAAGAGCTTGTCGAACATGAAGCCGGTCCCGCGCGACGGCCCTCTCAGGCCGTTTCGATCAGCAGAAGCGGCTGCTCGGGCTCAACCGGCGCCTCGTTCTCGACGAGAAAGCGCACGATTCTGCCATTCGCGTCGGCATGGATCTCGGTGAATTGCTTCATGACCTCGACGAGGCCGATCACATCGCCCTCCTTCACCCGGTCGCCGTCCTTCTTGTAGGGCGCGGCTTCCGGCGAGGGGCGCCGATAGAAGATTCCGGGCAACGGACTAAGCACCTGATGCTGCGCCATCCTCAAACTCCCTGTCTCGTGCGGCCGGCCCGATCCACAAACTAACCGAGATATTCGGCGACCGCCGCCTTGACTGTGCGCGCGACCTCGACGGCGTTGGGCGTATCGGAATGGACGCAGATGCAATCGGCGCGGACGCGGACTTCCTTGCCGTTGATCGAGTCCACCTTGCCCTCCTTGACGGCGCGGCGGGCGCGCTCGGCGGCGCGCTTGGGGTCGACCGCGTGATGCTCACGGGTGATGATGAGCGTGCCGTCGTCATCGTAATCGAGGTCGGCGTAATACTCGGAGATGAAACCGAGGCCTTCGGCGGTGTAGACCTTCTCGTGCATGGTTCCGGCCATGCCGAGGACCGGGACATTGAATACCTTGGCCGCGTCCGCGACCGCCTTCGCCACTTCCGGCGACCGCGCCGCCATGCCGTAGAGCGAGCCGTGCGGCTTCACATGGAAAAGCGGCATGCCCTCGCGGTCGAGGAACCCCTTGAGCGCGCCCACCTGATAGACGATGCAGTTGGTGAGCTCCTCGGGCTGCATCTTCATTTCGCGCCGCCCGAAGCCTTGCAGATCCGGCAGCGACGGGTGCGCGCCCACCCTGACCTTGTGCTGCTTCGCGAGCCGGACCGTGCGCGCCATCACCGTCGGATCCGAGGCGTGGAAGCCGCAGGCGACATTGGCGATAGTGATGTAGGGCATCATGCCCTCGTCGTCGCCCATCTTGTAGAGGCCGAAGCTTTCGCCCATGTCGCAGTTGATGGCGAGCGGGAGCGCGTTTCCTTTTGCCGGCATCTTATGCCTCCTTCAATCCTTGAGCCTGAGCAGCAAGCGGTAGCGAACCTGATCGGCGATCACGGCAAGGATGAGAAGAACCCCGATCACGACCTCCTGCAGATACGATGCGATCCGCGCGAGGTCCATGCCGTTCTGGATGAGGCCGATGAATACCGCGCCGAGGACCACGCTGCCAAGACGGCCGACCCCGCCGCGCAGGCTGACGCCGCCGATGACGCAGGCTGCGATCGAATCGAGCGGCATCGACCCGCCGATATTGGCCTCACCCGTCTCGAGCCGCGCCGTCAGGATGATTCCGGCAGTCGCCGCCATCAGCCCGCACAGCACATACGCCATGAAGAGATGGAAGCGCGTATTGATGCCGGACAATACCGACGCTTTATAGTTGCCGCCGATCGCATAAAAGTATCGTCCCATCGGCGTCCAGTTCAGCACGAGGTAAAGCACCACAAAAAGTATCGCCGTGACATAGACCGGCGTCGGTATGTTGAGAAACTGGCCGAAGCCGAAGATGTTGCCGAACTCATCGGGCATGCCATAGACCGGTACGCCGCTAGTGAGCGTCAGCGCGACGCCGAAGCTGATCGAGGCCGTGCCGAGCGTCATCATGAACGGCGATACGTCGAACAACGCGACGCCGATGCCGTTCACGATGCCCACCAACATGCCGGCGCCGATGCCGGCGAGCATCCCCAGCGCGATCGCCACGCCGACGGCGTCGGGAAAACTCGACTTTGCCTCCGTCATCACCATGGCGCCGACGACGGAGGTGATGGCCAGTGTCTTACCGACCGACAAATCGAAGCCGCCGGTGAGCAGCGCGAGCATTTGACCCATCGCCACCATGGCGAGGAAGGTCGACTGGCGCGCGACATTGAGCAAATTCTGGCCAGTGAGGAAATTCGGCGACAGCAGGCTGAAGACGATCACCGCGACCGCCAGAAGCAGCGGCAAGACGCCGAGCCGAACGATGGCGTGCTGCCACCATGCGCCGGCCGGGGCCGCCTTCTGCGTCTGAACCGTCATCGGTGAGCCCGCTGCTCGAAAAAATGCTCCAACACGGCGTCCTGCGTGATCTGCGCGCCGCCGAGCTCGCCCTGGACGGCGCCGCGATACATCACGTAGGTCCGGTTGGTGAGGTGAAGTATCTCGGGAAGCTCCGAGGAAACGAGGAGGATCGCCGCACCGCCTTCGCAGAGATCGCGAATAAATTCGTAAATGGCGACGCGCGTGCCGACGTCCACACCGACCGTCGGCTCGTCGAAGATGAAAAGCTTGATCCGCCGCGTCAGGCCCTTCGCCAGCATCACCTTCTGCTGATTGCCGCCGGAAAAGTACTGGACATCGCGCTCGATGCTGCGCGGCTGGAGATTGAGACGTTCGGTGAGTGAGCGAACCGTCTTGCGCTCGGCCGCACGGTCGAGAACGCCGAAACGCGACAGCGGCGGCAGCCCGAGCGCCGGGAGAGCTACATTCTCCCGCACGCTGCGCACCATGACGAGGCCCTCCTCGCGACGATCGGGCGGCACATAGCACAGCCCGCGCTGGAGCATCTGACGGGGAGTCGCGCCGGTCGTCTCGCCGCCGTCGAAACGGATATGGCCCGAAGCAACCGGCTCGAGCCCGAAGCAGGCCCGTCCGACCTCGGACTTGCCGCAACCGATCAGCCCGGCAAGACCAACGATCTCGCCGGCGCGCACTTCGAGTGAGACGTTGCGAACTGCCTCGTCCGCCGTGGTGATACCGTCGACCGCGAGGACCACGGCTCCGGGCAAATAATCGATCCGCGGAAAGATTTGCGTGATCACCCGCCCGGTCATGAGCTGAAGCAGCCGCTCGTCATCGGCCATGTCCATCGCCAACGTGGTGATGCGGCGGCCGTCGCGGAGCACCGTGATGCGGTCGCCGATGCGTCGGTTCTCGTTCATGCGGTGGCTGATATAGATGATTCCGACGCCGCGCCGCTTGATCTGTTCGATGAGCGCGAACAGGCGCTCGGTCTCTTGCTCGGTCAAGGAGGCGGTGGGCTCATCGAGAATGAGAACGGCGGGCTCCGAGCGAAAGGCCTTGGCGATCTCCACCATCTGCTGCTCGGCGCGCGACAGATACTGCACGCGCTGCCCGGGCTGCAGCGGAAAGCCGAGGCGGTCGAGGATCTCCTGCGCGCGCCGGCGCAGGTCGCGCTTGTTGAGCAGGCCGTAGAGCGTGATCTCCGCACCCAGGAACAGGTTCTCTTCCACGGTCAGCTGCGGGACGAGCGAGAATTCCTGGAACACTGCGCTGATGCCGAGCAGGCGGGCGTAATGCACCGATTCGAGCTCCACGGCGCGGTCGCGGAAGCGAATGACGCCAGCGGTCGGGCGGTGCACGCCGGCAAGGGTCTGGATGAGCGTCGACTTGCCGGCGCCGTTCTCGCCGAATAGCACGTGGACCTCGCCCATGCGCAGGTCGAAATCGACGGCATCGAGCGCGACCACGCCGGGGAAATGCTTGCTGAGGCCCTCCGCCCGCAACAACACCGCGGACCCGGCCGCGGAATGGGCGGCCGGGTCCGTGTCCAGCGGTGTCGTCAACAACGACAAACGGCGACCTCCAACTCGCCACCGCTCAATCGACGTTGAAAACCGGCTTCCAGTTCTCCGGCGCCAGCGAGGACGCGTAGTCGAACGAGTTCACGTTGCTCTTGTCGATCACGTAGATCTTCGGCCCGACATGCTTCAGATAAGGCTTGCCCTCGAGGATACGCACCGCCTGGTCGATGGCGACACGCCCTTGGATCACCGCCGAGTCCGTCGGCGCCGCCACCACCCGCCCCCGCTTGATGTCCTGGTAGACGCCGGGCGTGAAGTAATAGGCGACGACCTTGATCTTGTCGGGAAGGTTGCGCTCGCGCAGCAATTGGACCGCCGCCTCGGTCGTCGGCGACGTCCCGGCGATGTACTTAATATCGGGATGTGCCTGGAGCGAGTCCTCGACGAGCTTCAGCTGCACTTCCTTGCCGGTGTCGCCGTACTTGGTGTCGACCACCTCGATATCGCTGTCCTTGACGGCGTCGAGGAAGCCCTTGTTGCCTGCTTCGACCCAGCCCGCGCCCGGCGGCCCCGGGAACCAGGCAACCTGCACCTTGCCCGAGCCTTTGGGATGCTGCTTGGCGATATAAGCGCCGGCGTTGTATCCCATTTCCTTGAACGAGACGAGCGACTTGGCCGAGATCTGCTTGGAAGAAATTCCGTTGATCACGTCGATCACCGGAATGTCCTTCGCGCGCACCGCCTCGACGGTTTTGTTGAGACCGTCGAGCGAGATCGAGCCGATGACGACCACCTGAGCGCCGTTGGCGACGCAATCCTCGATCTGCGAGATCTGCTTGTTGAGGTTGGTGTAACCCCCGGCTTCGACGAGATGCATGGTCACACCGAGATCCTTGGCTTCCTCGGCGACGCCGTAATCGACAGCCAGCCAATACGCATCCTTCATGTGCGGGAAGGACACGCAGATGTTCCATTTCTTGCTCGCCTTATCGAGCGGCGTGTATTCCTTCTCGGCCTTAGGTCCGTCCATGTCGAACGGGGGATTGTGCTCCTCGACCTTGAACGGATACCACTTCTTGTTCTGTGCCTGAGCACCGCTATCAGCGGTCACGCTCACGAGCAAGGCTCCCGCGGCAATAGCTGCCGCAGCCGTGACTGTACGCAGCATTGTACGCCTCTCTGTGTTGCGGGCGAGAGCCTATGGCGTCCCACCCCTCCCCGCGCAGGGCCTGGCGGCAACCTTCGGCGTCCGTTGCCCCCGCGTGAAGCGATTGTCTCCTCAGCAAATTTGTAATGTCAATCATTGCGCAAGC
>WNFM01039901.1_pt2 | contig 10486 bp, 8 predicted proteins | sample 5400271 | NCBI WGS metagenome assembly WNFM01 (sample SAMN13153352, study PRJNA577476) | soil metagenome | isolation source: 60 cm saprolite on Douglas fir-dominated hillslope | place: USA:California | collected 2013-09-17 | reverse complement strand
TCTGATTCGTTGACCAGCGAAATTTTGCGCTGGCGCAGCGTATTGTGAGCCTGGCGGCGCGCAACGCCAATCAGCCACGTTTGCACGCTCGATCTGCCTCCAAAGCTACTGGCGCTTTTCCAGACGGCGACCAGTGTATCCTGGAATAGTTCCTCTGCCAGGCCGTAGTCAGGAGTAAGCTGCAGCAGGTAATTGAAGAGCAGGCGCTGGTAGCGCGCGTATAACTCTGTGAGAGCCTGCCGGTCACCGCCAGCAATGCGCTTCAGTAACTGCCTATCATCACCAGTTGGCTTATCCAAACTGATCTCCTGCAGGGCCGTATACTCCAAGATCCGTTGCTTTCCTTCCCAGCATCATCGAGCCTCCGCCTGCGGAGACCCCTGTGCTTCAGCCAGGGGGAGCAGGCATTCCTTGTTTGTGCAGACGGATTATTTTTCCGCGACCAAAAAGGAGCGGAATGCCACCCAAGTCAAGGCTCGACATTCCTTGACCTTCGCTCCTTGCGTGAGCCGTTGGTTGCTTCGGTAGTCGTGCAAGCTGATCGCTTGCTTTTTTCGGTCAAAGCCTCCCACGGTGCACAGCCCATAGCGAGGATGCCTGACCAGGGTTCCTCGCCTCAAGCCAAGGCTCCTGGTTCCTGACACTGCAACTCTTCCTTCTACAGTGTTAGTAGCAAACGGAGACGAAAAGGTTCACAGAATAGTCAGTAATTTCTTATGAATATTTTCAGGGGCAGGGTCAAACGTAATACGCTTGTGTGCGGCGATTGTTTCAAAGGGACCATCTCGGATGTGCATGCCATTTTTCAACGTTCAGGAGGACCTTACGAAGGCATATCATGGTAGGGGCGGCCACACAAGGGCCGCCTGGATGGGGGGTGATGCTCGCCTCTACTCTACGTACACTTTGACAGCCCCGGTCCCAGGTCATTGCCGTAACTTGTAACCGCCCAGTTACCCGTCGTGGTGTCCTCTTGTAACGTCAGGCGGAGCTGGTAAGGTTGCTTGAGCTTTTGGCGGGTAATGCTATAAGTATAACTTTGAGTATGAGTGCTATCATCTACGCTTGCGCTGCCGGGCACCTGAGTATAATTTGTGATGGGGCCGTAACAGTTATCGTCATTTATTGCCTGCTGCTTAAACTCTTCGGGGGTGATCTCCACGGTAATAGCGGCGCCAAGATCGCTATAGGCCTCGTCGTAATTGCGACTGGAGAGAGCCGCCAGAAAATCGGCCGCTGCTGCCGCTCCACCACTGGCAGTATTGGCTGCATTAATGAGGTTCACGGCAGCATATCCGATAGCACAGGCAAGCAGCCCACAAATGATGAAGATGGCGCCAAGCCAGAAGAGACGCCGCCTCCGATTTTTCCCGGTAGGAGCCTGGTGCTGCGGTCGTGCTACACGCCGCGCCGGAGGAGGCTGATCCACTCGGATCATGCCAGGAGGCCGCTGCGGGATGGTGTGATGCTTTCCCCTACCATTGACGGAGGCGGGTTCCGGGCTGACAAACCATTCCCTGGGTTCTTTACCTGAGTCTTGTCGTCCTTGCATGCTTTGTCCTCCTACCGGTGAAGACATGATCTTCTGAAGGGCTGCATTCTATTCGAACATGATAATTCCAGCGAGTTTCACATGAGCGCGCTGCAATTGTTCCTGTGCTTGCTTTGCCTCTGTGCGTGTCGTATGCCTCGTTGCAATGGTCAGAAAGGTCTGCTCCACCAGCGCACCGATTAACGATGCATCAGCACTGCTTAGCACCGGTGGACTATTAAAAATAACGATACCTGTATTGGCTTCTAGCTCTTCCACCAGGTGACGAATGTTACAAAGCACTTCTTCCAGCCTCGGTGAGAGCAAGAGAGCGCTTCCCTGCGCTTTTGCCGTGCCTGCACAGAGCAGGCGCAGAGCAGGGACAAAGGTCGTTTGCAAGTACGAGTCTACTTTCTGTGGCGTAATCACCTCTTCTGCCAGTAGCTCACCCAAACCCGCGCTCTGACTCAGGCCAAAACGCTGCTGCAACCGGGGGTTTCTGATGTCTGCATCGACAAGGATAGTCGGGGTGCCGCTTTGAGCTGCCACAATAGCCAGATTTGCTGCCACTGCCGTATAGTCGGCATAAGCTATAGGCGTGGTAACGAGCAAGGTATGGTATAGCGGCGTAGATGATTCCTTTGTAGAATCATGATCCCAGGTTGAGCGGATATTTACGTATAGCGTACGGTAAGACTCGCTAAAAGCACTGCCTGTATCATAGTCTGTGAGCAACGTAAATTGCTCATCCGAGGGAATACCCACGACAGAAGCTCCTTATTCAATGTGCCAGGCGACACCCAAAGAGAGAAATCAAGTAACACTGGCTTCCCCTTTGCCCGTTTCGCCCACTGTACTATAGACTTGGTTCTACTATTTTGTCAAGTCAAAAGCCTCCTTTATAGAACTTCGTTGGCTTGACAAAATGTAGGGACGAGGACGTGCTGGATAAATCCGCACTCTACAGCCCTCGCCCAGCTTGCCAGGCTCTCAACTACGCTGCAGGTGACTGTAGACGCTGCTTTGATTTAACCTGTGCCTTTGCTGGTGGCAACTCCCCGTAAATGGGAAGCTGGAGCAGGTCTGCCGCCTCTTCTTTGCCATAGATACGATCATCGAGGTAGTCGGCAAGGAACGTGAGCGCAATCCCAACAATGAGTGCTACCAGCAACAGTATGGCAAAGGTGGCCGCTTTTTCTGTAAAAGTGCCAGGAACTTTTACAGGATTTGTCGCGTCACTGATCACCCGCGCTGACACTGCCGGTTGTACATTCGTGTCAGATGAGGAATGCGTTGCATTGTTAGTGATCACATAGTCGAGAAACGTGCCGATATTGTTTGTGCTCACATCGCCGACGGCTTCCGCGATGGCCCATGCTCCTGCAGGGGTAGTCCATGTGACGTTCACCGTCACCAGGCTGTGATCATTCGTAGCATTCAGTGCTGCGCCGATGGCAGCAGGATCCTGCCAGTTGCCAAGGTCGGGATTGGATCCGTAGCGTTGTATGATCTGGCTCATGTCGAGGCCTACCTGCTGCGAGACCTGCGTATCAAACTCTTTCGATGTCAGGATAGGTCCTTTCACAAGCGTGTCGGCCAACGCTTCCGAGACCGCGATGTTGTCGGCATAGCTGGGGTCTGTCCCCTTGGCGCTCGCCTGCAAACCAATCTGGTAGGTAATAGTGGATTGGTATTCTGACAACCCGCCAGGATGCCTGCCTACGTGATAGTATTCATAGCCAATATAGAGGACAACTACTCCCACAATGAGAGCCACCAACCATATGCGGCGCCAGATAATTGTCCAATAGGCTCGTAGTTCCATGGTATAGTTGGACCTTTCGTCTTGTTACAACACTAATTCATTCGTTGGTGTGCGCAGTTCCTTTGGCTTCCTTTCGTTCATCTTGGCCTCGATGAATTGCAAAATGCGGCGATGGAAGCGCGGCATATCAAACTCCAATGCGTGGCTACGAATAGTCTGTGGTTCGTATCTACGTTCATCAAATGAGGCTAGCGCTGTTGCCAGGCTATCCACGGTCTGCTCATAGAAAAATACCCCTGTAATCCCCTCCACGACCGAGGCCAGGGCGCCTCCGCTGCCATAGGCGATGACGGGTCGCCCGCAGGCCTGCGCCTCCAGCGGCGTGATGCCAAAATCCTCTTCTCCCGGGAACAGCAGCGCGCGGCAGCGCGCGTAGTAATGCAACACGTCCTGGTCAGAGAGCCTGCCCAGAAAACGGATGGTCGGGCCCGCCAGCCTCTTGAGACGCTCCAAATCGCGCCCGGCGCCAATGATTACCAGGGGCAGGCGCAGCCGGTTACACGCCTCTATTGCCAGGTCGATGCGCTTGTAGGGTATCAGGCGGCTGATAATGAGAAAATAATCTTCCACTTCTGTGGCCGGATCGAAGGAGAAGCGGCTCACCTCCACCGGCGGCGGAATAACCACGGCGTCTCGACGGTAATATTTCTGAATACGCTCGGCTACTACGGGCGAATTGGCAATGAAGTGATCAACCCGCATCGCGCTCACCTGGTCCCACACGCGTAATCCGGTAATAAGCAAAGGCAGAACGCGCCGTGCCATACCGCCTAATTGTTCGCGTTCCACGTACTCGCGGTAGTTCCAGCACCAGCGCATAGGCGTATGGCAGTAGCAAATGTGCATTGTCCCGGGGCGAGTAATCACACCCTTGCCAAAGGAAAGGCGCTTGAACTGCTGAGCACAAGCTCATAATCGCGCAGGTCCAGGCTCTCCATCGCAAACGGGTAGAAAGGCAGGTAAGGCTGGTGATGTCTCGTTACCAGGGGAAACTTTTGCATGAAAGAAGTGCGGATATCCATCTCCTTGAAAGCTGGATCAACGCGCTGCTGGTCATAAATGGAGGTGTAGATAGGCGCATCCGGGAATATTTGGTGAAAGGCCATGACGACGCGCTCTGCGCCTCCCATTTGATTGAGATAGTCATGAACTAGCGCTACTTTCATCAATATGCTCCTCGGCCGAATAGAACGGCCGGAATGGTGCGTAGGAGGACCTGGAAGTACAGCCGTAATGACCAGTTCTCTATATAGTAAAGGTCCATCAACACTCCTTCATCGAAGCTGATGTCGCTGCGTCCTCGTACCTGCCACAGCCCGGTGATGCCGGGTTTGATGGCCAGCCGCCCTTTTTGCCACTCCTCGTATTGCGCAACCTCGCTGGGAAGGGGCGGGCGCGGCCCTACCAGGCTCATCTCTCCGCGAATAACGTTGAAGAATTGGGGAGTTTCGTCAAAACTCCTGCGACGCAAGAATCTGCCCATGGGAGTGATGCGCGGATCGTCGCGTATCTTGAAGAGCGGCCCCTGGGCCTCATTCTGAGCCATCAAGGATGCCTTTAACTCATCTGACCCTTGGTACATGGTGCGGTATTTGTACATCTGGAATGGTTTGCCGTTCAGGCCTATGCGCGTTGTTTTGTAGATGGGCTTGCCGCGCGAATCGAGGCAGATCAGCAGCGCTATGCCCAGCCAGATGGGAGAGAAGGCTACCATCAGCACTGTCGCTACCACGATATCCACGACGCGTGTAATAGCGCGTTGTACCGAGTTGAGCGATACTTGCTTGATGCTGATCAGCGGTATGCCTTCAACTGCCTCCATATCGATGCGCGATAAGCTCAACTCATAGAGATCCGGCACGAGTTTGAAAGAGGCTCCCACGCGCTCGCACAGGCGCACCGTTCGGATGGACTGCTGGTGCAGGTGCGCAGGCAGAGCAATGATGACCTCGTCGATCTGCATCGAGCGGATCACCATGCCCAGGTCCTCCAGCGTCCCTAGCATTTTAAAGCGCCCGAAGTCGCTTGGCGGCTCATCCATATCGTGCAGGAAGCCAACAATAGAATAGCCCAGGCTGGGGTTCGCGGCTATATGCTGCATGATCATCTTGCCCAGTCGTCCTGAACCGACAACCAGCATCCGCGTCTCGGCAAACCCCACGCGATAAAGCCCACCCATGATTCCTGAGACGATCAAGCGTCCCATACAGAGTACAACGATGGCCATCAACCACACAAATGGTACCAGCAGGCGTGAGTTAGAAGGCGGCTGGAAAACAAAGTAATAGGTAATCAAGAATGCCATGCCCATCGTCGTTGAACTGACGATCGTCCACACCTGGCGAAACCAGGTGCCGGTAAGCCGGATGTTATAAAGACCCCGCACGGCAAAAATTGCAATCAGGCCAACCACGATACCTATCTCGAGCGCTACAAAGCTGCTATAAGGCGCAAATACATCTTTCTCGTGCGGGCTGAGCGCTACTCCGCTCAAAATATTGCGAATAAAGTAGTGTAAATTAGTCTTATTAAAGAGCACTTTATAGCGGAGATAGTAAGCTGCAGAGAAAGCCAGGGTCACCAGCAGCGCGTCCAATAAGAGTATAGAGATAACCTCAATAATATGCCACTGGTGACGGTACGAGCGCCGCCGCGAGATCACCTTCGTTATCTGCCCGGATGCTCCTCCCATCGTATCTACGCTTCCTGCTCGTTCCCTGGTAGTGCTGGTATTGCTTGTTTGTGACAGTTTGCCGCTATTCACGTTTAATTACATCCTACTAAACGAATGAGACACGTCGTGAGCGAAGTCGTGAGCTGTGCAGCGCTGCTGCCTGTTCGTACACGCCAACCGTTCGCTCTGCCATCGCTTGCGCAGAGAATCGCTGCGCCGCCACCGCTGCCATGGCGCGACATCGCTGGCGGAACGCTTGATCAGTTAACGCTTGGTAAAGCGCTTCTGCCATTGCTTCCACGCTATATGGTTCAACACACAACGCTATATCGCTTCCTGCTTCAGGCAGGCTAGAAACATTTGAAGTAACAACGGGAATCCCACAGGCCAGTGCCTCCACTACCGGCAGACCAAAGCCCTCGTAAAGCGATGGATACACAAAAGCAGAGGCCGCAGAATACCATAATTTCTGCTCGCTTTCGGCAACAAAGCCGGGGAAAATTACCTCCCCTTGCAGGCCGAGCTGTGCAATCTTCTCGTAAATCGCCTCGTAGAGCCAGCCCTTTCCTCCCGCGAGTATAAGCTTTTCTGTCCGGGCGTACGCTCTGCGCAAATATGCATATGCTTCGATGAGCGTAGTAATATTCTTCCGTGGCTCCAACGTTCCCAGGTAAAGCAAGAAGTCCTCTGACAGACCATGTTTCTGGCGAAAGGCGTTAATCTCTTCCTCTGCTGCCATACTTGAAAAACGCTCATCGATGGATGAATAAACCGTCTGCAAGTGCCCGGCAGGGATGCCCACGAGTTCAATGGCATCTTGTTTCGTGCTCTCCGAGACGCTGATAATCATCGTCGCCCGCTGCAAACTACGTATGGTAAAGGTCCGGTGGTACAGCCGCTTTGCGCGCGTCAACACCTTCGGAAAGCGCAGGAACGCTAAATCGTGCAGTGTGACGACTCCTGCACTGGTGCGCGGTAGCAGTTCCGGGAGCACGTTGGCTGGCGAGTGCAAAACCTCGATGTGTTTCTGGCGGATCAATGACGGCAGAGCAAACTGCTCCCACGCAATCCTGGACGTCGGCTGCGCTTCTGGCCATGGAACAGGAACATAGGTAATCTGGGCATGTCGAGCCGCAAGGCGCTCTATCACATCTTGTCCATTGACAAACACAGTATATTCGTGCTTACCAGGCCATTTAGCTAGTGCTGTTAGCAAAGAACGTATATGGTGGCTGATGCCGCCATTTCGATAATTTTGGCTGAATGATAACAACTGGGCGTTGATACCTACGTGCATGTCCGCATGATCTCCTCATTCTGATAACGTGCCTGGAATTTGCAAGGTAACAAGCCTATGCTTTTTCGCCCCTTTGCCACTCCAGGTGGTTGTCTCGGAAAAGAGGATAAATCTCGCCGCGTGCGTAGAGTGTACTGAGCGCCGATTGTATGGTCGTATTGTATAGAACGTATTGTGAGAGTGTATTGATGGTTGCATTCTGTCGACTCGCAACGGCGCTCAAGATATCAGCACCCTGGCGAGGCTCTCCATCAGCAAGTGCTGCCCGTATATTATCTAGTATACTCTCAAGACGTGCGATGGTATATTCAATGGCCTGGCCGGCCTGTTCTGTTGAGGTATAAATCTCGCCATGTCCCGCAACTATATGCTTAAATGCAGCAATTTGTGTTTTCAGCGTAGTAAGCGTCGTAAGTCCTGCCTGCACATCACTATAGAACGGAATGCGATGCTTATCGAGAATCTCAGGCACCAGGAATGTATCACCGGCAAAAAGGGTATCGCCGAATGCAACTCCTACCTGTTCTGTGCTGTGTCCCGCCAGGGTCATGACCTGTAATGGAATGTAATCTACTTCCTGCTCGTTCCCTTGCAGGATGGTATCTGCCAGGCAAGGTTTTGCCAGCAGGAATTTGTGTTGCAGCTCGCGTGGCGGCTTTGCGCCGCTGAAAAGATAGAGCGGTTCCAGGATAGGGCCTGACATCACGGCAGCCTCGACACGAGTAGCATATACCTTCAGACCTGTTTGCTGTATGAGGTAATGCGCGCCACCGAAGTGATCAGCGTGGGCATGAGTGACCAGTAATGCCGTAGGCGTGAGATCGAGCTTCTTCAACTGCTTGAGGATGTCGCGCCCGGCATCTTTGTCGAGGCCGCTGTCGATAATGAGGCAGCGCCCTTCATATGCAATAATGCCAATGTTGGCTCCGCCCTGTATGACCCATGTATTTTCACCTAGTGGTATAAGTTGCATTTCCTAAACGGAACCTCCTGCCATATGTCCTATCTCTTGCAAGCTTAGATAGCAAAGAGTATACTCATCCTCAGAGGTGCAGTATTTAGGCTTGCTCAAGAACGTTATGACCCGCGAAAGTGGATAGTACGTTGCGTTTTTCTCTGCATCGGTGTATTATAACCTAAAGTTCCGGTGACTGGTAGTGGCGCCATGCTACCATTTTAGAAAGAGCATCCCGAAGGTGGATGCCGGTATAACGCACAAATCGAGTGGGGTACCCATCAGGGATATTCCACTGTACGGGAGAAGAGCGCGTTGGCCACCAAACAACTTCGTATCGACGTTGCGCAGCTAACAGATGTTGGTCGTAAGCGTGAACACAACGAAGATAATATGGCATATGTCATCCCGAAAGACCCGCAGGTGATGACAAAGAAAGGTGCGTTGTTCATTGTTGCCGATGGCATGGGCGGACATGCGGCAGGTGAAGTTGCGAGCGAGATCGCCGTAGACACGGTGAGCAACGTGTACTATCAGGATGACAGCGACGATGTGGCTGTTTCTTTGCTGCATGCGATTAAACGTGCAAATACGTCGATCCACCAGAGAGCCGCAGAGAACATGTCGCGTATTGGCATGGGGACAACATGCGTCACTGCCGTCCTGCGCGGCGATATGGCCTACATTGCCAACGTTGGTGACAGCCGTGCCTACATTATACGCAGTAGCCATGTTCGCCAGGTATCGCAAGATCACTCGTGGGTGGCCGAGCAGGTGCGTGCCGGAATATTAACAGAAGACCAGGCTCGTACGCATGCGCAAAGGAATGTGATCACCCGTTGCCTGGGCACGCAGGCAGATGTCGAGGTAGACGTTTTTGCTGAGCTCTTACAGGAAGGCGACTCTCTGGTACTCTGTACGGATGGCTTGTCTGGCCTTGTGAGTGATGATCGTCGACCAGTTTGTGCCCCAGGAAAGTGTCTATCACCTGGTCGAACGAGCAAACGAGAACGGTGGTCCCGATAATATCACCGCCATTGTTGTGCGTGTACAGGAGGTTGGTCGCGAACAGCCCAATGGGCATCGCCCTGTTCCTGTTGGTGGATATTCACTTGGTACAGAGGCAAGGACAACGGGACCACTTGGCACGGTGCCGTTGACGTTCCCTATACAAGCCGGTAATAGCCGCAACAGCCCCATGCGTATTTCCAGTGGGCCACTGACAGCTTCTGATATCGATACTGCTCCACAGCCCGTCATACGTGCTCCACGTACCAGGCGTGGCCGCCTGTTCTATCCAACGCTGGGATTGATTATCCTGCTGCTCATAACAGCGGCAGGTGGAGCAGCTTATCTGCTCTTACACACTAATACTGGCCCTGATGTAACGCAGTCATTGCAGCAGGCTCAGTCGCTGATCACCCGAGCCAAAAGCGAGGTGAGTACCAATCCCGCTCTGGCATTACAGCAGCTCGCCTCTGCTCAGAAAACGTTGCAGGGCTTATTGAGCAGTCAGTTGAGTGATCCCCAACGCAGCCGGGCTACTGGCCTGCTGCAAGGCGACCTGACGACCACGGCAAAGGCTGCCATCCATATCTACAACCAGCGTGCTCTGGTCACCGCTTTGCCTTGCCCGTCAGTCTCTACTGCGACCACCATCAATGACGGCAGTACCGGCACGCACGCCCAGCGTCTTGCTACGGCCCAGAATAGCACCTATGCCCTGGGCCAGGATGGCAAGTTGTATCAACTCAAACAGCTCGGCGGCCAGACCAGTCTTGTCAGCCCGCTCGCCTTCCCCAGCGATGTGCAGCTGATCGACATCACCAGCAGCGATACCGAGCTGGCAGTCCTGTTGAAACAGAGGACGGCCAATAGTTATGCGCTCGGCCTTCTGTTGCCGGGCCAGCAGCAACTGAAATCGCTTGCCCCCATCGACAAAGCCTGGCTTGTCAATGGTCTAAGTCCGACCCTGGTGGCAGCGCGGGGTGCCGATGTCTACGTGGTCCTGACCTCTCCCCCGGCCGCCAATGCTGCTCAGAATGCCCTGCTCCTCGATTTTACGATTGACCCGGCCAAGGGCACGCTCAAAGCTGGTCCAAAGGGCTCGCAGCTCGCGCTCTCGTCGAACCTGGTCAGTCTCGCGGCCTTCCCGAATCGCTTGCTCTTCCTCTTGCTGGCCAATGGCTCGGTGCAGAGCCTGC
>WNFM01190641.1_pt2 | contig 10487 bp, 13 predicted proteins | sample 5400271 | NCBI WGS metagenome assembly WNFM01 (sample SAMN13153352, study PRJNA577476) | soil metagenome | isolation source: 60 cm saprolite on Douglas fir-dominated hillslope | place: USA:California | collected 2013-09-17 | reverse complement strand
GGCCCGCCGCATCGCGCGCAATACCGGTGCCGTTGATGCCGCCGCCGATGATGACAAGGTCGAAATCGGCCGCCAATCAGAGCCTCCCCTGCGCGATTCGAAATCACGAATGCGCGGTTTTTGTATCCTTGGACGCTAAATGAAATGAAAAACGAACGCAATCCGAAAAAGTTAATGCACCCGTTCAGGGTGCAGCGGGATCGTCGCCCTCGCCGTTCGCTCTGCCGACCTCGATCACCTGCACGCTTTCCGACCGGCAGAGATCGGCCAGTCGCGCCGAGGGTAGGACATCGGTGACGAAGACGTCGATTTCGGCCATATGGCCGATCCGCACCGGGGCGGCGCGCTCGAGCTTCAGCTTGTCGGCGACCAGGATGACCTGCCGCGCATTCTCGATGATGGCGCGGCTGACCCGCACTTCGCGATAGTCGAAATCGAGCAGCGCGCCCTCCTCGTCGATCGCCGAGGCGCCGATGACGGCGTAGTCGACCTTGAACTGCTTGACGAAGTCGACGGCGGCGGAGCCGATGACGCCACCATCGGCGCGGCGCACCGGTCCGCCGGCCACGATCACCTCGATGCGGGGATGCGTGTAGAGCAGGGTCGCGACGTTGAGGTTGTTGGTGATCACCAGCAAGCCCTCATGGTCTTGCAGAGCGCGGGCGACCTCCTCGGTCGTCGTGCCTATATTGATGAAGAGCGAGCAGTTATTGGGGATGAGCCGGGCCGCCGCGGCGCCGATCGTCCGCTTCTCCGCCTGTGAGATGAAGCGCCGCGCCTCGTAGGAAAGATTGGCGACGCCCGAGGCGACCACGGCGCCGCCATGCACGCGCGAGAGAAACCGGCGATTGCAGAGGTCGTTGAGATCCTTGCGGACGGTCTGCGCCGTCACCTCGAACCGGGCGGCGAGCTCCTCGACATTGACCCGACCGGCAATGCGCGCCAGATCGATGATAGTCTTCTGCCGATCGCTGAGCGCTTCCATGCTCCCCTTCCCTTCGGCAACCGGCCGATGACGTTTGATTTTATCTTCGTTTCTTTCTCTTATGGCATAAATTCACAATCGAATGAAAGCAAGCCGCCGCCCCCTGCCGAAAGCCGCCGTCCCGGCGAGCGAACGAGCGCTCGTCGCGGCGATCGACGACTATCGCGCCGGCCGGCTCGAGCGGGCGGCGACGGCATGCCGCACGCTGCTGCGCCACGACGACGGCAACGCCGCGGCGCATCAACTTCTCGCGGTGGTGCTGCTGCAGCAAGGCGAGCCCGCCGCCGGACGCGTCCATATCGAGCGCAGCCTCGTCCTGCGTCCCGATCACCTCGCCTCTCTGCTCATCGCCGGCCGGGCGGCGCGCGCCGCCGATGATCGCGCCGCGGCCTTGGCGCATGTCGAACGCGCCGTCGCCCTGGCGCCCGATGCCGAGGAGCCGGCTTATCTTCGCGGCTCCCTCCTGCGCGAGCTCGGCGACCCGCGTGCCACCGCGGTGCTGCGGGCGCTCGTCGCACGTCACCAGCGGCACGCGCAAGGATGGTGCGCGCTCGGCGAGGCGCTGAAGGATGCGGGCGATCTGCCAGCGGCGCTCGCCGCCTTCGAGCAGGCGGCGGCGATCGATCCGCGCCTCGCCAAGGCGCATTTCCATCGCGCCGTTACGCTCCATGCGGCGGAGCGCTTCGCCGAGGCGGCGGATAGCTTTCGCATAGCGCAGTCGCTCGCGCCGGACGCCGCGGAGATCGCCTTCAATCTCGCCCTGACGCTGTTGCGGCTCGGCACGAAAGACGCTGCCGCCCAGGCTTTCGAGCGGACCGTCGCGCTGCAACCATCGCATGTCGAAGCTTGGTTCAGCCTCGGTCTCGTCCGCCAGGATCTCAACGATCTCGCGGGCGCGGTGCAAGCCTTGAATGCCGTGCTCGCGGCACGGCCCGAGCATGCCGAGGCCGCCGTCAATCTCGGCATCGTGCTGCAGGCGCAAGGAACAATGGAAGCGGCGATGACGGCCTATGCCGAGGCGGTCCGACGCCGTCCCGAGACGTTCGGCCCGGTCGTCCAGGCGCTGTGCGGTGCCAGCACCGGGCGGCTCTGGCTCGATCCCGCCGCGCTGCGTCGTTCACTCGCGCGGCGGTGAGCCGCGGCGCACGCGGAAGCGCTTGCGATAGACGCCGGGCTCGCCCAGCACGTCCGTCGCGGTCTTCGCGTAGTGCGCCGTCTCGTCAGGCGTGAAGGCGGCGAAATTCAGCGACAGAGCGGCGCGCGGGACGGGAAAGCACTGCGCGATCGGCGTCCCCCGGGCGAGCACGCCGGCGAAATCGGGATCCGTCCATACCGCCGGAAAGAGAATGCCGATATCGCTGAAGCGATCGGCATCGACCAGTCCGCTGAGCAGGCGGAACGGCAACTCGTGGCGATTGACCGGATGGGTGGCGAAGAGCGACCAGCCGGGCTCCAGCTCGACGGTCCAGAAACTGTGGAACTTCACGATGACTGTGTCGTCGTCGTGAAACGGCGTTCCCGTCACCTGCGCCGGGGCGTGGAAGCCGATCGGCGAGCGCGGATGCTCCGCCGCCGCGAGATTCGGCAGGTTCCAGTCCCAGGAGAGAACGCCGCCCTCGACCCGCACGTCGCATGGCAGCGGGATCATGAAGCCGTGGGACATCGCGTCGATGAAAGGCGGGCATTGCTTTACCGTCCGCACCTCCTCGCCGTGAAGCTCGGAAAATGCCGCGGCCGGCATGGTGCGCAACCAGCCAGGCAACGCCTCTCGCGCAGCCACCGGCCGGGGCAGCAGATCACGGAGCGCCGGATCGCATTTGAACGTCACCCGCATCGCCGCATGCTCGCCCGCCCCGCGAGTCGCTGCAAGGCAAAGCTGCGCTGGGGCGGCATAGGGCGGGTCGGCGGGGGCATTATTGCACAGCGTATCCAGCGGACCTTAGGACGCGCTATATTGCGCCAACATCAGCGCGAGACGCGAGTCAGGCGATGGTGCGGTGCGGACCGTTCCACATCGAAGTATTGAGACATATATAACGAAACTGCTCACGGGAAGTTTGTGGTGATGGGGTCTTTGCTTTTGGTCGCTCGCGTCAAGCTGCTCGCCGTTGCCGCGATTCTGGCCGGCGTGACGCTGTCGGTATCGCTGCCTGCCTTTGCCGAGGATCTCCTCGTCTTTGCTGCGGCGAGCCTTAAGAACGCGCTCGATGACGCCGACGCCGCCTACCAGACGCAGGGCGGCTCGAAGGTCACGGTCTCTTACGCCGCGAGCGGGCCGCTCGCCAAGCAGCTCGAGAATGGCGCGCCGGCCGATCTCTTCATCTCGGCCGACCTCGACTGGATGAACTACGCTCAGAGCAAGGGGTTGATCAAGACGGAGACTCGACTCAATCTGCTCGGCAACCGGCTCGTCCTGGTGGCGCCGGCCAATAGCTCGGCGAAGGTGGAGATCGCTCCCAATTTCGAGCTCGGCGCGCTGCTCGGCGACGGGCGCATCGCGATCGGCGATCCGCAATCGGTGCCGGCCGGCAAATATGCGCAGACCGCCCTCGAGAAGCTCGGCGCCTGGGACAAGGTCAAGGGCAAGGCGGCCAAGGCGGAGAGCGTGCGCGCGGCGCTCGCCCTGGTCAGCCGCGGCGAGGCACCGCTCGGCATCGTCTATGAGACCGATGTTGCCGCCGATCCCGGCGTCAAGATCGTCGGCATCTTCCCCGTCGACAGCCATCCGCCCATCATCTACCCGATCGCCGTAACGGCGATCACCAAGAATGCGGAGGCGAGCAAGTATCTGGCTTGGTTGCGCTCGGATGCTGCTGCTCCCTTCTTCGAGAAGCAAGGCTTCAGGGTCCTCAAATGACCGGCCGGCATCGCTTGCGAGGACTGATTGTCGGGCTTGCAGCGGCCCTGGCTGTAGCGCCGACCGCAGCCTCCGCCGATAGCGTCGTCCACGTGCTCGCCGCCGGTAGTCTCACCGGCGCGTTCACCGAACTGGCCAAGATCTACGGCGCGCAGACCGGCGATAGGGTGGCAACCGATTTTGGCCCCTCGGGCCTATTGCTCGACCGCATCGAAAAGGGCGAGGACGCTGACATCTTCGCCTCGGCCAATATGGCGCATCCGCAAGTGCTGGCACGGGAAGGAAAGGCGGCATCGGCTGTCGTCTTCGTGCGCAATACGTTGTGTGGCATCGCGCGTCCGGAAGTTCATCTCACCACGGTAGATTTCCTCGATCGCATCCTCGATCCGACCATCAAGCTCGGCACCTCGACCCCCAAAGCGGACCCTGGCGGCGACTACGCCTGGGCTCTCTTCGCCAAGGCCGATGCCGTCAAACCGGGCGCGCGCAGCCTATTAGAGGCGAAGGCGCTGCAGCTCGTCGGTGGAGCGAGCAGTCCACCGGTGCCGGCTGGCCGCAATGCGCTGGCCTATTTTCTGGGAGAGCGCCAGGCCGACGTGTTCCTCGCCTATTGCAGCTCGGGGCAGGCCGCCGGCGGCGGGCTCGATATCGTTCCGACGCCCGCGGGGCTGACGGTCGGGGCCGATTACGGGCTCGTCGTGCTCAATCGCGATCCGCCGCGCGAGGCCGCCGCCGCCCGCTTCGCCTTCTTCGTCCTGTCGCCGGCCGGCCAGGCCGTACTCGTGCGCCATGGCTTTCGCGCCGTCGCCGCGCCAAACGCCTGACGCGCGATGGATATATTCACCCTGACGGAGACCGAGCGCGACGCCTTGCTGCTCAGCCTAAAGGTCTCGCTGTGGGGCGTCGGTCTCAGCTTGCCGCTCGGCATCCTTGTCGCCGCGCTGCTCGCGCGTACCGAGTTCTGGGGCAAGAGCTTGGTCAACGGGATCATCTATCTTCCCCTCGTCCTGCCGCCGGTAGTCACCGGGTATTTCCTGCTCGTCCTGTTCGGGCGCCGCGGTGTGATTGGCGCGTTCCTGCTCGACACGTTCGGCGTCTCTTTGTCGTTCCGCTGGACCGGCGCCGCGCTGGCCAGCGCCGTCATGGGCTTTCCGCTGCTCGTCCGAGCAGTTCGCCTGTCGATCGAGATGGTCGACCAGAAGCTCGAGCAGGCCGCCGCCACGCTCGGCGCCAGCGCGGCATGGATATTCCTCACCGTCACCCTGCCGCTTACCGTTCCCGGCATCCTCGCCGGGTTCTTCCTTTCTTTTGGCCGCAGCCTCGGCGAGTTCGGGGCGACGATCACCTTCGTCTCGAACATCCCGAACCAGACGCAGACCCTGCCGCTCGCCATCTACACCTTCACGCAGGTGCCGGGCGGCGACGCCCCGGCGCTGCGTCTCGCGGTGATTTCGATCGTCCTGTCGCTCGTCGCCCTGATCGCCTCGGACCTGCTCGCGCGGCGCGCGACACGGCGGATCACGGGGCTCTGATCCAGGCGATGGCGCTCGCGATCGACGTTACGCATCGCCTCGGTGAGTTCCACCTCGCGGTGCGCTTCGAGGCGGAGGGCGGGGTCATAGCGCTCTTTGGTCCGTCGGGCTCGGGCAAAACGTCCCTGATCAATGTCATCGCCGGACTGATCGTGCCGCAGCACGGTCGCGTCGTCGTCGACGATACCGTGCTGGTCGATCGCGCGCAGGGCATCTGCGTCAAGCCGCGGCACCGGCGCATCGGCTACGTGTTCCAAGATGGCCGGCTATTCCCGCATCTGACGGTGCGCCAGAACCTGCTCTACGGGACGTTCTTCACGCCGAAACAGGAGCGCTTCGTGGCGCTCGCCGAGGTCGTCGAGCTGCTCGACCTCGGCACTCTGTTGCATCGGCGCCCGGCGCTCCTATCGGGCGGCGAGAAGCAGCGAACGGCGATCGGCCGCGCGCTGCTGAGCAGCCCGCGCCTCCTCCTCATGGACGAGCCGCTCGCCTCGCTCGACGAGAAGCGGCGCCGGGAGGTGCTGCCCTATATCGAGCGTCTACGCGACGTGGCGAAAATCCCGATCGTCTATGTCAGCCACGCGCGCGAGGAGGTCGACCGTCTGGCCTCGACCGTCGTGCAGCTCGAAGGCGGGCGGGTCGTCTCGCTCACGAACGTAGCCGGGCCCCGGCTGATTTCAGCCGCCGGGATGGAGCGGCGGTCCGAGCGATAGGCGTCCGGGGCACGGAACCAATCGCGCGCTCGAGCATCGCCAATTGCGGTCGCAGCGCGGCATGCGCCACCAACTCCATCTCGCGATAACTCTTGATGAGCTCCTCCCCGAAGCGAGTCAGCAGGGCGCCGCCGCCGGACTTGCCGCCGAGCTTGGTTCTGACGACGGGTTGTCGGAACGAGTTGTTGAGCGTGTCGATCAACAGCCAGGCACGACGATACGACATCTCCATCGCGCGTCCGGCCGCCGAAATCGAGCCGGTGTCCCGCACAAGCTCAAGCAAGCGGATCTTGCCGGGCCCGACCGCGTCGGCGGTATCGAAATCGATGCGCAGGGTGAGCCGTGCCATGCGCCAACTGTAGCATGCCCCCCATAGCTGGGGAATGTTCGGAGGTCGCGATATCGGGTCGAGCTGAATTCTGCCAAGGCCGCGCGTTGTCGTCATTGTCGAGACGGTCGGAGCCCATCACTTGTCAGTGCGGGCGATAGGATCCTGCGCGCCGTCGGGGAATACCATCGCGTGGCGGCTCTCCCAAGAGAGGGTCACCGCCTGCCCTGGAACAAGGTTCGCCGTTTCGGCTTCGTTTACATGCTGCAAAGCGAAGCAGTCCTGGCCGCCTGCTAGTCGGACCACGGACCGCCGCGCGCTACCGAGATAGACGATCTCGGTCAGCGTGCCGGTGAGGCCGTCGGAGCGCTGCGCGGCAAGATGCAGCCGCAACCGCTCGGGCCTGATCGCGATGACGACCGATGCCTCCGGAGCGGCGGGTTTCGCAGACGTCGCCTCGCATCGGTTGCCCGCGATGTCGACGACACAGTGGAAGCCTTCCGAGCCCACGACGCGTCCGGGAAGGAAATTGGTCTCTCCCAGGAAGTCGGCGACGAAGCGCGTCGCAGGGCGCTCATAGAGTTCTTCCGGGGTGCCGACCTGCTCGACGCGGCCCTTGTTGAAGACCGCGATGCGGTCGCTCATCGTGAGCGCCTCCTCCTGGTCATGGGTGACATAGAGGACCGAGATGCGGCGCTCGCGATGGACGCGCTTGATCTCGCGCTGCATCTGTTCGCGCAGCTTCTTGTCGAGGGCGCCGAGCGGCTCGTCCATCAGCAGCAGAGCAGGACGATAGACCATCGCTCTCGCAAGGGCGACACGCTGCTGCTGCCCGCCGGAGAGCTGACGCGGCAGCCTGTCGCCGAATTCGGCGAGGCCGACCAGCTCGAGGGTTTCGGCGACCTGCCGTTCGGCCTCAGCGCGCCGGACGCCTCGCATTTCCAGGGGAAACGCCACGTTCTTGCGCACGCTCATATGAGGAAAGAGAGCGTAGTGCTGGAACACCATGCCGATGTCCCGCCGATAGGGCGGCAGGCGATCCACCGGCTTGCCGCGGAGCCTGATCGATCCGGCATTGGGCTGCTGCAGCCCCGCGACCATCATCAGGGTCGTGGTCTTCCCCGATCCCGACGGCCCCAAGAACGTCATGAACTCCTCGCTCCGCAGCGAGAGATCGATATTCTCGACGGCGATATGGGCGTCGTAGCTCTTCCTGACGCCACTCAACTCAAGGACGAACTGCACTGTGTCGCTGCTTGCGGTCATCACGTTCGTTCAATTCCAATCCGACGTCTCACGATCATTTCTGTGAGAAGGGCCACCAGGGCGAATGCAAAGCAGAGCGACGCGATCGCGGCGATCGTCGGATCGACGTCGCCCCTGATGTTCGACCACATCTGCACAGCGACGGGGCGAACGCGCGCGGAGCTGACGAAGAGCGAGACGATCAGCTCGTCGAAAGAGGCGACGGCGGCGAAGAGCAGGCCGGAGAATATCGCCGGCGCCAGAAGCGGCAACGTGATGCGCTGAAAAGCTGCAATAGGCGGAGCCCCCAGCGTCGAGGCCACATCCTCGAGCCTCGGATCCATCGTTCTCAGGGCCGAGCTCACCGTCGCCACCACATAGGGCATGGTGATAATGACGTGGCCCATGATGAGGCCGGTCAGCGTCCCGTTCAGCCCGAGGCCGCGATAGACGCCGAACAGCGCAGCGGCGGTGATGATGCCCGGCACGACGATGGGCAGCATCAGCGCAGCGCCGATGACCGATGCGCCAGGTATGCGGCCGCGGACCAGTGCATAGGCCGCCGCCGTGCCGAGCAGCGTCGCCAGGGCCGCGGACGGGATCAGGATCTCGATGCTCACCCCGAGCGAGTCCGTCCAGGCCGGGGTGTCGAAGAGGTTGTGGTACCAGCGCAGCGACAGCCCCGGCGGCGGGAACTGCAGGAATGACGCCGAGCTGAACGATATGATCACGACGATGGCGAGCGGCGAGATCAGATAGAGTGATACGAGAACGCAGACCGTGCCACGGAAGGCTCGCCAGCGGTCCAACCCATCTCCCTTCATCGCGCCACCGCCCTCAGGCCGACCGTGACATGGAGCAACAGGAGCATGACGCCAGAAACGAGGAGAAGCAGGAGCGACAAGGCGCCCGCTATGCCCCAATTGCCGAATTGCGCGATCTGGTCCTGGATGAGCTGCGCGATCACGGTCTGACGCGGCCCGCCCAGCATCGCGGGCGTAACGTAGTAGCCGAGCGTGCTGATGAAGACGAGCGTCGCCCCTGTCAGCAGACCCGGCAGCGTCAGCGGCAGATAGACCCGCAGGAACGCGCGTACCGGTCCCGCGCCCAGCGTGAGCGCGGCCTGCATATAGGCCGGATCGATCCGGAGCATGGCGGCATGCAGGGGGAAGATGACGAAGGGCAGCAATACCTGGACGGCACCGATCACGAGGCCCGTCATGTTGTAGAGCAGCGGCAGCGGTTCCGTGGTCAGACCGAAACCGATCAGCATTGCGTTCAGCGGGCCGTTGCGCTGAAGCAGGATGACGGTCGCGAAGGTGCGCACCAAGAGGCTCGTCCAGAACGGCACCAGCACGATGAAGATGAGCCAACGCCTCACGCGGGCCGAGCCATAGGTCATCGCATGGGCGACCGGAAAGCCGAGCAACACGCATATGGGCGTCACGGCCGCGCTGATCACAACGGTGTTCCACAGGACCTGGAGATAGCCCTGCCGTTCCCAGAGATCGACGAAGTTCTGGATGCCCGGATGCGGCTGAGTGAAGGCACGCGAGAGCAGCCAGCCCACGGGCCAGATGAAGGCAACGAGCATCAGCAGGACGGCGGGCACAAGCAGGAACACGCGCCGGTCGGTGCGGATGGCGAAGAAGTCCGCCATCCGTCGATCGCTCGCCGGGCCGGCCTGCGCGTCGTCGCGTTCGTCGGCCTTCACAGCGTCCGAGGGGCTCAATCGATCGGACCCCGGATTACGCCAGCTTCCAGGCCGCCCAGCGCTCCTGCAGCTTCTTCAGATTGTCGCGCCAATATTCGGCGTTGATCACGAAGCCGCGCTTGACGTTATCGGGCGCGGTCGAGAGCCACGGCGCGATCTGCAGATCGATGGCGCTGAACGCCGCCGGATTGGTCGGCGCGTAGGCGATCATGTTGGCGAGCTTTGCCTGGTTCTCGGGCATCGTCATCACGTCGATCAAGCGCATCGCGGCCTCGCGGTTCCTGCTGCCGCGCGGAATGACGAGATAGTCGACGGACTGGATGTTCTGCTCCCAGGACACCGCGATCGGCGCGCCTTTCTTGGCGGCGTCATATGCGCGCCCGTTCAGGATCAAGCCCAGATTGACCTCGCCGTCGACGAAGAGCTGCTGCGACTGGGAATTGCTGCTCCAGAAGATCGTCTGCGACTTGATCGTGTCGAGCTTGCGCAAGGCGCGATCGACATCGAGCGGATAGAGGTTTTCCGGGGCGACGCCGTCCGCCATCAGTGCGGCCTCGATAGTCGCCACCGGATTGTCACCAAAGGTGCGCTTTCCAGGGAACCGCTTGAGGTCGAAGACGTCTGCCCAGGTGCGGGGCGCTTCCTTCCCGGCATAGGCCTTGGTGCTGTAGCCGAGATTATAGGACCAGACGATGCAGCCGATGCCGTAGTCGTGCACGAAGCGCGGGTCGACGCGGCTGGTGTCGACGATGCTGCGGTCGATCTTCTCGAAGAGCTTGTCATCAACGCCGGCGTAGAGGAAGTCGATCGTGACATCGGCCACGTCCCAATCCGGTGCGCCGCCCTCGATCATCGCTCGGAACTTGGCGGCGTTGATCGGGCCGTCCTGCAATACGCGCGCGCCGGTCATCTCCGCGAATGGATCGCAGTAGCTGACCTTCTCGGCGTCCTGGTAGGCGCCGCCCCAACTCGCGAAGACTACAGTCTTGCCCTTGAGCTCACCGACCGCCCGCGCCGGCCTGCCGGCACCGATCGCCAGGACGCCGGCAAGACCCAGGGAGCTCAGCAGAACGTTGCGGCGGGTTGGCCGCGAATGAAAGATTGTCACCATCT
>WNFM01309178.1_pt1 | contig 10489 bp, 9 predicted proteins | sample 5400271 | NCBI WGS metagenome assembly WNFM01 (sample SAMN13153352, study PRJNA577476) | soil metagenome | isolation source: 60 cm saprolite on Douglas fir-dominated hillslope | place: USA:California | collected 2013-09-17 | reverse complement strand
GGCACTCGGCACAACGCCACAGCTTTGGCTCAATCTGCAGAACGACTATGACGTTCAGATCGCAAAGCGTGATCTCGGCAAGGTGCTCGATCGCATCGAAACCGTAAACAAGCCGAAGGCGGCCTAGCCGGCGGTACTGGAACGGGTTCGTAACAGCGGAAAGACCATTCCGTTGGCACCATGGGAGTCCGGGGTGAACGACGATCACGACCGGGCAGAGACTCGCTGAGATCATGGTGAACTTGCCAGGCGGACGCGCCGCGCTGCAATTTCAATCAAAGCCTTGTCCCCAGAATATTTGATCCGCCGCCACTCTTCCAACTGGGATCTTCACCTGTATCATACGGGAATTCCGAATCACTCAAGGAGTGGATCATGGCGACAAACATGGCGCTGAAGCGCGGCAGGAAAGCACAAAAGCGGAAACAGGTCGTGGCGCAGAAGCGGCGGGCAGAGGCATTGGAGGCAGGCCTGCCCGCCCGTGTGCTGCGGGCTGCGCATGCGCCCATTCAACACTGCTTGCTCACCGAATCCGTGTTCGAGATCGGCATGGGGACGCTGGTTGTGGCGCGCGGCGCCACGCCCCATCACGTCGCGTTCGGTTCGTTTTTGATCGACACGTTCTGTCTCGGCATCAAGGATGTGATGTTCGAATCGGTCGAACGCGACGATTTCGAGATGTATATGGACGCGACGGATGTCGGGTCGCCTATGGTTTCCGTCGATCCGAGCTACGCCCGCAAGCTGCTGCGCGATCTTGCCGCGTGGTCGCAATCGATCGGTTTTCCGCCGCACCGGGATTTTGCAACGGTGGAGCGGATGTTCGGCGACGTCAGTGCGGATGCAAGCGATGCGGTGTTTCGGTTCGGCCGCGACGGCAAGCCTGTCTATATTCCAGGCCCGAATGACACCGCTCCTCTTATCCGGCGGCGGATCGAACAACTGCAAAAATATCTCGGCGATGACGGTTTCGGTTTCGTGACCGCGGCCTGAGGCTGATCCTGCGGCCTCGCCGGTGCGCAATCGGAATTAGCCGATCAGCAACAGCGCGCCGGCCAGCAGAAGCGCCAGCGTCCAGATCAAGTCGACGTTGAGCCAGGCGTGACGCAGGATTTCGAGCCCGATCCATTCATAAACGGCGACTGCAACCGCCGTGCTGACGGTCAGCATCGCCAGCGTGTGAATCCCCACACCCAGCAGCGCGGTCAGCAATGGGCCGGTCGAAGTTGGCTCCGAGGCCGTCGCAAAACAAAGCGGCATCAGCACCGGCCATAGCATGAGGCCGGCGCCGTGCGTGGTCGCCATCAGAAACGACCATACGGCGAGCCCTACCAGTCCCGCCTGCATCCCGACGCGCGCGCGATGCCGATGCCCGTAGCGCCAGTGATACAACGCCCAGCCGACCAGAAATAGACCGGCGCCGATGCGGACCGCGCGCGGATCGATCACGAGGCCGGCCCACAGCAACGCGCCTGCCACGATGGCGATCGAAAGCGCGTGTCCGAGTGCAATGGGAAGCGGTGACAGCCATACCATGCGCCGGTTGTGGCGATGAAGTCCTAACGCGACCGCAAACAGCCAGCCCATCGCAGGATTGAGACCATGAAATGCCCCAAGGCCGGCGAGCGCGAGCCATGGCCAAAACTCGGAGGGGACGGCGTTCATGGGGCGCTAGTCCGACTTGTCGCGGCTCCGGATGTGGCGCGCGCCGACTGTGTCCGTGCTTACAGCCGGCGCGCGATCAATGGTCGGGCCTTGTTTCGTCACGGATAGCAATAGGAATCCGACGAGCAGTCGCCGCCTTCAAGACGTACCTGGTGCGGCCGGTGCGACGCCGGCCAGTCCACGAAGAATTTGGAATCGAAGGCGATGCCGCCTTTTGGATCGGCGTCGAGTTTGACCATCCATCCCTCGATGCCATCGGGATAGAATTGTGGATCGACGGCGCCGTACAGCGAGTTGGTGAAATAGACGCGACGGCCGTCGCGGCTGATCTCCACCATCTGCGGGCCGCCGCTGAGCGCGCCGTTCTTGGCAGCGGGGTGCGTCGCCTTCGAGACGATGCCGCCAATGCGTACCTTGCCTGTCAGCTTCGGCTTGAACGGATCTGAGACGTCGTATTGCTGCAGGTCGCCGGTGCCCCAGCAGGCGACATAGAGGAACTTGTCGTCCATCGACAGATCGATGTCGGTAACCAGCGGTGGGCAGGCCTTGAATCCCTTGAGGACCGGGGGAAGTTGATCTTCGCTTGCGCCTTCGGCCGGGATCTCGATCACTTTCTGCACCGCCCATTTGTCGCCGTCGCGATACCAGGTCCAGATCGAGGACGAAAGATTCTCCAGGCTGAGCACGCAGTTGACGAAGCCATAGGCCTTGGTTGGATCGTGCGCAGGCCGCAGTTCGAAAACCAGCTGATACTTGTCGCCGAAGTCGATCGTCTGCAGATGCTTGCGCTTCTGCAAATCCCAGAAATGCAGCCGCCTGCCGTATTTGGCGCCAAGCAGGACTTCCGGGATCAGCCCGTTCTCGAATGTGTCGGGCGTGCCCCACTCGCTGGTGACCAGCGTATCGTGGCCGAGATGCCACCAGGCATCATAAGCCAGATATTGAGGCCCGCGATCCATCTCCCACTGGCCGAGCACGTCGAAGGTTTCGTGATCCATCAGGAAGACGCCGCCCGGTCCCTTACCCTCGCGGTTGCCAAGCGCGGCGACATAAATGCCGTCGGGGCCGCAATGGATCGTGTGCGGGCGCGTATAACCCGCTCTGTCGGCGACCTCGTCCGGCTCGATCACTTTGACGATCTTCGGCGCTCTCGGGTCGGGCTTGGTGTCGAGGATGTGGATGCGCGAAGACCTCAAGCCCGGCACCACCAAATAGCGGCGCTCGACATGCGGATGCGGCGCGTTGGGGCACAGGCACGAGGAGCAGGCATTCCAGCCGAAGTGATGCAGTTCATCACCGACGTTGGGCATCGGCGTCGTGTTGATGATCTTGGAGTAGGAGTTCGACTTGGGATCGACATCGACGACCGCGATCGCATCGGGCGTCTTCCGGTCCGGGTCGAAGGCTGCGACGTAGGCCACGGTCTCCGGGGCGGCCTTCGCGGCCATGCGCGGAGAAGGATAAAAACTGGGGTCGGGTTTCCAATTTGCCATGTGCGGTGCTCCTGGGTCAGGTCCAGTTGAACAACCAAAGCCCGCGGATGCCCCCTTAAGCCGCAGGATATTTCGCTGGGCCAGTCTTGCGAACACGATCTTAAGCCGAACCGACGCTCTCGGGGAGCAGAAAAACCGGTTCCAGTGATTGGCTTCCGCGCCTCGGCGTTATCTTGACACCATGAGAAAGGATCTTCGCAAAACTTGACGCTGTTAAATAAACACCTTACATTTTGCGCAAGCCACCGATTTGAGGCCGGCGCGCGCCGGATTCATGAAGCGACCGCTCCAGCGACGTGGGCGCGGCCCCCGATCGGTCGCAGGTTTGTTCAGAGCTTCGTTTCGCACGGGCTGCGGGAGGATCTCGTCTCAGCGAGGAAGGTTCCGATTGGTGTCGATCGCCGCAAATCTCAAACGCAAACTACGCTTGCCGGTCATCGGCTCGCCGCTGTTCATCATCTCGACGCCCGATCTTGTGATCGCGCAATGTAAGGCGGGCATCGTCGGCTCGTTTCCGACATTGAACGCCCGTCCAGCACCCGTGCTCGAGGAGTGGCTGAAGCGCATCATTTCGGAGTTGAAAGAACACGACGCTCGCTATCCCGAACGCCCTGCGGCGCCGTTCGCCGTGAACCAGATCGTTCATCGGTCCAATGATCGCCTCGCCCACGATCTCGAAGTCTGCGAGAGGTACCAAGTACCGATCGTCATCACCTCACTCGGCGCCCGCGAAGATGTCAACGCGTCCGTGCATTCTTACGGTGGGATGGTTTTTCACGACGTCATCAACCAGACCTTTGCGCATAAGGCGATCGAGAAGGGGGCCGACGGGCTCATCCTTGTCGCGGCCGGCGCGGGAGGACACGCGGGAACGACGTCGCCCTTTGCCTTCGTCCAGGAAACGCGGCAATGGTTCGACGGCCCGATTGCGCTTTCAGGGGCGATCGCGACCGGCCATGCCGTTCTCGCAGCCGAGGCGATGGGAGCGGATTACGGCTATATCGGTTCGGCTTTCATCGCCACGACCGAGGCCAACGCCAATCCCGGATACAAACAGGCGATTGTCGACGGGTACTCAAACGACATCGTCTATTCAAATCTCTTCACCGGCGTCCATGGCAATTACCTCCGGCCGTCAATCGTGGCGAGCGGCCTCGACCCGGACAATCTGCCTGAGAGCGACCCTACCAAGATGAATTTCGGTTCGGGCGGCAATATGGGCAAGAAGGCCTGGAAAGACATCTGGGGATCGGGACAAGGAATCGGCGCCATCGAGAGGATCGAGCCGGTCAGTACATTCGTCGATCGGCTGGAGAGCGAATATCTCAGGGCAAAGGCGGGTCTCGCCGCGTGAACTCATGCGCTGCTGCTGGTGTAAGCCGGCCAAGCCCGGTAGGATTGCCGCGCATGATCTTCATGACATGCAGCGGCTTCGCGGCGGCAGGGGTTGAATGAGAAAACAGCTCACGGATCAGCAGGTCGAGGCGTTCCGAGCCCGCTTGGTCCGAGCAGCAGAGAAACTCTTCGCTGCCCACGGCGTGGCCGGCGTCACCATGCGCCAAATCGCGCAAGCGCTCGGTTACAGCCAGACCGCCGCCTATCGGTATTTCGCCAGCAAGGATGAAATCCTTGCCGCGGTACGCACCGCTGCCCTCGACCGGTTCTGCAACAAGCTCGAAGCCGCATTTGATCCGGCGCGAGATGCGCGCACCAACGCGCGGAAGGTCGGGGACGCCTTTCTCCAGTTCGCACTTGAGCATCCGGATTCGTATCGGTTGATCTTTGATACCCAGCATCCCGAAGGCGCGCAATTTTCGGATTCCGGCCAGACCATGAAGCGCTTTCATGCAACACGGACGAACTATGTTCAGGGGCTGATCGATGAAGGGCTGGTGGTAGGCGATGCCGATACACTCGGTCTTTCTTTCTGCGTAGCGGCGCACGGCATTATCATGATGCATTTCAGCGGACTGTTGCCGTCAGTGAGGGCGCGCAACGAACTGCATCGCGCTACGATGCGACTGATCTATCAGGGAGCGAGGGCGCCTGCCGCGTCCCGCGTTCCGCGCCGGCCCGTTCTAGTCGCCGCGAAAGACAAGGCACGCCGCCGCTAGGCTGTTCCAAAACTTGACGCTGTTAAATTAATTACCTACACTTGCCCTCAAAATTCGGGAGGCGGCGGTGGGGTTTGCGCCGGGAACCTCGGAACAGAGGATCGGATGCCATCGATCAGCAGCTTTCCGCTTCGTAATCTGGCGGACATCGAAAGGTTCGAGGCGGAAAAGCCGTTCGCGGAGCGGTGCGGTGCCCGCAGCGTTTACGACGTTTTCGCGCAAAGCGCGGCAAGCTATCCGGATCAAACTGCTTTAACGATGATCATGACCGGCGAAGCCGATGAGGCGCCCCGCGAGGCGTCCTATCGTGAACTTTTTGAGGGCATCACGCGCGCCGCCAATTTCTTTCACCGGCTTGCCGGTCCGAATCCGGGCGTGGCGTTCGTACTTCCCAATCTGATCGAGACGCATTTTGTGCTGTGGGGTGCGGAGACGGCGGGTTATGCCGTCCCCGTCAACTTTCTGCTCAAGGCCGAGCATATCGCGGATTTGTTGCGCGCCGCGGATGCGCGGGTGCTGGTGACGCTTGGCCCGCATCCTCAGCTCGACATTTGGGAGAAGGCCGTCGAGGTCGCAAAGCGGCTTCCCGACGTCAAGCTGGTCCAAATATCCGCGCCGGATGCGCGCGTTCCGGAGGGAGCGATCGACTTTGCTGCCGCGCTAAAAGACCAGGACGGCAGCCGGCTCAGCTTCGCAAGCGCCGACAAGGACGACGATGTCGCGGCATATTTCCATACCGGCGGCACGACCGGCGCGCCGAAGCTTGTCACCCATACGCATCGCAATCAAATCGTCGCGGCATTCGGTGGCGCCGCGCTGCTCGACCTCACCGAAAAGGATACGATGACGAACGGTTTGCCGCTGTTTCACGTCGCCGGCACCATCTTGTGCGCCCTCTCCCCGTTCATGGTTGGCGCTGGGATCCTGATCCTGTCGCCTTCGGGCATGCGAAATCCCGCGATGATCAGGAATTTCTGGCGGATCATCGAGCGTTATCGCGTTACCGTGAGCGGGGGAGTGCCGACCGTCATGTCGGCATTGCTGACCGTGCCGATCGATGGCGATTTGTCCAGCGTGCGCTTCAATATTTCAGGCGCGGCGGCGGCGCCGAAGTCAGTCATCGAGCAATATGAGGCGCATACCGGCAGGAAGGTCCGTGAGCTTCTCGGTATGACCGAGTGCGGTGGTCTCGTCTCGCTCACTCCGGCGACCGGAGAGCGGGTGATCGGATCCGTCGGCTTCCGGATTCCCTACATCCAGGCGGAGGTGCGGCAGCTCAAAGGCGTTGGGACGCTGGGAGAGCGCTGCGCGCCCCATGAGATCGGCGTCCTCACGATCTCTGGGCCGATCGTCACGCCGGGCTATCGCGATCCTGAGAACAACGACGCCGCTATCCGGCAAGGTCTGATCGACAGCGGCGATCTCGCCTACACCGACGAGGCGGGCCGTATCTATATTGCCGGCCGCGCAAAAGACCTCATCATCCGCAGCGGGCACAACATTGATCCCCGTCTGATCGAGGAAGTGATCCAGCAACATCCCGCGGTTGCGGATGCAGCGGCAGTCGGCCAGCCCGACAAATATGCCGGCGAACTGCCGGTCTGTTACGTATCGCTGAAACCCGGCTGCCGCATATCTCCGGACGAACTGCGTGCATTTGCCGAGCCGCGCATCGCGGAGCGCCCGGCATGGCCGAAGCAGTACTATATCGTGGACCAGATACCGGTGACCGGTGTCGGCAAGATCTTCAAGCCGGCCTTGCGTGCTGATGCGGTCCAGCGGGTGGTCAAGCAGGCCGTTGCGGCAGTGATAGGCTCGGAGGATGCTCGCATTGCCGTTGCCCCGGGCGGCAAACGCGGCATGAGTGTGACGGTGACCTTGCCCGTTCGAGACTTAGGCCAGCGAACCGCGGTCCAGAACGCGCTCGACGGTTACATCTTCGCCTACGATATCGCGGAGAGCTAAACAGACCCCACATCCGTCATGGCGGGCGCCGCGCCTGGTTCAAGTTCCAGGCCTTGTCCAGATTGCGGGCCTCGGCGAGCGCGGCCGCGCCTGGCAAGAGGGTCGAATCGAGGTCGGTCTCGGTGAAATCGGCGCCGGCTAGATTGGCGTTGGAGAGGTCGGCTCCTGCGAGGTTGGCGTGGTTGAGGTTGCAGTTCGCCAGATTAGCGTTCTGCAGCTTCGCAAATTCGAGATTGGCGCGCGAGAGATTGGCGCCGCTCAGATCAGCATTCCTGAGATCGGCGGACTTGAGCACGCCACGCATCAGGCCCATCGATTGGTTGCGCATGTCGGCGCTGAGATCGGCGCCCGCAAGCTTGGCCCCGATCAGGCTGGCACCGGAAAGATCTCCGGTTATGCGCGCGCCGCTCAAATCGGCACCGCCAAGCTTGGCGCGTTGCATCTGGGTGCTGAGCAGCGATGCCTTGACGAGAGACGCCTCCGTCAAATCCGCATCGATCAGCCAGGCCTGGTTCAGGATGGCCCGATCGAAGCGCGCGCCTTTCAGATCCGTCCGATTGAGCCTTGCCAAGCGAAGATTGCTGCCGGAGAAGTCGAGGCCCGAGAGATCGAGGTGCGACAGCCGCTTTCCTTCCAAATCGGCAGAGCGTTGCTCCCCGGGGCCTTGAGGCGCCGCCTTGAGAAGCGCGTCGACCTCGGCACGCGTCATCTCCGATGTCGACATTTCCGGACTGTTGAGGTCGACATAGCGCAGCAGATCCTGCGATACGGCGTTAGAGGGATGAACCAGCAGCGCCGCCATCGACACAAGGGCAAATGCGAGACGAAACAGCATCGCGTCTCTCGGCCTGCCCAGCTTTAATTGTAGCATGAAAAATCGGCACCGTCTGTTGCAGATTTCGCGTTGGCGGCACTGATTGTCCGAGGGTTTGAATGCATTCCGACCGTGAATCGGATATGCCATGCGCAATGGCCTGCCACCGTTGCGAAGGCGGCTGCGATAGCAGCTCGTGTGCGCACAGCAGGCCCGCATAGAACCTCGATGGCTGAGTCGCAACCATGGACAGCTACATTTTTCGCTTCGATGTCAAGAAATTTCGCGCGATTCCCAAGCGCTACCTTGGATTCTTGGTGGCGTCGGGTCACTGCTGCAACGAGCTATCGATTATTCTGCGTACATCATTTTCGAGCACGACCTAACGAACGCCAATGAATTCGAAGCCGCGTTCATACAAACACGCAAGTTCACCATCGACCGAGTCATCATTTCAAAGGTTGTCGAGCACGGAGAGCCTTGCTCCAAGTTCTTCAAAGCCAACAAGGACCCGTCCGACGCGCAATTGTTGGAGTTGAAGAAGGCCTACGAACCAATCGCTGCAAAAATCAATTCGGCAAAATGGGCGCGCGTCATGCGAAATAAAGTCTCGTTTCACTATGACCCGGAGCAAGCGCTCAACGCACTGGACCTGCTCGACGACAGCCATCCTCTGCGTCTCATGGCGGGCACCATCAAAAGGCTTACACTTTTTGAATTCGCAGCCGATTTTCGAATCTGCTGGAGGCGGAGATATTGGCAGGGGGATGGATGCTGCTCATCTTTTCATTCGAGACCTTGTTGGCGAGATAACGAAATTTCAAAGTCAGGCAACGATAACGATGTTTAAGTCTTTTGGGATGGTCTCGGAACGAATCCAAACAGAACTGCGCGACCGGTACTGTGCCGTTCCTGGAGAAGTTCGAATGCCGATTTCAATTTCCTCAACCTATTTGCAGTCTCGGCCGTCCAAAATAGACTGAGCCCGTAGGGCAGAAGCGAAGCGTATTCCGCACAATTCATGTGCAGCGGTCGGCGCAATACGCAACCGCTATTGCGCCCTACGCGCTGCTATATCGTGGACCAGATACCGGTGACCGGTGTCGGCAAGATCTTCAAGCCGGCCCTGCGTGCTGATGCGGTCCAGCGGGTGGTCAAGCAGGCCGTTGCGGCAGTGATCGGCTCGGAGGATGCCCGCATTGCCGTTGCTCCGGGCGGCAAACGCGGCATGAGTGTGACGGTGACCATGCCGGTTCGGGACGCAAACCAGCGAACCGCGGTCCAGAACGCGCTCGACGGTTACCTCTTCGCCTATGATATCGCAGAGGGCTAAACATGCCCGGTGGGTGTTAAGAAGATGCCGGGCGGGGTTCCGGAGTGACGCGCGAAGGTCCGATCTCCAAATGACTTCGTACAGTTCGCCAGTCCAGACGACTTCACGAAATCGCCGATGCCTATATGCGCGAGTCGGTTCGATCTCGATGAATCTACTTTGGGGCGATAAGCGCGATTGCGGTCTGCAGCGCCGAATCGAGGGCCTGATCTGCCTCCTCGCCGTCAGGCATGGCTCGTGAGATCGCAATTGCACCGACCATCATGGCGACGATGCTCCACGCGCGCTTCTCACGATCAGGTCCTGCCACATCCAGGACATTTGACATTTTACGGACCAGCGCCAACATTTTGCGCTTGTAGGCGGCACGTATTTGCGGATTTGAACGCGCAACGTCTGCGCTCAAGGTGGGCATGACGCAGCCGGATGCCGGGTCTGCGCGATGGTGGGCGCTGATGTACATGGCCAACCATTCTTTGAGACGGTCCTGCCGTTCGGCGAGGCTCCCGCTCTCCGAATCTATGAATGGTTCACCGAGGCAGGTGTCGATGACCTCTTCCAGCAGCGCCTCTTTGTTTGAAAAGTTCGAATAGAAGGCACCGGACGTGACGCCGGCCGATGCCGCGAGGCCATCAACCCCAATCCCATTGAAACCGTTCGTTCTCAGAGCCCTTGCCCCGGCCTGCAAGATTGCTTCCTTGGCCCTCGCTTTTTGGTCAGACGGATATCTCATCACCAACCTCACAAAACATCTTGATGGTGCTTGATCCATAGAATAACGAACGGTATATGACGATCGTCATTCTATGAATCCACCCCCCCCTCGCGACCGTTAGCTAACCTCGCGAATAATCGAGAGAAAAGCGATGAGCATGACCTTTGAAAATGCGGCGACCAAATCGGTCGATGTGAACGGCACGAACTTCGTGTTCCGAGAGATTGGCAAGAAGGGCGGCGTTCCCGTGGTATTCCTTCATCATCTGACGGCGGTATTGGAGGATTGGGATCCGAGGGTCGTGGATGGCTTGGCGGCGAAGCACCACGTTATTGCGTTCGACAATCGTGGGGTCGGCGGATCCGGAGGTTCTACCCCCGAAACGGTCGA
>WNFM01269926.1_pt1 | contig 10489 bp, 10 predicted proteins | sample 5400271 | NCBI WGS metagenome assembly WNFM01 (sample SAMN13153352, study PRJNA577476) | soil metagenome | isolation source: 60 cm saprolite on Douglas fir-dominated hillslope | place: USA:California | collected 2013-09-17 | reverse complement strand
AGGCAAGCTAGCAATGATGATCTCCGGACCTTGGGATTGGCCCAATCTCATGAAGAGCGGAATCGATTTTGGCGTGGTGCCGATGCCCGGCATAAACGGTAAATTGGGCAAAGCCTTCGTTGGTGTTCAGGTTGCCTATATCAATCGCAGCTCACCTAATCGAGACCTCGCAAAGGAATTCCTGGAGAAATACGCCTTCACCAAGGAGAGCTTGTGCGCATTGGATCATGTCAAACCGATTGGAATCCCGGCGATGATTTCGCTATACGATGAACTCTCCCGAAACAACCCACTGCTCAGTGAAATGAAGCGGTGCGTAGACGAAGGAGAAGTAATGCCGAACATTCCGCAGATGGGCAGGTTCTGGACGTCGGTGGCCGCTGCCCTTGAGCTTGGCAACTGCGGCCGCTGCAGTCCGCCAGCCGCTTTGGAAGACGCTCAACGCGAAATGCTCAAGGGGATTCAGGACGGGAGGCGGTAGACGATGACCGACCGCCGATACAGAAAGAAATCCTTGCGAGTGATCAGGGCCATGTTAATTGGCCCAGCTCGTCTTCTGCCAATGTAAGGCCGTCGCCGGTTTTCACGGCGCTGCGGATCAAACCACCTTCGAGGCCGTAATTGCCCCTCCCTTAAAAAGCAAACACGGATTTTTCGAATGCGCGCGCGGCGTCTAGACTGCCGCCGCAAGCGGAGGTCTGACCGACGTAATATCTCGCCGATCAGGAGTGGAAAGTCGCATAGAGTGCGGGCCCTAGTAAGACGAGCGGTTCTGTTCGCTTGAACGACATAAGTCCATGAAGCCATATTCGGCTACTTTCCAGTTTGCAGACCGACAAAAAACAGTGTGAGTAAAAAAGTCGATCCCGGCTCTGTCGGCTACACTGCGTAGATAGTCCAGTGCGGATGGTACCGTGCCACGCCTCGTTTCTGGTTGATCGAGTAGCGCGACCAGCGCGGGTTTATAATCGGCGATTAATCCGGACCATCTTTCAATCCAATCTCTAATCTGGACAGAAAGCTGAGCTTGGCCGTGCATTGAAAGAATCACGCAGTCTGCCTGGGCGGTAGCTTGCGCAACCGAATTCCCAATCTCCGGAAGTGCGAGTACCTGGAAGTTCCAAACTTCCAAGCTAAAGTTGTATTCGTCAGTGAGCGCCTGAACCACCCTATCGTAGAAATGCTTTGCCCGCCTCCCCGCTGAGATGTCCTGGTAGATGATTACCACGTAGAATGTCGGCCTATCGCCAAGGTCGAACGTTTGATTATTGTTAGCTGCTGAGGGTTCCACGGGTATTACGGGTTCTTCTTGTCTAGCCAACCGGCTTCCTCGGATCCCACCCATCACGATGACCTGCCTTATAGGTCGCGAGTCCCCCGGTTAGGAGATAGACATTTCATGGAAATATGTCGCGAGCGACCTGCTGTTGCCCCCGACCGGCCGGCGGGCAAAGCCGGCCGGGGCCCTTGGAGTGGCTTAGTTCAGATTTCAGGTGGATCAATGAGCCGCAAGGCCCTGTAGCCCACTGTTTGCGGTGAGGCCATCCGAGATCCTCCCGAGCAGAGTCAAGGTTTCACTGCTTTCATCAAAGCGAAACTCGCTGATTGATCCAGCTCCGCCATCCAGTGTATAAAGGAATAAGCCATCCGCAGTCAAAGCGGTATCTAGGGGGGCCGTGTTTGGTCCGGCTGAGGTGATGCTGTGAAAGCTTAGCTGTCCGGTATTAGACACCAAAAACAGAGTCTCGTTACTGGAACCGGCATTTGTCAGGACGCCGAATGTTCCATCCCTCGTCAGGATGTTCCAGCAAGCCCCTGCGCCCTGCGACGGCACTGATCCGCTAATGACCTGGAGCGTTCCGCCATTTGCGATCGCATAAGAGGAAGCCGCAGAACCGCCTCCGGGTCCGCCGCCAGCGGCTTCGGCAACGACCAAAACACCGGCGGGAGTAAATGCTTCTGAAAACGGCGTGTTACCGTTCGAATTGTTTGCAACCGGAGTCCCCGTGGTACCGTCAGCCTGGAGGGGAAAAACCACGATTTGGTTAGCCACCCTTTCGGTCACGGCAATGAAGCTTCCATTTGGATTGAAAGCGATGTCCGAGGCGCCAAGGTCTCGCCCCCCGACCCTTGCTAAGAACCGAGTGGACGACGCTATCGCACTGAGCCTTCCGTCTCCCAGAATGCGGAAACCCGTGATACTCGCCGTATTCAGAACGTAGAGCAGATCGCCGTGCATGGCGATGCTGATTGGCTCCGCTCCGCCGGAGTCGGCTTCGCCAACAAACGCCAAACCGGACGGAACGACCCGGAATGTGGTGATGGTCCCGCTGCCAGGGTTAGCGGCAAAGAGGAACGAGCGATCTTGGCTCAGGACCAGGGATCCCTGCGATTGGAGTGGGTCGAGAATTCCTCCCGAACCCCTGCCATGAGTCGAAACCGGTCCTCGAAAGGTAAGTAGACCATTCGAATTTCGACTGTAGACGAGGATACTGTTTTCTGAGGCGTCGTTGGTCATCGTATAAACGGCCCCGGACACGGCCGAGCCTTCCGAGCCAACCTGCGCATTCGCGGTGACTCCCCAATGCGTCGCGACAATGGTCGCACAGACAAGCAAGTTGAATTTTGGTTTCATACTGAATTACTATCCTTAATTAAACGGGGGTTAAGTTCGGATGAGTCGACGATTTACATCGTCGAACTGCGATTCCTGTGAGTCGCTGATACCAGCAGATATTCCTAAAAGAACTTCAGAAAGGTCAAATATGCATGCGGCATATAGTATCTTATCCGGTTTGACCACGTATGTACGGTGCATATTCTCAGACAATGTCTCTTGCTCGAACCGCTAATTTGCTGGGAGCAATCGCGCTGGGCCTGGCCGACGACATTTTAGAGACCGCCGAGAGGCATGTTGCTCATGGTGGCTGCACCCCGGCGGCGCTCTGCGTGATTGGTCATGAACCTGGTCTGTCTATCGATTTCCTCGCCCGCGTGCTCGGAATGTCACATCCTGGCACCGTCCGGCTCGTCGACCGCCTTGAGGCAGATGGCCTTGTCCAGCGAAGACCAAACAAAGATGGCCGTACTGTTGCCCTTCATTTGACAGTCTCCGGTCAAAACCGCCGTATCAAATTGCTCGCTAACCGAAGGACGGGCCTCGAGCAAGCGATTAAACGGCTTTCTCGTTGCGAGCGAGAGCAGCTGGTCCTGTTGCTCGAAAAATTGCTCATTGGAATTAAAAGGGACTCGCTGCACGCGTACACTATTTGCCGTCTTTGTGAGGACACAGTTTGCGTTCCCTGCCCAATGACGGGGGATAATGAAAGTTGATTGCGGAATATATACGCCCGCGTCAGCCAAGGGCCAAAAGCTGCGAGTAAGCTTCCGACCGGTCAGTTGACGGGCAGGTTGCGCGTCATGTGGCGCCGCCAATGTCGCAAGCCCATCAACGGCGAGCAGCGACGACCTAGCGTTTCGCCGCAGTTATTCACAGGCTTTCGCTTCGAGTTTTAAGGCTCTCTGCTTCGCCTGATGAATAACTTGCGGTTTCACCTATAAAGGCGGATACCCTTCGCCAGCCAAACAGCGCCGTTTAACCTCACAAAGCGTCGAGTTCAAGCAAGGCATACGGAGGCTTCCGACGATTTCTACTCGCGAAAGCAACAGCAATGCGCAGAATGTCTCGGAGACATCGGAGTTACGGACTCCCGGTAGCAATGGAACGAAAAGTTGCGCTAAGCGATCTGTAGCTCTTCGTCGGCTTCCTCTGGCATACGGAGCGGCCGCAAGTCGCCCCTTAAGACCTCTTCCGGAACCGTGAAGTGGTAGCGACCCAACACGTTGAAGTGCTTGTGACCGAGGGGTGAAAGTCGAGCGAGGTCTTCTTTCTTTACATCGGTTCCGGTCGCATGCAGGTGATTAACAGCCGCGTTCATATACCGAGTCGTCCATAGAATCAAGGCGTTGACAACCAGGCCCAAGGCACTCAACTGGTCTTCTTGACCCTCCCGGTACCGTTGCCGAAGTTCTCCACGCTGGCCGTAAAACACCTTCCGCGAGAGCCGGCCACGTCGCTCACCGCGATTCAGCTGGTTGAGGATGTGCCGTCGGTAGTTTGAGTCGGCGATAAAGTTGAGCAGGTGCAAGGTCTTGGGGATGCGGCCTAATTCGCCGATGGCACGCCCAAGGGTAGAGGCTCGGCCGCCTCGTTGCAGACTGCGGATGAGTTCCGAAGCTCGAACGGTTCCCATTTTGAGAGAGCCTGCTATCCGGAGGAGATCGTCCCAGTGCTGGGTAATCAGAGCGATTTTGACTCGATGGCGGGCCAGCCCATTTAGGACGCCATAGTTCGCTTTGGAATCGATTCGCCAGAATCGAGCCTCTCTGAGCTCAGCCAAGCGAGGACTGAACTGCAATCCCAGCAGCCAGAAGAGTCCAAAGACGATGTCGGAATATCCTGCCGAGTCGGTCATGAGTTGCCGGGGCTGCAGTTCGGTCTGGTGCTCGAGCAAACCGTCCAAGACATAAGGAGAGTCATGGAGCGTGCCCGGGATCACGATGCCGTGGAAGCCGGAAAACTGATCGCTGGTGAAATTGTAGTAGGTCACCCCGCGCTCCACATGGAAATATTTGCTGTTGTAACCGGCATGGAGGGTGCGCACGGGAACCACGAACCGGAGTCCATCCGCTGATGCGACCTCGCCGCCACCCCAAGCCTTCGTCAGGGGAATGTGGGCTTGAGCCTTGACCAGACGGGCGTTCGCGCGAATCAAAGTTTCAGCTCGGATGTAGTTTTGCTGCACCCAGGCTAGTCGCGCCGCCGTTAGAGCTGGTATTTCCGGGCGCACCAAGGGCTCCAGGCCGATATTGCAGGCCTCCGCTACGAGAACTGCGCAGATGCTCAAGGTCAGATCCTCGACTCGCCCTCGGCCTTCGCTGATGTGGGCGAACTCGTCGGCAAAGCCCGTCAGGGCGTGAATCTCGAGAATGGCATCCGGAAGATCGACACGCGGAAGCAACGAGCCTACTTGGTCTTTCAGCCTCAACAGGCTGGGAGGCTCATCCAGTTTGTCCAGTGGAGTAAGAGCGAGTCGATCTTTACCGTTGATCTGCGTGATCCGCAGGTCCTCAATGGAAGGGCGCATCGCCGCAGTGCGACGGTAGGCTTCGTCGAGTTGCTTTGAGAGGGCTTCAATCTCTCGGTCGGCTGACAGTTCTCGGCCCAGGGCCCGGCAAACCGAAGGGCGCGCCGCCTCCCAAGCCTGTCCCTGAAGCAGTTTGGCTCGCGGATCTGCCCAGCGCTCACTGCGGGTTAGGAATACATCCCGCCTGTGCAAGCCATCGTGCAGACGCTCTAAAACACAAAAGGTATAGAATTTTCGGTCCAGACTTCCATCTGACCGCTCCACCAACTGCCGCCAAGGCCGAGTCAACAGTCCTCGCGGTGCGTCTTGAAGGATTGCCTTGGAGCTCTCTTCATATCGGCTCAGAAACTCCAGCGCTTCCAAAACAGGTTGGCCTGCGCGGTTACCCTCAAAACGGATCTCCTTGAGCAGTCTAAGAAGGAAACGACGAACCTGGCCGTAATGATTGCTAAGATGCTCGTAGTAGTTGTCGTTGTCCTCGCGACTCAAAGTGGCAATGGTTGTGACGTCCTTTTCTAGTTGCTCTCGCGGGACTCGCGCAAAAATAGCAGCGCGTAGCTCAGCGTCGGCATACATTGGATCGAGGATGATCAGGCACGTTTCGCGCATGCGGAGGGCTGAAGCGTCTAGATCGCGGAGGGTACGCAATCGTTCACGTTCGCCGGTATGCTCGGCGCGAAGCAGCTTTGTGCCAATGAATTGATGTAAGAGATCTACAGCATCATCTTGAGCAACCGATTCATAGACCCGGGCAAATGCCAGGAGAGTTGCAATTTGACGCTCGTCCGGCATCCGTTGGATCGCCTGGGCTTTAGAAAGCGCAGCGTACCGAGCCAATGTCCGGAGCCGCCCAGGAGGCACCTGAGCCAAATCGAGATCCTCCACCCGCAGGGCGCGGAACTCCGAAAGCCGATCCAGCGCGTCCAACATTCCCGCCGCACTGATTCGGGTCGGTGCGCGACGCAATCGGTCCAGAAGAGAATAGCGGTTGCCGTCCTCAGCCGGCTGGAGCAAGGAGAGCAACCTGCGGCGTTGTAATGGGCTCGGTAATTCAGCCAGAATGCGCCATAGCCGACCCGCCGCCCGATCCCGGACACTCGCGACCAAGCGTGTAAGCGTTGTCACGCCCGGCAGCAAAATCTTTTGTTTGACCAGCCGTGCGGTGGTCAAGTCGAACAGCGCGATCGGTCGCTCCGCACTGACCCAGGCTCGAGTGTAGAGCCACCGGATAAGACGAAAGTGTTCCGGCTGCTCATGAAAATCTCGGTAGCCATGTCGGCGCTGAATCTCAGTGGCATGCGCGGGTGAGTTTCGGCTCTTTCCCGGTAACGGGCCAGACAAGATGGCGCTGCAATACCGAGCTGCTTGGCCAGGTGATTGATCACCACATGCGGTACTGCAGTCGGCTCTGGAAGGAACGTTCCCAAAAAACGGACTGTGCATAGCTGGACGGCGTAGCCCAGGCGATTGTAGTCACCCCTCCGGACTGCGATCTCATGGTGATCCGCGTCGTCTAAGTAAAAGTATCGAGATAGCTGGGCGGAAGTTGGGTCCGCATTATAGCGGCCGTAGCGGCGCGCTTGTTCGTCGGTGAGGAAGTCTACAGGCATGTCCTGTTCGTCTGCTCCGCTATTAGAGCGGTCCAGGCCGAAAAACAGGACAACCTCAAATCCTTATTCGGGGGATAATCGAGTACGCCCTACTACAAGCTTAGCGCAACTTTTCGTTCCATTGCTACTGGGAGTCCGACTTAGCCGACATTTGTTTTCCGTAGTGCAGTAAAGCCCGCCGCTTTCGCCACATTATGCTCCTCCGCTGAAACCCGCAGAATTCCGCCGTTCTCTGTTTCCCTCTTTGAGGCGCTGTGGCGAGCTTGTGGCAAATTCGGGAGTCCGTGGCTCCACCCGCACGATTGTCAACTGTCCAGGCCGATGAAGGTAGGAAGCCTTGATGCTGGGGAGATCACGTCCTATCGAATCGGGACGGCGGTTATGCGTTCACGAGGGCGGTTGCTCGGATGGGGGTCCGGTTCTCGGACGCGACGTAGCCCTCGATGAGAGCCTTTCTTCCAGCCGCCAGAACCTGATAGGCAAGGTTCACATCCTTCATCGTCCGGGCCATCAGCATCGTTCCGACCAGACTCGAATAAAGGAGCAGGGCCTTTTCATGGCACTCCTCTTTGGAGAGCGTGGGAAACTGCTCATGTATGGCGCCGGAGAAAAGCTCGTAAATGCGGACGATGTAGTCTTCAAATCGTTTGCGGTACTCGGGCGCGGCACGCTGCATGTCGGTGCTGAGCGAGGCGAAGACGCATCCGTCACCGATCTCCAGAAAAGTGTCTTCGGCGAAATACTGCTCGATCATGGCCTGTAGTGCGTGTTTACCTTCGCGCCTGAAAATCTGAAACAGGTAGAATTCGAGCTTCTCCAGCTCGTGGTAAACGGCTTGAGCGAACAGATCATCCTTCGACTCGAAGTGGCTGTATAGCGCGCCGGTAGTCTGGCCGGCGTGCTTCATGAGATCGGCGATGCCGGCACCGCCGGTGCCGTGAACCTTGAAATAGGCAATCGCCTTTTCCAGGATTTTGATCCTCAGCTTCTCCTTTTCGCCCTTCTTGGTCTTCATTGTTCACCATCCGCCCCTCTCTCTGATTATGGTCGGAACCTCCAAACTTTTCAAGTTGTTTGATATCTACCGTTACCGTAATGAATACCATTCATCGTTCATTATCAATAGTTTACGTAAATAACACCCTTGCTGCCATATTTTTGATATTGACTGATATCATAAGTTGTGCCACTATCGGAGGTGTAGTGCGATCGACGGAACTAAGACGCCGCCGTTGGGCGTTGGTAAGTCAAACAGGAAAGGGACCATCATGAAACGGCTCGACAATAAGGTTGCGATAGTGACAGGCGCTTCAAAAGGAATCGGAGCGGCTATTGCAAAATCTTTCGGAGCGGAAGGCGCGGCGGTGATCGTGAATTACGCGCGCGATCAAGCGGGCGCGGAACGGGTGGTGCGCGAGATCACCGGCAAAGGCGGGCGAGCTATCGCCGCCGTCGCGGAGGCGAAAAAAGCCTTCGGCCGCCTGGATGTGCTCGTGAACAACGCGGGCGTCTTCTCGTTTGCGCCCTTCGAGCAGTTCAGCGAGCAGGAGTTTCACCGTCAGTTCAATACGAATGTGCTTGGCACGTTCCTCATGATCGAAGCCGCTTTGCCGGCCTTCGGTGCGGAAGGCGGCAGCATTATCAACATTGGATCGACGGAGAGTGTCGCTGCCGACCCGACCCTTTCGATCTACGTGGCGTCAAAGAGCGCTGTCGATGGCTTGACGCGCGTGCTCTCAAAAGAGCTCGGCCCCAAGAAAATCCGCGTTAACGCTCTCAGTCCCGGTGGAACTGAAACGGAGGGTGCGCACGCGGCTGGCGTCATGGAAACGGAGTTTAAGAAACAGATAATCGCCAGTACGCCGTTGGGCCGCGTCGGCCAACCTGAGGACATCGCGCGCGTGGCCGTATTTCTTGCGTCGGATGATGCGGGCTGGCTCACGGGAGAAATCATCTTCGCGAATGGCGGCAACAAGTAAAACGCCTTCTTAGTTAACAACGCGGGCTACGGCCCAAGGGTTTTCATTGGAATTTCGGTAATCGATTAACAAAGCAGGAGAACGATCATGTCCGCATACGTTGTCTTCACTAGAATTAAAACCATCGATCAAAAAGAGCTTGAAAAATATCGGACTGGAATCAAAGAAACGATGAAGGATCATCCTATCGAAGTGCTCGTAGCCGATGGAAAACACGAAGTCCTTGAAGGTGATCCGATTGAGGGAATGGTCATTGTGAAATTCCCGAGCGTAAAAGCCGCCAAGGATTGGTGTTACAGCGAGGCCTACCAAAACGTCGCCAAGCACCGCAAACACGGGGCGATCTATCACGGACTCATTGTTGAAGGTGTCGGCTGACGGAGAAGAAATCCATGCCCAATGACGCCATCACCTACTTCACCCTCATCCTGGACCGGGGGCCACTTCGCCGCCTGGGAGGAGCCAGCGTTGCACGCCAAGGAGATTCGCGACTGCTTCGCCGAGGTGCGCTGACCCCGGCAGACTAACTTGCCGGATCAGGATTTAGCAGAGCCCTGATCGGGGCTGTCAAAGTCAAACGATAAGAGGAAAGCCATGATTGACCATATTTACCTCCCCGTCTCTGACCTGGAACGGTCGAGCGAATTTTACAAGAAGCTGCTTGAGCCGCTTGGCATCGACATGCCCTACAAGTTCGATCAACTGCACGGTTTCGCCATCAATGGCGAGCCGGGCTTTTGGCTGAAGAATGGCGAAGTCGCCAAAGACCTTTACGTCGCTTTCACCGCCAAGAGCGCGGACGCTGTCAGGGCCAGCTACAAGGCGGCGACAGACGCCGGAGCTACCTCAAACAAGGAGCCGAGCCTTCGGCCCGAATGGCGTGCCGACTACTTCGCGGCAAACATCGGCGACCCAGACGGATACAACATCGAGATTGCCTATAAGCCTTGGCTCTACAAATAAAAGGTACGAGCCATCCGAGCTTCGCTTCTACTTCACCCTCGCAGGCGATGCGATCGCGCAGCTCATAGTCATTCCGGCCAGACGCCCCTGATCCCGGAAACGGCGCAACACAACGAGGCCAAGGAGGAGAAGCGTGGAAAAGATTGTCGTTATTATTAGCGTACCGTTTCCATTGATTATCTTGACGTCAAGGTATTTTTATTCCGCCCTGTGGCGCCCCCAGTGATTCTGCGTGTTTGCCAACTCTCTTCAGAAGTTCTTCCAACAATAGCCGTTCCTCGTCGGACAATGGACCGAACACGTCCTCCATCCGTTGAGCATGCCGCGAGAAAATTCGCTGGATCAACGCGTGGCCCGTGCCGGTAAGAGAAACATAAATCACGCGGGCGTCATCGACTGACGGATCCCGACGCACCAGTTTCCGCTTTTCAAGCCGATCCACAGCGGTTGAAATAGATCCGCTAGTCAGCATGATCTTGCGGCCAATCGTGTTGACGGGCAGAGCACCTTTGTACAACAGAATCTCCAGTATCTGAAAGTCCGATGGGCAAAGATTGGAATCCGCGATGCTTTTAGCAGCCACTGCTTGAATTGCTCCGTACGCCTTCATCAGAATGAGCCAAACATGAACGCCAGGGCGCGTGGAAGTAGCGGGTTTCGACATGGCTATATCTTGACATCAAGGGATTATTGAGGCAAGGAATCGGCATCGACATACCATCCTGGCAAAGGGTGATCCCATAGGCCATAAGCTGCCGCTAGCACAGAAGCAGCTGCACCCTCGGCCAAG
>WNFM01069556.1_pt1 | contig 10490 bp, 7 predicted proteins | sample 5400271 | NCBI WGS metagenome assembly WNFM01 (sample SAMN13153352, study PRJNA577476) | soil metagenome | isolation source: 60 cm saprolite on Douglas fir-dominated hillslope | place: USA:California | collected 2013-09-17 | reverse complement strand
GTTGTGGGACAACCGCAGCGTCATGCACCAGGCCAACCCCGACTATGACATGAGCGAGCGCCGCTACCTCTACCGCCTCATGCTCAAGGGCGAAACGCCAGTCTGATCACGTCCATATTATTGCGCCTCGACGGTCGGTGCTGCTGGCTCCGGCTCATATGTGCGGCCGGCACACGACTGACGAGGACTTTTCAAGTGAATGCAGCATCGGTCGGGTGCGGTCATGCATGGCCGCAACGCCTCCTCGGGCTGACCGAATGCACGTTCCTTGCTCGTTTCCTTACACCAACCTGACACCATGTGACTAATGACAGCCCGCTATAGGATTTTTCACAGTTCATTGCCAGCGATTCTTGAATGACAATATCGTGCTGGGCTGCGTCGCAATGCGATGTCATTCGAGGGGGGTATGGTAAAGACACGCAAGCAAAAAATTTTGAGCATCGAACCCAACCGCAAGACCGCTACGGCAATCGCCAAAGAACTCAGCGACCGCGGTTTCAAGCCAAGTAGTGCCCACGACGGTCAGGAAGGGCTTGTCGCAATCCTGAAGGAAAAACCCGATCTCGTGCTGTGCGATATCGACTTGCCGATCATGTCCGGGTTCGAAGTACTGGAGCGGTTGATCGACATCGCCCCCCGCTTTGGACGCATGCCGTTCGTGTTCATGACGGGACAAGCCGGCCGAAAACATGAGCTCAAGGGGCGACAGCTCGGTGCGGACGATTACATCAGGAAGCCGATCGATTTCGACATTCTCGCTGCCATCATCAACGCACGGCTGGCCGGCGTCGCGCGCACAAAAGTGTGGTCGGAGCAAGTGAAGCTCAACAGTCGTGAGATTGAAGTGCTGACCTTAGTGGCGCGAGGCCAGAGATCGGCTCAAATTGCAAAAAAGCTCGCAATCGCCAAGCGGACAGTCGATTTCCACCTTGACAATGCCAGGATCAAGCTTGGCGCGGCAACGCGCGCGCAGGCCGTCGTCAAGGCTGTAGCCGGCGGTCTGATCGAGCCCTAGGGCAAGACGCGCTATTTGCTCATGCCTGCGCTTCGCCAGCGCCTGACCTGTCCGCCGCGGCCGGCCTGTCACCATCCGCTCCTTCGACGAACAACGTCTGCAGGGCAGGGACGACGACGAGCAAGATGATCGGTCCGATGAGCATGCCGCCGACGACTACGGTGGCCAGCGGTCGTTGCACTTGACTCCCAATGCCGGTCGAGAGCGCGGCAGGTAGGAGCCCGATCCCGGCCGAGAGCGCGGTCATCAGCATCGGTCGCATCCGCTGCTCGGCGGCGTGGAACATGGCATCGATCGTGCGCATACCGCTTGCCCTGACCTCGTTGAAATAGGTGGTGATCAGGATTCCGTTCATTACCGAGACGCCGAAGAGAGAGACAAAGCCGACGGCGGCGGAGATGCTGAGATCGAGGCCGGAAAAATACAATGCCAGCACGCCGCCGCCGGCCGCAAACGGAATCCCGACGAGCGCCATCAAGCTGTCATGCAGCGAATTGAAAAGACCGTAGAGCAGCACCAGGATCAGCGCGAGGCTGATAGGAACGATGATCACTAGGCGCGCTTTTGCCAGTTGCAACGATTCGAACTCTCCGGCCCATGCGATGCGATATCCCTCCGGCAGCTTAACGTTGCGCGTGATCCGTTGCTGCGCTTCCGCGACCGTGCTGCCGAGATCGCGGTCGCGCACGCTGAACTTGATTGGCATATAGCGCTCGCGCCGCTCGTGATAGATGTAGGACGCGCCGGTATCGAGAGAAATATTGGCGAGTTCGTTCAATGGAATGTAGGCGTTCGTGCCGGCCGGGGTTTGGAAGCCGACCTTGATCGTGCGCACGGCGTCGATCCTGTCACGGTATTCAGGGGCGAGCCTGACCGTAACGTTGAATTGGCGATCCGCTTCGAGCAGCGTCGTCGCCGGCGTGCCGCCCAGTGCCGCTTGCACGAGGCTGTTGACGTCGCCGGCGTTGAGCCCGTATCGGGCCGCTTTGTCGCGATCGACTTTGATGTTCAGATTGGGTTGCCCGAGGACCGGAAATAGACCGAGATCTGTAACGCCTTTGACCCGAGCCATCTCATGCATGACTTCACCGGCGATCCGCTCCAGCACACCCAGGTCGCGCCCGATGATCTTGACCGAGTTGGCTCCCTTGACGCCCGAAAGCTGCTCCTCGACGTTGTCTTGGATGTACTGCGAGAAATTGAGGCCGATCCCCACAAACTCGTTCGAAAAATCGCTCTGCAGTTTTTTGATCAGGTCTTCTTTGGTCAGCCCGGCCGGCCATTGTTCGAACGGCTTGAGCGACGCGAACAATTCTAAATTGTTGAATCCGGCCGCGTCGCTGCCGTCGTCCGGCCGGCCATGCTGTGAGACGACAGTTATGACTTCGGGGTGGCTGCGGAGAATCTCGCGCAGTCTGTTCGCCAGCGGCACGCCCGCTTCCAGCGATATCGTGGGCGGCATCGTCACTCGGATCCACAGATTGCCTTCCTCCAGATGCGGCAGGAACTCGGTGCCGAGGCGCGGTACCAGCAGGCCGACGAGGATGAGAAAGGCGACGCCGATCGCGACCATGATCTTGCGGTGCGACAGTGACCAACGCAGAAGCGGCGTATAAACCCTGCGCAGCGCGCGCACGGCGACCGTTTCGGCCTCTCGTACGTGCTCGGGAATCAAATATGATGCGAGTACGGGCGTGATCGTGAAGGTTGCGATCAACGCTCCGATCAAGGCGTAGCCGTAGGTCCTCGCCATCGGATTGAAGATCTGGCCCTCGACGCCTTGCATCGTGAACAGCGGGACGAACGCCGCTACGGTGATGGTGGCCGAGAAAAATACCGCTTTGTCGATTTGCAGCGCGCTGGCGAGAATCATCCGCAAGCGATCGGTCCAGGCGCTCGCTCCATCCGCTGGACGGGTCGGATCGGTGCCGAAGCGGTCTTGCGCGAGCTGCTGCAGGAGCTGTTGGCGTTGTTCGGGTGTCGTCTGGAAATTCCGAAACATGTTCTCGACCAGAATCACGGCCGAATCGACAATGATCCCGAAGTCGACTGCGCCGATGGATAAGAGATTCGCATCTTCGCCCAGCAAGACCAGGATGATCACACTGAAGAACAGGGCGAACGGAATGTTGGTGCCTACGATGATCGCGCTGCGCAGGTCCCCGAGAAAGAGCCATTGGATGAAAAAGACGAGCAGACAGCCGAAGACCAGGTTGTGCAGCACCGTACGAGTGGTGGTCGACACCAGCGTGCCGCGGTCATAATAAGGAATGATTCTCACTCCGGGCGGCAGCGTCCCGTCGCGGTTGATCTTTTCGGCTTCCGCCTTGACACGCGCCAGCACTTCGTTCGTATGCAGGGTCCGGTTCATAATCACAATCGATGTGACCACGTCGTCCTGATTGTCGCGACCGGCTCTGCCGAGCCGCGGCAGGTAGCCGACGTAGACATTTGCCACGTGCTTGACTTGCACGGGAGCACCGTCCAATTGGGCAAGCACAATATTCTCGATGTCCTCGACCCGGTATCCTTGGGTCAAATCAGAGGCGCCGCCGCTATCGAGCAGGCCGAGGCCGCGGACGTTCACCGATTGCTGCCCGAAGCTGATGGTGCGTCCGCCCACATTGCTGTTGGCATTGCCAATCGCAGCGAACACCTGCGGCAATGTCACGTTGTATGCGTCGAGCTTGTGCAGATCGACTTCAACTTCGTATTCTTTGGTGGTCCCGCCCCAAGTGACCACCTGGATGACCCCCTCGACGGTCAAAAGGCGGCGTTGCAGGATCCAGTCCTGAACCGTGCGCAGATTGGTCAATCCAAAGTTTGGGGGCCCCACCACCTGATAGCGGAAAATTTCGCCCACTAGGCTCGATCCCTGGATCGTGGGCTGCAAACTGTTGGGAAGATTGACGCGTTGCTGGAGGCTCAGAGCAGCCTGCGTGTAAGCGAAATAGTAATCGACCCCGTATTTAAAGACGACTCGAATGAACGACAGTCCATAGAAAGAGGTCGACCGGATGAGATCAACACCCGGAGTCGGGGCGAGTCCGACCTCCATTGGGATGGTGTAGTAACGCTCCATCTCCTCGGCCGAGAGGCCTGGCGCCTGGGCGGTGATCTCGAGGATGACGGGCGCTGGATTGGGGTAAGCTTCGATGTTCAGCTTCGAGAACGCGATAAGCCCGCCGCCGATGAACACCAACAAGCACAATAAGACAATCGGGCGGCGCGTGAGTCCAAATACGAGCAGGCCCTTGAGCAAAGGTTGTCCCTTGATCCGATCGAGTGTGCCGATCGCTGGATCGAATAATCAGCGAGATGCAATGGGGAGAACGGCTTACGCCGGTATTCGCAAGTGCGGTCATGATGGCTGCGGCTTTGCCCCTCGGTCCACTGTGAGAAATTTCCATTTTGACTGTGATCTTTCACAGCTCGATTTGGTGTCGCAAATCACAGCTAAAGCCGCGAGGAGGACGGCATCGGACATGCGCTCGCTGCACGAAAGCATGGCGGGCGTGGTCGCGATTGACCCGAACAACTCTCGTAGGCATCCGAAATCGATTCAGAACGATTTATAGGACTCGCCCGCCAGTCTGTGGCATGTTCACGGTAAGGCCGACTGCGGAGGGAAGCCGGTGTTCGACATGAGGCGGCGGGTGCTCATCCGCGCTACTCGCCATATGGTCGCTCAGCGAAGCCGGGCGATATACCGGTCGAGCAGCCGACGAGGTTCGAACTCGTCATCAATGTCACGACCGCAAAAACGCTCGGCCTGTCGATCCCCGAACCATTCCTTGTACGCACCGACGAGGTGATCGAATGAACCGCCCCCAGCTCATCCTATATCGTCATGCCTTGACGGCTCATCCAGGAGGCGAAAGGGGGCGCGGCCTGGTTCGGCGCTTGGCCGCCTGCTTGCTCGTGAGCGGCGCAATGGCGATGTCAGCGGTCGCGGAGAACGCTCCCGGAGTGACCGACAGCGAGATCAAGATCGGCCAGACGATGCCTCATACCGGTCCGGGCGCCTGGATCTCGACTATTGGCGTGGCGGAGAAGGCCTACATCCAAATGATCAACGATCAGGGCGGCGTCAATGGTCGCAAGATCAACCTGATCAGTGTCGACGACGGCTATCTGCCGTGGCGAACCGGAAACGAGACGCGCAAGCTGATCGAAGTCGACCACGTCGCCTTCACTTTCGGTTCGCTCGGCACGCCCACTCAGCTCGCCGTCGCGAGATACCTCAACGACCGAAAGATTCCGCAGCTGTTCATCGAGAGCGGCGCTTACCGCTGGGGCAATTACAAGGAGACGCCCTACACGATCGGCGGCATGCGCCCGAGCTACCGACTGGGAGCGCGCCTTTATGCCCGCCACGTTCTTCGGCAGAATCCCAATGCAAAAATCTGCATCCTCTACGAGGACAACGATTTCGGTCGCGACTACACGGCCGGCGTGCGCGACGTGCTGGGCGACAAATACGCCGCCGCCGTGACGGACGCGACCTACGAATCCACGGATGCCTCGGTCGATCGGCAGATCGTCGAACTCAAGGCCACCGGCTGCGATGCGCTGATCGTAGCGATCATCCCGCCGTTCGCCGTGCGGGCGATCCGCAAGGTCCGCGATCTCGGCTGGAAGCCGATCTTCTTCTTGAACAATGTCTCAACCTCGATACCCGTGGTCCTCCAGCCGGCAGGGCTCGAGAGCAGCGTCGGTTTGTTGTCCTCGGCCTACGTCAAGGACCCGCTTGATCCTGCCTTTGAGAATGACCCTGCGCTGAAGGATTGGCGCGCCTGGATGAGCAAATATCTGCCGGGTGAGGATGTGCGCCGGCCGAGCTTCGTCTTCGGCTACAACTCTGCGGCCGCGCTGGTGCAGGTGCTCAAGCAGGCCGGCAGCGATCTCTCGCGCGAGAATATCATGCGCCAGGCCACCAATCTGCGCGACCTCGAGCTTCCCATGCTGCTGCCGGGGATCAAGGTCAACACCAGTCCGACCGATTATTATCCAGTCCAGCAGTTGCAGCTGGTGCGCTTCGACGGCAAGCGCTGGGTGCGTTTCGGGGATTTGGTCTACGACGAGTGAGCCGCATCCTTCGCCGCCGAACGCATCAAAAGGTCGCGCAACGGACGTGGCTCCGAGACTCCCAAAGGTGTGCTATTCTTTAGGTCGGAAGCGCGCGCGTGGGTACATGCTCGACCGGCGCGCCGATAGTTGGCCTTGCCATGACCGAGAGCAGTCCGACTGAGCAAACGAACGCTCTTCTCGCCGCAGTCGTCGCCTCGTCGATGGATGCTGTTTTCAGCATCGACACAGAGGCAAGAATTCAGACATGGAACTCGGCCGCCGAGCAACTCTACGGCTACACGGCGGCCGAAGCGATTGGACAGTCGCTCAAGCTGCTCGCTCCCGATCCGACGAACTATGCGCCGGGGGAGAGGTTCCTACGCGTCCTTCAAGGCGAGCAGATTTATTTCGAAACGTCTCGTCGGCGCAAAGACGGAAGTCTTGTCGAGGTTGGGATCAGCTCCGGCCCAATCCGGGACCCGAACGGAAACGTGGTTGGCGTTTCGGTCGTCCATCGCGACATCTCCGAACGCAAGCGCTCTGAGCGCGACCTGCACGAGATCCACCAATGGCTCGAAATGGCGCAAGGAGCCGGGGATGTCGCGCCGTGGGCGTACGACTCAGAGACCGGCGAGGTGCGCTGGACAAGGCAATTGTACCGACAGCTGGGCTATGGTCCGGGCGAAGTCACGCCGTCTATGTCGGCGTTTCGCGAGCGCGTACACCCCGAAGATCAGCCGCGTCTCGCTGATATCCGCGAAAAAGAAAGGAAAGCCGAACCCGGCACTCAGCTCCAAGTCGAGCTGCGCCTGCTTCGGCCAAACGCGAATTTTTCCTGGATCGAGCGCCGGTCGCGGGTGGTCGAGCACGAGGGGCGCCGGCATATCACCGGCGTCAACGTCGATATCACCCAGCGCAAGAAGCAAGAAGACAATTTGCGATTCCTCATGGACGAACTGTCTCACCGCACGAAAAATCTGCTTTTAGTCGTGCAAGCGATGGCTTCGCAAACGGCCCGGTACAGCCAAAGCTATTCAGATTTCGAGGAACGGTTTCTCGGACGCATTCGAGCCTTGTCGCAATCGCACGATCTGCTCGTCAATCAGAACTGGAGCGGCGCGCCGCTTCTGGACTTGATCTTTGCGCAATTGATGCCGTTCGTGGAGGATCAGGGGCGGATCCAGACCACGGGCCCCTCGATTTCTCTGCGAGCGCAAGCGGCGCAAACGTTGGGAATAATCCTGCACGAGCTTGCAACCAACGCCTCGAAATATGGGGCGCTCTCGGTGCCGACGGGGAAAATCATGATCCAGTGGGACTTCGTCCCGAAATCGGTGCAGCTGAGCTGGCGCGAACGGGACGGCCCGACGGTGAAGTCCCCGACCCATTTCGGGTTCGGCCGAACCATCATCGAGCGGATGGCAGGCGACATGTTCGGCGGCACGGCCAAGCTCGAGCTGTTGCCGACCGGAGTCCACTGGAGCGCTTCCATCCCGCGGTCGCTGATCGTCAAACCGGCGGCCTGAGCTCTGACGCCTGAGAGACCGCGCCTATGCCGCCTCTGCAATCCAGGAGCTGAGGACGGTGCCGAGAATGCCGGCGAGCGCAATCAATATCAGCACGGCCGGAAATCCCCCGAGCGCCAGCGCGGCGGCGCCGCCTGCAACGCCGCAACTGCCACCGAGAAAGGTGCAGGCGTTGACGATCCCGGAGCCTTGCCCCGCCTGCGCACGCGAAAGTGCGGACAGCGCAAGCCGCGGTGCCAACGCGTAGGGCACGGCAAGACCCGCGCCCATCGCAAAAAATCCGATCACCAGGAGGGTTATCCCACCTTCGGCAATGGCCAGGCCGATGATTCCGCTCGCGATCGCGATCAGCGCCATGCCGCCCCGCATCGCATTGCGTGGCCCGACCCGTGCCGCCACCGCGGAAGCTGAAAGCGCGAGCGCAAGCAGGGCCGCGCTCAGCGGCAGCAGGCAAAGGCCGGCCTCCAGCGCGGTCAGGCCTAATCCTTCCCGGCTCTGCGCATAGAGATTGAAGTAGAGCAGCAGGCTCATGATGCTGAACATCGCCAGCGAGCCGATGGTGAGGCCCATCACAAAGCTGCGGCGCGCGAAGAAGCTCAGGTCGACAAGCGGCGCCTCGGCGCGCGCCTCGACCCTTAGCAGCAGAAAGAACGCTGCGCCCGCCAGTAGGAAGGGGCCGATTACCGGGAGCGGTGCCGCCCGTGCATGCGGCAGTTCATGCAGCCCAAAGACCAGCGAGACCATCAACGTGGTCAGCAAGACAAAGCCGATCCAATCCGCGCGCTGACTTTTGCTCGTTGGACCATGACCGGTCGCCGAGCCTGCGCAGGCGAGGCCGGCAATAGCGGTTAGCATGAGCGGAACGTTGGACCAGAAGATCACGCGCCAGCCTGTGAAGTGAGTGAGCGTACCTCCCACCAGCGGCCCGATGCTGAAGCCAAGCATGAGGAAGCCGGTCCATGCGCCGATCGCTGCTGCTCTGCGCTCCGGCGCCGCGCTCGTATCGACCGCAGCCAGCGTGCTGGGCACCGCGACCGCAGCAGCGAGGCCCTGCAAGGCGCGTCCTGCCAGCAGCGCAGTTTGCGCGTCGGCGACGGCAATGATGCAGGAGCCGATGCCGAATAGCGCCAATCCGACCATCGATGCCAGCCGTGCGCCGAACCGATCCGCCGCCCGCCCGCCAACCACGATGAAGGCGGCGGAGACGACGAGATAGGCATTCACCGCCCACTCCACGCCTGCCGAGCTGAGCGAAAGCTCGGCGCCCATATTCGGCAAGGCGGCCATGATCGCGGTGCTGTTGGCGCCGACCGCGAGCATCGCCAGACACGACGACCACAGGACGGGTCCTGTTCGCTGGCTCAACGTCGCTGCGTCCTCAGCCCAGCATCGAGCGGATGAAACGCGGGCCACGGCGCCACGCGCTAGTCCGGCAGCGGCTTTCCGCGCGTCTCCGGCAGGAAAGGCGCCGCGACGAGACCGAGGATATAGACGGTCCCGATCACCACCGCCGCCTGACTGAAGCCGCCGAAATTCGCGATCAGCCAGCCCGAGATCAGCGGACCGGTCCATGAAATCAGGCGCGGCGCGTTGAACACGAACGCGGTGGCGGTCGCGCGCACGCGCGTCGGGAAAAGCTCCGGCAGCCACGCCGACATCCAGGTGAACTGGCCGGATACAAAGATGCCGTTGAACGCTCCGGCCAACAGCAGAAGCGTCAGATCCTGGGTCCAGATGAAGAAGACCGGCACCGACAAGAACGCGAGCGCAACGTAGGCCAGGGTGACCGGCTTGCGGCCAAAGACATCGGCAAGGAAGCCGAAGGCGGCATAGCCGATGATGGCCGCTCCGTTGGAGGCTATCGCGACATAGCTCGCCCATTGCTGCGGCGGCAGCCCGGCTTTCGCGGCGACGCCCGCCGTATAGGGCGGCATCCAGGCGGAGATTCCCCAAAAGGCGAATGTGGACGCAAGCGACATCAGGAAGGTGAGGATCACGCGCCTGCGGATCTCGGGCTCCGCGAACAGATCAACCACGGTGAAACGGGCCAGCGACTCCTCCTGCCCGCTGAGCGCCGCGCCGCTGCGCTTGCGTTTGGTCGCAGCCGCGCGACGCTCGTTCACGCGCTCCCATTTGTCGGATTCAGGGATCGCTCGCCTGATCCACAGCGTCAGCAGCGCCGGCGCAACGCCGAGCAGGAACATGACGCGCCAGGCATCGGGGCCGATCGGGCTGATGAAGAGCCAAGCGAGCGAGGCCAGGAAGAAACCGACGCCGAAACCGCATTGCATCAGCCCGACGCCTTTGCCGCGATTCTTGTCGGGCCAGAGCTCGGAGACGATCGAGGTGCCGGTCACCCATTCGGAGCCGATCGCGAGCCCCACCAGAAACCGCAATACCGCGAAGGACAGCCAGTCCCAGGCGAAGGCGCTGAGCCCGGTCAGGATCGAATAGGCGAGGATCGCCAGAATCATCGCGCGCTTGCGCCCGATATAGTCGGCAACCACACCCCCGATCATGCCGCCGATCGCCCAGCCGAGCAGGGTGAGCGCGATCACCGTGCCGGCATAGACCGGGATCTGCGGGTAGCTCGCCGGATCGAGGAGCTGGCGCAACGCGACGCCGACCGATATGATCAGCGCATAGGTTTCGTAGCCGTCGAAGACCCAGCCCAGGTTGGCTGCGATCAGCGTCTTCCATTGGGTCGGGTTAAGGGAGCGATACCAGGGCTGTGGGGCGGCGGCGACATCGGACATTACTTCACAAGCTCCAGCGTCAGCGGTTTGAGACGGAAGTTATTGCAAGCGTTGAACAGGACCGGACAGTTGGAGATGGCGACGATCTGCGGCATCAGCGCGCGCATGAGGATGTAATCG
>WNFM01059249.1_pt1 | contig 10491 bp, 10 predicted proteins | sample 5400271 | NCBI WGS metagenome assembly WNFM01 (sample SAMN13153352, study PRJNA577476) | soil metagenome | isolation source: 60 cm saprolite on Douglas fir-dominated hillslope | place: USA:California | collected 2013-09-17 | reverse complement strand
TGACGTTGCTGGATGAACTCGGCGCCGATTTCGAGTTGCACGTGCTCAATTTCAAGTCCTCGGAGCAGCGTGGATCCGCGTATCTCGCCGTCAATCCGATGGGCAAGGTTCCGGCCATACGGCACGGCGATGCACTGGTCACGGAACAGGTGGCCGTATTTCTCTATCTTGCGGACCTCTATCCGGAAGCCGGGCTGGCGCCGCCGATCGGCGATCCCTTGCGCGGACCTTACCTGCGTTGGATGGCGTTCTACGGATCGTGTTTCGAGCCTGCGCTAATCGACCGCGCCCTGAAGCGAGAACCCGCGCCGCAAAGCACGTCACCCTATGGCGATTACGATACTGTGCTGAAGGCGTTGACCGATCAGCTTGCCCGGGGGCCGCATTTCCTTGGTGACCGCATCACGGCGCTCGACGTGCTCTGGGGCACGGCGCTGACCTGGACCACGCGGTTCAAGCTCGTGCCCGCACTTCCGGTCATCCAGGCTTACATCGATCGCTGGAACGCGCGTCCATCGGTTGCGCGGGTTCGGGCAAAGGACGCCGAACTCGCTGCGGCCCAAGGCTGAGCGTAAAAGCAGGAGGCTGTCATGCCGAATCGCACTGTGAGAGAGATCGTCGCGAAGCAAAAGGTGCTCACGGCGTCCGCGAAAACGACGGTCGAGCAAGCGGCCCGGCTGATGGAGCGCTCGCAAGTCGGCACCGTACTGGTCGTCGAAAAAGAACGCATGGTCGGAATCTTCACCGAGCGCGATGCGCTTTTCCGGGTTCGCGCGGCGGGTCGCGATCCACGTACGACGCCGCTGTCCGAGGTCATGACCCACGACCCGCAGTCGATTCACCCGGACAAGGCTTTCGGCCACGCCATGCTCATGATGTACGAGGGTGGTTTTCGCCACGTCCCCGTCGTGGAGAACGGCCATCCACTGGGCGTGGTGTCAGCGCGTGATGCGCTCGGTCCCGAATTGCAGGAGTTCGCTTCCGAGTTGGACCACCAGGAACACATTCGCGAAATACTGGGTTAGGAGCCGCCCTTCGACGGAAGGTGCTCCGCGAGTTCAAGTTTCGCGATCTGGTTTCGGTGCACTTCATCGGGGCCGTCGGCGAAGCGCAGCGTGCGCGCCTGCGCGTAGAAAAAGGCGAGCGGAAAATCGTCGCCCACGCCGGCCGCACCGTGCACTTGCATCGCCCAGTCGATCACCTGGCACGCCATGACGGGTGCGGCGACCTTGATCATCGCAATTTCTTTTTTCGCGGCCTTGTTGCCCGCGACATCCATCTTCCACGCGGCATGCAGGACGAGAAGCCGCGCCTGGTCGATGGCGATGCGAGCGTTGGCGATGCGCTCCTGCGTCACCGTCTGGTCGGCGATCGCCCGGCCGAACGCCACGCGGCTTGCCGCGCGCCGGCACAAGTAGTCGAGCGCGCGTTCGGCCTGCCCGATGAGGCGCATGCAGTGGTGGATGCGCCCAGGCCCCAAGCGTCCCTGCGCGATTTCGAATCCGCGTCCCTCGCCCAAGAGGATGTTGCCCACGGGAACGCGTACGTTGTCGAAATCGAACTCGCCGTGGCCATGCGGCGCATCGTCGTAGCCGAACACGGACAACACGCGGATCAGCTTCACTCCCGGGGTGTCGACGGGAATGAGGGGTCTTGCCCATGAAAATGAGGATCTTGCAGCGCGGGTCGGGACCGCCGGTGGTCCACCACTTGCGGCCGTTGATCACGTAATGGTCGCCGTCGCGCGCAATGGACGCCTCGATGTTCGTCGCGTCGCTGCTGGCCACGTCCGGTTCGGACATCGCGAACGCCGAGCGGATTTCCCCTGCGAGCAGCGGCACGAGCCAGCGGCGCTTCTGCTCGTCGTTGGCATAGCGGACGAGCGTTTCCATGTTGCCGGTGTCAGGCGCGTTGCAGTTGAAGACCTCCGGCGCGATCCACGAACGGCCCATGATCTCGCACAGTGGCGCGTATTCGAGGTTGGTGAGGCCCGCGCCGTATTCCGATTCGGGCAGGAACAGGTTCCACAGTCCGGCGCCGCGCGCCTTTGCCTTCAGCGCTTCGATGACCTTGGTGGGAATCCACGCGTTGCCGTTGCGGCGATTCGCGAGGACTTCCGCTGCGAACGGGGCCTCCGCCGGGTAGATGTTCTCGGTCATGAAGCGCGTGAGCCGCGCTTGCAGGTCCACGACCTTGTCGGAATAGTCGAAGTCCACGGGGATCTCCTAGTCGATTCGTTGCGCCATGTCCCACGCGACACGCGCCACCGGCGCAGCGCGCCGGCCCATTTCGACGGCATTGTCGCTGGCGGCGTTGCCCTGCAGCGCGCGCGACAGCACGCCATGCAGGATGGCGGCGATGCGGAACATGTTGAAGATGAGATAGAACTCCCAGTTCGCGATTCCCGCCCGCCCGGTGCGGCGGCAATAGGCCGCGACGTATTCGCTCTCGTCGGGAACGCCGAGCGCCGCCAGGTCCGCGCCCTTGAGTCCGCGGAATTCCTGCGGACCCAACCGCCACGCCATGACCTGATATGCAAAGTCCGACAACGGATGGCCGAGCGTAGAGAGTTCCCAGTCGAGCACCGCGAGGATCCGCGGCTCCGTCGGGTGGAAGATCACGTTGTCGATCCGATAGTCGCCATGGACGATCCGGGTCTCGTCGCCCTCCGGAATGTGCGAGGGCAGCCACTCGATCAGCCGGTCCATCGCGTCGATGCGCGCGGCACCGGCGGCCTGGTACTGCTTGGACCAGCGCGCCACCTGGCGCTCGATGTAGTTGCCGGTCCGGCCGAAATCGGCGAGGCCGATTGCGATCGGGTCGAGCTCATGCAGCGTGGCGATCACACGGTTGAGTTCGTCGTAATGGGCTGCGCGCAGCGCCGGCGTCATACCCGGCAGCGTCGGGTCCCAGAGGATGCGGCCCTCGATGTATTCCATCACGTAGAACGCGGTGCCGATCACCGCATCGTCCTCGCACAGCGCGTGCATTCTGGCGACGGGCACGCCGGTTCCCGCGAGTGCCGACATTACGTGGAATTCGCGGTCGACCGCGTGCGCGGACGGCAGGAGCTTGCCCGGAGGCTTGCGGCGCAGGACGTAGCGGCGATCACCCGAGGTCAAACGATAGGTCGGGTTGGACTGCCCGCCTTGGTATTGCTCGACGACGAGGTCGCCGATTCCCGCGTCGACGTTGGCGCGCAGCCAGATCGCGAGTGCGGCGGGGTCAATCGGGTGCGCTGGAGCGATTAATTTTGCCCCCGGATTCGCTGCGGCAGACACTTAGATCACCGTGCAGCCACCGTCGACGGCAATCACCTGGCCGGTCACGTGCCTCGAGGCTTCCGACGCAAGGAATACGACGCTGCCCTTCAGGTCCTCGTCGCCACCGAGCCTGCGAAGGGGCGTCAAGTCGACGACGTTCGTGGTAATCCGGTCGAGCGTGACCTTCGTCATCTTCGACGGAAAGAATCCCGGGCAGATCGCGTTGACATTGATGTTGTGCTCGCCCCACTCGGCGGCGAGCGCGCGCGTCAGTTGCACCAGTGCGCCCTTGCTTGCGTTGTACGCGATCGTCTCCATGCCCCATTCGGGCGGATTGCCGTAGAGGCCCGCGATCGACGCAATGTTGACGATCTTGCCGCTTCGGCGCGGGATCATCGAGCGCCGGGCGGCCTCGCGCGACAGGAAGAACGCGGCGTCGATGTTGAGGTTCATGACCTTGCGCCAACCGTCGTCGGGATAATCCTCGGCGGGCGCGGCCCAGTTGGTGCCGGCGTTGTTGACCAGAATATCGATCTGGCCCCACGGCGTGAGGACGGCGTCGACGATGGCCGGGATCATCGTGGGCTGCGAAAGGTCGCCGGTGACGCGCAGGCATTCGATGCCCATCCCCTCGAGGTGTGCGCGCGCCTCGTCCAATTCGTCCTGCTTGCGCGCAGTGATGGCGGCCCGGGCACCCATTTCGCCCAGCGCTTCCGCCATCTGCAGCCCGATGCCGCGCGAGCCCCCGGTCACGACCGCGACCTTGTCGCGGAGATCAAGCAGATCCTTGACACTCATTGGGCCTCCCCGGGGATTTTCCGCATTCGATTTCCACCAATTGTACGGTGCGGTCCATGTAGGACCCGCCAAAGAAAAAGGCCGGGCGAACCCGGCCTTTTTGCATCAAGCGAACGCTTTGCAGCCCGCTTCTTAAGCAGCCTGGATGTTGCTGGCTTGCTTCCCCTTCGGGCCTTGCGTGACTTCGAAGGAGACCTTCTGGCCTTCCTTCAACGTCTTGAATCCCGGCATGTTGATCGCGGAGAAGTGCGCGAAGAGATCCTCGCCACCGCCATCCGGAGTAATAAAGCCGAAACCCTTCGCGTCATTGAACCATTTCACAGTACCTGTTGCCATTTCTGTAATTCCTTAAGATAAATAATCGGCGGGCGGATGCCCGCCCCATGTTTCATTCTCAAGGACAGAAAAGTACGGGTACCGCGACCGGCTGGGTTGCCCCTTGGAGCGCGTCAGAACGTGCTTTAGTACTTGAAACAAAACACCTTTGGGAGCATACGCTCATTTCCCCCGTTTGGAAATACCCTGTTACAGCCCGGGGAAAGCCCTTTTTGGCTTCAGCGGCTAATGTTCGCGCCGGACCAGCGCGGCGCCGGCCGCCAGCGACCGTAACTTGGCACGGGCGACGTCGCGGGAGAGGGGCACCATGCCGCAGTTGGTGCAAGGGTAGAGCCGCTCGGCGGGCACGAATTTCAGCGCCGCCCGGAGGGTCCCGGCGACGTCCTCGGGAGTCTCCACGCGGTCGCTCGCAACGTCGATGGCCCCCACGAGGACGTCCTTCCCTGCGAGGAGGGCCAGAAGGTCGATCGGCACGTGCGAGTTCGCGCACTCGAGCGAAACCTGGCCGATGGACGACGCCGCGAGCAGCGGAAACGTCTGCTCGTATTGCCGCCACTCGGCGCCCAGGGTCTTCTTCCAGTCGATATTGGCCTTGATGCCGTAGCCATAGCAAATATGCACGGCCGTGGTGCACGCGAGTCCCTGGGCCGCTCGCTCGAGCGCGGCCACGCCCCAGGCGCGAACTTCGTCGAAGTAGACGTTGAAGGCCGGCTCGTCGAACTGGATCACGTCCACCCCCGCGGCCTCGATGGCCCGCGCCTCCTCGTTCAGGATTTCGGCAAAGGCCCAGGCCAGCTTTTCGCGGCTTCGATAGTGGCCGTCGTAGAGCGTGTCGACCATCGTCATCGGACCGGGCAGCGTGTACTTGACCTTGCGGTCCGTCTCGCCGCGAAGGAAGCGCGCGTCGTCGACGTAAATCGGATGCTTGCGGGAGACCGGGCCCACGACCATCGGCACATCGGCGTCGTAGCGGTTGCGGATGCGCACCGTCTTCTTGTGGGCGAAGTCGACGCCGGTGAGGCCCTCGATGAACGTGGTGACGAAATGGCGCCGCGTCTGCTCGCCGTCGGTGACGATGTCGATGCCCGCGTGTTCCTGGTCGAAGAGGGCCAGGCGCACGGCGTCCTGCTTGGCCGAGGCCAGCGCGTCACCGTCGAGTTTCCACGGTGCCCATAGCGCGACCGGCTCCGCGAGCCAAGTCGGTTTCGGGAGGCTGCCCGCGATCGTGGTTTGCAACAGGTGTGGCATCGGGGTCCTTTTGGGCGTCGATTATAGACGGCGACGTAATGAGCACACCTCGACCTGCGGGGCCATCCGGCGAAAATCGGTCAGGCCACTTGACCAGCACCGACACCGCCCTTACGCTTGCGGGCGCTCTTGCCGATTCGCGTTCGTCCTCTCCTTTGCCCCGATGCCGAAAATCCTCTACGCAGACAATAATTATCCGGACATCGATCTCGAGCGTGCGCTGTTCGACCCGATAGGTATCGAAATCGTCACCGCCCAGTGCAAGACCGAGGAGCAGGTCATCGAGGCAGCGCGGGGCTGCAGCGGGATCCTGCTTCAATACGCGCCGATCGGCGCCAAGGTCGTCGCTGCGCTTCCCGAACTCGGGATCGTCAGCCGGATCGGCGCGGGATTCGACACCGTCGATACCGATGCCTGCGAAAAGGCGGGCATCTGGGTCGCCAATTCGCCCGACTACGGCGTCGGTGAAGTCGCCACGCATGCGCTGGCGCTGGCGTTGGCGTCGATCCGCAACATCGTCGCCTACGACCGCGATATCCGTGCCGGCCGTTGGCACTTCATGTCGCCGGGAACGATGCGCCGCCCGTCCGAACTTACGCTCGGCATCGTGGGGCTGGGCCGCATCGGCAAGCGCATGGCGCATGTGTCGCGCAACGTGTTCAAGCTCGAACGTGCCGCGACGCTGTCCGACTTGGCAGCGCAGGGCGATGTCGTCTCGCTGCACACGCCGCTCAACGCGGAAACGCGCGGCATGATCGGCGCCAGATTCTTCAGTGCCGCAAAGCGGGGAATGCATTTAGTTAATACGTCGCGCGGCGCGGTCGTCGACATTCGCGATCTCGTGGCCGGCCTCGAATCCGGCGTCCTGGCGGGCGCGGCGCTGGACGTCCTGCCCGACGAGCCCATACCCCGGGACTCGCCGCTCTTGCGGCAACCGCGCGTCGTCCTTACGCCGCATGCCGCGTTCTACTCGATCGAAGCGGAAAAAGAGTTGCGGCGCAAGGCCGCCCAGAACATCATCTCGTGGCTGGCTTCGGGCAAGCCCGAGTACGTCGTGACGCGCGGGACGAGAAGGCCTTAACTAAAGGCCCCGACCGGCACGCAAACAACCGCGGGCAATGTCCGGGCGCGCGGCCTGATTCCAACAACGGGCAAGGAGGAGTGCCATGGCCGCGGTGACGATCACCGGCGTCCAGAAGTGGTTCGGTTCGACCCACGTCATTCGCGGCGTCGACGTCGCAATTGCCGACGGCGAATTCTGCGTGCTCGTCGGCCCGTCCGGTTGCGGCAAATCCACGCTGCTGCGGATGATTGCCGGGCTGGAGGAAATCAGCGAGGGCGAGGTCGCGATCGGTGACAAGGTCGTGAACCGCGTCGCGCCCAAACAGCGCGATATCGCGATGGTGTTCCAGAACTACGCGCTCTACCCGCACATGACGGTGCGCGACAACATGTCGTTCGCGCTGGCGCTGGCGAAGAAGCCGAAGACCGAAATCGAGGCGCACGTGAAGAAGGCGGCCGACATCCTGGGCCTGGCCCCCTTCCTCGATCGGTATCCGCGCCAGTTGTCCGGCGGCCAGCGGCAGCGCGTCGCGATGGGCCGCGCCATCGTCCGCGATCCGCAGGTCTTCCTGTTCGACGAGCCGTTGTCGAATCTCGACGCCAAGCTGCGCGTGCAGATGCGCACCGAGATCAAAGAGCTGCACCAGCGGCTGAAGACGACGTCGATCTATGTCACGCACGATCAGATCGAAGCCATGACGATGGCCGACAAGATCGTCGTGATGAAAGACGGGCTGGTCGAGCAGACGGGCGGCCCACTGGAGCTCTATGATCGTCCTGCCAACCTGTTTGTCGCGGGATTCATCGGGTCGCCGGCGATGAACATCATTCCCGGGACGGCTCGAACCAGCGCTGCCGCGCCCCACGTAGTGTTTGCGGATGGCGCCACGCTGCCGCTGCCCATTGGATCGCGCGCCGTCGATGGCCAGCCGGTGCTCTACGGCCTTCGTCCCGAGCATTGTGCGCTGACGGGAACAGGAGGGCTGCCGGCGGACGTCGTGGTCGTGGAGCCTACCGGTGCCGATACGCAGCTGTATTGCAGGTTCAACGGGCAGGAAGTGAATGCGATGGTGCGCGATCGCGTCGACTGCCGGCCCGGCGATCGGATCGCGCTGATCCCCGACCTTGGCCGGGCCCACCTTTTCGACGCGGCGAGCGGAATCCGCCTCGCGGCATGAATTTCAAATCGGGCAATTCAAACCCACGCCCGCATACCCACGGAGGCAATGATGAGCGATAGCAAACGTCGTGATTTTCTGAAGGCCACTGCCGGGGTCGCTGCCGGAAGCATGCTCGGCACCGGCGCCACATTGTTCGCGCCCGATGCGCACGCGCAGCAATACAAGGCGGTCCCCGAGAAGGGCGCGAAGCTGCGCGTATTGCGCTGGAAGCGCTTCGTCCAGGGGGACGAGGACGCGTGGGCCGCCAACACGAAGAAGTTCACGGAGCAAACGGGAATCGAAGTGCGCGTCGATGCCGAAGGCTGGGAGGACGTGCGTCCGAAGGCGGCCGTGGCGGCCAATGTCGGCAGTGGTCCCGACATCATCATCAGCACGATGGAGGACGCGCACCAGTATCCGGACAAGCTGGTCGACGTGTCGGACCTCGCCAACTACCTCGGCAACAAATATGGCGGCTGGTACGAGGCGGCCAAGGCATACGGCCAGCACGACAAGAAATGGGTGGCGATCATGATGGGCGCCGCGGGCGCGACGCTGGTCGGGCGCCAAAGCCAGATCAAGGCCGCGGGCTTCGACGCGTTCCCGCGGGACTTCCCAGGCTTCCTCAAGCTGTGCCAGGCGCTGAAAGCCAAGGGGACGCCGCCCGGCTTCGCGCTCGGCAACGCCACCGGTGACTCGAACTGGACGTTCTGGCTCTTGTGGGGCCACGGCGGCAAGCTCGTCGATGCGAAGAACAACGTGGTCATCAACAGCCCGGAAACGATTGCCGCGCTTGAATATTCGAAGCAACTCTACGAAACGTTCATCCCGGGGACGCTGTCGTGGCTCGACCCGAACAACAACAAGGCGTTCCTCGACAACCAGATCTCGCTTTCGAACAACGGCATCTCCATTTACTACGCGGCGAAGACGTCGCAGGACCCGAAGCTGCAGGAAATGGCCAACGACATCCAGCACTATCCTTTCCCGATCGGACTCGACGGCAAGTCGCGGGAGTTGAACTTGGTCTTTCCGATGATGATCTTCAAATACACGAAGTACCCGAACGCTGCCAAGGAATACCTTCGCTTCATGATGGAGAAGGAGCAATACGTGCCGTGGCAGGAAGCGTCGATCGGCTACGTTTGCCAGCCGCTCGCGGCGTACGAGTCGAGCAAGTTCTGGACCGCGGATCCCAAGAACACGCCTTACCGCGACTGCATGAAGAACATGACGCCCAACGGCTACGCGGGGACTCTCGGGTTTGCGTCGGCGGCGGCTCAGGCGGACTTCATCATTCCGAACATGGTGGCCGAGGCGGCATCGGGGTCGAAGACGCCGAAGGAAGCGGCGGAGCGGGCGCAGAAAAGAGCGGAGAGATACTACAAGGTATGACGTCGGCGTAGCCGGCGTCATACTTGCACGGATTGGAGCGTCGCCTTACTGGCGACGCTCAATTCGTGCCTCGTGGATTGAGCGTCGTTGCCACGACGCTCAATCCACGAGTCGGTGCCTGCTTGTCGCGATCCATTACAGACGAGATTGTTGTCCAGACCCTATAGATCGGGAATCTGAGTTGCCGTCCCAACAGTCCGCTCTCTCCCGCGCGCTCGACAACCGCACGACGCTCGGGCTCATCTTCATGCTGCCCGCGGCAGGACTGTTGCTGCTGTTTCTTACATACCCGCTCGGCCTCGGCACGTGGTTGGGCTTCACCGACACGAAAATCGGCCGCCCGGGCGTGTGGATTGGCCTCGAGAACTTCGAATTCCTGTGGGGCGACGCGGTCACGCGTCTCGCGCTCTTCAACACGATCTTCTATACGGTCGTGGCCAGCGTCATCAAGTTCGGGCTGGGGCTGTGGCTCGCGCTGCTCCTCAACAAGCACGTTCCGTTCAAGGCTTTCCTGCGCGCGATCGTGTTGCTCCCGTTCATCGTGCCGACCGCACTGTCGGCGATCGCCTTCTGGTGGATCTACGACTCGCAGTTCTCGATCATCAGCTGGGGATTGCTGAAGCTCGGCATCATCCACGAATACATCGACTTCCTGGGACAGCCGTGGCACGCGCGCTTCGCCACGATTGCTGCAAACATCTGGCGCGGCGTGCCCTTTGTCGCGATCACGCTGCTGGCGGGCCTGCAGACGATCTTGCCTTCTTACTATGAGGCCGCGAGCCTGGACGGCGCGTCCGACTGGCAGCAATTCCGCTTCGTCACGTTGCCGCTGCTGACGCCGATCATCGCCGTGGTGATGACCTTTTCGGTGCTGTTCACGTTCACAGACTTCCAGCTCATCTACGTGCTGACGCGCGGCGGTCCGCTCAATTCGACACACCTGATGGCCACACTCTCGTTCCAGCGGGCGATCTCCGGCGGCAGCTTGGGCGAGGGCGCCGCGATCGCGACGGCGATGGTGCCTTTCCTGCTGGCGGCGATCCTGTTCAGCTATTTCGGTCTGCAACGCCGCGCGTGGCAGCAAGGCGGGTCCGATAAATGAGCGCAGACGCGAGGCCCGCAGAGGGGGCACCCGAGGTCGCCGATTCGCAGGGGATGAACTATCTCGTCTCGCTGCCGCGCCGCGTGGTCACTGTCTACGTGCCGATCATCGCGTTCCTGATCGTGCT
>WNFM01336183.1_pt1 | contig 10493 bp, 9 predicted proteins | sample 5400271 | NCBI WGS metagenome assembly WNFM01 (sample SAMN13153352, study PRJNA577476) | soil metagenome | isolation source: 60 cm saprolite on Douglas fir-dominated hillslope | place: USA:California | collected 2013-09-17 | reverse complement strand
GTGCTTGAGATTCATCTGGCCCTCCACCTGCCAAAATCTGAATCTCTTCAATTATTTGATTCTCAGGCCCATCGGCTGCGACCTTCTGACTCAGTAAGATTAGCGAAGCGTAACCCGCCGCTTTGGCGGCTGCATAACGGAGGAAAGATGGCGGATTACGCTTCGCTAATCCGCCCTACGGGCTCCTCCACCGAATTTAGCCCGTAGGGCGGATTGAGCCGAAGGCGTAATCCGCCATCTCGGGCGGGGATAGCGGCGGATTACGCTTCGCTAATCCACCCTACCGAATTCGAAGTAGTTGCCCCGGCTTCAGCTGCGCAAGCCCGGCGCCTCGTGGCCGGTGCGCGCGACATACTCGGTATAGCCGCCGCCATACTGATGAATCCCCTCCGGCGTCAGTTCCAGCACCCGATTGGACAGTGCGGCCAGGAAATGCCGGTCATGCGAGACAAACAGCATGGTGCCCTCATATTGCGACAGCGCCGCGATCAGCATCTCCTTGGTCGCCATGTCCAGATGGTTGGTGGGCTCGTCCAGCACCAGAAAGTTCGGCGGGTCGAAGAGCATCTTCGCCATCACCAGCCGGGCCTTCTCGCCGCCCGACAGCACCCGGCATTTCTTCTCCACGTCGTCGCCGGAAAACCCGAAGCAGCCGGCCAGCGCCCGCAACGAACCCTGGCCGGCTTGCGGGAACGAATCCTCCAGCGACTGAAACACCGTGCGTTCGCCGTCCAGGAGATCCATGGCGTGCTGCGCGAAGTAGCCCATCTTGACGCTGCCACCGAGCGTCACGGTGCCGTCGGCCGGCGGCGTCGAGCCCGCCACCAGCTTCAGGAGCGTGGATTTGCCTGCGCCGTTGACGCCCATGACACACCAGCGCTCCCGGCGGCGCACCTGGAAATCGAGGCCTTCGTAAATGGTTCGGACGCCGTAGCCTTTGTGCACCTTCTTCAGGCTCACCACGTCCTCGCCGGAGCGCGGCGCCGGCAGGAAATCGAACGCCACCGTCTGGCGGCGCCTGGGCGGCTCTACCCGTTCGATCTTCTCCAGCTTCTTCACCCGCGACTGCACCTGGGCTGCGTGCGAGGCGCGCGCCTTGAAGCGTTCGATAAAATTGATTTCCTTGGCGAGCATCGCCTGCTGACGTTCGAACTGGGCCTGCTGCTGCTTCTCGCTGAGCGCGCGCTGCTGCTCGTAGAATTCGTAGTCGCCCGAATAGGTCGTCAGCTGACCACCGTCGATTTCCACGACCTTGTTGATGATGCGGTTCATGAATTCGCGGTCGTGCGAGGTCATCAACAATGCGCCCTCATAACCTTTGAGGAACTGCTCAAGCCAGATCAGGCTCTCGAGGTCCAGATGGTTGCTCGGCTCGTCCAGCAGCATGGCGTCGGGGCGCATCAGGAGGATTCGTCCCAGCGCCACGCGCATCTTCCAGCCGCCCGACAGCGCGCCCACGTCGCCGTCCATCATCTCCTGGCTGAAACTCAATCCGGCGAGGACCTCGCGCGCCCGGCCCTCCAGCGCGTAACCGTCCAGTTCCTCGAAGCGCGCCTGCACCTCGCCATAACGCGCGATGATATCGTCCATCTCGTTGGCCCGCTCAGTATCTCCCATCGCGGCCTCGAGCGCCGCCAGCTCGGCCGCCACGACACTGACCGGGCCGGAGCCGTCCATCACTTCAGACACCGCGCTGCGGCCGGACATCTCGCCGACGTCCTGACTGAAATAGCCGATGGTGACGCCACGATCGACGGCCACCTGGCCCTCGTCGGGAATCTCCCCGCCCGTGATCATCCGGAACAGCGTCGTCTTGCCGGCGCCGTTGGGGCCGACGAGGCCGACCTTCTCCCCCTTCTGGAGCGCCGTGGAGGCCTCGATGAAGAGGATCTGGTGACCAATCTGCTTACTGATGTTGTCAAGTCTGATCATGTGTCGAGGTGCCCGAAAAAACGTTTCGGCCGCTCTTAAGCCATGTGGCGTGCTTGCGGAAGGGTTTTGCGGAATGCCAGGCCCGTTGTTGGCTCGGCAGGGCCGCGTGTTATAAACATCAATTAGATCAGCCCGTAGGGCGGATTAGCGTCAGCGTAATCCGCCAACTCGGCGGCCGAGGCGAAAGCATCGCTAATCCGCCCTACACATTAGACATTTATCGATCTCCTCCACCGAATTCAGAGCGACCTGTTGAACGGTTTCGATAACGATTCACTGCGTTGAAGTCGGCTCTCCTGACGAAATCTGGCCACAGCCATTCGCAAAGCTGTCGCCCGATATAGAATGCCAAAGGCAGAAGCGTCGCCATCACGAGAAGAATCGCAGCCCGTTTACTTAAGCCGAAGTCATTCTGTAGATAGGTGATGCCGAGTAACGATGAGGGGGTAAAGATTATGGCTGCAACGAACCAAATTGCGATCGCGAGATGCCGCTCTTCTCTCGATCCACCGAAGACGAACCGAGAATCGATCCACCAGAGGCTGTTGCGCGCGGGCAATTCCGACAAGAGTGGCAAGTCTAAACCCAATCGCTTGGCTGCACGTTGATCGCCGATCATCGTAATGTTGGGAAACAGTTCACCAGCCGCGCGGCGAAAATGAACACAACTTATCATCGCGAAAAAGAGCGCCCCAACGAAGCACACCTCGCGACCAAACCCCAAAATGTGAAGATAAAGAAAGGCTATCAGACCGATAAACGTCGCTATCCCAGCAAGCGTCAACCAGATAGCGGCCGCCGCTTTGAATTCCTCCCTGGACCAAGCTCCGACTTGGTCTATCCTGAGCCACCATCGCATTCGTATTTTGGCCTTGACGTCGTTCATCACGCTCGCAAACTCTCCTGCCGATATCGATCAGTGCGAAGGCACCTCAAGGACTGCGAGGAACGCGGCAGACCCTGACACACCTTTCTCGATCGTGAGAACAACCCGACGCTGGTCGCCATAGAGGATTGGAATGTCCAACCACGGCATAGACCTCAGCAAAATCAGATTACGATTGCGGTCGGCTTCGTAGTTAGACATCCTCACCACGAAGGTACCATCGGATCTCTTGGCGGTAGTGCTCGCAAGTGGCGTGCCGCGAGCCTGCTCGGAGCGTTTCATCAAGATGCCGGGCACGCCATAGATCCCACTTCCTTCGAACTCAGGCGCAGGACGGAACGCAAGTTCCACGAAATGGCTGGCTGCGAGATTCTTGTCTGAATTACGTCTCAACGAGACTGTCACCTTGAATTTGTGCGGAACATCAATATCCGCGTGGATCGCGATCTCATCTGGCCGTCCGCCCGGTTCAATCGGTTCGGTGCGCCAAATAACCGTTCCTGAAAAGGACTGGTCATGCGAATTGGGACCATCCGGTTCAACCAACACAGCTCGCCCGACAAGGTCGTCACTCGTCACCGCCGGCGGTTCGGTTTGCACCCCGTCGTCCGCCGCGGCGGCGGTAATCGCGATAGCTCCGAACAAGGTTATCCACGTCGCGAGAAAAACACGATCAAGACGTGGTCGCCATCGGGGCCATATGGCGCCCACTTCGCCGGCTTTCGCTAAAATACTCAGCATCGCTGCGCCTCAGAGTCCTATGCTTCAGACTGTCGATTCCTGCGGAATTCGCGATCTTAACCCGCGTTTTCTTGGCAACCGCTGCTCAACGTCTAGATTAGCGGCCAAAGCCTTATTCTTTCCTTTCCGCATCCAAGACCTGACCCCTACTGTCCCGATTCCGAAGTTGACTTCGTTCTAGGCGCTTGCGGTGAGAGCCCGTAGGGCGGATTGAGCCGAAGGCGTAATCCGCCGTCTCGGCGGGGTTAGCGGCGGATTACGCTTTCGCTAATCCGCCCTGCAAGGTTGGATCGGCACGCCGCGTGATATAAACATCAATTCGTCGCCGCATTTCTCGCAGTAGCGGCGCCGGATTGCCGGGCAACCGATCCAAATCAAGGAGATCGTTTCGAATGAGCGTGGTGTCGACCGACCCGAAGCAATGGAATATTGGCCTTGTCGGCTATGGCGAAGTGGGGCGCATTCTCGCCGAAGATTTGCGCAAGCAGGACGTAAAAGTCACCGCCTGTGACATCAAGCTGCGCAGCGATCAGGCCGGCGGGGCGTTGCGCGATCATGCCTCCGTGCATGGCGTCACGCTCAAGACTTCTCATGCCGATCTTGCCTCGCAGGCCGATTTCATCGTATCCGCCGTCACCGCGAGCCAGGCCGTCCCGGTCGCGCAGGCCTGCGCGCCGGCGGTGAAACAAGGTGCCTGGTTCCTCGACTTCAATTCGGTTTCCCCCGGCGCCAAGCAGCGCGCGGCGACGCTGATCGACGGCAAAGGCGGGCGCTATGTCGAGGGCGCGGTGATGACGTCGATTCCGCCCTATCGCATCTGGGTGCCGCTGTTGCTTGGCGGCGCCGACGCCGAAAAACTTGCACCGCTATTGGTCGAACTCGGCTTCGACGCCAAGGTGGCGAGCCAGCAGCTCGGCGTCGCCTCGGCCGTAAAAATGTGCCGCAGCGTGATGATCAAGGGCATGGAGGCGATGGTGATCGAGGCTTTCACCACCGCGCGCGCCTACGGCGTCGAGGACGCGGTGCTGGCCTCGCTGAAGGAAACGTTTCCGGGCATCGATTGGGAGAAACAGGGCGCCTATTTCTTCCAGCGCGTGATCGAGCATGGCAGGCGCCGCAGCGAAGAGGTCCGCGAGGTGGCGGAAACTGTGCGCGAGATCGGGCTGACGCCGTGGTCGGCGCAAGGCACCGCCGAGCGCCAGGCCTGGGTCGCCGACCTCGCCGATCAGGGCCTGTTCGGCACGAAAGGCACGGAAGGGTTTGCCCGCAGCAAGGACTGGCGCACCGAGGCCGACCGCATCCTCGCCGGGATTGCGTCGAACAACAGCAAAAAGAACTGAGAGACATTTCCGATGGAATTCCAGAAGACGCCCGGGTGGCTCGATTGGTATGCCAGTCCCTCGGCGCCTCGCTTCAAGGTGCCCCCCGGCGCGGCCGATGCGCATTGTCATGTGTTCGGTCCCGGGGCGGAATACCCTTACGCGGCGGAGCGCAAATACACGCCCTGCGATGCTTCGAGGCAGCAATTATATGCCTTGCGCGATCATCTCGGTTTTACTCGCAACGTGGTCGTGCAGGCCACCTGTCACGGCGCCGACAACGGCGCGATAATCGACGCGCTGCACCATTCCGATGGCAGGGCACGCGGCATCGCGACCGTCAGGCGCGACGTCAGTGACACCGAGTTGCAGGCGATGCATGATGCCGGCGTGCGCGGCGTGCGCTTCAATTTTGTCAGGCGCCTGGTCGATTTCACGCCGCGGGATGAATTGATGGAGATTGCGGGGCGTATCGCAACACTCGGCTGGCACGTCGTGATTTATTTCGAGGGGATCGACCTGCCGGAACTATGGGATTTTTTTACCGCGCTGCCGACAACGATCGTCGTCGATCACATGGGCCGGCCCGACGTGACAAAGGCGGTCGATGGGCCGGAGTTTGAGCTGTTTCTAAAGTTCATGCGTGAGCACCCGAACGTCTGGTCCAAGGTCAGTTGCCCGGAACGATTGTCGGTCTCGGGCCCGCCTGCACTGAACGGCGAGCAAAACGCCTATCGCGACGTGGTCCCGTTCGCCCGCCGCATCGTCGAGACCTTTCCGGATCGCGTGCTCTGGGGCACCGACTGGCCGCATCCCAATTTGAAGGATCACATGCCCGACGACGGGCTGTTGGTCGACTTCATCCCGCATATCGCGACCACGCCCGAGCTGCAGCGCAAGCTATTGGTCGACAATCCGATGCGACTTTATTGGCCGGAAGTCTGAGGCAGCAGCGCCGCAGACGAATGCGCCGTGAGCGACGGCTGCAACGCCATACCCACCGTCGTCCTGCGAAAGCAGGGACCCATAACCACAGGCCTTAGTTGTTGTGCGAAAGCCGTCGAACGGCGTCTCTCACAACTAACGCCGCGGCTTATGGGTCCCTGCTTTCGCAGGGACGACAGGGGCGACGACGGGGGCCGAACTTACCTCAAGCGCGCTTCCGGCAGTCGCAATCTGGGTAGACTGGTTGATCGGCGCGGCCGGATGGACGGCGTCCAGCAATTGCTCCTCGCCCAGACCGATCGCTTGCAACCGCTTTGGCGAAATCTTGAAGGTGTTCACCAGCACTTCACGGATCACGTCGGCCCGCCGCTGGCTGAGCGTCAGATTATTGTCGCGGCGGCCCGTCGAGGCGGTGTGGCCGACGATCAGGAATTTGTATCCCAACAGCGATGGATGGGTGAGCGTGTCGGCGATACGCCCCAGCACCCCATAAGACGCCGGCAGAACCACCGCAGCGTCTTGGTCAAATTGAATTTCGGCAACAAGCTGCGGCAGCTTCAGCAACTGCGTGGCGACGGGCGGCCGCTTTAGCGGCGCGGCATCGGCCCTCGATTTGATCCGGTCCAACGCCTGTTGCCGCAGGGCTGCGATATCCAGATCGGGCGTGGTTTCAAGGCCGGCGAGCTTGCCGACCCAGTCTTCCGGTGTGCTGGCCGTCTGCGCCGAGCATGGCAGCGCCATCAAGCCGATCAGCGCGACGATCAATAGCCCAACGCCGCGTCGAACTTTCCTTGTCCGTAGCATCAGCGATACCCCGCTTCGCTCACGGCCTTGTTGCAGTTGATGCTCACACCGCGCGGCCCGGTCAACAGGCAGGCAATGGCCTTGCCTCGATCGCCCTTCTGGACGCCGGGGCAGAATTTGGCGACGTCGCGCTCGCAAAATTTGGTGACGGCGGCATGTGCGGCGACGCGCTTCTGGATCGCATCGAAAGCCCGGGCATAGTCAGTCTTGCACTGCGGCGACAACACGTCCTCATTGCGGTAGAGGCAGTCCTTCATACGCGTGGGATCGAGATTGACGCCGCGGCAGTTGGTGTCGATATCCTTGGCGCAGCTTGCACCCAATAGTGCCGCGGCATCCTCAAATTTCATCGTCTCCGCCGCGGCTGGCGAGGCTGCGATTGCAAGGATTAAAAGAACGGACCGGATTTGTTTCATGGCCCGATGTCGTAGGAAGTAATCGCCCGGCGTCAAGCGAAAACTTTCGCGATCGTATCGCTTGCTACAATCCGTGGATAAGGCCGGCGTCGATCAACAGCCGGTTGAAGCGGCGGGCTTCGGCGCCGTCCTTGCAGGCATAGAACATGCCCCTGCAGCGCAACATGATGTTCTTCTGCTCGGCGAACGACGGATCGAGCGGGATGCCGGCGGCCTCCTGGATCACCAGCGGCAGATAGGGCCCGTCGATCGTATCCATCACGGCTGGACTCTTGACCGGCTCGAAGTTGATGGCGTCGATCGCGTAATAGGTCGCGTAATAGCGCGGGTCGTAATTCTCGAGCTTATTGCCGACACCGGCTTCATCGAGATCGGGATCGAGAACATGCGGCGAGAATTCCGGCTGATGATCGCCGTAACGCACGATCAGAAACGGCTGCGCCGGAAACGTCTTTTTCAGGCCTGCGATAAAAGCTGCGTAATCGTTAGCGCTCATCGCCTGCCGGCGCAGATATTCATCGACCACGGGCTCGTTGCCGGGACCACGCCAGGACGGCATCAGATCCGGGCGAAACCTCGTCTCCCAGGGAAAGTGATTGGCGGCGAGATAAACGAACATGAAGAGCGGCGTGTTCGGAGGCGCATGCGCCATCAGCGTCACGGCTTTGTCGTAAAAGAAACTGTCGGGCTCGACGTCCCTGGCACCGAGATCGCGCGCATCGAAAAAATGCTGGATGCCGGTGGTCAATTGAAAGCTGCGCGCGCTCATGAACGCGCCGAAGGCCGGATAGAGCGAAATCGTGTCGTAGCCGCAGCGGCGCAGCGCCAGCGGCAATCCGCGCTCGACGCGGCCCGAGGCGATGCGGGTGACAAAATAGGCGAACCGGCCGAAGGAGCGCGACGAAAGGCCGGCGAGCACGTTGTATTCGGTGAACCAGCTCGGGCCGCCATTGCTTTCGGCCAGGAACTTGCGCTCCTTGCCGTCGAACGACTTGAAATGGTCGCCATAGCCCGGCGGCACTTTGATGCCGCCGGCCTCACGGATATCGAAGCTCGACTCATCATGGATCATGATGATGTTGGGCCGCCGCCCGGCCGGATGGCAGGAATCGACCAGCGGCACGTTGAGGCGTTCGGTTACGCCCGCAGCCGATTCCATGAAACCGTAATTGACAAAATCCGACACGGCGGTGACGCCGGAGCGGGCAAATTTCGACAGATAGCCGTCGTCGTAATAGCCGCGCCAGGCTTCATCCGGCCATTCAAAGGCATGTCCGGTAAGTGCTGCAAGACTAGCCAGTAAGCAGGCCAGCGCCGGCAGGCGGCGGATGCGGAACGGATCGAGCCACCACAGCGCGTACATCAGGGGGATGGTGAGGAAGGCGGCACCGATCACCGACCAGCGCAGATTGGGGAAGATCGTGAAAAGAAATGCCGCAGTATCGCGGTCGATCACCATCAGGTCGACGAAGTTCGCGGTCATCTGCACGATGTCGTGCTTGAGCCGCGACAGCAGGATCAGCACCACGACCAGCGTCAGCGACAGCGCGCCCGACAGCGCCGGACGCCGTAATAGCGTGATGAAGAAGAAGTTGAGGATCCCCCACGACAGCAGGAAACCAATGCGCGAACCGAAATCGGTCTCGGTCTGCAGCATGATGGCGAGCGCCGCCAGATGCGGGGCTGCGACCGCGAGCCATCGCCAAATGCCGATCGAGGCAAGGCCCGCGGCGGCCGTCGCGGAAGAACCTGGATTCGGGGCGGGCGCCATCGGCTAGCACGCAAACTCACCCCGGTGCCTTCATGCCTTGGCTGGCGGTGACCAGGAGACGGACGGCGCAGCCGGAACCTGCGGCGTGTCATAAAAATGTAGTGGAACTGTCACGGCAACGCAACAGAAGCGCGATGCGGGACCGCTAGCAACCTTAACCGGCAGGCAGGGTGCTGTACCCATCCGACGGCCTTCTTCCCTTCTCCCCTTGTGGGAGAAGGTGGCGCGGACGAAGTCCGCGACGGATGAGGGGTTCTTTCCGCGGAAACAGACCCCTCACCCGTCACGAACGCGCTTTGCGCGTCCGTGCCACCCTCTCCCACAGGGGGAGAGGGGAAGAAGAGCCGGTGCACCCTACTGACTCCCCTCCAGAAGCTCGACATAACGGGCTGCCGAGCGTTGTACCGCGCCGGCGCCGTCGGCCATCACCTGCCGTCCGGGGAAGGCGCCGTAGATCCGCTCGAACCGGCACGGCGCCAGGGTCTTGGCGATGCGGCGCACGGTCGCAGCCGCGAGCGGCATCATGTTGGGATAGCTCCAGAGGAACGAGACCCGCCTGACGTCGCCGGCGACCTGCACAACATCCCCGCTCAGCAGCGCGCCGCGTCCGTCGGCGCCATCAGCCCAATGCAGCACCGTGCCGCCGGGAAAGTGGCCGCCGAGCCTCAGCAGCGTCACGCCTGGCGCGATTTCGAGCGTTTCGCCGTCCCAATGGCGGATCATGGCATCGGCTCGCATGACCCATTCGGCGTCGGCGGCATGCAGATGCACGGGGCAGTCGAAGGCACGCGCCCAATCCTGCATGCAGGAATAATAGTGCGGATGCGAGATCGCTATCGCCTTGAGGCCGCCAAGTGCGCGAACCAGCGCTTTGGTCGCATCATCGAGCAGGGTAATACAATCCCACAAGATGTTGCCCTTGGGAGTTCGCAACAGGAGCGCGCGCTGGCCGATGGCAAATTGCGGTTGGGTGTGGATTTCGAACAGGTCCCCTTCCAACTGCCGCCAGGCGTTGACGTGCGTGCTCGCAAGTTTCGCCGGCGTCGTCCAGGCCTGTCCGGCGCGCGGCACATATTGCCGTTCGTCTTCGCAGATCGCGCAGCGGGACGGTGGCTCGGCCGTTTCAGGGTACGAGGTGCCGCAGGTGTTGCAGATTTGGATCGGCATCGGACTGTCTCTCATCGCTGACGTGCCGCGGGGGCGCTTTGATTGTAGTTGATCATACCCAGCCCTTGGCAGGTAGGCGGTTATCGCGAAACTCGTCATGCCCGGGCAGGTTTTGACCGAGACCGACACTTTTTGGCCGTGGAGATCTAAAGCCTACCCCTGCAATCACTTGTAACTCAATCACCATCCCGGTTTAACCGCCGCGATGGACATAGCGTTTACTGGGGAACTCAAGTTCGGCTAGGTGCGGTGTTACGAGATCGCCCTTCGAATGTAGGGAGGACGTCTGCCAGGGAGTTCGAATCTTCTCGGGCGCGCCAGCCCCCACATCGAGGCGCCGGCTCACGCACGCCAACAACTATCTGATCGTTGAATCGCGACGGCCTTGCGAAAGCGTCTCGACCAGGCCCACTGTCCAGCACATCGGGCATCCGCGTAGCGCGACGAGGGCGGCAACGCCCGCGCCCAAGGATAGCCAAGGGTGCGCGGTCTGGTGGACGATGGCCCAAGCG
>WNFM01014046.1_pt1 | contig 10493 bp, 9 predicted proteins | sample 5400271 | NCBI WGS metagenome assembly WNFM01 (sample SAMN13153352, study PRJNA577476) | soil metagenome | isolation source: 60 cm saprolite on Douglas fir-dominated hillslope | place: USA:California | collected 2013-09-17 | reverse complement strand
CACAAGTTAATCGTAATACTCTTGGCCGAGGTGGGTGATGAGATCCTCGCCCTTCATCCACCGAAGAGTGTTCTTCAGTTTCATGGACTGAATGAAGAGGTCGTGCTCGGGGTAAAGTCCGGGCGCGGTCATCGGCGACTTGAAATAAAAGCTGAGCCACTCCTGAATGCCGCGCATTCCGGCGCGCTGCGCCAGGTCCATAAACAACACGAGGTCGAGTACAATCGGCGCGGCCAAAATAGAATCGCGGCAGAGGAAATCCACCTTGATCTGCATGGGATAGCCGAGCCAGCCAAAAATGTCGATATTGTCCCAGCCTTCTTTGTTGTCGCCGCGCGGCGGATAGTAGTTGATGCGCACTTTGTGGCACATCTTGCCGTAGAGCTTCGGATACAACTGCGGCTGAAGAATATATTCCAGCACGCTGAGCTTGGATTCTTCTTTGGTCTTGAATGATCCTGGGTCCTCAAGAACTTCGCCGTCGCGATTGCCGAGAATGTTGGTGGAAAACCAACCATCCAGACCGAGCATGCGCGCTTTGAACGCCGGGGCGAGCACAGTCTTGATCAGCGTCTGACCGGTCTTGAAATCTTTTCCGCAGATGGGAACGTTGTGGTCGTGCGCGAGCCGTTCAATTGCAGGAATATCCACGCTGAGGTTCGGCGAGCCGTTTGCGTAAGGCACCCCGCTGGTCACGGAGGCCCAGGCATAGAGCATGGAAGGCGCGATCGACGGGTGATTGGACTTCATCCCTTCAACGAACTTTTCCGGCGTGGAGTGGACTTCTTCAGGCTTGACGAACGATTCCGTCGAGCCACACCAGCAGGTGACCAGCCGCGAAACACGCGAAGTCTTGCGGAAGTTGGCGATGTCTTCCTTGATTTGCAGAGCCAGTTCGTACTTATTCTTGCCCTTCTTGACGTTCGGGCCGTCGATCAGTTTCACGAAATCGTGATCGAACGCCGCTTTCATGGGCTTGATGGTAGAGAGGAACGGCTTCACTTTCTCCAGGTCCTGGGGATTCAGCACGCCCGCATTCGCGGCAGACTGGTAAGCGTTGTCCTTGAAAATATCCCAGCCGCCAAAGGTGAGGTCCTTCAGTTCGGCAAGCGGAACAAACTTATGGATCAGCGGCGAACGCCCATCCGTGCGCTTGCCCAGGCGAATCGTGCCCATCTGCGTGAGCGATCCCACGGGCTGCGACTTGCCTTTGCGGACGAGCTCGACGCCGGCCATAAACGTGGTGCTGACAGCGCCCATGCCGGGAAGCAAAATTCCGAGTTTCCCCTTGGCGGGCGCGATTTTTGATGGCTTTTCCATGCCACTCCTTTGAACGATCGCTAAAAACTCGATCAGCAATAAAAATTGAAGATGAATTGCGAACAGCCGCAGCGGAAGCGCGCTGCATCCCTGAGCAAACAAATAATAATGAGGGAAGAGGCGCGGATTTGCAAATCGTTCGTCGAGAGTCCGGCGAGGGCCATCCACGCCAGAAAACGGGCCTCTCTACGCCAACGCCCGAGGGGAGCGGAATTCTTGTGGACCTTCACGACAACGGCTTTGGCTTTGGCGATTCTCACTACGAGGACATGGCGGTAAAGTAGATCCAAAGGTCGGCGGGTCACCGCCACGGAGGAAATCCAATGAATTTTGCAAATCGATATGGAAAGTTCTTGATCGTGCTGGCCGTTCTGCTCATCGGTGCAACGATATTTGGCCCGCGAGTTGGCGCCCAGGATGAGGGCTGGCGGATCATTCGCGCTGAATATGGATATAGGACGCAACGCGCCGATGTAACCAATCTTCTGAACGAGCTGATTGCCCGGGGCGGAGACAACGGTCAAATCTATGTGAACGATGGACCGCTGGGTGGCGATCCCGCCCAAGGGCACGAAAAGACGCTGTATGTCCGGGCCAAGAATCGAAATGGCGAGGAACGCATATTTGAATACAGGCAGCACAGCTACCTGGACGTCCGGCTCTTTGATGTTCGGCGTGGCGATCGGGACCGGGACCGCGATCGGGACGGTGATCGGGACCGCGGTCGCGGCGAGTGGAATGCTTTGCAGATTGTGGGCGCCTACTATGGCGTGCAGGGCCGCACAGTGAACGTCACCGAGCTGTTGCGTCGCCGCATGCACGAAGGAAGGGTGAGCCTGGTGGTTTTCAACGGCGCATTGGGCGGCGATCCCGCTCCTGGTTTGGAGAAGGTTTTGATCGTGGTCTATAGTTTTCAGCGTAATGAGACAGCCACGGCCGTCCGTGAAGGAAATACGCTGACGATTCCGTAGCGGCTCGCCGTAAGCCAAACTCCTGAAAGGGCTCCTGTCAGGTGCGCTTCTTGGGGAAGCGGCGGAGTTCGAAGATCAAATACACAACCACGGCGAGATTGATCACCAGTGCCAGCCCTTTGCCGATGCTGGCGTGCTTGGCGAGTTCGTAGATTTCTAACGGAAGCAGGGAAGCCGTACTGATGATCGTGAGATACTCCGCCCAGCGCTTGCCCATCGAAAGGCCAATGCCTTCGGTGAGAAAAATCGCCGAATAGATAAAAGTGCCTACGCTGAGTTCTTTCAGCCGCTTGTCATCGAGAATCGACAATTTCTCCAGAAGCAAGCGGATGTAATGGGCATGCGGATCCACCTGGAAAGTGTTGATCCAGTGCTCCACGAGGGCTTCCACGTCCTTGTGGAGAAGATGGAGCGCGCCAATTCCCAGCGCCAGCAGCGCGAGCCCTTTCAGTAATTTGAAGGCGGCAATGACCCGCAGGCCGCGGCCATGAGCTCGTGGTTGGGACATTTTTCCGACCACGATTGTATATCAGAAGGCCCGCTCAACCACGAGGCGAACGAAGGTCAATGGTATTAATTTCAGGCGGAGAAGCGGCCTGCAAGGGCAACGTCGCGAAGGATTTCTAACGCCACTTTTTCAATTGCGGCCAAATCGAGGCGAGGGATCCGAATTTTGCGCCGCGGCAAATGTAAACGGGCAGTTCGCGCTCCAGCGCGTACTGATTGTCGGCGGACGTCCCAACGTACTCGACGTGCTCGAACATGCTCTCCAGTTTTTCCCTGGAGTCATCGAGCACGATCATGCAATTCCCCGAGTAGCCTCGTGGGCCCCAGAGGTAGTAAGTCTGGTGGCCGCTCAACGAGGGAGGCAGGCCGTAGCGCCCGCCGAGGAAGTCGATCGCGCCAGCTTGCCCGTAATCCTGTGCGAAGATAGCGCAAGTCGCGCGTTCCGCCGGCGAAAGCTTCAGGTAAGCTTCGTTGACTTTAGCGACGATCTCTTCCCATCCAAATTGATCGGCATAGTGTTGCGGCAAAATGGCGCGCATGTGGGAGTGTTCGCTGCGCGGCACCTTGAGCGGCAGCGTGTCCATATAGGAAATGAATTGGTCGACGGGCAGCACTGGCATGACGACGGGAGCGAGCCAGGCTCCGCTTGCGAGAATTACTGCCGCAAGCGCGGGCTTCAGCCAGACTTGACGCGACCGTGCGATGAAACTCTCGATCACTACCGCGCCGGCCGCGAGGTAAACCGCGTAGATTGGCCCAAGATAATAATTCTTGCCTTTCAGAATGACGAAGACAGTGAATGCGAGAAGATAAGTCCAGCCGAGGAACCGGTAAGGTTTCAGCCGTGCCGAGAAAAGAAAAGCGAGCACCCCGATAATCCAAATGGGCGCCAGGATGGGATGAACGATGAGCACCTGTTGAGCGAAATAGGCGGCCGGAGAGAGCACGACGTCGCGGCCGTCGGCCTTGATATTGTGTATGAGCTCAACGAAGGGCCAGTGATGCTGAACATTCCAGAGAATATTCGGAAGAAAAATCAGAAATGCGAGCCCGCCGCCGAGCCAGAACCATTTGTTTGCAAAGACGCGGCGCTGCGCGGTCAATAACACCCCAACCACAATGGCAAACCCGAGCACAGCGATCGAATATTTCTCTTCGAGACCAATGCCTGCAACGACTCCAAACCAGAGCCAATAGCGGGGATCCTCGCGCTTGATCGCCAGGATTGCGAAATACACGCAGCCCATCCAGAGCAAGGGTTCGAGGCAATTGGTGGTCAGGAGGCTGCCGTCGGAAAGATAGATGGGAACGACAATGAACGCCAACGCGGAAAGTACACGCGCGAATCGCCGGCCACCCAGCTCTCGGGCAATCATAGCCGTCAGAATCACGGAGGCCGAAGTCGCCAGCGCTGGGACAAAGCGAATACTACGAAGCGAGTCACCCAGCACGAGCCGGCAGATTTTAATGAGGAACGGAATCAGTGGAGGATGATCCACGTAACCCCACGCAAGGTGGTCTCCGCAGGCCATATAGTCGAATTCATCGCGGAAGTACCCGTAGCGATTGTTAAAGTAAAGATGCATCAGAAAGTTCGCGAGCGCGAGAAAGAGCACGATGGGCATGCCATCCGTGAGGAAGGATTGTTTTTGATTGGCGGATACCGGCGCTTGATCAGTAGTGGTATTCATTTTTGTGTTTGCGGCGGCGCGAGAGTAGGAATACCGAATAGCAGGTTCTGGCCGTTCACGGCAGCGTGAAGGCGATGACGTAGTCGCCTTGCTTTGTGCCAAGTTTTCCATGGCCGCCAGCGGCAATCACGACATACTGTTTGCCTTTGAGCAAGTAGGTCATCGGAGTAGCCTGACCACCAGCCGGAAGCTCGAATTTCCAGAGTTCCTTTCCCGTTTCGGTGTCGAAAGCTCGGAGATAGTTATCCATGGCCGCGGCGGTGAAGACCAAGCCGCCGGCGCTTGCCATCGGCCCGCCAAGAGTGATAGTTCCCGTATTCATGCCCGGAATCCAGGTTCCTAGCGGCACATCCCACACTTTTTTTCCTTCGAACAAATCTACTGCCGCTATCGTCCCCCACGGGGGCGGGTTGCAAGGAAGTCCGCTGTGCGCCAGCAACGGCGTGCGGAACATCGCGAACGGCGCGCCCGTTTGCCGGGCGAATTCGCCGTGCAGCCGGTCCAGATCGCTGGCGTTTTTGCGCGCCTCAGCCAGCTCGTCCCTCGGAATCAGTTTCACGAATATCGGCAAGCGGTTGGTGTCCACGAAGAGCAGGTGCCGCTGCGGGTCGAATGCCGCGCTGCCCCAGTTCACTCCTCCGACGTTGCTCGGGTAGACCAGCGTTCCCTGCAAACTCGGCGGAGTGAATATTTCTCCAAATCTCGCGGCTTTGATTTTGTCCGTGCACCATTGTTTCTCCTGTGCGTCTTTCCCCCAGGCGTCTTCCGGCGATAACTTTTCCGGAACGAGCGAAATCGTCGAAACCGGCTGCGTGGGCCAGGACTCCTCGCCGGCAATGTCGCTCTTGGGCACGGGGCGCTCCTCAACCGGAAGAAGCGGCGCGCCTGTCATGCGATTGAGCACAAACACGCGGCCCATTTTTGTTGTAATCGCGATCGCGGGCGAGCCGTCTTTCCAAGTGAAAAGCGTAGGCTGCGAAGCGACGTCGTAATCCCAAATGTCGTGGTGAACGACTTGGAAGCCCCAGACGAATTCACCGGTGCTAGCACGCAAAGCCACGACCGAGTTGGCCCCGCCGTAATAATCGGGGCTGGCGCTGCCCGTTGGGATAAAAATGAGATTGCGTTCGGCGTCTACCGAGATGGTTGACCATGCGTTGCCCGCGCCCGTTCGAGGCGTAGTCTGATAAGCCCATGGAGCGATGGGGTCCCAAGTCCAGCGCAACTTGCCGGTGCGCACATCAAAAGCGCGAACAATGCCGCGCTCGACGGTGACGGCGCGATTGTCACCTAGCGAGGACCCGGTGATTACCAAATCGTTGAAGATCGCCGGCGCAGAAGTAACTTGATAGTCCCCGGGGTCGCGCAGCTTTACTCCGTTCGTGAGATCGACTTCTCCATCCATCCCGAAATCGGCGCACGGCTTCCCGGTCGCTCCGTCCAAGGCAATCAGCCGCGCGTCGAGCGTCCCGATAAAGATCCGCAACGCGCACAGTTTCCCCGCTTTGGCATGGGGTTCGCGCCAAGCGGAAACACCCCGCGAGGTGACTTCCGAGGATCCGTAGGGCAGCTCCAGCTTCGGATCGAACTCCCAAAGCTTTGCGCCAGTCTCGGGATTCAGAGCGATCACATGATCGTAAGGAGTGCTGAGAAAGAGCTTTCCGTCAACCAGGATAGGCGTGGCCTCAAACGCGGCTTTCTTGTCGAGCTCTTCGTCATGAGGCAGCGCGCCGGTGCGATGAGTCCACGCGACCTTAAGTTGCGTCACGTTGGTGCGGTCAATCTGCGCCGCTGGCGAATAGCGGGTGCCACCGCCATCGTTGCCATAGTTCGGCCAGCCGGCTTCCGGCTTGGCCTGCGCAGAAGCATGCGATACCAGGCCTAGTGACAGTGAACTGATCACCAAGCTGCGGAATACACTGAAAAGCGCCATGTCTTTCATGGCGGGAAGAAATACCTGAATGGACTGTGACGCGCAACACATCCGGGACAAGTGGGCCCAAACAAGGGACGAGTGGGCTGCTGCATCTGAGCAAGAGGCCTTCAGGGATGCTTCAACAGCTCCGGCCGCTGCGAAACGTAGCGGCGCGACCAGCGCAGTTCCGTATTGTCGTGCAGCATCACTTTGTACTCGCCGTGGAACCACGGCAGCAGCTCCCGAACGGCGTCCAGTTTCACCAGCGTTCCCCGGTTGATGCGCACGAACAGTTTCGGATCAAGCATGTTTTGCACCGCGTCCAGCGTGCTGCGCAGCGTGTGTGTTTTCTTGTCGCAATGCAGCAGCACGTAGTTCCGGTCAGCTTCCACCCAGGAAATATCCTTCACGGCCACGAATATCGACCGTGAGTCTTCCTGAATCAGCAGGCGCTCGGGAAGCGACCTTTCGCGCTGCAGTTGGTCCAGCATCGCCCCCAGGCGGGACGCGTAGCCATCGGCCGATTGCTCGTGGGCTGTTCTCGCGCGGCGAAGCGCTTCGCGAAACCGCTCTTCAACGACGGGCTTGAGCAAATAGTCGAAAGCGTGCACCTCAAAAGCGCGGAGCGCGAACCTGTCGTGGGCGGTTATGAAGACCACACGCGGCAACGGAATATTCGCGGCATTGAGCGATTGAATGACCCCGAATCCATCCAGCCCAGGCATCTGCACATCAAGAAAAGCCAGGTCGGGCCGCTGCTTCTTAATTGCCGCAACAGCGGTTTCGCCGCTGTCAGCTTCTCCGGCGATCTCCACAGCGGGCTCATCGCGCAGCAGGCGCAGTATTTTCCGCCGCGCCGGCGCTTCGTCGTCGACAACGAGGACCCGGAGTGGAGACCGCGAACTCATTCGGAGGCTTGGGAAAGGTGCGGGGAACTGTGCAGAGGTACACGGAGCGTGACTTGCGCTCCTCCGCTGGCCCGGTTGGCAATCGAGAATTGTTGGCGATCGCCATAGAGGTGCGCCAGCCGGTCACGGATATTCGAAAGCCCTAGTCCGCGGCCGAACACACCCGAAGGCACAATTTCTCCGAGACCGCGGCCAGTGTCGCAGACCTGCAGGATCAAGCTGCCGTTTTCGCGATGCGCCGCAATGGTGAGATCCATCGCGCTGCTCCCCGCTTTCATTCCATGCCGCAACGAATTTTCCAGCAGCGGCTGCAGGATGAGCTGCGGTACCAGAGAACTATTTAAGCTCGGGTCAATCTCGTAGGACACGCGCAATTTGTTTTCGAAGCGCTTTTGCATCAAGTCGAGATAGAGCCGCGTGATTTCCAGTTCCTCGGCAAGGGGAATCTCGTGCGCTCGCGAAGCCCGCAGCGTGAGCCGTAGCAGGTCGCTGAGTTGCGCGATCATTGCATCGGCGGAGCGGACGTCTTCGTACATCACCGAAGAAATCGTATTCAATGTGTTAAATAGGAAGTGGGGCTGCAGCTGAAGGCGCAGATTTTCCAGCTGGGCTTGCACCAGCTTGGTCTGCAATTCCGCCGAGGCCAATTGCTGAGCTTGGGCGATGCGCAAGCGTTGGTAGAAAGAATACGCGCCCACGATGACAGTGAACCCGATCAGGTCATTCGAGAATTCCATGGGATAGCGGTACGTCATGATGCCGTAGTCGTACGGCCCCATCCCTAGTAAAGGCGCCAGAAAGTGTCGGCTGATGGCCATCATCGTGGTGTGCGCCGCGGAGAAAAGAATGGCTCCGGCCACATGCAAAAGACCAAGACGGAGCCACCCCTTGCGCTCAAAGAGATACCGTTGTGAGAAGAGAAAGACGAACGGCAAAAGAAGAAAAACCGAGTACACTCCGGTCCCTTCTTCCAGAGCGCGCCTCGGAAAAGTTCCGGGAATCTGCCGCGTGAGATCGTCCAAATAGCGGTAACCAGTCATCAGCACGGCGATCAGTGTGTACACGAAAAGGAGACCAATCCACAAACGCCCGCGCCTTGACAGCGCTGGACGCGCCACCGTTTCGTTTGTAGCCGTTCCATCCATATTCAGGCTGTGATTATGCTTTACCGGAGCCGTTGGCGGAAAGAGTTCTTGTCGGCTCCCAGACTACGGGAAATCGTGACGCTTGCCAGGGAATGAAGATCAGCGGCGGCGGGTTTTCGAGAAATCGATGGAGCTAATAGAGGTCACCGCTACCAATAGAATCAAGGCGGCGATTAAGGCATAGATGATCACAACATTCTCCTGACGTTCGGCAAGTAGAAGCGCATGCCGGAGGCCAAAGGTACATCCCATGTTTTCAATGAGTTCCGCTTCGCACAGTGTGCAGTGAAGTTGCCAAAACAGGACAGGTGTGGGCAGTAGTTCACGGCAGCCGAGTACTGGGACTAGGCACGTAAACTGGCTCGTTTTGTCCGCCCATTTGGTCGATGTGCTAGCTCTTGCTTAGCCGGATCGAGCCATCGCCGGTGTGGATCGTCAGCGGCTGGCCGCCACCGTTCATCTTGCCGTGAATCTGTGAGTTGCTGAAGGTGCCTTCCACCGTGACAGGGATGCCCAGGCTGATGTGGCCATCCCCCGTGCTGGCGTCAATATTGGTTTGGAAATCCGACGGGAGAACGAGGTCCACGCTTCCATCGCCTGTCCTGATGGTCCAGCTTGAAGCCATCTTGGAACCCGGCTGAACGCGCGTGTCCACGCTGCCGTCCCCCGTTTTGACGTTGAGCGCGTCGAATCGCCCTGCGATGCGAATATGGCCATCGCCGGAGTCGGCATCGACTTTGCCATCCAAGTCGCGGGCTTCAATCGAGCCGTCTCCCGTATGGAGGCGGATGTCGCCCTTCAGGGAATCGACGGTGATACTGCCGTCGTTGGTGTGCAAATCGATGTTGCCTTTGAGCGAATTGGCCTTGACGGACCCGTCGCCCGTGTAGACTTTCACTGTCCCATTAATCGATTCGGCCTGCACTGATCCGTCTCCGGAATGGACGTCGAGGTCGGCGTCCCGCGGCATGCGCACTTCGATGTGTAGTCTGTGCGAGTTGTGGCCCCAGGAGAAACCCCAATGGGCGGTGACCCGGGCAATCAACTCCACCTTGTCTCCGTCTTGATGCGCGTCAATGTGCAAATTCTTGCCCAGTTCGTAACCCTGATATTCCACGCGAAATTCGACCTGCTTCGAGTCGCCCGTGCTGACGCGGATGCTGCCATCATTGGTTTCTACATGCACGTTGGCGCGTCCAGAGACGGTGAAGGGCTTGGTGACCTCTTCAGCGCGAGCCGCAACCGCCGAAGCGGCTAAAAGGGCTGCGCAAGCAAGCCCGAACCTGATCGCGGTCGAGCGGTGGGGAAGTGGGTTCATATCGAGTACCCTCCGAAATTTGGCGTTCTGCCTATAGGTACGATAGCCGGGGAGAAAAGGTTCCCTGTCTGCAAACCGTTGCGCAACCACGGCCTCTTATCAAGTTCCCTTTGCGGCCCGCTTCTTTTGGCTTCCAGGCTGGGTAGCACCGGGTTTGGGCCGGAGGGCGGCCAGGAACTCAGCCGTCGGCAGGGTATTGATGACATCTCTCTTCTCCAGCCAGCCGCGGCGGGCCATGGTGACGCCGTAGCGGATGAACGCCAGGTTGGCGGAGTTGTGGGAGTCGGTCGAAATGATCACTTTCACTCCTCGCTCCTTGCACATCCGCAGGTACACGTCTTTCAAGTCGAGCCGGTCAGGATAAGAGTTGCACTCCATGGCCACGCCGTGTTTCGCGCAAGCCTCCAGGACCTTCTCCATGTCGTAGTCGATAGGATCTCGCCGCAACAGCAGCCGGCCGGTGGGGTGGGCGATGATCTGGGTGTAGGGGTTTTCAATGGCGTCGAGCATGCGCGCCGTCATGGCCGCGCGCTCCAGGTTGAAATAGGAGTGCACAGAGCAGACCACCACGTCGAGTTGCGCCAGAAGTTCATCCGAATAATCCAGCGACCCATCTTTGAGGATGTCCACTTCAGCGCCCGCCAGAACGCGAATTCCCAGGTCCTTGTCATTCGCGGCATGAATCTTCTTGATGTGCGCCGCCATGCGCTTTTCGTCG
>WNFM01246674.1_pt1 | contig 10494 bp, 6 predicted proteins | sample 5400271 | NCBI WGS metagenome assembly WNFM01 (sample SAMN13153352, study PRJNA577476) | soil metagenome | isolation source: 60 cm saprolite on Douglas fir-dominated hillslope | place: USA:California | collected 2013-09-17 | reverse complement strand
ATCACCTCCTCATTCTATCCCATTTTCATCCTCTTCTCTGGCTCGCAGAGCCATCGTGCTTCCCCTGAAAATAGGGGAGGGCCAATAATTTTCATGCGCGCTGGTGCGCCTGTGGCGCATGGCACATTGGTGGCGAATTGTCAAACTGAGTCTGATTATCTCTTTCTCTTCTGGTACGATATTCATGCGCGATAAGGAGCGGGTATGCGCGTATTTCTAATAGAGAGGAAGCGAACCCACTCAGGGGGATGTAACGGAGGGGATCCTTGACCATGTCGCCAGATTCAACACTCAAAGCCAGCAAAGACCTGAACTTTATAGGGGACACACTGGTGCGCATCTCGCGCGCACTGCACGAACAGACTCGTAAATTAGAGGCAGCGGTCGAAGGCACGTATGCCAGCGAGCGGGGTGATCCTCGTGTTCAATTGCTCAGCGATGCCCTGAGTGTCAGCCGTACATCTGACCTGGAACTGGGACGCGTTAACCTGGCTGCAAAGCGCGTGCTACTCGCATTGCAAGAACAGTTCGGCAGCGGGCAGCAAGCCTCCGTTCCAACTACCACACCTCCTGCGCAGCCCGCATCATCTGCCATCCCGGCACACGAGCGTGAGGCCCTGAACACGAGTATCAACACTCTGGAACGCAAACGCAGCGAACTGGAAACCCTCTACGACATCGCGCAGGACCTCAATTCAACGCTCGAGTTTGATGAAGTGCTGCGTCTGGCTATGGACAAGGTCATCAGTGTCGTTGGTGCAGAGCGGGGCTTTATCGTCCTGATCAATCCTGAAACGGACAATCTTGAGTTTAAGATCGCGCGTGATAAGCAGGCTCGCATGATTGGTGAGGGCGCATTTGAACCGCAGATTAGCCGCAGCACGGTAGGGCGTGTCGTGAAGACCAGAAAGCCCATGCTCTCTGACAGCAGTGACGATCCTACCAAGAGCATGATGGATTATGACATTCGCTCTATTATGTGTGCACCTTTAATCGTGCGTGGCAACTGCATCGGCGCTGTGTACGTGGATAGCCGCCTGCATGCGAGCCTGTTCAACGAGAAGGCCCTCGAGTTGCTGCTCGCCTTCTGTAATCAAGCCGCCATCGCCATCGATAATGCCCGGCTCTTCAGCAAGGTCAACGAAGATAAGCAGTACATGGATAACATCTTTGCCTCGATGGCAAACGGCGTCATCACCACGAACTCTGCCGGCATCATCACGACTTTGAACCTTGCGGCAAGCTATATCCTGGGGCTGGACCCTGCGCAGGTAGTAGGCAAGCACTACCAGGAAGGCTTTAAAACGTTACCACAGCTTCGTCTGGCTGACCTGCTGCACAATGCTACCCTGCAGCACGAGCATGGCACGATCGTCCCCCATTCGATCGACTGTGTTATTCCAGGGCGCGGTGCGGTCAACCTCGACTTGCACGTCTCTTCCTTGCGCGATCAAGAGACGGGAGCCCCCATCGGCATGGCGCTTGTCATTGATGACCGTACCGATATCAAGCGCGCCAAGGCCGAGGCAAAGGAAATTCGCGATATCTTTGGGCGCTACGTACATCCCAGCGTCGTCAACCAGATTATTGCCGATCCGCAGGCATTGAACCTTGGCGGCGAAACAAGAGAGATCACCGTCCTCTTTGCCGATATTCGTGGCTCTACCCGTTTAGGTGAGATCACACCACCAGAACAGATGATGAATTTACTCAATGGCTACTGGGAGAAAATGGTCGAAGCCATCTGGAACCAGGGAGGCACCATCACTGCCTTCCTGGGCGATGGACTGATGGCAATTTTCAATGCCCCGCTAGCGGAGGAGGACCATGCCTTGCGCGCCGTGCGAGCTGCTCTAGGGATGCGGGAGGGCGTGCTCGCATACCAGCGCAATATTCCCCCGGAACTGCATGTGGCGTTCGGTTTTGGCATCAACACCGGTCAGGCAGTGGTGGGTAATCTTGGTTCAGGCCGTATGCAGAACTACACTGCCATTGGCGACACCGTTAACGTGGCCGAGCGCATCCAGGGCAAGGCTTCGGACAACGACATCCTGATCAACCACACCACCTTCATCCAGGTGCGCCAGTATGTGCGCGTGGAAAAACTTGCTCCTCTGTACGTAAAAAATAAGACAGAGCCTCTGGATGTGTTTCGTCTAAAGGGATTGTTGTGATCTCACAACTGCTTTCGTAGCACAAACCCAAACCACTCATATGTGGTCGCCGTTATCACCCAACGCATCTTAGGCAAGTGATCCCATGCTCTTGCCACAAGAAAAAGCTGAGTGTTTCAAAAACGCTCCATCATGTTGAACAGTTCTGAATGAGCCTAGCACACGAAAAGCCCATCATTAACGCTCACATGTCCATCAGTTAGAGTTATTTGATGAGGTTTTCTGCCTTTTTTCAACAGCCTGTATAGTTACCAGCCGGCTGCTAATAATATTCATTGCAGGACTGTACACCTATCAGGTTTCGCTTTTCGCTGGACGGTGAAAAAGTGGTCGTTCATGAGTTTTCCTGCTGCGCGTAATGTGACTGCTAGACGACGGCGAGGGTGAGGCGCAGGTGTTCCAGGGAGGTATTCCCCCCGGAGCAGATGATGCCCACCTTCTTGCCGCGCAGTTCATCCCGCAGGCGGTAAGCTCCGGCAAGGGAGGCGGCGCCCGCGCCTTCGGCCAGGGTGTGGGCGCGCTCGATCATCCAGACCATGGCGCGCATGATCTCTTCTTCGGTCAGCAACAGGAAATCATGCAGATGTTCGCGCATGATCTCCTGGGGCAGCTCGAAGGCAACACCGGTGGCCAGGCCCTCGGCGAAGGTGCGATTGGGAGCTGTGACGAGTCGATGCTGCTTCCACGTTTCATAGGCCGCAGGGGATGCTTCCGATTGCACGCCGATGACCTGGATAGCGGGATTGATAGCATGGGTTACAATGCAAACCCCGGCAGCGCCGCTACCACCACCAATGGGCACGATAATGACTTCAAGGTCTGGCTCGTCTTCCAACATCTCCAGTGCTTCTGTGGCTACGCCAGCAATCAACAAGGGTTCATTGCCGGAATGGATATAACGATAGCCGTGCGCGTGCGCCAGTTCTTCGCAGTGTAGCTTAGATTCGTCGTAGGTCTCACCGTGCTTGATGACCTGGGCGCCCATCCCTTCCATCGCCGCGACTTTGCCGGGATTGGCATTTTCGGGGACGACGATGACGGCTTTGACACCGAAGAGGCGCGCGGCATAGGCGACGGATTGCCCATGATTGCCGGTGGAGGCCGCGATGACGCCGCGCTCGCGCTCCTCAGCACTGAGCTGAGAAATAAGGTTGATGCCGCCACGCACCTTGAAGGCGCCCACCGGCTGGTAATTCTCGTGTTTTATAAAAAGGGTTGTCCCGACTAATTCGTTGATGGCAGGGTAGCTATGGAGAGGAGTACGCGCCAGATAGGGGCGGATTCGTTTTTGTGCCTGTAGGATATCCTGCAACTTCGGAATGGACATGGGAATAGCCTCGCTTTCAGTTCTCGTGCAGAGCATACAACACTGTTATAGAGAGTCATATTCTACAGGCAGAGGTCAAGAGCCAATCCGGTCAAGGATGTTATGAGACGGGGAGCTTTTTAGAATGAGGGTTTCTCTGAAAAAGAAAGCTCAGCTAGAGCGAAACCGGGGCTTAGGCGTGGTCGTTGCAATCCTGTACACCTATTAGATTTCGCTTTTCTCTAGATAGAGGTGAAGCCTGGCAGGGAGAGACATGCATTGTTGTTCATGAGTTCTCTTGCTGTGGGTAGTGTTGCCTCTGGGGTGAGGATGGCAGGTGCAATATTTCTTCCCATTTATCGAGCAGCTCCAAAAACTTTATCCTGCCAAAGTGATAGTCATACAAACATCTGTATAGCTGTTCATAGACATTCATTTCCGGCACGTTTTGGGCCCCCGGCTGTTCAGCCCTCTGCTCATCCATATAGGCTACTCCGCTTGTGTTGCAGGGCTATAATGTTACCCTGTCTTCGATGATCTTGTTGACGTGCCCTCTTCATTTTGTTCGAAGAGGGAAGTTGAGGTGATACCACCTTCTTGTGCAAAGTATGCGGCACGCCGAGGGTAACAGGAAGGTCGCCAGCCATCCGCGAAGTAGTCGTTTACTAGTCGTTTGGCGCTGCACTTGTTTTACCTCTCATGCACCTTGATAGGAGGTAGTCTGTTGTGTACAATCGAATAAGAATTGATGTGCGCTGATCTCGATACAGGTTGAGGAAAGAGGACCGATTGATGGAGGAATCACAGGATCCAAAAGTGCGGATACGACAGGAGCGAGAGCGCCTGAAGCTCACTCGAGGAAAGCTCATTCGACGAGCGCGCGAGCTTTTGGGGCTATCGCAGGAGGAGTTGGCACCGAAGATTAATGCGGCTGCAACTACGGTGAGCCGCTGGGAACGGGAGGAAGGGCAGGGACCGAACCTTTTCCACCAGCGCAATATGGCCGAGCTGTTCGGCCTGGAAGTGGAAGAACTGGGTTATCTCCCGGCAGTCGCTGATCAAGCAAGTCAAAGACCCTGGAATGTCCCCTTCCAACGCAATCCCTACTTTACAGGCTGCGATGAGGTTATAGAGGACTTACATCGGCGCCTCTCAGCGGAGAAAGACGGGGTCGCTATCGAGACGATCAGTGGGCTGGGGGGAATAGGCAAGACCCAACTGATGCTTGAATATGCCTACCGCAAACGTGATAATTACCAGGCGGTGCTTTGGCTCAGAGCCGATAAACAAGAGCTATTGGAGGAGGATCTCGCGCAAGCCGCGAAACTGCTTGAGGTTCCGGAGGCTAGAAAGCGGCAGCCCAACCACCAGTATCTCGTAGCAGAGGCCAAGCAGTGGTTTCGGAAGCACCCAGGCTGGCTGTTGCTGCTTGACAACGTAGAGGAAGATGTCCAGGTGAAGGACATCCTCGCAGGCATGCCGCATGGTCATGTGCTGCTGACGACTCGCTCACAGGCGGTCGCTGAACTGGCCTCCAATCTTCACCTTGACAAGATGCAGCCGGAAGAGGGAGTTCTCTTGCTCCTTCGCCGGACGCGCCCGCCCTCGCAGCCTGTATCGCTAGACACTTTCTCTGAAGCCGAGCGGCTGGAAGCCCTGGAACTCTCACTACTCCTTGACGGCCTCCCTCTTGCGCTCGATCAAGCAGGGGCATATATAGGGGAAACCGGTTGCAGCCTGCTGGAGTACATCCAGTTATACCATAAGCATCGGAAGGAACTCCTGGCACGGCGAAGCGAGCGCCAAAAGCTGTACACCGACTATAAGGAGTCGGTGGCAACGACCTGGTTGATCTCGTTCAGCAGAGTTGAGCAACAGTGCCCTGCGGCGGCCAAATTGCTCGATCTGTGCGCTTTCCTGCATCCCGATGCCATTCCAGAAGATATTCTGCTCGAAGGCACCTACCTTGAAAACACTGAGATGCATCCCATTGTAGAAAGTGCCTTACAGTTGAACCAGGCCTGCGAGGTACTGCTCAGATATTCCCTCATCCGGCGCAATGCCGATGCGCAACTTTTCTCGATTCATCGGCTCGTTCAGGCCGTGCTCCAGGACAGGATGGATGAATCAACACAGCGTCTCTGGGCTGAGCAGATAGTGCATGCCGTGGAGAAGGCTTTTTTAGCTGCTCCTCTGGAGAGGGTAGAATACTACATACCGCAAGCAAGGCTTTGCGCAGATCTTATTAAGCAGTGGGGACTGGTGGGAGATGAGGCGACGCGGCTCCTTGAGCGTGTGGCAAGAGAGGTCTACAAGCGAGGATGGTACCCGCAAGCTACAACCCTGTATCTGCGCGCTCATGGAGCATCCAGCAACTCGCGTGGAAGTGACAACCCCTGTACCATTGACCTGCTACGTGAGCTCGGCCGAGTGCATATGGAGCAAGGCGTCTATGGTATGGCCGTAAAAATCTATGCGCAGGCCAGAGAGGATTGTGAGCGGTTGCTGGGAGCCGATCATCCCGCTGTAGTTGACTGTCTCAACAATCTGGCGCTGGCGGAGATGCGAGGTATGCACTTTGCCAATGCCACCGAGTTCTGTGAGCAGGCGCTGGCATGGCATAATAGCGTGTCGGAACCGGACTACACTGCCGAAAAGGCGATGACGTACTACGTTGCAGCGGAAATCGCTGCCCGGCTTGGAGTTGCGGGTGCTATCCTTGCCCAGGTGTACTACCAAGATGCGCTCAGCATTGGTATCCAGGTTTGGGGAAAAGAGAGTACTGAATTTTCGGACATCATCAGCGGGCTTGGGAGGCTCTATGCATGGTATCGCAAATTTGAGCATGCCGAGCCCCTGCTTCAACGAGCGTTGGAGATACGGCGGAACGTCTTCGGCGACGATCATCCGCAGACGGCGCATAGTCTGGAAGACCTCGCGGCACTTGCCCGTCGTCGAGGTGATCCTGTAGCGGCAGAGCAGTTTTGCACCCAGGCACTCACGATTCGGCTGCAGAAACTTGGCCCATACCATCCTGACATTGCGCGGAACATTCGAGCCCTGGCTGTACTTGCCTGGGAACAGGGGAAGAACGATGAGGCAGAGCAATCGTACCGGGAGGCGCTTGCTATTTACCTGTACGCCGGGGGACCTGAATCTCCTGATTACCTGCTTTTGCTGCTTGACTTGGCTGATTTTTTGCGTGATGCGGGACGGGTGGATGAAGCAGATGCCTATGAACAACAGGTCGCCTCCGCCATCAAGCGCATAGAAGAAGGAGGGGAAATCATGTCATATGTGCTCTCTAAAGATGGCTCACGAGATCCTTTGGCATACATTTGGCTCCGTCGGCGTCCGAGTGAACCTGAGTGATATTGCGAGGCGGACTTTCTTTTGAGGGAAATCAATGAAGAGTTTCCATATCAAGAACCGTCTTTCATCTTGAAGGCGCATGAGGACATTCCTTGCAGTCTCGAAAGCCTTCACGCTCATGAAACACGGCATAGAACTCACTTTGTCCCTGCTGATCTAGTGCAATAGTGATGTAGCGGCTATTGTAGAGCCACTTTCCACTTTCCACCGTAATTTTTCCGGATTGAGCCGCGCGGTCGGCTGCCCCCTCTGATACTCCGTGCTCCCGGGCGAACACATGGAGCGGAATGAGCGTGCGTGGTAACTTTTTGCCTTTCGTCCTTTTCTTGGCGTGCTTGACAGGTGTCCTGGTTGATGATGATTGATGCTCTGTCATCGGCGCTGGAACAGATGGGGATAACGATTCGCCCTTCTGTACTGCTGGTATGCGCTCACTCTGTAAGAGTACTATTCGCTCCAGGTTCGCCAGGTACCGTTGGAGATCGTCGATAATTTGAAGTGTCTGAAGTCCCTGCGCCTCTAGCCGCTTGAAATGCTGGGTGAATTCCTGCTCGAATAGGGTCAGCTGCTCTGCTAGCATGGCAGGAGTCACGGTCGCCGGTAGTTCTGGCTGGCTATTCAGGGGTGGTAAGGTTCTTCCGTGTTGCTTCGCGAGCAAAGTGAGTTGTTCTTCCGTCAGATACCGCTCCCGCGAATCAGCCAGGTTCACCTGCTTGTTTGCGTCAATCTCTGCTTTCTGTAACCATTTTTGGAATGTCTTCGGATCAACACGAAGCAGTTCGCGACTTTGGCGGAAGTTAAATATGCGGTCCATGTCAGTTTCTCCTCGTGTGCTTATGGAAATCCTGAATATCTAGGGGAACCCAAACGAGAGGCTAGATTTCCCTGGAGGTTCGTTCACCTCCCACGGAGAATTATGCAGCATGAGAGGGGTGAGATGAAGGTCGCCAGCTAATCGCGAAGTAATCGTTTGCTAGTCGCTATGGACTCTCAAGGAAACAACTTTTCCCTGAAGGTCAGGATGCCAGCAAGCAGCAGGTGCCTCTTCACTCAAGAGGTGGAGAAGTCATTTCCCCGAGTCTCCTCAGTGCGCTTATGGAAGCCTCGGAAATCCAAAGAAGCTAGTAATAATACATTGGATATTCCTGGGGTTTTTCCTCGGTTTCTCCATAAGATCTCCTGGGAACTCTTCTTCCCTCTCGCTTGTCCCGATGTACTCATAGATGCTCTTGTTCCTTCTCGTTCTTCCCAGATAGATTATATAATAATATGTATATTTAATATAATCCATTATATATTGACAGAAGGCGCGATCGTGGCTTATAGTATAAGTGTTGTGTTGGTCTGACTCCTCCAATATCGGAGTTGCAGCTTGTCCACTGCGCCAGAGGGGCAACCCCTGGAACGGACGAGGGATGGTCTCCTGAACCTGCTGTCGCTGAGTTGCTCGCCGGGGTTCAATCGACTAGGCCAGTCACCTGTCAGCTTGTCGGTGTCTCGTCGCGGAGCTGCAAACGACGAGGGTGGTTCCCTGGATCTGTCGGTGGTTCGCGGGATCTCAATAACTGGGAAAGCCTTCCCTGGCTGCTAGGCAATTGAGCTTTTTGCTCCTCCTGCAGCTTAAACGTGGCAAGCTCCTATTATCCTCGTAACGCAATCTGGTAGCGCCTCTTCGTAGCAGGCTGTGGTAGATCGCTCTTGGAGTGTTTCCCTGTAGAGCGGTCCAGAGCGCGGGCCTGCCAGCGGTGAGAGTCCTCTGGCAGGATTGGAGGATGTCCTGGTAGTGCTTTCTAATAGTGTGGCCCTGAGGCACGCCCTCGTAGGTCGGTCTCTCTTCTTATAGTTGGTAGATTTCTGCGGTTAGAAATCTATGCATAGCATGGAGTTCTAAACAGCAGGGGTGCTGAAAAGAACGCATGAAGAGGCGAGTGTGGTCCCGTATGCGCCGCGCCAGCTCCACTGGCAATGCATCACGTACAAGTTTGAACCAGGGATCGCCGTCCTCGTAGTGTGATCGCATAGCTGTGAGCAGGAGCAAACAACACGTCAGCACACCAGAAGAGCATTGTCAAAGAAGCCGTTGATCGCCTGGAGGGGATGATGGCGATTAAGCACAGTCGCGGCGAAGCAAAAGAGATCGCGGAGGCTGCCGGCGAATCCACCTGGGCATTTTCTACCGGGATGATCCACTCGTTCAAGACCAGGACGGTGTATCAAGCCCATGTTGTGCGTTTTGTGCGCTGGGCCAGGTCCATCCACCAGATCAAGAACCTGGCACAACTGGATCCACGCGCCGAGGCCCTCGCTACTGAATGGTTGCAGGCGCAGCTCGCCGAGGGCAAAAGCCCCTACACGCTCCAGGCCGAACGTGCAGCGCTGCGCCTGTTCTTCGGGAATCGTACACTTGCGCAGGATGTAGCTATCCCTCGCCGGACCAGGGAACATATCACTCGCTCGCGTGGTCCTGCTGCACACGATCGGCATATCCAGCTTGCGAACTGGCAGCCCTTAATTCGATTTCTTCAGGCGACGGGGTTACGTCGCAATGAGCTGCGCACCCTGCGCGATCAAGACATTATCAGGGATGACCTGGAATATCTGGATGAGATTGTGGTGAAGGTGCGCAATGGCAAGGGCGGGAAGGCGCGAACAGTGCCAGTGCTGCCAGGCCGTGAAGCTGACGTGCGAGCTGTCCTTTCTGGCAGCGATCCGGAGGCGTTGGTCTTCTCGCGGATTCCGAAGCATTTGGATGTACACAGCTACCGCCGTGAGTATGCCCAGGCACTTTATCAGCACTATGCGCCAGGCCGAGGCCTGCCACCTGCGCAGGGCAGGCTCAAACCGAGAGACTATGATCGTGACGCGGCCCAGCGGGTGAGCTGGGCGCTTGGACATAATCGTATTGATGTGGTTATCCGGCATTATTTGCGCTGAGTCCTGGCGCAAGCTGGCTGACTGAAAGGAGGCTCTTGATCGGTGAACGCTCCTGGTACCACTTGTCCAGCATGCTTCAAGGGTAAAAGGGGATTCTCCCCTTGCTTATCCTTGAAACATATGTATTTCTCATCCTGCCTTCCACCATGCTTTTCGAGAGGAACGAGGCGAGTGGGGAATTGCCACAAGCAGTAGCAAGCACCGCTTCGTTCGAGCGGGAGCAATGCCAAAAGTGTCATTTTCCGCAAATATCTGGTATTAGCTCAAATATAAACAAGCTTAACACTCATTCTTAATTCCGAATATATCTGGCCAACTATTCCACAAATGTTCGGGTTGACAGTATTTATTACCATAAATATTTGGGCATCTTCTGATTGTTACCGCTCTCAATACAGTGAGGATAGCAACTTGGCTTGCTGAGACTCCGCTCGCTCGAACTTGTACCTCACCCTTCGGTGCTTTAGGGAAGGTAGCTGCTTGATCGTGAGGGTTCGCTAGCGGCTTCTTGTCAAGTGGCTCATTGAGATTTGAATCATATCCCCACTCATGCGCAATCTCGCTGCTTCTGGACATGTTTGTGGTCAAGCGCCATAAACAGTTCCTCCGCCTACGACCAGAACTGCACCATCCTTAAGAAGAGTCGCTGTGTGCGTGGTCCTATCTATTGCCAATGTGCCGAAGAACTCCCATTTGTCCTGCTCATAA
>WNFM01134564.1_pt1 | contig 10494 bp, 10 predicted proteins | sample 5400271 | NCBI WGS metagenome assembly WNFM01 (sample SAMN13153352, study PRJNA577476) | soil metagenome | isolation source: 60 cm saprolite on Douglas fir-dominated hillslope | place: USA:California | collected 2013-09-17 | reverse complement strand
GGGGATGACCTTTACCAAACTAATCCGGTCCAACCCGATTAATCCGGCGGCAACTCCTGGTAAATCATCTTCACATTGATGCCACGGCTGACGTTCACAGCACGCATCACGAAGTAGATGATTATGCCAACCAGGATAAGGATGAGAGCAACGCCAACGCCACTGGAGTTGGATAACGATAGGTAGGCCGTGCCACTGCTCACTAACCCCTTATAGACCGGGTAGCCGAACGCGGCGGCGTACACCGGTACAATGAAGATCAGCCAGATGATCCCGTACCAGACCAGGCGAGGCAGACCCAGGAACTTGCCGGTGTTGTTAGTGAGTTGGAAGAGGTCTGGGCGACGATACGGTATCAATATAGCATTTAATCCCGGCATGATCCAGGTGAGGCCCGCCAGTAAAATGCCAAAGAAAGTCGTACTTGCCAGAGATACATTAAAGAACGTCAGCACGTAGAATACCGCCCCCAGCAAAACCGCGATAATAATCACGCGCAGCGGCGCATTCGTGCGCTCGTTCACTACACTGAACCATTCCGGTACCTGCCGGTCAAGCGCCCAGGCCAGTACGATACGCGAGAGGAAGATTGCATATACGGGGCAGAGTAAGACGTTCAACGTGATGTTGCCCAACGCCACAATCAGCCACAGCGGCCACACTTGAGGATGAACGGCCGTTGCCATCACCGGGGTAAATGGCGGCTGACCATTGAGTGGAGCGCCAGCACCATTCCAGTAAAGATAACCCCAGGCATTGACCAGGGTAAAGCCATAGTGATTGCCCTGTACATCCATGTAGACCGAGTTCATCAACACGGCGAAGACCAGCGCCCCGATTACCGCAAAAAAGACTGCGCGCCTGACATTACCCTTCACCTCACCGGCAATGTACGAGGAGAACTGGAAGCCAATGTACTGGAAGAGCACCACACTGGCCAGGCCTGCCAGGCCAACCAATCCCAGCAAAGAGAAGTCAGGGCTTCCGAGTGAAAAACCCGCCTTGGCAGCTGCATCCATAATTGCCTTGGACGAAGTACCTAGAGCGGGCAAAGCGTTATTCATCGAGTTTGAGTCTACCGTGAAGGCCCCGATGAAGTTGATGACGACCGAGATAATAGCGAAGATGGTGAGACCCGTCACAACCTTGTGGAAGGTACGCGTCTTCAAGATGGAAATGCCGGCTATCACCAGCATAATGATGATACCAACAAGAATTCTGCTGGGATTATCCTGCAGCCAGTTCTGAGCATTGCCAAAGACGCTACTCGGAAAGACAACACCGAGCAAGATGCCTATCAATTGCAGGTTGTGTGAAGCGACGATGATTTCAAATCCGATGATCGTAAGCGCGGACCCAACAAGTGTCCAGCTCTCGATCCAACCCCAGAATGGACTGATGATACGTGAAGTGAAGACATAGTCACCGCCGCTGCGCGGCATGGCGGTTGTGAGACTGGCGAAAATCATACCCAGAAAGTAACAGGCGACACCCGTTAGAACTGCTATATAGGCATATGCCGAGATACCCAATGCCTGCCACTCCGGGTAGAGCGCGTAGAAAGCAATAGCCCAGCCAACTGCTGTGCCTACGAAGGCGGCGATGTTGAAGAAGAGCGCGTTAGTCATACTGACATCACGCACCAACCCCGACGCCTGCCTGACAAATAGTCCGCTTGGCGTAGCAGATTTTGCCATGAGAGTGAACCCCTTTCATGCAGGGCGCAGTTCATTGTGCCAGAAATGGATAAAATGAGAGCGTAGGCGCAATGAAAGATGCACCCATAACTACCCCTGGACACGGAAAGCCCGTTCCAGTTTGTCCTTACCAAGATCAAAAACAAAGCCGCGCAGGATACCCTGGTTAGCCTCGCTTCCAGCATTGAAACAGGTTGTACGGCCAATTTTGCCCTGTCCACCAGCCTCGTGTACATGACCGTGTACACTAACCAGCGGCTGAAGTTCCTGGAGCGCACGCCGCACACCTGTACTTCCCACCGGAACCCGCAGGACATCGCCCATTGTCACTCTCGGCCGCAATGTCTTGTCAAGTTCTGGGGCAGTATCTATACCACTGTCGTAGGGGGGAACATGAATCATAAACACAGCGTTACTTACATTTTTTAGCGTACTTGCGCTCGCCTTTACGTGCTCGTAATACTCTTCTTCACTCCATTCACGCGGAGTATGCCACGGAGTCGGATTGGCATAATCGAAGCTAATCATCTCGTGAAACTCATTGAGCTGGATTGTTTTACCGACCGGGTTGACCACGTAGCCTGACTGCTCGATCATGGCATCAACACCACGATCATCGTCGTTACCAGGCATCATGTAGAATTGAACTCCACTCTTGCCAATACGCTCTTCAGCTAAGGAGACCCAATCACCCACACGCTGGATCATTTTCTGGCGAAACAATTCTTTCATCTTCGTCTCATCCGCCTTGAGCGCTTCAACTTCATCCTGGTCGGTTACATGTGGGTAATAGCCGATATCGGAAATACTATTTTCCAGGTTTTGCAGTTCAGTCCCGGTTTCAACCAGGTAGTCTTGATCCAGGAACGTTGCAGCATAGCGTCCATTGTTCCGCGCTATGATGGGAACGATCGCCTTGCCCGTCAGATCGCCCGCGATCAGTACAACCTGCGCCTCGTACACATTCATCTTGATGGCATTGAGGAGTTTACGATAGGTACGATTTGCAGCATGCAAATCGGAGCACATATAGCAGCGAAGATATTTTGCCATACTTTCTCCTCTTGTAGGGGCCAATGAACGGAACATGCCCATCAAACACCTGTGAAGTTATTACAGAAGTATACAAGAGCTATGGGGAAAAAACAATGCTTGAGGCTTGCTACTATCGTTCTGTTTTGTAGTTATTTTGCACACGATCAAGCAACCAGCCCTGGTGGGTCAGGTTATCACATTGGTTATAGTTCACCAGTTTCGATTACTGGGGGGTCAGCGGGGTTCCTCTGGCAGTTCGTACCAGCGCACACGCTCGCCAACCATCGCACGCGTCTTCCACCCCATAGATTTTGGTTGTGCTTGTATGCGAGCTATTAGAGCATCAATACGTTCAGCAACATACGCAGGAAAGTTACGTTCTATAGCAAACGCCTTCACCTTTTCCAGATTCAAATCGAGCGTCTTATTAAATCCCCAGTCATTCGACATTAATTTAGCAATGTACGCAGCATTAATACTTCGATCATCATCCCCGATAGTATAGTCAACAAAAAGCGCTATCACATCCAGGAGGTCTTTCTCGTTGATTTCAACAATCTGCAATTTCGTGAGCAGGATATCAGCCAGCGCTAAGGTGCGCTGATCTATTTGCAAGCGAGGCCGGAAATCGATGTTATGGCACATCTGAAAGCGGTCAATGAAGATATCGACCTGGCGTTTATTTTGCTCATCCCAAAGGAGTAAGCGTTGATGCCCATGTAGCGCGTTAAACGTTTTGTTTCCCGAGTATCCCAGATTTGCAAACAACGCCCTGGTTTTTGTGCTAAACTTAGAAAGGGTTGCGAAATCAAAATCCTTGTATGAACGCTTCAATCGCTCATCTGTCTTAGCGCTAGGACTTTGGAGATAGACGGCCAGTCCGCCAAGTAATCGTAGGGAGATGCCCTCCGCGTTGGCTGCCTCAAGTATGCGAAGTGCTTCTTCTGTGATTTCGGGAATCGGTTCTGCAGTATTGTTCATGCTAGTTGCTGGTGCGACGTGAAGTCCCGGACCCCTTGCATCCGTTGACGCAAGGGAAAGAAACGTCGCTTCTCCTTTCCATTGATCAGATTGTATCACGTTTTGAGCGCGCCTCACATATATTATAAAGAACAACACAGTTCCCCCTCTTGCTTACTTAAAAAGCTTTGCATCCCCCTCTAGCATGCAACAATCCCCTATAACCACCCGGGCTGGTGCAAGATCGGGAAGACGACACGTGCTTATGGGAGTGCAGAGGGCGAAGCCCTTTGCCGGAGCGCGAGGTGTCCTCGCCTCATCCCTCCTTGCTGTTGCAAGATCGGGAAGAAGACGCGTGCTTATGGGAGTGCAGAGGGCAAAGCCCTTTGCCGGAGCGCGAGGTGTCCTCGCCTCATCCCTCCTTGCTGTTGCAAGATCGAGACGACGCGTACGTGTGGGAGTGCAGAGGGCGAAGCCCTTTGCCGGAGCGCGAGGTGTCCTCGCTTCATCCTTCCTTCCCGCCGCAGGCGGCAAAAGAGATTTTGCAACAGCTCTGTATAACTATCAAAATAGCCTTGACAGGTTAGCCGCTTATAGCATATAATACAAGCGGTTAAAATGAGTTTAGAAGGTTATACATTGCTTATCTCCTTAAACTTTTTGAAAGGAGAAGTTCCCATGGACAGGACTTTACTACTTGATATGCTACTCGTTATAGGAACTTTGGCGCTCATTATTGCATTCATTGCCTATCAGATCCAAAAGATCGAGTGGCTGAAACATCACGGTAGACGAATCGTTGCCACGATAACATCGATTCGGCATGAAACGGGCAAAACCCAGGCTGGCTTTTCACGTGACAACTATTACGTCACTGCCAAATGGACAAATCCCAGGACAGGGAAAGCCTATACCTTTTGGACATGGATCATGAACTCCCATCCAGATTATGCCAAAGGGGACCTGGTGCCGATACTGATTGATCCAAACAATCCAAAGCGATTCACAATGAATCTCTAAGGTCCCAGGGAACTCCATACCCTTGGCCTATTAATGGTTTGCATCACTCCAGGTGATTTGCAGGAACGCGAAGCGGTGCAGGGATCCAAGGGGCGGCCGCCCCTTGGCGGGGTGTGGGGCAAGGAAGCCTGGGAGGCTTCCAGGGACCACCTTTTCCCCTTTCCAGGGGTGGGGTGGGGAAGAAGAGGACTTTTAAATCGCCCTGCCTATCATCGAACAATGCTTCCAAATTTGACCGGCAGGGTGTATATTACAGAGAGCAGGATAGTCACCCTGCCAATTGATCCGACGCCTGAAAGGAGTTTGCCTTGGTTTTCTGCGGTAAATGTGGTCTGCAGTTATCAGCAGGGGATACAGTCTGCCCGCGCTGCGGCACGCCTACAGACCCCGACCTGGCTATGGAAGAATCTCAAGCAGACAGCCCAACGATTGCTTCCAACACAATCTATACGCAAGATCAGACTCAGCCTAATGCGCAGGGTACAGCCGCACCACAGCAGCCTCTCATTTTGGGCCCGGATGGAAGTACTTATGCTCCTGATGCACAAATGGCTAACCAGACTACGACTATGATGGGTTCGCAAACCTATGGTATGCCTGGTCAGACTCCTGCCGGAACAGCATACCCCGGCTATACGCCGCAGGGCGCAGGAAATTATCCACACCAGAATCCATCGTATCCTGGTTACGCGGCGCCGGGAGCCCCTTACTATCAAACTCCTTCCAGTACTTATGGAGCCCCGTCTGCTGAAGCCGCGAAGGTCAGGGCGAGAGGGCGACTAATTGGACTGCTCCTCATCCTGTTTGGCCTGCTCCTTATACTTGGTGCCATGGTGCTGTTCTTAGTAACACACAACTCTACAACTTCAGCAGACGCACCTTTAGTTGGCCTGGCGGCACTCCCACCACTTGTGAGTAGCATTCCTCGCTCTCAATAAGAGCGTGCAGACAAGGCCAAAACATGTTACAATGCAGCATATGAGTGAACTAACAAACCAGATCGAACGCCTGCAAGGGCGTGTCCATGAAACTATGGTGCGTCTTTGACCTGGCGCAAAAGAACAAACAGATAGCCGAGCTTGAAGAAGAAAGCCTGGCCGAAGATTTTTGGGCTGATAACCGCAAGGCGCAGGCACAAATGCAACAGCTGAATGCCCTGCGCGAAGAAGTTTCCACCTGGGAAGGCATCGCCGCGCAACTTGAGGACCTGCATGGATTAGCCGGATTGTTAGAGGAGGAGCCGGATGAAGGAATGCAGGAAGAAATAGCGCAATCACTGGCGGCAATTGAGCAAGAGGTCGAGAAGCTGCAATTCGTCCTGATGTTTAATGGCGAACACGACCAACGCAACGCCATCATGAGTATTCACGCGGGCAGCGGCGGCGTCGATGCGCAAGATTGGGCAGAGATGCTGTTGCGTATGTACTTGCGCTGGGCCGAGCACCACAATTTCCGCACCGAAGTGTATGAATACAATGAGGGTGAAGAGGCGGGCCTCAAGAGTGTGACCGTCGAAATTGCGGGACGTTATGCCTATGGCCTATTACGCTCGGAGATCGGCACGCATCGCCTGATTCGCCTGTCGCCTTTCGACGCCGCACATCGCCGCCATACCTCGTTCGCGAAGGTCGAGATTCTACCCGATATAGAGGATACGATTGAGATCACGATCCGGCCCGAAGACATTGAGGTGGATACCTACCGTTCCACTGGGGCCGGTGGGCAGCATGTGAACAAGACCGACTCTGCGGTACGCATCCGTCACATCCCTACGGGCATCGTAGTGACATGCCAGAATGAACGTTCGCAAATTCAGAACCGCGAGGTCGCGATGAAATTGCTCAGAGCCCGCTTGTATGAACGTGAGTTGAAAAGGCAGGAAGAGGAGAGGGCCAGGCTCAAAGGTGAGAACGTGCAGGCAGACTTTGGGACACAAATTCGCACGGTGACGATACACCCATATAACATCGTGAAGGATCACCGTACGAACTATGAGACAAGCGATACCGAGGGATACCTGAACGGTGATGTCGATCCGTTCATCTACGCCTACCTGCAGTCAAGAGCTGCCGGAGTGGCAGTTGGAGCCTGAAACCCTACCAATAAAGCAGGGTTCCAAGGGGCGGAAGCCCCTTGGCGGGGTGTGGGGTGTCCCCACCTTTTCCCTTTTTCCAGGGGAGGGGAAGAGGACGACTTTTAAATAACCCTGCCAATCGTTATAAAAACTTGACGGAATTTGTACCACCTGTTATGCTAGATACACAAGCAGACATACATTGTCACATGCTTACACACGTTAAAAGACTAGCTGCTTACGTGTACAATACACAAGAAGATGAAAATTTCTTCAGAAGTATGCTGACATAAGAAGGATTTTGTGGTATGATAGCGGTGGCATAGGCCAATGTATTACTGCTGTGGGGATGCGGATGCAGCGGCGGAGGCTCCCCTTCGGCTTACTTCATCGCCAAACCTCGCTGAGTTTAACTGGTCAGGTGGGCGAATTCTACCCTCTCGATAGAAGGAAGGAGGCGATTTCGTGGAGAATGCATTTCCTCGGTGTCGCAAATGTGGTGAAGGTGATCTGGTTCCGCTCTCGGATTTCGGCAGCCAGGGAGCTTCCATCGAGTACAAGGCGTGGGTCTGTACGAACCCATCTTGCCTGTACAACATCAAGATCCGCAACGGCGATATCATCATTAACGAACCTATTAGTGATGGATCACTACATTCGTATCGCAGTAGCCGTCAATAAGCTTTGCGAATTAGCCTGGCAGCCCTTGCGACAGCCAGGCTAATTCACAACCTTTACGCAGGTTTATGGCTAGTTACCTTGCAAGGGGCAGAAGGCAAAAGGCCGAAAGAACCTTTTCGCTTTTGTCTTTTATTTTGTCCCGGAGGAAGAGGATAAGGAGTCAAGGCTGACGTGCTCAATCGATTCTTTGGGCAGAAACCACAGGAAGAACCAAAACGAGACCCCGTCGTTACTGAAGAGCGCGCAGGAGGGGACTCTGTGTCTGAGAAAGGCTTCAATCCCTTTAAGAACAGTCTGAGCCGAACCCGCAGGCTGTTTGGGCGTTTAGGCGATACTTTCAAACAAGACAACATCACAGATGAGCTATGGGATGAACTGGAGGAAGCGCTCTTAAGCGCCGATGTTGGCCCAAGCACAACTACATGGCTCATGGATCATTTACGCCAACGAGTAGCAGCAGAAAATATGCATACGGGCTCCCAGGTGCAGCAAGCCTTGCGTGAGGAACTCGTGGCGCTCCTTGGAGAACCTTCGCCATTACGTTTTTCTCAGCAGTCCCCACTTACCGTCATACTGGTTATCGGCGTCAATGGCTCAGGTAAGACAACGACTATTGCCAAATTAGCCAATCGTCTTACCAAAGAAGGACATCAAGTTATCCTGGCTGCCGCCGACACCTTTCGGGCCGCAGCTATCGATCAGCTCAAAGTATGGGGTGAGCGCGTCGGAGTCCCTGTAATCAGTCAGAATCCCGGCTCCGACCCTGGTGCGGTAGTCTACGATGCCATCCAGGCCGCTGGCAATCGAGGAAGCGATGTCTTAATCGTAGATACCGCCGGCCGGCTTCAGACCAAGTACAACCTGATGGAAGAGTTGAAGAAGATAAACAAGGTCATTCAGAAACAGGTTCCTGACGGCCCTCACGAGTTGTTGGTGATCATCGACGCAACCACGGGCCAGAACGCCCTCCTACAAGCGCGCAAATTCGCAGAAGATGTCGGGTTGACCGGAGTGGTGATCACAAAACTGGATAGTACCGCCAAGGGGGGCTTTGCCTTTGCGGTCGCTGACGATTTGGGCGTTCCTATTAAATTTATCGGAACGGGAGAAAAAGTCGAGGATTTAGCTCCTTTTGACCCACAAAGTTTTGTGGCTGCGCTCTTCGCACAAGATTGACCAGGAGGTAATTCATGGCTAAAGAAGCTGCAGATCCCCCCACGGCGACTTCTCCCAATAACCAGTCGAGGCCAGGTTCACCCCCGGGGAATTTAGTGACCAAGTGTCCGGAGTGCAAAGAGATTCTGATAGTCCGGGAATGGGAAAAGAACCTGAGGGTATGCACTCGCTGTAACTACCACTTTAAGCTTTCCGCGTATGAACGCATTGAACTGCTGGTGGACCCCGGCAGCTTCGTGGAAACGGACGCAGATATTATTTCGGCTGACCCTCTGCATTTTGTGAGCCGTACGAAAGATGAAGTTCAAGTCTACGCCAAAAAGCTCAAAGCTGAAAGCGAAAAGGTGGGCTTGCATGAGGCCGTCGTAATAGGTCATGCGACTATTGAAGAGATGCCACTCTCGCTCGCCATCATGGATTTTCACTTCATTGGCGGCAGTATGGGCTCCGCTGTCGGCGAAAAAATTACGCGCGCCATCGAGTTAGGCGTTTCTCAACGCCTCCCGGTGCTGATCTCTTCTGCATCCGGTGGTGCTCGCATGCAAGAGGGCCTGTACTCGCTCATGCAATTGGCGAAAACTTCAGCAGCGTTAGCAAAACTGGGCGAGGCCAAAATTCCTTATTTCAGTCTCCTGACAGACCCCACGACTGGAGGGGTCACGGCGAGTTTTGCCATGCTGGGCGATGTCATCCTCGCAGAGCCTGGAGCGCTGGTCTGCTTCACGGGTCCGCGTGTAATTGAGCAGTTCATGCACGTGAAACCCCCGGAAGTCAATTCCGAATTTGTACTACAGCATGGTATGATTGACGCCGTTGTCCATCGACGCGACCTGCGGCAGACATTAGCCCGCTTGTTGCGCCTGTATACACCAGGCGTTATTCGACAGGATTCACCGGAGTTTACACAGCAAAGGGGTGGAAGCGATGGCTTACGACCTGGAATTTGAGAAGCCACTGGCTGAGCTAGAAAAGAAGATTATCGCGCTGCAACGCAAGGGCGATCGCCTGAAGCCCGACGAACACAGGCAGTTGCAGGAGGCAGAGCGTGAGCTGCATCGCCACACCGGAGAAATTTATCGGAACCTCTCGGCCTGGGAAACAGTGCAGGTGGCACGTCATAAAGACCGGCCTTATTCGGCAGATTACATCCGTTTGATGTGCGAAGATTTCTTTGAACTGCATGGGGATCGTTCCTTTAGTGACGATCACGCGATTATGGCTGGCCCGGCCAAACTGGGGGATGCATATGTAATGCTCATCTGTCACCAGAAAGGCCGCGACATGAAGGAGAAGCAATTCCATAACCTGGGTATGCCTCACCCAGAGGGGTATCGCAAAGCAGGCCGTTTAATGCAGCAGGCCGAGAAGTTTGGTTTTCCTATCATCAGCCTGATCGACACTCCCGGGGCATTCCCCGGCCTGGCAGACGAAGAGCGCGGTCAATCGGAAGCAATCGCGGCAAACCTGTATCTCATGTCGCACCTGCAAGTGCCGATTATCGCTGTTGTGATTGGCGAGGGGGGCAGTGGTGGCGCGTTAGCCATTAGCGTCGCCGATCGCATTTTGATGCTCGAACACAGCATCTATACTGTCGCGATGCCAGAAGCATCCGCTTCGATAATGTGGCGTGACAAGGCTTACGCTCCCCAGGCGGCCGAGGCCATGCGCATCAGCGCAAAAGAGCTGAAGGCCCTTGAATTGATAGATGCGTTGATCCCCGAGCCATTGGGGGGAGCACATCACAACTATCGTGTCGCCGCCGATAATCTAAAGGCCGCGTTACTTTCACACCTTGACGAACTCAAGCAGTTGCCCGTACACGAACTGTTAGAAAGACGCTACCAGAAATAC
>WNFM01004001.1_pt1 | contig 10494 bp, 9 predicted proteins | sample 5400271 | NCBI WGS metagenome assembly WNFM01 (sample SAMN13153352, study PRJNA577476) | soil metagenome | isolation source: 60 cm saprolite on Douglas fir-dominated hillslope | place: USA:California | collected 2013-09-17 | reverse complement strand
ACACGATACGTCATGCAGGCAGAGTCACTGAAACCCATCTCCACGGGATTCAGCGGCGGTCCCTGCGCCTGATCCGCGATCGGACTGTTCAAGCGAATTCCAGTAGCCCGCATGTCCCAGAAGGCGCCTCCAACGAAATCTCCCTGCATAGAGTTGTAGTGTAGTACCGGAGCGAATGTCGCGTACGTGTGGGTCTGCGGTTTTCGGCTGCTGAACCGCGTGCGAACCGAGCCCGGATAAGAGACCGTCGTCGCATTCAGCGCGCTCACCGGACCGGTGAACCCGGTCTCGGGCATATGACAAAACGCGCAGGCTTCATTTCTGTTGACCGAGAGATCCTGATCGAAGAGCAAAAGTTTTCCCAGCAGCGTGACCTCCTCGGCTGGGTCCAGCGAGCCTATGCGGGCTCGCTTGAGACTCTCTGACTCAATTTGATTGATTCTGGCTTCGACCTGTCGAATTTCCGCTTCGGCGCCGGATGGGATCTGAACTCGTCTGGGCTCGGCGCTTACTTGCACTACGACTATCGTCGCCGCTCCCAGGAGAACCAGCCCGGCTGCGGTCAGCGTCGCGAGTGGCTTCGATTGCATGAAAGGCTCACAGCTACGAGTGCTCTCGGGGCATTTGCCGTACCAAACGCGGCGAAGAGCCTCACGGACCTGTTTCAGTTGAATTAGTCGGCAGCCGGCATGATGTGCCAGTCGACGGTGTCACGTGGCGGTCAGCAGTGTCGACAATTGGACTCATCACGCGCTGCCGATTAAGACGCCGGTAACGAAAACCAGGATTCCGCCCAATCCGACTTGCAGAGCTGCCGAGAGAGCCGGCGTCTCCATATAGCGATGCCGGACCCACGAGATGATACCCAGTTCGATCACAACGACCAGCACGGCGGCAGTCATCGCCAACCTGAAATCGGGGAGCAGGAATGGGAGCGTGTGGCCGATTCCGCCAAGAGCAGTCATGAGGCCGCAAACGAATCCGCGCACCCAGGGATGGCCCCGCCCGGTAAGGCTGCCGTCGTCGGACAGGGCCTCGGCGAAGCCCATGCTGATGCCGGCCCCGATGGATGCCGCCAGCCCGACCACGAACGCATCCCAACTATTATGCGTCGCGAACGCCGCGGCGAATACAGGCGCGAGTGTAGACACTGAGCCATCCATCAGTCCTGCCAAACCGGGTTGAATGATCTGCAATACAAACAGGCGACGGCTGGCCTCATCCTCTTTGTGTTTGACGTCCGGCCGGAGCTTGTCCTTTTCCAATTCTTCGGCCCGATCCTCATGCGTGCGCTCCTCCTGAGCCAGATCGTCGAGCAACTGCCGCAGGCGCGCGTCTTGCGCTCGAGCGGCCGCCTTTTCGTAAAAGCGGCGTGTCTCCACTTCCATCGCGCTTGCCTGGTTCCGGACCGTTTCAAGTCCGAGTGGCCGTATTAACCAGACTGGCCTCCGGTGCACGAAGCCTCTCACGTCGTGCCGGCGAAGGAGCGGTATGTGGTCGCCGAACTTCTCGCGAAAGAGCTCGATGAGGCGCCGCCGGTGGCCCGACTCTTCGGCCTGCATGCCGTCAAAGACCGCCGCCGACGCCGGAAAATCCTGGCGGAGACCTTCGGCGAAATCGGCATAGATCCGCTCGTCTTCTTCTTCAAGAGATATGGCTAAAGCGAGAATTTCACGCTCGGAGAGGCTATCGAAATTGCGCATACAAGAGTTCGATGCACGAGACTGACCACAGGACACGAATCAGTGTGGGCCATCTGCTCCCTTGAAGCGATACTCTATATATGTGGCGGTTGACGAGTCCGTGAATGGGACACTGAGCCCGGGTAGCAAAGCCGAGCAATTCATCGTTGGGGAACTCTACCGATGAGCGGGATTGACCATCGACATTCGTCGTCTGAGGGGCCGTTCATGCCAGAAGCCGCGCCCCATGGGTTCCGGCATTCCGCCACACATTTTTTGTTTGGCATCATCGGATTGGCCTTGATCACATTTGCCGCCTTCCCGCTCCACCTCCAACCTGGGGCGATCTCCCTTCTTTACCTTGTCGTCGTCGTGTTCGTTTCTCTCAGAGCTGGCTTCGTTTTCTCGCTCGCCATCTCTCTCATAGCGGTTTTTTGCTTGAGCGACTTCTTTATGCAGCGTTTCTCGCCGTCAGGAGTGAGGAACCCTCTGGACATTGTCGCGACCGTTGCTTTCTTAATCACCGCTTGGGTGATTACCGGGATGGTGGCCCGAGTCCGCAAGCTGACGGAAGCCCAGCTCACTTTGCGATTTGAAGAGCGCCTGGCCGAAAGAGCCCGGATCGCGCGGGAGCTGCACGACACGTTGTTGCAGAGTTTTCAGGGGTTGATGCTGCATTTTCAAACAGTAAACGATCTGCTTCCGCCCGGCAAAGCGAAGGAAGCCCTGGAAAAGGTCCTCGATCGGGCCGACCAGGCCATCGTCGAAGGGCGCGACGCGATTCAGAATTTGCGTTCCTCCACAACCGTCACCAACGAGCTGGCCCAGGCGATGACCGCGTTGGGTGAAGAGCTCACCGCCGGGAGGGGCTCAGCAACGTTTCTCGTTTCCATAGAGGGTACACCACGCGACCTGCATCCGATCCTCCGGGACGACATCTACCGCATTGCGCGCGAGGCGCTGCGCAATGCGTTCCGCCATGCGCAGGCAAGTAAAATCGAAGCGGAGATCGCATACGGCGAACGTCTTCTTCGGCTGCGTATCCGGGATAATGGCAAGGGCATTGATCCGAAGCTGCTGGAAGCGGGACGCGACGGACACTGGGGATTGCCAGGCATGCGCGAGCGCGCCCAACAGATTGGCGCGCAACTCGAGATGTGGAGCGAAGTCGGAGCGGGCACGGAAGTGGAGTTGAGTATTCCAGGCTCCGTTGCGTACGGGACATCCCCCAAATGAGCGCTGATCGGCCCCCTATTCGCATTCTCTCGGTCGACGACCATCCTCTCCTCCGCGAGGGCGTGGCCGCCCTCTTGGCCGGTCAATCGGACATGACACTCGTTGCCGAGGCTTCCAACGGCCGCGAGGCGATCGAACAATTCCGAATACATCGTCCGGATGTAACCCTGATGGATTTGCAGATGCCGGAAATGAACGGCGTCGATGCCATGATTGCGATTTGCGGGGAGTTCCCTGCGGCACGAATTATTGTTCTGACGACTTACACGGGAGACGTTCAGGTGTTGCGCGCGCTCAAAGCCGGCGCTCGCGGCTACCTGCTCAAGGGTCTTCTGCGGAAAGAACTTCTGGAGACCATCCGTCTGGTTCACGCCGGGCAAAAGCGGATGCCGCCCGAAGTGGCCACGGAGCTCGCCGAGCATGCCACCGATGATGCCTTGTCCTCACGGGAAATTGAGGTTCTGAGGCTGATTTCGGGCGGGAACGCCAATAAAGAAATCGCCGCCCAGCTCTCCATCACCGAAGAAACCGTCAAGGGCCACGTCAAGAATATTCTCGGCAAGCTGGGCGCCAACGATCGGACCCACGCCGTCACCATCGGCCTGAAACGCGGAATCATCGATCTATAGCCCCAAGCGTAAGCGCGGGGACGGGTCTTTTTGATCGGGCTGAAACGCGGAATCATCGATCTAGACCCCTCGAAGGAGGGGTTCACGCAATCCGCTTTTTAGGGTTTCGACCGTGTTCCGAATACAGCTACTCTAAGAACGGGACCACTCATGCAACGGCTTTTCTCGACATTTCCGGAGGGTTGGCCCGGCGCCGGGCTCCTGTTCCTGCGAGCCGTAGCGGCTATCGCGCCCGTTCAACACGGGATTGCAGGATTGCTGACGGCGCCGTTGCCGGCGCTGGTCATCGTGAAACTGGTGGCGGCGGGCGCCGTGGCGCTGCTGCTGGTTGGCTTATGGACGCCACTCGCGGGCGTGCTGATGGCGGTCACGGAGTTAAGTCTCGCCTTCTCGCATCCCACCGATCCGTGGATCCACATTCTTCTCGGGGCTTTGGGTGTCGCACTCGCAATGCTCGGACCTGGGGCGTGGTCCGTGGATGCGCGTTTATTTGGACGGAAGCGCATTCAGATTCCACTGCGGTAGATCCGCGATCCTTGTACTGAATCCAGAAGCGAAGGACGGCAGCGTCTCCCGGCGCCGGGCCGGTTCACAGCGCAAGTACTTCGACGCCTTCCGATAAGGCCGCTTTCTTGAGGTCGTCGTCTGCTGTGGCAAGAGGAAGGTGGTTGCGCACCGCCAGATCAAGATAGGCGGCGTCATAGGCCGCAAGATTCCACTGCCGCGCCCGTGCCTCCAACCCGACGTTGGCCCACAGGCCGCACGGCTCCACTTTGATGGGCAGGGCCATCAAACGGTCGAGATACTCCTGGACCTGCGCTGCAGAGATTCTCTTCCGCTTGTTGCACGAGACGAAAATACTGTTTGCGATCTCGAACGCCCAGATCTCCGGAACGAGGGCATCACGCACCGCCAATTCCGACAGGACGCGACGGCTGTAAGGAGTATCCTCGGTCGGGTCGCCTGGAAAGCACCATGAGAAGGCTACCGAAGCGTCGAGAACTAGAGCTGCCATCAGTGGCGGTGTCCTTCGTGGAGAAGCTTGCGCGTGATGGGTTCCCCGAGGCTGAGCCGGTGCTTAGCGCCGAACTCCTGCATTCGCCGGACGGCTTCCGCGCGCGAAGATGCGACCGGAATNNNNGGGTTTCCAATCCGACATCCAACACGTCTTGGGCGTGTTCTATAAGTCCGGCTTGGATCGCCATGTCAATGACTTGGGCGTGTTCAGGCTTGAGCTCGATGGTCATGGGACGCTTTCTCTCTCTGTCTCAGCTCCTGCCTAGAGCATAGGCCGTAATCGGTGAGCGGTCAACTGGTCCTGGCTCGGCTACTCTGCGGATTGGGCGTTAGACGGCAGTTGACGTATCCTGAAGGGTAGAGGTTCTTCCGAATGGACGTCAGAGAAGAGATTGTTGCGAGTCGACAAACTGCCCCTCGAAATGCAGGAAGAGGTACTTCGGTTTGTGGCGTCTTTGGCCGCTTCTACACCGAAGGGCGAGAGCGGGGCAGCGCTGCGGTGCTTCTCAGGCTCACTCGACCACGTTTCGGCCCAGGAGATGATCCGAGCGATCGAGGAGCAATGCGAGCGGGTGGATGCCAGCGAGTGGTAGGTTGCTACTCGACACCAATATCGTCATCGCGCTGCTCGAGGGTGACGACGCGGTTCTGTCCAACCTGGATCAGGCCTGAAGTATTCATTCCAGCGATCGTGGTCGGGTTCTTCGGAGCGGCGAAGTCAGGCCGGCCTTCTGAGAATGCAGCTAAGGTCGAGCGGTTCGTGGCCCACAGATCCATTCTCTCGTGCGATCTCCATGTGGCTCGTGAGTACGGGCTGCTTAGGCAACGTCTCCTGAAGAAGGGGAGGCCTCTTCCTGAGAACGACATCTGGATCGCCGCTACAGCGAAATGTCACGAATTGGTTCTGGTTAGTGACCGGCGCTTCCGCGAAGTTGACGATTTACGCATGGCGGACTGGTGAGTCCGCCTGATTGCGGTCTCCGCCTGGCCGTATTTCCTGTGCGGTCCATCACCCGCAAAACTACATCTGCCGTAGAGCGTTTTGCGACAAGTGCCAACGTCGGTCTACACTGGCAGACTCTGCGGGATAATCAGTCGCCACGCGTCCCTCACTTTCTCAGTCGCTGATTTTGGACCGGGTTATAGCGTTTGCGGCTCGGTGACAAAGAGACGTGGATCAAATCGGAATGGCCGGGGTTCGCTCCACTTGAGATCGCGAAAGCTGGCGTGGTTGGGGTTGAGCAGGACGTTGACTTCTTCCGGAATCACGATCGAGGGGACGCGGACGGCAAGTTGATTGCCAGTGCCCACCCATGAGTGTCCATCTGCCTGGCAGGATGCGATGTGGTTGAGGTTCCCAAACGGTAAGGTCCCCGGCGTGTTCGGCAACTCCGTTTTTGACCAGACATAATCACGCGGCAGTTGGCTCTTGTCGAGGTGAACCAGAACCTCGATGCACGCCAGAGACAGGTGTTGGGCGGTGTACAGCATTGGAGTGCCGATGGGATTCCACCGCCCCCCAGCTAACATCGCACCGATGTAGTCTCCAGTTGCCCGCACTGAGCGGTGCATTCGGTAGATTTTCATCGTCCGCTTATGAAAAGACGCCGTAATCGATGCGAAGGAGAACTTCGAGAACGCGCCGCTGCTCGGCAGCATCTCCGGTTGCGACGAGATCTTGAGGGGATTGACCGCCGAAGATATCACGCGGTGCATCCATCCAACTACGTGCTTTGGCTTCGTCGCCGAACACCTCCAATGCCCGGCTCCACACGGAATTGGCGCTCGGGTGCTGAAGCTGGCCGGCGAGTTGTTCGGCTGGAGTTGGGCCGTGCACGTTGCTCATAATCCTAATTTTAGCCCAGTTCCTCTGAACGTTGTCGTGTTCTCCACCCGATAGATCGTGTCTGACGGCATAGTGTTTACGATTCAAGTTGACGATTTGTCGCCTTATCCCGTCGAAGTGCCACCGGCTGGCGCCTCCAAAACGACGATCTGGAAATCGGCCTCACGAGCCCGGCATCTCCTGGGGTGCGACCATGGCCCGTCGGCCAGCGATTTCAGACCTCCACCAACTCCTGCAATCTGCCCCGACGGACTCGCCAACGGGCCCGTGGGGTCGTGCAGTCGAGACCCTGCTGTGTTCGCTCCAGCCCATCTCGCTTAGCATCAATCCTGACCCACTTGTCGAAAAATGAGCAGCGCTGTGTACGTGCTCCGAAGGTATTGAACGGTTGCCGCATTTCCCATAGCGACCGGGCAAAAGCGTCCGGGCCTCAAGCCAGCGCGCGGCGCACATTTCGCCAGAATGCAATCCAAAGCCAATTCCCAGTATGCAATTCAAAAGACGGGAGTAAACAGTGGATCGGAATCACCCTGACCACCAGGGCGCGCCTGACGCGATGCCATGCTCGCGTTCGCCCGATCCGCTACAAAAAATCAATGAACGAAGCCATTTCTCACCCGGCGGCTGCCACGCCAGGGTGCGAGGCGCCGCTCGCAAAAATACGGCGCAAAGGCAATTTGCAATGCTCTCGCCAAGCCAGCCGGGCGTACCAGCGCAGCCGCGAAGGCCCGTCGCGCCGGTAGTTCAGAGCAACTCGGCCTAGCCGGCCTATTTTAAGCGACTATGCCGGACGCGGGTGTTAGCCTCATACACCTCGAAAGGGGCGCCATCCGGCATGACGATCTAGTCAGCCAGCGGAACTCCCATCGAGGGTGGTGGACAAACGGCGCCCGGTTCAGAATGAGGTTAGAGAGTGACGTTTTCCACTTGGAGGCTTGAGCAAGATGCATTCCGATAATGTAATCGTTATGAAAGGACAGGAGGGCGACTCATGGCGCCGCTCCTTGCGGGCCTGCGACCTGCGGTCAACGACAACAACTACCAACGTCGAGTCCTACCTTGCACTAGATAAATACCTGGAGCGGCATCGTAATTCACGAGAAACCCGAAGTGGGTTTGAAGGCATCGTAGGGTCGAGCACGGCGCTCGGTGGCGTATTGGACCAGGTTCAAACCGTGGCCCCCACCGACTCCACGGTTCTCATCGAAGGCGAAACGGGTACTGGCAAAGAGCTCATTGCGCATGCCATTCACACGCACAGCAGACGCCGGGAGCGACCCTTTATCAAGCTGAACTGCGCGGCGATCCCTCTGGGACTCCTCGAGAGCGAGCTCTTCGGTCATGAACGGGGCGCCTTTACGGGCGCTGTGGCCCAAAAGATCGGCCGTTTCGAGGCGGCGAACGGCGGCACGATTTTTTTGGATGAAATCGGCGATATTCCGCTCGAATTGCAGGCCAAGCTGCTGCGGGTTTTACAAGAGCAGGAGTTCGAACGGCTGGGCAGCACGCATACCCATCGCGTGAATGTGCGCGTGGTGGCCGCAACCAATCAAGATCTCGCCACGCTGGTCGCCGAGAAGCTGTTCAGAACGGATCTTTATTACCGCCTCAATGTGTTTCCCGTTGCCCTTCCAGCGCTCCGCAATCGCCTGGGAGACATTCCGATACTGGTAGCGTATTTTGCTCATACCTACGCGGAACGTATGGCCAAGCGGATCGAGAAGATTACTTCGGATGCCATGGAGGCGCTGGTGCGCTACCCGTGGCCCGGAAACATTCGGGAACTGCAGAATTTCATCGAGCGGGCGGTGATCCTGACCAAAGGCGATGTGCTGGAAATCCCCGCGCTGCCGTCTCGCACGGCGGTTCTGACAGAACCTGTCACCCTGGCGGAGGCCGAGCGGGATCATATCCTGAATGCACTGCAGGAGAGCAATTGGGTGGTGGGCGGCGCCGCCGGCGCCGCGGCGCGTCTGGGTGTGAAGCGGACCACGTTAATTAGTAAGATGCGCAAGCGCGGCCTCTCGCGGGCCGTGGCTTTCCGCGCTGTTTAAGAAAGCCAACCACTAATTTTGTCTTCCCGGCCGTCATAGCATTGCCCGGGATTTAGAGGAGAAGGATTGTTGTGTGGATAATAGACGACGCGATTTCGAAAGTCGCTCGCTCGACAGCGGGTGTCTCATCATGGTCCAAGCAATCGCTGTACCCTATATTCCTGTCCTTGATTTCAATGGCTTCCGAGCTCCCGCAGGTCACGCGGCGATGGAGCCCTGGTTGCGTTTCTATAAGGCGATACAGGCTGTATTCGTGCTTTTCGGGCGGCTATTCGGTGGGTTCCGGCTGGCGGACCATTAATTTGTCTACCCGGCTGTCATCGCTCCGAGCCGGGAGTTAGCCGAAGAGGATTCCTTTTATGTGGATAGTAAAACTTGCTCTCGCGCGCCCCTACACGTTCATCGTGTTCTCTGTGGTGCTGCTTCTGATAAGCCCGGTGGTTCTGCTCCGTACGCCAATCGATATCTTCCCGAGCATCAACATTCCGGTCATCAGCGTCATCTGGACGTACACTGGCCTGGCGCCGTCCGAAATGGAGACGCGTATCGTCTCGATCTTCGAGCGCTCTCTCACCACCAGCGTCAATAACATCGAGCATATCGAGTCACAGTCCTTGAACGGAGTTGCAGTGATCAAAGTGTTTCTGCAACCTACCGCGAATATTGATGGAGCGATTTCGGAAGTCATCGCCGAGGCCCAAGTCGGCTTGAAGCAATTTCCTCCCGGAATCACACCGCCACTGGTCCTCAGCTACGACGCGTCATCGGTTCCCATCCTGCAACTCGGACTAAGCGGCAAAGGAATGTCCGAGCAGCAGTTGAATGACTTGGGAGTAAACTTTATCCGCCCTCAGTTAGCGACCATTCAGGGCGCCTCCGTTCCCATTCCTTACGGCGGCAAGGTCCGCCAGGTCATGGTCGACATCGATTCTCACCAACTCATGGCGAAGGGTCTGTCTCCCATGGATGTCGTGAACGCAGTGAACGTACAGAACGTGATCCTGCCCTCCGGCACGGCCAAGATCGGCCCGACAGAATATAACGTCGGGATGAATGGCACCCCGTCGATGGTGGACGCTCTCAACCAGATCCCGGTCAAGGTGGTGGCTGGTGGCACTATCTATATCCAGGATGTCGCGCACGTACGCGACGGGTATGCCGTACAGCAGAATATCGTACGGCAGGATGGGCAAAGAGGTGTTCTGCTTGCGGTGCAGAAGTCCGGTAACGCTTCCACGCTTTCGATAGTGTCGGAGATCTATAAGGCTCTGCCGAAAATTAAGGCGACGCTTCCCCCGGAACTGGCCATAACTCCGCAATTCGATCAGTCGCTGTTTGTGCGGGCCTCGCTGCAAGGCGTAGTTCGCGAAGCCGGCATCGCCGCCCTCTTGACGTCGCTGATGATTCTCATGTTCCTGGGCAGTTGGCGAAGCACTTTGATTATCGCGATTTCCATTCCGCTCTCCATCCTGACTTCGCTGCTCGTTCTGAGCGCGCTTGGGCAGACGATCAACATCATGACTCTCGGCGGTCTCGCATTAGCAGTCGGAATATTGGTCGATGACGCCACGGTGACCATCGAGAATATCGAGCGCCAGATGGCCACGGGAAAAGAGCTTCTGCAGGCGATTCTCGATGGCGCGGAGCAGATCGCAGTGCCGGCCCTGGTCTCTACGCTATCGATCAGTATCGTGTTCGTACCCATGTTTTTCCTGACCGGAGTGGCGCGCTATCTGTTCGTACCGTTGGCCGAAGCCGTTGTCTTTGCCTTACTGGCGTCGTACTTTTTTTCACGCACGCTGGTGCCGACTCTGGTCATGTACTTGATGAAAAAGGAGGCAGCCAGGTACCAACATCCGGAACAGGAACGCAGCGGAGGCATTTTCTCACGCATTCATCACGGTTTCGAGAGTGGCTTTGAAGCGCTACGCCGAAGCTACTCGAACCTGCTGCAACTGTGCCTGGATCACCGGGCGCTCTTCGCCGGTTGTTTTCTCGTTTTCTGCCTTGCAAGCCTGATGCTCGTCAGC
>WNFM01256298.1_pt3 | contig 10495 bp, 13 predicted proteins | sample 5400271 | NCBI WGS metagenome assembly WNFM01 (sample SAMN13153352, study PRJNA577476) | soil metagenome | isolation source: 60 cm saprolite on Douglas fir-dominated hillslope | place: USA:California | collected 2013-09-17 | reverse complement strand
GTGCAGCTTGGTCTCCTCGTACCGGCTCTCGCCGGCGCCGTAGCGGAAGACCATGTCCTGCAGCTCGCATTCGCCGCCTTTGTCGCAGACCGGGCAATCGAGCGGATGGTTGGTGAGCAGGAATTCCAGCGTCGACTTTCGCGCCTGCGCCACTTGCGCGGTTTCGGTGCGCACCACCATGCCTTCGCCGACCGGGAGCGTGCAGCTCGCCATGAGCTTCGGCATCTTCTCGACTTCGACCAGGCACATGCGGCAGGCGGCCTGCAGGGTGAGTCCCTCCCAGTAGCAGAACGCCGGAATTTCGATGCCCGCGCGCTTAGCCGCGTCGATGACCAGCGTGCCGGGTGGGGCTTCCACCGGCTTGCCGTCGATGGTGAGCTTAATCAAGTCGCTCATACCAGAACCGCGCTGTGCTCATACGGACAGGGGTTCCCATCCAGATGCGCTTCGAACTCAGGCCGAAACTTCTCCACGAACGAAATCGTCGGCATCGCCGCCGCGTCCCCGAGCGGACAGAACGTCCGCCCGAGCATATTCTTCGCCAGATCCCCAATCAAATCGATGTCCCGCCGCGTACCGCCTCCCTCATGGAAGCGGATGAGCAGCTTCCTCAACCACGCCGTCCCTTCGCGACAGGGAATGCACCAGCCGCAGCTCTCGTGCGCGTAGAAGCGCATTATGCGCAACAGCGCCTTCACCATGCAAGTGTCCTCGTCCATGATGACGACGCCGCCCGACCCCAACATGCTTTTCGCCTTGGCCAGCGAGTCGTAATCCATGGGCAAGTCGCACTCCTCCGCCTTGAGCACCGGACAGGATGACCCGCCCGGAATCACGGCCTTCAGCTTCTTGCCGCCGCGAATGCCGCCGCCCACCTCCTCGATCATGCGCAGCAGCGGAAAGCCCATGGGCAACTCATAAACACCAGGCTTGTTCAGATGTCCGGAAAGACAGAACAGCCTCGTGCCGCCATTCTTAGGCGTACCCAGCGCGGCGAACGCAGCTCCACCGTCGCGAATGATGGCGGGTACGGCGCAAAACGTTTCCACGTTATTCAGCACCGTGGGGCACTGGAACGCGCCGGCCACCGCCGGAAACGGCGGACGAATCCGCGGCACGCCGCGCTTGCCCTCGAGCGATTCGAGCAGCGCCGATTCTTCGCCCACCTCATAAGCGCCCGCCCCGGTCTGCGTATAGCAGTCGAAATTGAAATCGGTCCCGCGCAGATTCTTCCCAAGGTAACCGCGATCGTAGGCCTCGGCGATCGCCTTGTCCACGATGTCGATGAGGTAGCGATACTCGCCCCGAATGTAGATGTATCCGGCGTGCGCGCCCACCGCGAGTCCCGCAATCAGAACACCCTCGATCAACTGGTGCGGATCGTTCTCGATCAGGACGCGGTCCTTGCAGGTGCCGGGCTCGCTCTCATCGCCGTTAACCACGATGTACTTCGGCTTGGGAGAATCGCGCGGCACGAAGCTCCACTTCATCCCCGTGGGAAAACCGGCCCCGCCGCGGCCGCGCAGGTTCGAGACTTTGACCTCCTCGATGATGTCCTTCCACGGCATGTGGAGCGCCTTCTCGAAGGCCTTGTAGCCATCGCTCGCCAGATAAGCGTCAATCGACGCGGAGTTCGGCATGCCGAAGCGCCGGGTCAGGACCTTGGTTTCGAGCGGGCTTGGTTCGTTATAGAGCATCGCAGGAATCGAGAATCTGGTCCAGTTTCTCGGGCGTCACTTTGTGGTGAAAGTCGTAATTCACCTGCAGGGCCGGCGCCCAGGAGCAGGCTCCGATGCATTCCACTTCTTCGAGCGACACGCGCCCATCGGCGGTGACCTCTTTATGGCCGATACCCATCTTGCGGCAGGCATGCTCCCAGAGCTCCGCGCCGCCGTTGAGCATGCAACTGATGTTGGTGCAGATCTGGACGTGCGCTTTACCGAGCGGCTTGCGATGCAGCATGGAGTAGTAGCTGAGCACCTCTTCCACCTGCAGCGGGAACACGCCGATGCGGCGAGCGATCTCCTCCACCACTTCCTGCGTCACCGCGCCCACTTCGTCCTGCGCGAACAGCAGCATGGGCACCATCGCCGAGCGCTGCCGGCCCGGCGGATAGCTGCTGAGCAGCGTGGCGAATTTCGCTTCCAGTTGCGCTGAAAAAGTCATTTAAATGATGGATGTCGGATTTCGGATTTCGGATGTCGGGTGATTTGCGGTCAGCAGCGAAAACCGGCGACCGTCCGCAATTCACCCGAAATCCGACATCCGAAATCCGACATCCTTCTTACCTGTCCGTGTCTCCCAACACAAAATCCATACTGCCCAGCGACGCGATCACATCCGCGATCATGCATCCTTCGATCATCCTGGGCAGCGCTTGCAAATTGCCGAAGCTCGGTCCGTGAATATGCACCCGATACGGCTTCGAGGTCCCGTCGCTAACCATGTAGTACCCCAGCTCGCCGCGCGGCGATTCGATCACCTGGTACACTTCGCCCTCCGGAACGCGGAATCCCTCGGTGACGATCTTAAAGTGATAGATGAGCGACTCCATCTGGGTCTTCATCTTCTCCCGTTCCGGCAGCACCACCTTGGGCGCGTCGGCCGTGTGCGGCCCTTCCGGCATTCCTTCCAGCGCCTGCATGACAATGCGCGCGCTTTGCCGCATCTCTGCCACGCGGACCTGATAGCGGGCGAAGACGTCACTCTCGGTCCGGGTAGGGACCTCGAAATCGAACTTCTCGTAGCTCGAATACGGTTCCTGTTTCCGCGCGTCCAGCGCCAGCCCGGCGGCCCGCAGCATCGGACCGGTCACACCCAGATCGAGCATATCTTCGAGCGACATGTAGCCGACGCCCTGCGTACGCCCCATGAAAATCTGATTGCCCGTGAGCAGGCTCTCGTACTCGTCCACGCGGCTGGGGAAGATGTCGATGAATTTTTTCACCCGCTCCCGCCATCCGCGCGGCGGCGCCAGCGCCAGACCGCCGATGCGGAAGTAGCTGGTCATCATGCGCTGCCCGGAAAACATCTCGAAGATGCGCAGAATCTCTTCCCGCTCGCGGAAGCAGTAGAGGAACACGCTCATCGCGCCGATGTCGATGGCGTGCGTTCCCAGCCACACCAGGTGGCTGTTGAGCCGCGTCAGCTCGGTCAGCATGACGCGCATCCATTGCGCATTGGGCGGAATCTCCAGTTGGAGTAGTTTCTCCGCGGCCAGGCAGTAGCAAAGGTTGTTCGAGAGCGGCGCCAGGTAGTCGATGCGGTCAGTGAGCGTGACGCCCTGCTGGTAGAACAGAGCTTCGAACTGCTTCTCGATTCCGGTGTGCAGATACCCGATGTCGGGCTGCGCGGTCAGGATCGTCTCGCCGTCGAGCTCGAGCAGCAGCCTCAGCACTCCGTGCGTGGACGGGTGCTGCGGCCCCATGTTGAGCGTCATCTTGCGCCGCGACGCAGGCGCTTCCGGCTCCGGCGGCGCGACGGCCGCGATGCTGTTGTCCGCCTCGCTCATGCTCTGGGCCCGGCTATCGGGTAGTCTTTTCGCAGTGGATGCCCTTCCCAATCCTCCGGCATGAGAATTCTGCGCGGATCGGGATGATTCCGGAAAAGGATGCCGAACATGTCGAACACCTCCCGCTCAAACCAGTTGGCCGACCGCCACACGACGGTGGCCGAATCGATTTCGGGACTATCGCCCGAAAGCCGGCACTTCAACCGAACACGTTCTTTGCGCGCGATCGACTGCAGGTGATACACCACCTCAAACCGGGGCTCGGACGGATATCGGTCCACGGCCGTCACCGTGCTCAATCGCTCGAACTGCAAATTATCCTTAAGAAAGCGGCAGGTTTCCACCAGCCGTTCGGGAGCGATCTCGGCCGTCAGCTCCCCGAGCCGTTCAGCGCTGGACAAGGCGAACGGCGCCAGTCCCTCGGACAACGTCATACGCGCCTCCGGGCAGGACGCTTGGCAATGGACGGATCCTCTCCCGACCAATCCAGCGCGCCCTTTTTCCACACATACAGAAAGCCGGCGAACACCAGCGCGATGAAGATCAGCATTTCGACGAACGCCGCCATCTTGAACTCGCGGTACACCACCACCCACGGATACAGGAATACCGCCTCGATGTCGAACACGATGAACAGCATGCCCACCAGATAAAATTTCACGCTGAAGCGCTCGCGGGCAGTGCCGGTGGGCGCAATGCCGCATTCGTAGGGCAGGTCTTTGACGCGGTTGCGCACTTTCTTGCCGAGCAGGAACGAGATCAGCAGCAGGGCGCCGGCGATCGTCATGGCGATCAGCGCCTGCAGCAGGACAGGGAAATAGATCTCGTTGTAAGAAGTAGGCATGCTGTCTGGGCCGGGGACAAAAAAGCTGCTTAACTTTGACTATAATAGTTTACGAAATGGGGTGTCAACCGAGGGTGCATGAGATCGTGCATCCGAAGAGTGGCTTGACAAGTGTCCATTTTAAACCGCAACTACTCTTAGTCCGAGGTTTGACGAAACCTCGCGATCCCCCTACACTGAAAGCGATGTAAGCGAAAACCGTATTACCTAACATGACCGTCACACTCAAGAAGAAAACACCACTCGTCGTGCCGGATCGCGTCCGCCGCGAAGCCGGTTTTAAGACCGGGGACCGGCTGGAGTTCAAGGTTTCCCGTGGCGCGGTGACCATCCTTCCCAAACCATCTGTTCCCAGCGATTCCGACGACACTCTGACGCCGGCCGAGGCGAAGATCGTGCGTCGCGGCGAAGCGCAGCTCAAACGCGGAGAGTCGAAACCATGGGACGCCGTGAAACATGCGCTGGAGCGCTGAACTATCCGACGAGGCGCAAAAGCAGCTCGCTCGGTTGCCGCGCACAGTGCGGTACCGGATCGAAGGGACCTGAGTGGAAGGGGCGGTTCCGCAAGAGGGTTGGCGCGTATCGGATCATTTTCCGAAAGTTCCCCGACCGCGGCTTCGTGGAGATCTCGGCCATTCTCGTCAAATCCAAAGACACCTATCGGTAACAAAACCGAAAGCGACCTTCATCGGTTTCTCGTACCTTCCGCGGTAGACATGCTGTCTGGGCCGGGGACGAAAAGCCGCTTAACTTTGTCTATAATAGTTTACGAAATGGGGTGTCAACCGAGGTTGACGCGCGGTGAAGTTCCGTCATGAAAACCTACACGTTCAAAGTCGTTGTCGAGCCGGATGAGGGTGGCTACCACGCCTACTGCCCAGCGCTCCGCCACCATGGCGCCGTCACGCAAGGTGGAACACCGCAAGAGGCGCTCAAGAATATCAATGAGGTCGTCCAAATGATCGTGGACGAGTTGCTTCAAGATCATGTCCCGCTGCCGGCTGCCTCCGGCGACGATGTCGAGGTATTCGACGGTACGCGCGTCGCAGTGACCGTGTAGCCGCGCATGGCGATCAACTACTCGAAGCTGCGGTCGCTGACCGCGCGAGACATGATGCGGGCGCTTCTTGCCGATGGATTCGCCTTGAAGGCACAGCGGGGTAGTCACAAACGATATCAACATGCCGACGGGCGTCGAGTGACGCTCCCGTACCATAGCTCGGGCACGACTTTCGTTCCGAAAACACTTCGGAGCATGATTGAAGAGCAGGCTCGGTGGACAGAAGAAGACCTGCGGCGCCTCGGGCTTGCCGGCGAGTAGCGCCGCAGCAACAAGGGGTCTGGGCCGGAGACGAAAAGCTGCTTAACTTTGTCTATAATAGTCTACGAAATGGGGCGCGAACCGGCCTTGCATGAGATCGTGGTGAACGGCGCCGTGCGGCAGGCGCCGGCGGGGCAGACCCTGCTGGGATTGCTGCGGGATCTGGAACTGGAGCCGTCGCGGGTGGCCGTGGAGATGGACCGGCGCATCGTCAAGCGGACCGAATGGGAGACGCTCGAGCTCGAGCCCGGCGCCAGGCTCGAGATCGTTCAGTTCGTCGGCGGCGGGTAGAGTTAAAATAGGACTTGACTGTGCCGTCCAGTCGAGTACAATCCATACTGGAGCGATCCTGAAAACGAAAGCGGCGTAAAATGTTCAAAACAAGAAAACCTCGATCCGTGACTCCGGCTCCAGCGAACGGAATCTACGCCAGCAGCGACGTTGCTCGCATTTCCGGCGTGAGCCTCCGCCAATTGCAATGGTGGGACGAGCAGCACGTAGTGTCTCCCCGCCATGACGGCCACAAGCGCGTATACCTCCCCAACGAGGTAATTGAGGTGACGGTGATCGCCGAGCTGCGCCGCAAAGGATTCTCCCTCCAAAAGATTCGCCGCGTGCTGCGTTACCTGCAGCGCGAAATGGGTAAGCGGCTGAGCGACGCCGTGGGGAATGCTTCGGAAGTGCACCTGCTCACTGACGGCAAGTCGATCTACCTGGAGGAAAGCCGCGACCGGATTATCGACCTGCTCAAGAACGCCAAACAGCCGATGTTCCTGGTCTGCGTGAGCGACCAGGCGCGGCGTCTGGAGGCGCCGGTGAAGAAGCCGGCGCGGTCGGAAACCAGCGGCGCTACCCGCAAATCGCGGGTAATGTAAGCCCCGATCACCAGAACAATTCGCGGCTCCAGACCAACATCGTGACACCGATCACGATTCCTGCCCATGGCAACGGCGGAAATGGCTCCCCGCCAATCCGCGCCACGGCTGCAACAAGGCCAAATATCAAAGTTGCCGAGAAGGCGGCTCGCCGCACGGTCGTGGACCGCGAGACTGCCGCCGGAACATTCGTTTCGTCTTTCGTCATTGGTTGCATATTCATTTGCTCGCGGAGCACGGGCCACCGCATCACCAGCCAGAACAACCAGGCAAGCGAAAGGTCAGCCATCATCCCCGACGAGGCTCCATGTCAGGAAGGATGGTAACGCGAAACTAGGGCGGAATCCTAGAAAAATTAAGTACCATGAAGGTACAAAGGTACTAAGCCTGTAGGGCAGGTTGTCAACCTGCGCGCCGATTGGCAATCGGCGCAAACTTGCTAGTGTTAGCAACTCGCGCACAGGATACGACCCACCTGGCAAACCGACCCACCACCAGATATTAGAATAAGATGAACCCGTGCCCACCCTGCGCCTCGCGCATTCCCCAGACGGACCGGATCAGCACCGCGTCGAGATCGCGCTCGAAGGCGGCAGCGCGCCTCGCCAAACGGCTATCTCCGCGTTCCCGTTTGCGCTGCCCGCGCAGGACCGCGAGGACCTGCGCTGGTACCTAGAAGACTTCCTGCAATACCCGCTCGATCCCGCCCCAACCATAGCAGCCCGCATCGAGCAACGCATGGCCGCGATCGGCGTGGAGCTTTTCAACGCCATATTCCAGTCGAACGCCGACGCCCGCGATCTGTGGGCGAATCTGCGCGGCGAGTTGAACGACACGCGCGTCGAGATCGTCACCGGCGTGCGGGAGGCGACGGCGCTGCCCTGGGAGCTGCTACGCGATCCCAAAACCGACGCGGCGCTGGCCCTCGAAGCGCAGTCGTTCGTCCGCGCCAGCTCGCAGCCCGCGCGGAGGCCGCGATTGCCGCAAAGCGCTTCCGGCCCGATCCGAATCCTGCTGGCGATATGCCGCCCTCGCGGCGGCGACGACGTGCCGTTCCGCTCCGTCGCCAGCCGGCTTCTCAAGGGCCTGAGCGAAGCGCCGCCCGACACCGTGCAGCTCGACGTGCTGCGCCCGCCGACGTTCGAGCAGTTGGGCCGCCGCCTGCGCGCCGCCAAGGCCCAGGGCGAGCCGTACCACGTGGTCCACTTCGACGGCCACGGCGGCTACGGCGACGGAGGTCCGCGTGCCGGGGCGCACGGCTATCTGTTCTTCGAGAACCCGGTCCTCGATGCGAACTCCCAGCCGGTGGACGGGCCGGCGTTGGGAAAACTGCTGGCCGAGACGGACGTCCCGGTTCTGGTTCTGAACGCCTGCCGGTCCGCCCATGCCGATCCTCCGCCCGCTCCGCTGATGGTTTCCGCCGGGACCGAGGATCCCCACGCCGCCGTGCGGGCCTTCGGCTCGCTGGCGCAGGAAGTGGTGGACGCCGGCGCCGCCGGCGTGGTCGCCATGCGCTACAACGTCTACGTCGAGACCGCCGCGCGATTCATGGCCGACCTCTACGGTCCGCTCGCGCAAGGGCAGTCGCTGGGAGAAGCGGTGTCGCTCGGCCGCAAGCAGCTTGCCGGCCAACCGCTGCGCGACATCGCCTACGACCCGCGCCCCTTGCAGGATTGGCCGGTGCCGGTGGTTTACGAAGCCGCCCCCATCGCGCTGTTTCCCAAGCGGCGGGTGCCGCTCGCCATCACGCTGGGGAAGGCCAGCGGCGCGCAACTGGCCGGTCTGCCGCCGAGCCCCGACGCCGGCTTCTTCGGCCGCGACGAAACGCTCCTCGCCCTCGACCGCGCTTTTGACAATCAGTCCATCGTGCTGCTCCACGCCTATGCAGGGAGTGGCAAAACCCCCACCGCCGCCGAGTTCGCGCGCTGGTATAAGCTCACCGGCGGCCTAGCGGGTCCGGTGCTCTTCACGTCCTTCGAGCTACATCTACCGCTGCCTCGCATGCTCGATCAGTTCGGCCGGGTCTTCGGCGACGTGTTGGAGCAGGCGGGTGTCCATTGGCTGGCCCTCCCGTGTCGAGCCGGTGGACGGCTTCCCCTCCGGCACGCCTTCCGCATGGTCCGCGGACGAGCAGCGCGAGCTCGCCGGCTTCCTGCGGGAGGCCCGCGACACGAAGGCGAAGTTCCTGCTGACCTCCCGCCGCGACGAGCGCGCCTGGCTGTCCGACCTGCCGCGACGCATCGCCGTCCCGCCGATGCCCTTCCAGGAGCGGGTCCAGTTGGCGCGCGCGCTGGCTGACAAGCACGGCCGCCGGCTGACCGATGTCGAGGATTGGCGTCCCCTGCTCGAATTCACCCAGGGGAATCCGCTGACGATTACTGTGCTGGTCGGCCAGGCCCTGCGCGGTGGGATCAGGACCCGTGAGCAGGTGGAAGCTTTCGTGGACCGGCTGCGCGCCGGCGAGGCCGCGTTCGAGGACGAGGCCGAAGAAGGTCGAACCCGGTCGTTGGGCGCCTCACTGAGCTATGGCTTCGAGCATGCTTTCAGCGAAGCCGAGCGGCGGCAACTGGCGTTGCTGCACTTATTCCAGGGCTTTGTTGAAGTGGCTGCGATGTGCACGATGGGCACGTTCACTGCGGAATGGTGCCTGCCCGAAGTGCGAGGACTGACGCGCGAAGCTGGGATCGCCCTGCTCCACCGTGCGACGGAAGTGGGCCTGCTTACAGCTCATGGCGGCGGTTATTACTCCATCCATCCTGCTTTGCCGTGGTTCTTCAAGAAACTGTTTGATGAGTTCTACCCGGACTCGGGAATCGCGGCCACGCGCGCTTTCGTCGAGGCAATGGGCGAGTTGGGCAGCTACTACCACAACCAGTACGGTCGCGGCAACCGGGAAGTGATTGACGTCCTGACCCGTGAAGAAGCCAACCTGCTGCACGCGCGCCGTGTCGCTCGCGCACACGGTTGGTGGTCGCGCGTGGTCAGCACGATGCAGGGTTTGAGGACCCTATACGATCAGACAGCCCGCCGGTGGGAGTGGGCGCGTCTGGTGGCGGAGATTGTCCCGGATTTTGTCGCCCCCGGCAGCGATGGCCCGTTGCCCGGGCGCGAGGAGGACTGGGTCTTCGTTACTGGATATCGCGTGGGACTCGCACACGAGGCGCGGCAGTGGGCGGAGGCCGAGCGCCTGACGCGCATTACTGTGGAGTGGGCCCGCAGGAGGGCAGCTACAGCCCTTTGTGCCCCACGGGCGGATCTGGAGGACTCGGGACGCAATGCTATTCGCACCTTGGGCGTATCGCTCCAAGCGTTGGGACAGATTCAGCGAGAGCTAGGCCAACGGCGTGACGACGTTCAACATTGGTCACGCTTATAAAGATCTGCCCGCACTCCGCAACCTATCCGAAGCAGAGCGCTGGTATCAGCGTAGCCTGGAGCTCCGCGCCGAGGGTGACCACCTGGGTCGGGCCAGATCGCTGGGCCAACTGGGCTCTGTGGCCTATCTGCGTTTCCGGGAAGCGGGGAAGGCCGTTCAGCCGGAAAGGGAAGTGCTCGTCCACCTCGGGGAGGCTGCGCGGCTCTACGGAGAAGCCCTCGAACTTATGCCGCCGAATGCGATCGGCGACCTGGCAGTGATCCGCAACGAACTCGGTAACATCTTTGATGACGCGGGCAAGCTGGACGAAGCCTTGCGGCATTACCGCGAGGCCATCCGCTACCAGGAGATGCAGGGTAATTTGTACCGCGCTGCCCTAACCCAGTACAACGTCGCCCGAGCCCTGGCGAACGTCGGCCGTTTCGGCGATGCAAAAGAATACGGACTCGCCGCCCTGCGCAACTTTGAAACCGACGGCGACCGCGCCGCACAGGAGATACAGGAGGCGCTTCAACTGATCGCGGAGATCGAGCAAGCCTCGAAAGCCCACGGCGCTTGATTATCCGAT
>WNFM01018665.1_pt1 | contig 10495 bp, 5 predicted proteins | sample 5400271 | NCBI WGS metagenome assembly WNFM01 (sample SAMN13153352, study PRJNA577476) | soil metagenome | isolation source: 60 cm saprolite on Douglas fir-dominated hillslope | place: USA:California | collected 2013-09-17 | reverse complement strand
TTGATCAAGCGACGGCCGCACGCAGCATCGGTGAGTTAAAAGCGGAAATTACCACACTGGGACGACTAGAATCACTCGCTCTCGCCGTCCGTCGTACCGGGGAAGATCGTAAATGGCGCGAACTCGCTAGCCTGCTCGGAGAGATCTTTACCGGCGCTGCGATTCTAAACGGTGATAGTTCTAAGGTTGCCACCGCTATTCCCCTGCCTAAAGCTTCGCCGCGTCAGAAGCTCGTTGTCTTTACTGAGCACCGCGACACGCTGAGCTACCTTGAGGCCCGGGCCTCCACCCTACTCGGCCGTAAGGAGGCGGTGGTTGTTATCCATGGCAGCATGGGTCGCGAGGAACGCATGAAGGCGCAAGAATCCTTTAGGCATGATCCAGAGGTGCAAGTGCTTGTTGCCACGGACGCCGCGGGCGAGGGGATTAACCTGCAACGAGCACATCTGATGGTCAATTACGACCTCCCGTGGAACCCTAACCGGATTGAACAGCGCTTCGGCCGGATCCACCGAATCGGCCAGACGGAGGTATGCCATCTGTGGAATCTGGTAGCCGATGAAACCCGGGAGGGCGATGTTTACCGCACTTTGCTTGAAAAGCTGGAGCAGGCGCGTCAGACCCTGGGCGGCCAGGTCTTGGACGTTCTTGGCAAAATTCAGTTCGAGGGCCGGCCTTTGCGGGACTTGTTAATTCAAGCGATTCGCTACGGGGAACGCCCGAACATACGCGAGAAACAGAACCAAGCTATTGCAGATGCCGTGGATCGGCCGCACCTGCAAGACTTGCTCGAAGAGAGTGCGCTGGCTCATGACGTGATGGACGCTAGCCGTGTGGCACGGGTTCGCGAAGATATGGAGCGCGCAGAAGCACGGCGCCTTCAACCGCACTACACCGAATCATTCTTTCTCGAAGCATTTAGTCAACTCGGCGGCACAATTCGCCAGCGCGAGGCACGCCGATACGAAGTCACCCATGTCCCCGCGCCTGTGCGCAACCGCGATCGGGTAGTTGGAAGGGGCGAACCCGTATTGCAGCGCTACGAACGTATCGCTTTTGAGAAGTCTTTGATCGCACCTCAAGGCCACCCACTCGCGGCATTCGTTTGCCCTGGCCATCCTTTACTCGACGCTACCCTTGATCTGACGCTCGACCGTCATCGGGACCTCTTACGGCGCGGGACAGTCCTGATAGATGATTCAGACCCCGCCTCGATGCCCCGCATGCTTTTTTATCTAGAGCATGCGGTGGTGGATGCGAGCTTGCTCAAAAGTGGAGATCGCCGGACGATTTCCAAGCAGATGCTCTACGTGGAATTGGATGCGACTGGTCAGGCGCGCCACCTCCAATACGCTCCCTATTTGGACTACCGTCCGTTACGAGCCGACGAGCCCACGATAGATGCCTTGTTGGCCTGTCCAGAGTGTGCATGGATTACACGAGATTTGGAAGAGAGGGCGTTGGCACACGCCATCGCAAAAGTGGTACCGGAACACCTCAAAGACGTGCGCGACCGGCGCAGTGCCTGGATCCAAAAGGCACGCGCTGCGGTCAAGGATAGGTTAACCAAGGAAATCGGTTATTGGGACCATCGCGCTCAGGACCTGAAACTCCAGGAAGAGGCGGGTAAACCCAACGCTCGCCTAAACTCTCAGGAAGCCAGCCGCCGGGCGGACGAACTGCAGGCGCGACTCCAAAAGCGGATGGAGCAGCTAGATCTCGAAGGACAGGTCTTCGCGCTGCCACCTGTTGCGCTAGGAGGCTTCGTAGTAGTTCCATCCGGACTCATTGCCAAAGTGACTGGTCGACCTCCGTTCAAACCGACGCAACCAATCGAAACCCAAGCCTCGGCCGCCCGGGCCCGCGCCATCATCCTTGATGTCGAGCGCCAACTCGGCTTTGAACCTACCGACCGCGAATATGAGAGACTTGGCTACGACATCGAGAGCCGCGACGCCCGGACCGGGCGATTACGGCTTCTCGAAGTAAAGGGTAGGGTCTCCGGTGCGGCAACAATCACCGTCACCAAGAACGAAATTCTCTACTCACTCAATAAGCCCGAGGACTTTATTCTCGCAATTGTCGAATTCCTCGAAGGCGATGCCTACCGTGTGCACTACGTGCGTCGGCCCTTCCAACGTGAGCCAGATTTCCGCGTGACGAGTGTCAATTACGATTTTGCCGAGCTATTAACGCTGGCGGAGCATCCTGCATAAAAAAATTGGAGGGCGTATGAACCACCCGAAGAAGCTCATCGAAGTCGCGCTCCCGCTACCAGAGATTAACGACGCCTCCGCTTATGACAAGATGCCGGGCATCGGGCCTCATCCAAAAGGGATTCATAACTGGTGGGCACGCTTACCGTTGCCAACGGCGCGAGCCATCCTCTTTGCATCAGTAGTGGACGATCCATCGGAACACCCGGAACACTGGCCGACTCAGGAGGCGCAAAACGCGGAGCGAGAGCGTTTATTTGTGATTCTGCGCAAGATGATGGGGAAGAAACTTCACGAACACCCAGAAGTGTATGCCGAAGCACGGGCTGAGATGCTCCTCCATTGTGACGGTAAACTGCCAGCTGTGTTCGATCCATTTGCCGGGGGCGGATCAATCCCACTGGAGGCCAACCGCCTCGGCTTCGAAGCCCATGCCGGCGACTTGAATCCAGTGGCTGTGCTGTTGAACAAATGCAACCTGGAACTAGCTCCACGATGGGTGAATCATCATCCAGTCAATCCTGAGGATCGGCTACGCATCGGCGGTAGCCAAAGTTGGCAAGGGACACACGGATTAGCGGCGGATGTCCGCTATTACGGGAAGATCATTCAAGAAAGAGCCATCAAGAAAATTGGACACCTTTATCCGAAGGTTACGCTTCCACGAGAATATGGTGGAGGACAGGCTAATGTGATCGCCTGGATTTGGGCGCGGACGGTAGCGAGTCCCAACCCTGCCGCGCGGGGAAAACACGTGCCCCTCATTAGCACCTATTGGCTTTCTAGCAAGAAGGGCAATCTTGCGTGGTTGGAGCCAGTTGTGGACAAATCTGCGATGACTTATCGATTTGAAGTTCGAACAGGCACTCCAGCGGACTCCAAAGCTGTAAAATCAGGTACGAAGCTAGGACGCGGCGCAAACTTCAGCTGTCTGCTAACTGACAAGCCGATAGGTGAAAAGCACATCAAAAAAGAAGCGATGGCGGGAAGACTTGGATACTGCCCATTAGCAGTGGTTGCTGAAACCACAAGGAGTCGATGCTACGCATCCGTCAATGACCAAGATTGGTCTGCTGCAAGCCTAGAGGTACCGAGCGAAGCGCCTCTGGAATTGTTAGTTTACGATTCTCGTTACTTGACCCCTCCTGGCTATGGGATGGATCGAATTTCTAAGCTCTTTTTTCCTCGGCAACTTACCGCGATGGTGACTTTAAGCGATTTGGTGAACAGAATAGGTGTGGATGTAGAGCGTGATGCAGCCAGCGCAGGACTCGCTTCGGCTGACGGCAAGAGTTACGCCAACGCTGTAACGACCTTCCTCGCGCTCGTGTTAGATCGGTGCGCAGACTTTAATAACTCTCTTTGCAGGTGGAAAGCGAGTGGGCAACAATCAGTCCAACTTTTCGCACGGCAAGCGATTCCTATGGTGTGGGATTTTGTTGAGCCTAACATCTTAGGAGAGAAAGCCGTTTGCTGGCATACCGCTGTCAACATTTGTGCTGACGCGATAGAAACGATCGCGCCGAACGCTGAATCTTGTGCTTCAGTTCGCCAAATCGATGCTGCCACGGGCCCGAACGGACTTACCAATCTCATTGTCAGCACCGACCCACCCTATTACGACAATGTTCCTTACGCAGATATTTCTGATTTCTTCTATGTTTGGTTAAGGCGTGTGTTAGCGCCGCTGTACCCAGAGCTTTTCAGTACTGTGCTGGTACCTAAGGTTTCTGAACTAACAGCATCACCTCAACGATGGGAGGGCGATAAAGAGTTAGCAAAACAGCATTTTGAATCTGGATTCCGCCAAGCTTTCACTGCATTGCGAGAAAAAATGGACACTCGCTTCCCGCTTTCGGTTTATTACGCCTTCAAGCAGGCGGATGATGACTCTGCTGATGGCGAGGAGTTGGGCTCGCCTTCGATTGACCTCACAACCGGGTGGGAAACCCTGCTCGAAGCACTAATTTCCAGCGGGTTTCAGATCACCGGTACTTGGCCGGTGCGGGCATCGCAGGCTTGGCGCATGAGAGCCATGGGTTCCAACGCCCTTGCATCTTATATTGTTCTGGCCTGTCGATCACGTCCAAGCACGGCCACACAGACCGATCGTCGTTCCTTCGTTGCAGAGCTTAAGGACGAACTTCCTACTGCGCTGCGGCATCTCCAGCAAGGCAACATCGCTCCGGTGGATTTTGCTCAGGCCAGTATCGGACCCGGCATGGCAATCTATTCTAAGTACTCCCGCATTCTAGAAAGCAATGGACAGGCCATGAGCGTTCGAACTGCATTAAGCCTTATCAACCAAACTCTGACGGAAGTGCTCACCGAGCGAGAGGAGGTCTTTGATAACGATACGCGTTGGGCGCTGGCCTGGTTCGAGCAGCATGCGTTTGAAGAGAGCGATTTTGGAGACGCGGAGTTGCTCAGCAAAGCCAAGGTCACTTCCGTGGAGGGCTTGCGGGAAGCTCGCATTCTTGCCTCAAAGGGCGGCAAGGTTCGGCTTTTGCGCCGAGAGGAGTTGCCTGCGACCTGGGATCCGGCCTCAGCCAACCGTCTGACTGTATGGGGGACATGTGAGCACCTCATCCACGGCCTGCTAACTGGGGGTGAAACGGGCGCCGCCGCTCTGATGTCCATGGTTCCGTCTTCCACGACTGAGGCTGCGCGGGACTTGGCTTATCGCCTCTTTAGCATCTGCGAGGGCAAAGGCTGGGCCCAAGAAGCGCTGGCCTATAACAGTCTCATCATTTCTTGGCCAGAAGTGGCTAGGCTGGCACAAAACACCGAGGGACCAGACTAACTACGACAGAATTACGAAGAGCCTTGATCTCCTCAAGGCAGGACTCTCTCCATTCGTTGAACGCGAATTACAGACGGCCTATGGAGAGAATTGGCAAGCTCAGACCCAACGTCTTCTCTCCGATACGCGCCTTCGTGCGGATGGGCCACTCGACGCCGCAGCGCTACTGGTAATTATTGATAGGGAATGGAAGGATATCTTCCGCCAGACGCTTGGCAAAGCTGAGCGCAGCATCGTTAATGAACTTTTAGAAGTCCGCAACGCTTGGGCACACCAGAAGCCCTTTAGCACCGATGACACCGATCGAGCCCTGGATAGCATTCAACGGCTGCTGACCTCTATCTCGGCCACGAAGGAAGCGGATGAAGTCGGCAAAACGAAGCTCGAATTGCGCCGCCTCGCGTTCAGCGAACAAGCTCGCAGTGAAATCAGAAAGCTCGCAAGCTCTGCAATCGAGGGACAGCCCGCGACGGGATTGCGGCCCTGGCGAGAGATTGTAACGCCACATCCAGATGTTGCTTCAGGCCGCTTCAAGCAAGCGGAGTTTGCCGCTGATCTCTGGCAAGTCTTTGTTGGGGAGGGCGAAGAAGAGTATCGCGATCCAGTGCAGTTCTTTCGTCGCACGTATCTTACCAGAGGCCTCGATCTGCTGCTGACTAATGCCCTCCGCAGGCTCGCCGGATCAGGTGGAGACCCGGTCATCAAGTTACAGACAAACTTTGGAGGAGGAAAGACGCATTCAATGCTTGCGCTCTTCCATTTGTTATCGGGGAAGAAGGCAGCAGAATTACCAGGATTAGAGGACATTTTCCGCCGTGCGGAAGTCGTCGAGCCCCCGAAGGTCAAGCGAGCCGTGCTGGTGGGAAATAAGATCTCGCCTGGCGGTCCAAGTCGGAAGGCAGACGGAACGATCGTCCGCACACTCTGGGGCGAATTGGCGTGGCAACTCGGTGGTCAACAAGGCTTTTCCATGGTGCAGGAGGATGACGAAAAGGCGACCAACCCGGGCGATAGGCTTCGGCTGCTCTTTAATCGATATTCGCCATGTCTTATCCTCATCGACGAGTGGGTGGCCTATGCCCGGCAGCTTCACGAAAATAAGGATCTGCCCGGCGGTGATTTCGAGACACACTTCACTTTCGCTCAGGCCCTGACGGAGGCGGTCAGGGCTTCCAAAAAAGCACTTTTGGTAGTCAGTATCCCGGCTTCTGACGATCCCAACGCACAGAGTGAGGGTGTCTCGGATCTCGAGGTAGGTGGAGTTAGAGGGCGCGAAGCACTCAAGAAGCTAGAGAATATTATCGGAAGAACCGAAACACCGTGGCGCTCGGCCAGCGCAAAGGAAAGCTTTGCGATCGTGCGCCGACGTCTATTCACCGAACCTAACAATCCCGATCTCTTTCGCGCCCGAGACGCGGTAGTCAAAGCTTTTGCCGAAATGTATCGGAAAAATAAGAATGAGTTTCCTTCCGAGGCGGCGGAAGGCGTCTATGAAGATGACCTGCGCGAAGCATATCCCATTCATCCGGAAATCTTCAAGCGATTGAACGACGATTGGGCGACGCTTGTAACATTCCAGCGGACACGAGGTGTCTTGCGTTTAATGGCTGCCGTCATTCACTCGCTTTGGGAACGGGAGGATAAGAGCCTTCTTATTCTTCCTGGCACCCTTCCAATCGATGATCCGATTGTACAGTCAGAACTGACCCGCTATCTACCCCCAACTTGGACGCCTGTCATTGATAAGGACATCGACGGTCCGGATTCGCTGCCGCTGCAGATTGATCGCGACAAGCCCAACCTGGGCCGATATTCTGCCGCTCGCCGCGTTGCGCGCACCATTTACCTCGGTTCCGCTCCAACTTTGGATGCCGCCAACAAAGGTGTAGAGGATTTGCGGATCAAGCTGGGTTGCACGCAGCCGGGAGAAGCTGTGGCCGTTTTCGGAGACGCCCTGCGCCACCTGAGTGAGAACGCAACTTATCTTTACGTTAACGACCGCCGGTATTGGTTCTCTACGCAACCCACAGTGAACCGGTTAGCAGAGGAGCGCGCTTCGCAAAAGTCGGATGACGACGTGATTGAGGAGATAAAGAACCGCCTTCGCGAAGAACAACGTGGTAAGGGAGATTTTGCACGCGTGCATGCGGCGCCCTCCTCAACTGCAGACGTTCCCGATGAGGCAACTGCTCGACTGGTAATCCTCGGTCCTGACCAGGTTCATACAGCCAAGGAGAATGAAAGTCCGGCGCGCCATGCTGCCGCCCCGTTCCTGCAATGGCGAGGCAACAGTCCTCGACACTACGCGAATACGCTGTTTTTCCTTGCACCAGATCGCAGTCGCTTGGCGGACTTGGATAAAGCCGTTCGAATGTACCTGGCGTGGAAATCGATTGATGAAGAGCGTCAGCCGCTGAATCTTGACAATTTTCAGTCAAATCAGGCGCGCACTAAACACCAACAATGGAACGACACCGTGCGCTCCCGAATTCCGGAGTGCTTCTTTTGGCTTTTGGTTCCCAATCAGCGGAGCGTACAGGATGCTGTCGAATGGCAAGAGATCCGTCTTCAAGGGGCGGACAGCTTGCCAGTCCGAGCCTCCAAGAAACTCAAGAATGACGGGTTGCTCATCATCCAGTGGGCTGCCACGTTGCTGAGGCTGGAACTAGATAAGATCCCACTCTGGCGAGGAAATCACGTTTCCATCAAGCAGCTTGTCGAAGACTTCGCGAGCTATCTTTACCTGCCGCGGCTTCGCGATGCTTCCGTTTTAATCGAAGTCATTCGAGAAGGTTTGGGTTTCTTGACGTGGCCGCAGGATTCATTTGCCTACGCGGAAGATTTTGATGAAGCCACCGGTCGATATCGCGGTCTACGAGCTGGCCAGAACGTAAGCATATCCGAAGACAATCTCTTCGGTCTGCTTGTAAAACCCGAACCCGCGCTGAAACAGATCGAGGCGGACAGGGCAACCACTCCCGACTCGGCCGCTGGGCTGCGGAAAGCCCCTGTCGACAGCCAGCCACCTGACACCCCTTTTCCTGGCGGTCAGCACGGAAAAGCGGGCGAGCCGCCTTCGCCCGGAACGCCGAAGCCGAAACGCTTTCATGGCAGCGTTCAGCTTGACCCTGCCAGGGTTGGCCGTGATGCAGGACGGATTGCGGACGAGGTTGTTACACATCTCGTCGGCCTCGTCGGCTCATCGGTGCGCGTGACTCTGGAAATCGATGCTGAGATCCCCGAAGGCGCTCCCGACAATGTTGTCCGCACGGTCACAGAGAACAGTCGGACGCTGAAGTTCACGGGTAACAGTGGGTTCGAGGCGGAGTAAATTCTGCGAGTTTTCCATCTAGGGAGCGTGGTGCGCCTTGCGTCTAGACTTTTTGCTCGAACGCACGCTCAATTCTGAGATCATGCATTATGGGTGAAGCTGTCGGACCCGAGTCTTACGACCTTTATCTCTGTTACAATCGCGCCGACCAACCGTTCGTATTCAAACTAGCAACAGCGGTAGAGTCCGAGACGATAGACGGCTTACAAGCATCCCGACGTCTCAAGGTATTTTTAGACGAATGGGATATTCGACCGGGGGAGAACATGGTTCAACGCATGAACCAGGGTATGCTAGCAGCACGTCACGTCGCTGCATTGCTCTCGCCAGAATTTCTAGCCGCACCCTGGCCAGCATTTGAATGGACGCACATCACTTCTGAGGATCCACTTAATACCGGCGGTAGACTGATCCCCGTGCTGGTACGCGATGTAGATTTGACGGGTCAAAGACGAATCGAGCTCGTGGCGCCCTTTCGGGCGCTCAAGTACATCGATTTCCGAAGAGACGGGGATTTTCACAAGAGCTTCCTCTCATTGATCAGCCGGTTAAGGAATCTTCCACCGGACCGAGGGCAACGCAGACCTCCCGTAGCGAGTGGTAGATCTGCGAGTGTTCCAGTAGCACAGCCCAATGTGTCTTGGCTGCCTGAAAAATTGGCGGATGTTCTCGTCGGAAACCTCCTCCCGGTAATTTCGTTACCCACAAAGATTTGCAACGCGACCACTGCAGCAAGAACAGGTGAAGAGGTAGGAACATTCGCTGAGCATAGCGATCCTTTCATTTTGCACTCCGGACGTCTCTTTACTTTCGCTAACCTCGCTTCCGAGCAAGTTGGGCTGCACAAGGCCATCGAACTATCGAGTGTTAAATGGGAATCCCGTCATGAGTGGCTGCTGGATCTGGATAAGACCCGCAGTTTAATATTCTTACTAAACCGCTGCCTAGCCAGCCACCTTAGCAGACTGGCGATTCGCGCAGATCGCAAGGGTAGGTTCTACTTTCGGCCGAATGCCGATGGCGGGAATAGAGTATGGCAAAATACTGGAGACCCGAAACGAGAGGTGGCTGCCAAGAAGATTGGCAGCACCGCGGAAAGTGCCTTTTGGGTACATCACGCCGCGCGGATCAAATTTCGCAGACTAGGTGAGCGCTTGTTTCTGATGATTGAGCCGACGTACCTGTTCACCAGCGACGGCCAAACGCCGCTTCAGGGTCAAAGCGCAGGACGCCTCGCGATGATGTGGGGCGGTAAACAGAAAAACGTGGAAATTCTTCGAAACTTCGTTTTTTGGGCAAAAACCATCGCCAGAAGTCAGTCTCAGATCCGAATGCAGACTGGAGGTGAGCCTATCGTTGTGTCCGCCATGCCAGCGATTGTGCGGATGGGTCATGGGATCGCCTTTGATCACGTTCGTGTTGGTTCACTCTTAAAGCAGGTGGACCGCGACTTGGACGCCGCAGCGGAGGATGTGATAGTCGCAGAGCCTGATGAAGGCGAGGACGATGATGGGGAAGATGACGAAACCTAATGTACGACGCCCTCGTGTGCGGCGCGGCGCGGCAGATCTTATCGACCGGCTGCTCCAACACACCAATCCATCCTTCGACGCGTTTTTCATTGAAGAGCCGAACCTGCTCTTTGCAGGACATGGTTTGGCTGTGGATCCAAAGGCCGGCCTAGAAACCCACGGCCCTTTCGAACTTGACCACGCCGGCCGGAGCAAAATCCGAATAGGGATCATTGGCACCGGTAACGGCATTCAAACTGTCCTGTCTTACTTGTCCAGATGCGAGTCGCCGATTCATGCGGGACTGAACGCACGGGGCAAACCTTATGACCCGCTCTGTTTTCCCAGCTTCCCTGGTTGTTCTGAGCACACCTCTTTTCGGTGCCGCTTTGTAAGCGACCAATCAATTCAAAGATCGATTCCTCAGGAATCGTTTGACGGCGCAGTCATAGGTGGAACAGGATCGGAAAAACTCCGCCGAGTCGTTGAACTCGTCACAAAGGAATTGCAAGCCCTAGCAGAACTAGAGTCACCGCCCGATGTTGCGGTCTTTGTGATGCCCCAGATTGTTGAACACGAATGCGGCGCCATCGGCATGGAATTTCAAGGGAAGAAAATCAAGATGACGGTGAGC
>WNFM01299269.1_pt1 | contig 10496 bp, 8 predicted proteins | sample 5400271 | NCBI WGS metagenome assembly WNFM01 (sample SAMN13153352, study PRJNA577476) | soil metagenome | isolation source: 60 cm saprolite on Douglas fir-dominated hillslope | place: USA:California | collected 2013-09-17 | reverse complement strand
GCGCTGATCGAGTTTCTCTCCGGGCGCTTGGCGCTGAACACCTAACATCGGCTGCCCGAGAGGAGGCTGGGTGGCCGGGGCGGAACTGGCTCCTTGGTTTGTCGCGAAGGCGGTCCAGGCATATGGCGACGGGCTTGAGATAACTACCGTCAGGTGACAGACGGTCCAGTCCGTTCTGGCTCGCTGTCTCGAACTCGGGAACCCTCGCGACGACCCTGCGCAGTCGGCTGCCGAGCGCGAAATCGGCGTTGACGCCCAGAGCGATTTTAAGAAGTCGTTCCCGGATGTATCAGGACCGGATCGTAGCGGGTCTCCTGACCGGGGGAGTCGTCACAGCCCCGTCCAACTCGTCTCCGAAATCTAAAAGGGGAGCGATGAGGGTCCTGGCTGCGGGCGATCGCTCCTAGGACGCTCATGCCGCTTGCCGACTGGCTTGTTTGCCGTCGGCTGATCTAGGCCGGGGCCAAGAGTAAATCGCGGCGGACCGGTTGGGGAGGTGTGCCCCGTGGAATGGGCCCGGATTCGGAGCCGCACGGACCATGAAGGAACCTCTGGTAGTGCTGCGATGGCTGTTCCTAGGCTTGCGACGACAGGCAGTCGTAAGGACCAGCAGCAGCGAAGACGGCCGGACCTGCTGCTTGTCGGCGGGATCGTCGGGTTCACGCTCTCGCTTGGTGCGTACGTGCTGATAAAGTACGTGGTACGCCAAGCGAACGAGAGCCCGGGCGACCTCGAGGTCTACCGGCAAGCCGGGCTGGTCGTGCGCCATGCGGCGCACTGGTACGACCCCACGCTCAGTTCGCCACTGTATGACTGGCCCAAGTATCAGCTCCCCTTCACCTATACGCCGTTCGCCGCCCTGGTATTTACCGTGCTGACGCTGTCTGCGCTCCATGTGGCGGCGAACCTGTGGATTGCGGCGAGCCTGGTCGCGCTTGTCGTGGCGCTCTGGGCCACGTTCGGCGGCCTCGGCTACCGGGCCGGGGCTAGGCTGGGCGGGGCGCTGCTCATTGCGGCAGTCATGCTGTGGATCGAGCCGGTGCTGCAGGCGCTCTCTCTGGGCCAGATCGAGCTGATGCTGATGGCCCTGGTGATATGGGATATGTGCCAGCCAGACCGACGCTGGTGGAAGGGCGCTGGTATTGGCATCGCGGCTGGGATAAAGCTAGCGCCGCTGATCTTCATACCGTACCTGCTGTTGACACGGAGATTCCGGGCGGCAGCGGTTGCTGCCGGTACGTTCGTGGCCACCGTTGTGCTCGGGTACTTTGTCCTTCCAGCCGACTCCCGCCAGTTCTGGCTGGGCGGCGTGTTCATGCAGAGCGGACGGCCCGGCTTCCCTGGCGAGATGCAAAATCAGGCGCTTGGCGGTTTGATCACCAGGCTGGCGGGCAGTGTCGCGGCTGGCCACTGGATATGGCTCCCGGTGGCCGTGATCATTGGCCTGCTGGGCCTGGCCATCGCTACCGTTCTCCACCGGGCCGGGCACGAGGTTCTCGGCGTGCTGACCTGCGCCTTGACTGGCTTGCTGGTCTCGCCGATAACCTGGGACCACCACTGGGTCTGGATCGTTCCGGCTGTCGCGGTCCTTGCAGTCTATGGCAGCAGGGCCTGCGGCGCAGCCAGGTGGACCTACCTGGGCAGTGCGGCGGCGATTGTGGTCGTGTTCGGTGCGTGGCCGCACGGCGTAGTGCGGCGCGTCGCGGTCAGTCTCTGGGGCCAGCCCCCGCAATCAGAAGGGTACTACGGGTTCATTTTTGCGCCGCCCTTCACCACTACCGGGACCTATCTCCGACTGGGCGATCAGGGCTGGTATGCGGAGTACCACTGGCACGGCCTGGAGCTTGTCGTCGGGAATCTTTATGTCCTGGCTGGCCTGACGATGTTCGTTCTGCTTGCCGCAGCCGCGCTAGCCGTCACGCTTAAGGCAGCGAGCGGCCTCGGCGATGCAGCCCGCATGCGCCGCAGGCCACTGCAACACACGCCGCGACACAGTTACCGCGACGGGTGAATATGCTGACGCTGAACGGAACCGCCAAACGCCGCCACGCCCGAGTCGGGGTCCACCGCCACCATGACTTGCAAATCACAATCAGCGTCCAGCCCCAGCGGCTTGCCCGGACGTTAAGTCGCGGCATTGGATCCCGACGGCACCCTTGAAGATCTTCCGTCGGCTCAGCGCCGTACGCAGGCCGGTGCCGTCGGTCCCGCCGGGTTCTTAGTCCGCATTTTTCGGATGGGCCATTTCGCGGCCTCCCCATGCTCTCGGAGGGCATCAGTGATCGCCGCTGTCCGGCCGAAGTTGCGGCGAGGTCTGTCCTCCGCCCGCGGCAGGCCGGGCTTGACGTCCTCCGCGCGGGCCTGGTGGGTCAGGCATGCGGTGCCGTCCAGGGGGCCGACCGGACAAGGCAAAGCCACCCGCTTGGTCGTGGCCGTACTCGCGCAGTTCCGCGTGCAGCTCACGCCACCACAACAGGGCGCCCAGCCAGGTCGCTATCGCGGCTCCGCGCACCGTCCCCATCGCGCCCCCGGCGGCGGCTCCAGCCAGGCTGCACGCGACATATACAGCTGATGCGAGGACCATCGCACGCAAACTGCGTCGCGCCGCTCCGAGGGCGTGCAGGCCCGTGCCCGCCCCGGCGGCCACGCACGCGCCGACGACGGAGATCGCCAGCGGCAGCACCAGCGGGTAGGTGGGTCGCCAGATCGCGTGGAGCAGCCATTCGCCGAGTCCGCGCGGCAGCGCCGCAAGCAGCACGATTCCCCAAGCGACCGCGAGCAGGGCGAGCCCGCCGCTCACGGCCAGGCAGAAAAGGCGCAGGTGCCGGGGTGAGCGGCGCAAGATGCGAGCGGCCTCCGGCACGGTCACCAGCGACATTCCGAAGAAGATGACCATGAACGGGCCCATGAGGGTGATGGCTGCCTGGACGTAGCCCACCGCGGCGAGGCCGAGAAGAACGCCGACGCCATAGGTGCGCAGCTGATTCGATGCGCTGTTCGCTGAGTTCTCGGCGAGGTAGCGGGGCCCGAGATCTCGATGCTGCGATACCCATGCCTTTGAGTCGGACAACCTCGGGATCACGCGGGCCTGCAGCGGCCCCGCGGCTGCGGCGACCGTCGCCGCCGCGCCCCACGCCAGGATGAACCAGAAGACGTTCGCATGACCGCGAACCTGGAGGAATGCCAGCGTAGGCACGAGGGTGGCAGCCCAGAGAAGGTCGTTGAGAAAGGCCCGGCTGCCGCGCCCGAGCGCGAAGAAAGCGTATCGCCAGCTGTCCTGCAGCATGAGCCCTGGCAGTGTCAGCCCGAGGGCGAAGAACGCGACTCTGGTGGTGCCAGTCAGCAGGGAGGCTATCGCGAGCACGCAGGCGCCGGCCGCCAAGCCGACGGTCGTAGCGGTACCGGTGCAGCTTGCCACGGCGCGTCGCCAGGTCTGGAGATCAGCGCCGCTGAACCTGACCATCAGCGGGTCGGTCGCCAGGCCGCGGGACGCATTGAGCGCGAATGAGTAGGTCACGTAGGCCAAGCTGAAGGCGCCGAATTGCACCGCCCCCAGCGTCCGCGCGATGTAGATGCTGACCGCCGCATTGGTCAGGCTGGAGACGGCTTGGTCAGCGACACCCCAGCTGATCCGCCGGACGGCCTGCCGGGCAACCCGCCAGGGTACCGCCGTCTTTCGCCGGACGACCGTCACAGGTCGCCTGCGGCGCCGCACCCCCGGCAGCACCTTCGGCAGCGCCACCCTACCGACTCAGCTGGGCCGTGCGGACGGCCATCAGCGCGCCTTCGCACCGAACGAGGCATCAGCAGCCGCGAACGTTTCCTGCGACCTGCGGCAGAGCATCTCATCAATGCGGCCAGCGGCCAGCAATTCGCGAATCCGTCGCAGCCGGACGAACCTCGCCGAGGTGAAGTCGTCATAGGTCAAGCCGTGCTGGGCGTAGGCGGCAGCGAGCTCATCGATCCCGTCCCTGACTTGCCAGCGCAGCTTCAGATCACCGAAGGTGTCGTTCAGCTTAGAGAAGTCCACGCGGTAGTCGCGCAGGTCGGGTCCGGCGCCGTCGGCCAGCGACACTGTTGATCCTCCGATCGCGTCGCTGACCATGTCGGCAATCTCACGAACCTGCACGTTGTCTTCCTGGCGGCCGACGTTGAACGCCTCGTCGTGCACGACTTCGCGCGGAGCCTCGAGCGCCGCGAGAAACGCCCGGCTGATGTCTTCGATATGCACCAGCGGCCGCCACGGTGACCCGTCGCTTTCGAGCCGCACCTGTCCGGTGGTCATCGCCGCGGCAGTGAGATTGTTCACGACGATGTCCAGCCGCAGCCGAGGCGACGCACCGTAAGCGGTGGCGTTACGCAGATATACGGGGCTGAATGAATCGTCCGCCAGCAGTGACAGCTCGCGCTCGGCGGCGACCTTGGCTTCGCCGTACGGCGTAACCGGGAACAACTCGGCGTCCTCGGCGACCCCGGCCGACCCCGCCGCGCCGTAGAGGCTGCAGGATGACGCGAACAGGAACCGCTCCACGCCGGCCTCTTTGGCGGCTCGCGCCAGGCGCAGCGTCCCATCCAGGTTGATGGAGTAAGTCGCGGCCGGGTTGAGGTCACCGAGCGGGTCATTGGATAGCGCTGCCAGGCACACCACGGCATCGTAGCCGCGGAGCAGGGCCGGCTGACTATCCCTGATGTCGCGTGGTGGCGGCGCCCCAGGGTCTTGCGGGGCGGGGCCAAGATCGCATCCCTCATACAGGCCGAGGTCCATTCCGTTGACCTCATGGCCGGCCGAGCACAGGAAAGGGACGAGAACAGCCCCGATGTAGCCGCGGTGACCCGCAACCATAACTCTCATCCGCCAGCCCCATCACATCATTCGAGTCGGACAAGGGGCAGCAGCACCACCCCGGCTGATCAAAGGATCTACCAGGGTCGGCCTGTGATACAAGCAGGCCAGACCTGGCCGGCTGCCCGACGTTCCTTAGCCGGCTGACCCGGCTGGGAGCGGAGGCTGGTCAGCTGGCGGTCGTCGACCGCTCGGCTGCCGAGGACGCGAACACCAGCATCGCATCTGGAGGTGGCGCGCCGAAGAGCCGGACCACGGTCTGCTCGTCAAAGGCATCCCCGGTCTTGACGTTATGGAAGTCACGTATGGCGGTGCCCGTGCAAGCCGCGTCCACGAGCGGAGCGCCGCGTCCCCGCTCTAGGTCCCTCGCGTCGACGGTGCGGAAATCAACGCTATAGCGCGCCCGTCCTGACGTATTCGGAATCGAGGTGTGCAACTGAGCGCCGGAAAACAGCAGAATCTCGCCCGGCGCGGGCAGGACCACGAGGTTATGTACTGGCGTGTGATCGATGGCGCCCGGCCGGGCTTGCGTCTCCTTGTGTATTTGCGTCGCCGTCGTCAGCCGCTTGGCGTTATTTCGGTAGTAGTCAAATGTGTCCGAGCTATTCGGTACCTGCCGGTCGAAGCTCGGCAGGTCGAAGCTCATCGAGTTGTCTTCTCGCGCCGGGTAGATGGGCAGCCACCAGTTAAGTTGCTGGGCAGGCGCGCTGTACCAAACGTCCCGGTGCCACGGGAATGCGAAAGCGACCCCGGTGGTGAGATGCCCCACGGGGAATGACGTTCGGGGCTTCGGGACATCGTAATGGGTGTCTTCGGCCGGGAGTCCAGCCGCTGTGATGATCTCGCATACGAGTTTCTTAGACATATCGGCATGGATGAAACTAGGCTTCCACGGGCCGAGCATTTTCGCCATCTCGGCCGGATCGAAGTGCTCGTGCGCGTGCTCTGGATCGTGCGGCGCGAATAGCTGCGTAAGCTGGTCACGCGTATACGCGACGAAGTCAGCGACCGCCTGCAGGCGGGTCAGGATCACCAGGTTCCCCTCGTAGAGCTTCTGCCGCAGCTGGTCAGCCGGCAGGTCGGGGTCGACGAAGACGGTCATGCGGGCTCCCTGTATTCCGAAGTTGTGGCAGGACTGCTGGTCCCGATGTTGATCAATGATTTCGTACAGGTGAATGCCTCGGCGTATGGCGCTCGGCATTCCATGCCGCGCAGCCGTGCCAGGCCGAGGAACACCTCGTCGTCCCACCAGTCACGGTGCCGCTGCGACGGAAAGCACTTGTGCAGCAACTCCACTTTGCGCCTGGCCGTCTCGGCCGACAACGGGATGTACGTCGACGGCCGGCTGAAGTCGCCGTCCCATTTGGGAATCTCGTAAGCCAGATAGAGCTGATCGCGGAACACCGTGGGCACGATCTCGGCGATCGTGCGGTGATCTTGGTGCGCGTCACCCCGGTCTGGTGCGATCACGACGTCGGGCACGAACGCGCCGGCTACCTCCTCCAGGGCACCCTTCACCCGGTCCCAGGCTGCTGGCAGCCGGCTCTGCGGTAGGTCATGCAGGGATACCGTCAGATCAGCGGCGGGCAGGAACGCGCTGGCCGCGCGGCGCGCTTCGAGTTGCCGGTCCGCCGATCCGGTGAGCACGAGGTAGTGAGCCCGCAGCCCAGGCTGGCTCGCGGCCAGCGTCAGCAGCGTCCCGCCTGCGCCGATCTCGATGTCATCTGGATGCGCGCCGATGGCAAGCACGGATAGCGGCCGGTCAGACGGATTGGTCAGATGCAGCGCGAGCATGGTGATCTCACTGCTGTGCCGACGTCATGGCAGGTGAGCCGGCTTCCTCGCCAGACCGCACCGGTGCGCTAGCGGCCGCGATGGCACCAGAGCGGTCCGGATCCCAGATCATCCAGGGACAGAGTCCCCGGTGGTACATCTCATCCAGGCGGGCACGTTCTTTCACGGTATCGGCGGGTGACCAGTATCCCTTGTACGGGTAGGCCAGCACGCGCTGCTGCGGTACGAGCCGCATGATGGCGTCCTCGACCAGATCTTCGCCTTCGTTGAGATGGTCAAAGATTTCCTGACGTAGCACGAAGTAGCCACCATTCTCCCACTGCCGCAGGTCACGCATGGGCGTTACCTGCGTGATGAGACCGTCATCGCCGACATCGACGACGTGGTGCGATGACTGAGGTGGCACCGCCAGGAGACTGGCCACTGCGCTGCTCGTCGCGAACCGGTCGATAATGTCAGTCAGCGGAGCATCGGTGAGGACGTCGGCATAATTAGCCATGAACATCGGCTCGTCTTCGACAAAACGACGGACCCGGCGCAGCCGCTCCCCGATAGGAGAGTTGAGCCCGGTGTCTACGAACGTGATGCGCCAGTCAGAGATGTCAGTGCTGAATAGCTTGACCTCGGTAGCGCCTTTCTCGAGAACGAAGTCATTTGATCGGGTTTCGTCGTAGTTAAGAAAAAAATCCTTGACGTAGGAGGACCCGTAGCCGAGGCAGAGCACGAAGTTAGTATGGCCGAAATGAGCATAGTAGCGCATCACGTGCCAGAGCAACGGGCGTTCCCCGACCATGGCCATGGGCTTTGGCCCGCTCGTAATGCCGTCGCGCATTCGCATACCGAGGCCACCGCAGAAAAGAACGACCTTCATGGGCTTCACCTCACGTCAGCTAATCTCGAGCTTTGGAATCGGGAAGACGAGCCGGCCTCCCCACGACCGGACATATTCAAGTTGCCGTGCTATCTCCTCCCGAAGATTCCAGGGGAGGACAAGAACGTAATCGGGCTGGGTCTCAGCGAGGCGCTCGGGCGCGAAAATCGGGATATGCGTGCCGGGCAGAAACTTGCCCTGCTTGACCGGGCTCCTGTCGACGGTATAGGAAAGTAGATCGGATCTGATACCGCAATGGTTCAGCAGCGTGTTCCCTTTGCCGGGCGCACCGTAGCCAGCGACGGTCCGGCCGTTCCTGGCCGTGCCGAGAAGGAATTGGAGCAGTTCGCTTTTGATCTTCAGCACCTCGGTGGCGAATCCCTGATGCCCGGCTACGGTATGCAAGCCCGCGGATTCTTCCTGGCTGAGCACGTCTTTCACGCGCTCAGACGGCTCTCCGGCGCTCTCCTCTGGCCTGGCGTATACGCGGAGCGAGCCGCCATGCGTTGGGAGCTGGTCGACATCGATCACGCTGAGTCCGGCGGCCGCCAGGGCACGGCACGAGGTCAGCAGGGAAAGGTAGGAGAAATGCTCATGATAGATCGTGTCGTACTGCCGCTGCTCGATCAGTTGCAGGAGGTGCGGAAATTCAAGGGTAATGAGACCATTATCCTTCACCAGCGCGCGCAGGCCCTGAGCGAACCCCCGAATGTCAGGAACATGAGCAAAGACATTGTTGGCTACCACGAGATCGGCATGTCCGTAGCGCCGTGAAATCAAGCGGCCCGTCTCGGCTCCGAGGAACTGATTCTCCGTGCGAATCCCCCGAGCACGGGCCGCCGCGGCCACATTTGCCGCGGGTTCCACCCCGAGGACGGGAATGCCATGAGCCAGAAAGTGCTGCAGGAGGTAGCCGTCATTACTGGCTACCTCTGTGACGAGGCTCTTGGTTGTCAGACCGAGGCGAGCCGTCATCGCCTGGGCGTAATCCTTGGCGTGTGCGACCCAAGAGTCGGAATACGATGAAAAGTACGCATAGTCCGAGAAGATGTCCTCGCCGGAAACGTAAGCGGGTAGCTGCACGAGCAAGCAAGCGCTGCATATGCGGACGTGCAGGGGATAGAACGGCTCGGCATCGTCGAGTTTGTCCGCAGGCACGTAGCTCTCGCACAGCGGAGACATTCCCAAATCGACGAAGGTGTGCGTGAGGGTGGCGCCACAGAGGCGGCACACATGCCGTGATGTCACGCAGTTCCTCCCCTTATCCCTGGTCGCGAGGCCGTTTAACGTTAACTATCTGAATGATTGTGCTAATCTCGCTGATTCTGAAAGGCTGAGAATCCGCGGCGATGTAGCCTGCTTGCGCCGAGCGTGGTGCCGTGAAGAAGGAGTTGGCAGGTGGACGAGCAGAGCTGCGGGGCGTGTGCTGGCCAAGTCGGCGATCTGGTGCTCGACCTGGGTGAGCAGCCCGCCTGTGACTACTTCCCTGGCTGCGACGTCGCGGGCCCTGACCCGGCGTATCCGCTGCAGATGTGGCTGTGTTCGCGATGCGGACTGGCTCAGCTCGTGGGCGATCCAACCGGCCCAGAAGAGCCAAGAGGCACCGAGCCGGCGGCTCTGGTGGCGCAAGCCGCTGACGCGGTGGAGAAGGTCATGGCGGCAGGCCTGTTGGCCCGCGATGGCCGGGTAACCGAGTACGGCAGCCCTCACGGCGGATCCTGGCTGGGCTTGCTGAAAGGCTGCGGGCTCGCCTCCGCCGCAGCCAGTGAACCCGCCGACGTGATCATTGACTGTTTCGGGATGATGCATGCCGCGGACCAGTCCTCGGCACTCGCCCAGCGGGCCGGCAGGCTGGCCAGCGGCGGGGTCCTGCTGTTGCAGTACCACTCGCTCGACACCATCATCCGCTGCGGACAGTGGAACGCGTTGCGACACGGCCACTACGCCTACTACTCGACGACAGCAATGGCGGCAATGCTGGCGGCGAACGAGCTCAGCCCATTTGCGGCGTGGGAATTCGACCTTTATGGCGGCACCGTGCTGCTCGCGGCCGGACGGGACACCGACATGCCTGCCGAGCCGGATGACACGCTGCGGTCGCTGCTGGCCCGCGATGCCGCTGCCGGCGTGCGTGACGCCGATGTTCTGACCGGCCTTCAGGCGAGGGCCAGGCTCCATGCAAAAGGCTTGCGGGAGTGGCTCGTCGCTGAACGGTCTGCAGGCCGGACCATAGTCGGGTACGGTGCGGCGTCCAGGGCCGTCGCATTGTTGCGGCTGGCCGGCGCTGACCGCACGCTCCTGCCTGCGGTAATCGATGCCTCGCCAGCCAAGGCTGGCCTCCGGATGCCCGGCACCGACATCCCGATCGCCAGCCCGGCTGAACTTGCCAGACGTCAGCCAGACGCCGTCCTGCTGTTCGTAGCGGACCTGCGCGAGGAGGTCAGGGCGGCCTTTCCTGACGTAGAGGCGGCAGGCGGCCAGTGGATTGATGCTGATTCTCTTGGCTCCTTCCCAGGACGCGGCTCAGGTGGCCTGTAGCAGCACGCGGAGCCGTTCGAGGCAGCGCCGGCGCGTTGGTCCGATGCTGCCGACCGGCAGGCCGAGCTGGCTGGATATCTCTACATAGGAAGTTGGCGGGTCAGCCATGAGCAACTCGAGCAGCTTCTGCCACCTCGATGGCAGCCGGGCGAGGGCGTCCCGAACCGCTTGAGCCCGTTCGTCCGCCAGCAGGCGCTCGTCGATCTCGGGCTGATGCGGAACAGCACCACCCAGGGTTACCTCGTCGTCATGCACCAGCATGATCCGGCTGCGGGCGGCCACGTGACGTAGGCATTCGTGGCGCGCGGTCGTGGCTAGCCACGATCCGATCCGATCGGGATGCTCGATCCTGTCGATGTGTTCCAGCAGCCTGAGCCACGTCACCTGGACGACGTCGGCGGCGTCGCTCTCTGGCAGCTTGAAGTCGCGGGTCATGGCCCAGATCAACCT
>WNFM01358058.1_pt1 | contig 10497 bp, 9 predicted proteins | sample 5400271 | NCBI WGS metagenome assembly WNFM01 (sample SAMN13153352, study PRJNA577476) | soil metagenome | isolation source: 60 cm saprolite on Douglas fir-dominated hillslope | place: USA:California | collected 2013-09-17 | reverse complement strand
GGACAATGCCGTGAACAGATAGGCGGAGAAGCCTGGGAGATCGGCCAGCAGGCCGATGCGAACTGGTCCGCCTTGCAGATCGATCGGCTGAGCCGCCCGGCCGTGCCGTGTCATGATGTTGGACACTTGAGGCACGTCGTCGGTCGACACCGGTATGGCAGGTTCGAGTCCGTAGGGCGGCCATGCGACCGAGGCGCCATAGGCCATCTGACGGACGAACTTGGCCGCGTAGTCCAGCGGCCGGTCGCGCACGGCTGCCAGGAAGATGCGCCGATAGGCTGCGGCCGCACCGACGGCATTCCCGCTATCGCCGGCGACGTATCGATCCAGTGTGGTATCGAAAAGGCACGCGTCGCTGAAGAACCCGAGCACGGGCCAGCGACCCGGCTCCGCGGCGAAGTCGGCGGCAAGCCGAGCCATGGTGGCGTCGGCGCGGTCGCCGGCCGCCGACACGATCTCGCGTCGCGCGGCATCGCTTGCAAGCACGATGTTCAGGTGATTGCAGAACAGTGTCTTGGGGACGAACACGGCCGAAGCTTGGTCGGAGTTGGAAGCCCCGAACCTGGAACCGGCGGCGAGCAGCGCCAGCGCCACCGCGATGGAGACGGCAATCACGGCACGGCGCGAGGGCGTGTCTGGCTGGGCGAGGCGGACACCCACCAGGACGGCGGCGATTGGGACCAGGACTCCCTGCGACCTGAAGCACGCCGCGAGCGCCGCGCACAGGACGGAGGCAGCGACCGCGCAGCACCGCGCCGTTTTGCCGACGCAGGTGGCAACGAGCAATCCAGCCATTGCCAGATTGAGGAAGACCGCAAAGAGAAGTTCTGCGGTGAGGACGTTCCGAAACAGCAGCAGGCCCGGATAAATCGCCACGAGGATGATCGGCACAAGCCCACCGGCGTTGCGCGTCGCCGCCTGGGCGGGTGCTGCAAGCGCCAGAATCAGGACAGCCCACGCCGCCTGCTGCAGGCGCACCACCGTCCCGAGGTCGCGCGCCCACCCGCCACGGTCGGCTTTCCGGCCTCGAGCGTGCGAAGCGCAGATTCCACGAAGGACGGCGTGTCGCCCCAGATGACCGGGACCGCCGGCCTGACCGACACGGCGATCGCCACCAGCAGCACGGCCCACGCCAGCACGGCCCATGGCCGCGCGAACCCGACGCCGCTCAGGGAAGCGGCTCCGCCCGTTATACGCGCTGAAGCTTCGCGGTCGGACCGCACGATCGCCGTCCACAGGGGATGAAGTTCGACCCCAGCTTCATGCTAGACTAAAATGCTCTACAAGACCATCGGAGGGCACGGCCTGCTCCCGTCTCCCTCGGGGCACCGATTTTCGCGCCTGATGAGGGAACGTTCTATCGCCGCACCGAATTCGGATTCAATTCGGCTTCGCTCTTTGCTTCTTCAGTGAGCTTCGCCGAAAGCGCCGCGGTTTGCGCCGGCGTGCCCCAGCTCGGCGCATCGCTACCGTCGCCCCAGGCTTTCGGCCGGTAGAAAGTGTGCACGCCGAAGCGGTACATCTTGGTCATTTCGCTGACCCAGGACGGGCGCACATAATAAGCATGGTAGTGCGTCGACTTGGCGACTTCCGGCAGCCAGATCTGGCCGTCGAGCATCGCCTTGGCAATCTTCCTGGCGCGCTCCCACATCTCGGGCTCGCGAATGACGTCGGGATTGTTGTCGCAGGCGAAGGTGAACTGGCAGGCATAATGGCGATGCTTGTTCTGATAGACCACGCCGCACACCGTGGTCGGATAGCGGCCGGAGAAGGTGCGGTTCATCACCACCTGGGCGACCGCGATCTGGCCGCGCACGGCCTCGCCGCGGGCTTCGAAATACACCGCCTCGGCGAGACATTTTTCCGATTTGGCCCGCGACTTCTCATCGAACAGGCCGAGGCGCTCGACCGGCGTCTTGCCATGTTGATTGTCGGTATTGACTTCGCCCTTGGCGGCGATGCTCTCGCCGCTCTCGGTCGCCTTGGACGGCTCGTCGCCGGCCGACGGCAGCGATGCCGTCACCTTCATGTCGGGATCGGGCAGCGCCTCGGGCATCACGATCGAAGGCTCTTCGCCGGGCTGCCAGCGCTCGATGCTCTCCGCGGAGCCGCCGAGCGATGTGCCGCCGAAAAACAGGCTCGCGGTTTTCACCGAAAAACCATCATGCGATGGCGTGGGCTCGAGCGGGATCGGCGACGCATCCGGCGCGCTTTTCAGATCGTCGAGCGGCTGTGCTTCGAGCGACATCGAAACATCATATTGCGGAAGCGGCGGCGCGCTCAGCGCTGCCTGCAGTTCCGGATCGAGCGGCGAGGGTTCCGCTGATGGCGCGGCAGCGGTTTTTGCACCCTTCACCAAGGCATTTGACGTCGATGGATCTTCGAGCGAGGGCGGAGCGCCAGTGGGCGCGGCCGGCTCGGATGGCACGACCACGAGACGATCGCCCTTCAGCGTGCGATCGACTCTTGGAAAATCGGACGCCTGGTAGCGCGGGGGCACTTGGGTGATCGGATTGCGCGTCACCGAGCCCGTGATGTCGATGCCCTGGTTATCAAGGCTTGCCAGAACAAAGCTTGCGGTATGCGGCAGCGAAGTTCCGATCGGACGGCCAAAGGAGTAAGTCGCGACCTGGATGGTGGAGACGGCGGAGAATACCCGCTTCTGCCAGCGCTCGGCGACGCCAGGCTGCCGGGCCAGCAAGGAGGCAATATCCTGATATCCGATCTCTGTCGGCATCAATGCGAAGACGCAGAGACCGAGTCCGAAGGACGCAAACCGAGCGCCCCTCGGCTGGTTACGCATGACTGACATCGCTAACTCACGCAACGCAACACTTACAGGATCGAGCGCAGTACATCCGTGCAATTCGATCTTTTTTGGTGATATCTAATTTAGGTTGCGAGGGAGTTAATCGGCGTTGCCCGCGCGATACAGGCAAGGAATCGTGCGCGTTTGCGCGATCACATCGAAAGTGTTGGTAAACGGCCGCTCGAATAAAGTGGTAAATATCGCGTCAACGAAAATGGTGAAGAGATTTTTAGCGAAGTGCGTCCCGCGTCACGGGTTCCCGTAGTCGTGCGGTATGGACAAGCCCAGAAGGCCGTCGCGCTTTCGCTGCCTTCAGAGTGGGTCAGACAGCCTATTCTTTCAGCGAAGCCTTGATGGCTAACAACGCTTTCTTGAGCACCGGCAGATCGTCTTCACGGCGTTCCAGATGATCTGGCTGTCAACTCGCTGATACTCGTGGCGCAGGATGTTGCCGATGCCTGCGATGTCCTTCCAGCGGACATCTTTGTGCTGCGACTTGAGTTCACGGCCGAGGTGGCGGCTGGCCTCGGAAATCACCTCAACGCCTCGCTCCAGCGCTGAACGCAAGACCCAGGAGCGCTCGTAGTCGCGGAAGGTTTTGCCGGCGATAGCTTTTTCGATTCCGCGGATGCTTTCAAGCATGTCGTGGATACGGAGCAGAGGAGATCGGGTCACCATCAAAAAACCCGCTTAGCCTCGGCTTCAACTCGCTTGCGAATGAGAGGGTGCAGTCCCTTGCGCGTGGTCAGGTCCACATCGACGCCCAAACCTTCTTCCAGTAAACGCTTGCTGGCCACCAGGTCGAACGCGTTAAACTTACCGCGGGGATCATAGTCGATGAACAAGTCTAGATCGCTGTTGTCACCGGCCTTGTCCATGGCTGTGGATCCAAAAAGATAAAGCGAGGTGGCCCCCCGCGCCCTGAGGGCGCCAGCGAAGGTACGCAGCTTTTTAAGGGCTTCTGCTCGGTTCATGGGCTTCTCCTATCACAATGATATAGGAAGCCGCAAAAATGACTCAGCCTTTATAGGTCTCATCATTATAGATCTCGTCATTCCGGGATGCGCCACTCCGCGCGGCCCCGGAATGCCAGAGTGCCTCACGTCTGGCTGGCGACTGCCTTGCCAAGCGCGGCCTGCGCCGCGGCCAACCGCGCGATCGGGACGCGATACGGCGAGCAGGAGACGTAATCGAGCCCAATCTCATGACAGAACGCGACGGAAGCGGGATCGCCGCCGTGTTCGCCGCAAATGCCGACCTTGATGTTCGGACGGGTCTTGCGGCCGCGCACCACGCCGATTTTCACGAGCTCTCCGACGCCGTCGCGATCGATCGAAATGAACGGATCGATCTCCAGGATTCCTTTCCCGATATACGTGCCGAGGAATCCGGCGGCGTCGTCGCGGCTGATGCCGTAGGTGGTCTGCGTCAGATCGTTGGTGCCGAACGAGAAGAATTCCGCCGTCTTGGCGATATCGGCCGCCATCAGGCACGCGCGCGGCAACTCGATCATGGTGCCGACCTGGTAGGCGAGCTTCGCTCCCGTCTCCCGCATCACCGACTGCGCGGTGGCGTCGATCCGCGCCTTGACCAGATCGAACTCGGCCCTGGTCGCGATCAGCGGCACCATCACCTCGAGGCCAACAGGCTTGCCAGTACGTTTGCTAGCTTCGACCGCGGCCTCGAAAATCGCCCGCGCCTGCATCTCGGCGATTTCCGGATAGGCGATCGCAAGCCGGCAGCCGCGGAAGCCGAGCATCGGATTGAACTCGGCGAGATCGCGGGCGCGATCGGCGAGCCGCCGCGGATCGGTGTTCATCGCGCGCGCGACTTCCTCGATCTCGGCTTGGGTGTGCGGCAGAAATTCGTGCAGCGGCGGATCGAGCAGCCGAATGGTGACAGGAAGCCCTTTCATGATTTCGAACAGCTCGACGAAATCGGCGCGCTGCATCGGCAACAATTTTGACAGCGCGGCGCGGCGGGTCTGCTCGTCCTCCGCCAAAATCATCTCGCGCACGGTGCGGATCCGGGTTTCCTCGAAGAACATGTGCTCGGTGCGGCAAAGCCCGATGCCCTCGGCGCCGAATTTGATCGCGGTGCGGGCGTCATCCGGCGTGTCGCCATTGACGCGAACGCCTAATTTACGGACGGAATCTGCCCAGCCCATCAGCGTGCCGAACTCGCCCGACAATTCCGGCTCGATCATCGGCATCCGCCCGGCCAGCACCTGGCCCAGCGATCCGTCGATGGTGATGACGTCGCCGGCCTTGAGGGTGCGCGAACCGATGCTCATGGTGCCGCGGCCATAATCGACGCGGATCGAGCCGCAGCCGGATACGCAGGGTTTTCCCATGCCGCGCGCGACCACGGCGGCGTGCGAGGTCATGCCGCCGCGCGTGGTCAAGATGCCTTCGGCCGCATGCATGCCGTGGATATCTTCGGGGCTGGTTTCGATCCGCACCAAAATCACCTTGCGCCCGTCGGCCTGCAGCTTTGCCGCTTCATCGGAGGAGAACACGATCTCGCCGGCGGCAGCACCCGGCGAAGCCGGCAGGCCGGTCGCGATGACGTCGCGCTTGGCGGCGGGATCGATGGTCGGATGCAGCAACTGATCGAGCGAGGCCGGATCGATCCGCGACACCGCGTCTTTCTTGCTGATCAGACCTTCATTGGCGAGCTCGACGGCGATGCGCAGAGCTGCTTTGGCGGTGCGCTTGCCGCCGCGGGTCTGCAGCATCCACAATTTGCCCTGCTCGACCGTGAACTCCATGTCCTGCATGTCGCGGTAATGCTTTTCGAGCAGCGTATAGATCCGCGTCAGCTCCTTGAACGCTTCCGGCATCGCGGTTTCCATCGACGCCTTGTCGGAGCCGGATTCCGTGCGCGCATATTCGGTGATGTCCTGCGGGGTGCGGATGCCCGCCACCACGTCTTCGCCCTGCGCGTTGATCAGAAATTCGCCGTAAAGCCTGCTCTCGCCGGTCGAGGGATTGCGCGTGAACGCGACGCCGGTCGCCGACGTTTCGCCCATATTGCCGAACACCATCGCCTGCACGTTGACCGCGGTGCCCCACGATTCCGGAATATCATGCAGCTTGCGGTAGGTCACCGCGCGCGCATTCATCCAGGATGAAAAAACAGCCCCAATCGCGCCCCACAATTGGTCGTGCGGATCCTGCGGAAAATCCGTGCCGGTCTCGCGCGCCACCGCATCCTTGTAGCGGCCGACCACGTCGACCCAGTCCTCGCCGGTCAGGTCAGTATCGAGCGTGTAGCCCTGGCCGTCCTTGAAGGTGTCGAGGATGTCCTCGAAATGATGATGCTCGAAGCCGAGCACGACATCCGAATACATCGTGATGAAGCGGCGGTAGCTGTCATAGGCAAAACGGCGATCGCCCGACATTTCGGCGAGCGCCTCGACGGTTTTGTCGTTGAGACCGAGGTTGAGCACGGTATCCATCATGCCCGGCATCGAGGCGCGGCCGCCGGAGCGCACCGAAACCAACAGCGGATTCTTGGAATCGCCAAACGCCTTGCCGGTCAACTTGCCGACGTGATCGAGCGCCTTTTCGACCTGCGCTTTCAGTTCCTTCGGATAGGTTTTGTCATGCGCGTAAAAATAAGTGCAGACCGACGTCGGAATGGTGAAGCCGGGAGGCACCGGCAGACCCAGATTGGCCATCTCGGCCAAATTAGCGCCCTTGCCACCGAGCAAATCGCGCATTTGCGCTTTGCCCTCGGCCTTGCCGTCGCCGAAGGTGAACACCCATTTGTCGGCTTTCACCACATCTGCCCCAGGCTTGCTCGCAGCGACTTTGCTGACCGGCTGCGGCGCCGGCTTGGCCGGGCCCTTCTTGAGCGCCTTGCGGGCGGTTGCCGGTGGCGCAGCTTTCGCCCCGGCCGGCATGGATGACTTTGATTTCGCTGCGGTTTTTTTGGTCTTCGCTACGGCTTTGGCCATGACTTGCAAATAATCCGCGAGAGGGAGGGAGATGGGCGCCATACACCATTTTGGGCGGTTCGGCGCAAGGTGCGAGCGGGCCTTTCACGCTGGATAGACGCTACATATGAAACCATTTGAGCACCCCGAGACCGATCAATCCGTTGAGAATGAGAAAGATCGCGACGATCAGATTCAACAGCCGTGGCATGATCAGGATCAGAACGCCTGCAATCAGCGACATGATTGGTGAAATGTGGGCCGTCGTAATGACCATGAAATGTCTCCGGATTGAGGCTTGCGGGAAATCGAATCAAGACTTGGATTTTATCCTGATGCGCGGTTCCACAATAGCAGACGCGCTCCGCTGCGACAGGTTCCGCGCATATGAGAAATGCCAAAAATTGCAGCTGTCATGCGGCGCTGTTCCCGGAACAATGCCGCGCGCGATGAATTGGCTCGGTTGCGTGCCGGCTGCAAAACCGGCGCGCGCATCATCGCGAAGGAGTTTTTGCATGCGGAACAGGATCTTTGCCATTGCGGCGATCGCGGGCGCACTCGGTGCACCCATCGCGGCGCAGGCGCAGAGCGAGATGACGACGGGCGTCGTGCGCGGCGGCGGCCCCATGATCATCAACGAAGAGGTCGATGGCATCGCCGTCGATCAGCGGCCTGCGTTCCGTGAATACATCGTTCGCGAGCGGGTGCCGAATTACACGATACCGGATCGCGTGATCGTCGGCGGCGTGCTGCCGGAGACTGGCGTCACCATCTACGACGTGCCGCAGAGCTTTGCCGTCACGCCCTATCGCTACACCGTGGTGAATGGCCGCACCATCCTGGTCGAACCACGCACCCGGCGCATCGTTCAGGTGGTGGAGTAAGGCCGCTTTTGCCATCTGGACGAATTGTCCGGCTTGCCGCAGCGGCGCACCGGACGTCAAGGCCCCGCCCGGTCCCCCCGCCGGGCGGGGCCTTTTGATTTTTTGCGAGCGCTGGCGGGTCGCAGCTAATAATCGTCATGGCCGGGCATAGCCGTCCGAAGGACGGCGTCGCTTCCGCTCGCCTATGACCCGGCCATCCACGTCTTCCTTCTCGGAGCCAAAGAAGGACGTGGATGCCCGGCACAAGGCCGGGCATGACGGGGAGAGAGTTCAGTCCTGTATCTTCGAAAAATCCGCAACCGCACGCGTAGCGGCCCGAATCTCATTCAACAGCTTCAGCCGATTTTCACGCACCTTTGGATCGTCGTCATTGACCTTGACCTTGTCAAAGAACGCATCCACGGCCGGCCGCAATTTCGCCAGCACGCTCATCGCGCCGGCAAAGTCTTCGCTAGCGACGGCAGCACCGGCTTCCGCCTTCACCTGCTCAATCGCCTTCGCCAGCGTCTTCTCTTCAGGCAGGCTGTAGAGCGCAGGATCGGGCGCGCCATCGAAGCTGCGCTTATCCTTCTTCTCCTCGATGGCGAGGATATTGCTCGCGCGCTTGGTGCCCGCGAGCAGATTCTTGCCGTCATCGGTATCGAGAAATTTGCCGAGCGCCTCGACGCGGCGGACAATGGACAAAAGACCTACCTCTTTGCCGCCAAGCTCAAGTACAGCTTCCACGAGGTCATGTCGTGCGCCCTGATCGCGAAGCTGAACGGTAAGACGATCCTCGAAGAAATTCCGGAATGAGTCGCCGATTTCGGCAATCGCTTCGTCAGAAAGATCTGGGCGAATCCTTCTAATTCGCCTTTCGAGAAGGCTGCGAGGCACCAATTCAATCTCGCGCTCGATCGCAATACGTATTACTCCCAGCGCCGCCCTTCGTAACGCGTACGGGTCCCTACTTCCCGTCGGTTTCTCATCGATCGCCCAGAAGCACACCAGCGTGTCGATCTTATCCGCTAGAGCAACAGCAACCGACACCGGATCAGTCGGCACGCGGTCGGCCGGCCCCTGCGGCTTGTAATGTTCTTCGCTGGCCGCGGCGACACTCGGGTCCTCGCCCTGCGCCAACGCGTAGTACTTCCCCATCAGACCCTGGAGCTCCGGGAATTCGCCGACCACTTCGGTCAGCAGATCGGCCTTCGCCAGATGCGCCGCGCGCTTTGCCTTCTCGGCATCCGCGTTAGCCAACTGCGCCATCTCGACTGCCGAAAGCTCGATCCGCTCGATGCGCTGCGCTTGCGTGCCCAGCTTTTCGTGAAACACGATATTTTCAAACTTCGGCAGCCGGTCTTCCAGCTTCACCTTCAAATCCGTCTCATAGAAAAACTTCGCATCGCTGAGCCGCGCGCGGATCACGCGCTCGTTGCCGGCGATGATGACCTTGCCGCCGTCAGTCGCCTCGATGTTGGCGGTGAGGATGAATTTGTTGGTCAGTTTTCCGGTTTTGGGATCGCTGACGACAAAGCATTTTTGGTTGTTGCGGATCGTGGCGCGGATCACCTCGCCCGGGATCGACAGAAATTCGTGGTCGAACGATCCCAACAGCACCACCGGCCATTCGACCAGGCCGGCGACTTCGTCGAGCAGCGCCTGATCCTCGACCAGCTCAAGATTCTGCGCCTGCGCCAGGGTTTTTGCTTCGGCTAAAATGATGTCCTTGCGCGCTTGCGGATCGAGCACGACTTTTGCGGCCTGCAGCTTTGTCTCGTAATCCTGAAAGCGGCGCACCGGAATCGCCGCCGGCGCCATGAAGCGATGACCAAAAGTTGTCTGCCCTGCCTCGATGCCGTCGACCGAAAAGTTCACGACGTCGGGTTCTTCGGTTTCCATGCCGAAGGTGGCGACGATGGAATGCAGCGGCCGCACCCATTGCAGCGAGCTTGGCCTGGCCGAGCGCTCGCCCCAGCGCATCGATTTCGGCCACGGAAAGGTCCGGATAATGACCGGCAGAATATCGGCGAGCACGTCCAGCGTGGCGCGGCCGGGCTTTTCGATCAGCGCGATATAAAAATCGCCCTTTTTGGGATCGCGCTGGATTTTTGCCTCATCGATCGAGGCAAGGCCGGTGGCTTTCAAAAATCCCGCGATCGCGGCTTCCGGCCCGCCGACTCTCGGGCCGCGGCGCTCTTCCTTCAGATCGGATTGCCGCGCGGGAATGCCGTGCACCGTCAGCGTCAGCCGCCGCGGCGTCGCAAAGGCTTTTGCACCCTCATAGACCAGCCCCTCGGCGACCAGTTTGTCGGTGACCATGCGGCGCAGATCGTCGGCCGCCTTCGCCTGCATCCGCGCGGGAATTTCCTCGGAGAAAAGTTCGAGCAGAAGATCGGGCATCAGTCCTACTCCCGGTGGGGGGTCCATCCGCGTTGATTGCTGTATCAATCGTCACGAGAACGCCAGATATGTTTTCAAGGACCTCGTTATTCCAGAATCTCAAAACACGATAGCCGTTCGCCTCGAGATATCGGGTGCGTGCTTCGTCGGACGTACTGAGGGAATGCTGGCCGCCGTCGACTTCAAGGATAGTTTTAGACCGATGGCTGGCGAAGTCGGCGAAGTAGGGACCGATCGTTGCCTGTCGCCGAAAGTGGAGCTCCTTGAACGGAGGTTGCCGCAAATGTTGCCAGAGTTTCTTCTCGGCTTCGGTCGCGTCACGACGCAACGCGCGAGCGCGGGGAATGCGGTGGTCAACGGGACGCGGTGTTCTCTGTGGCGTCCACCCCCCACCCCCGACCCCTAAGAGCGAGCTTCGCTCGTCTCGACCCCACCACGCGCTTCGCGCGCGGGAGGAGGGGAGCAGATACGCGCTCGCCATA